>Ga0335070_10002100_pt1 | contig 23233 bp, 16 predicted proteins | sample Lox_Sample_13_FD_206722 | JGI IMG/M metagenome (GOLD analysis project Ga0335070, IMG submission 206722) | Soil microbial communities from Loxahatchee National Wildlife Refuge, Florida, United States - Lox_Sample_1.3 | ecosystem: Environmental > Terrestrial > Soil > Wetlands | place: USA...
CCCTTCCTCTCTCCGTCTCCGAAATGGTAATGCAGACCTCAGCATCCAGTTTTGAACCATCCCCCGTTAATACTTCCATCTCCGTACAGACCCGTTTGCTTTCATCTATCCCAACCTCGGAATGCATCTGATCGAGATAACCGATGTCCCTCTCGCTTAAGAGACGACGAAAATCCATCCCTATCAATCTCTCTTTCGAATACCCGCTCAATTCGGAGGCAATGGTATTCGCAAACTCAATCTTATAGTCCTTATCAAACACGATAATTCCGTCATCTCCCATCTCAGCAATTTTCTCCAGACGCTTGGTCATCTCATGGAAATTCTGCTTTGCCTCCCCTTGCTCGTACGCCTTCAATCTTTTCTCGAATTCAGTCACCTTTTGCTTCAAAGTCTCATAATCGGGATTCCGTTCCATCGCACAACCCACCTTTCTATTTTCCTAACAGTTTCTTATTTTATACGAATGATGTGAACCTGCCCGTTCGGCCGCGACACCACATGGTTACATTTTACAACAACCGAATTTCGTGTCAAATTTTAATAGGAAAAATAGAGGACGCTTCTGAGAACCCAGGAGGTAGAACTGTCAGCTTTGTATTTCTATTTTGCAAATTCGGCCAGATACTCCTTGATCAGCATCTCGTTTCTGTTCTGGATCTTCTGCATCTCGCCCAATTCAACATTTTCAACGGGCATTTTCATTCGTTTATTTCTTAATCGGGTAATTTCGGCTTCCAGATACTGGATCGTGCCGGCCATCGCTTCCGCCATGGAGGAGATAGACTCCTCAGCCTTTTCAAAGGCTACTTTGTCTAAATAGGCACGATTCAAATTGTGGAATCGTTCAAAGAGTTTTCTAAACTTCTCCAGTTCTTCCTTTTTTCCCTTCTTTTTAGAATCTAGCTTCTTCGCCAATTCGAGAAATTTCTCAATTTCCATAAGGTCTCTCCTGCCCTGTCATGTCTGGGTGTATCCCTTCCTCTTAAATTTATGAAAACGATCCCTGTTTGTCAATTCTATTATACCAAAACTTCTCACCTTTTGCCTTTTTTTAAACAGTCTGACGGAGAACCATCATCTATTTTCGATCCTAACCCATTTCAAGGACGATCCATACTTTTCACGTCAAAATAATTTTATATAATTCCAATAAGTTATGAAGCTGAAACTTATTCGTCAAAACGGCTGCGAGTGGCATATTATTTGCTCTTGACTTCCCCAACACAAAGGAGTACTGAGTAAACGGGGGCGTCACATCTCTTCGTGGGATCATCTTGGATTTAAGGAGGGGACGCTTTTTCTATAGATCTTTTAAACTTCAACAAAGGAGGAAGAGATGGATAAAGAAAATGAAAGAGTATTGAAGTTGGCAAAGGAGAATGATGTTAAATTCATTCGACTCTGGTTCACGGACATTCTGGGGTTCTTAAAAGGGTTTGCTATTACCATCGATGAATTAGAGGGTGCCCTCGAAGAAGGAATGGGATTCGATGGCTCTTCCATTCAGGGCTATGCCCGCATCGACGAGAGCGATATGATTGCAAAACCTGACCCAAAAACATTCCAGATCGTCCCCTGGAGACCGAAAGAGAATGCTGTCGGCAGGATGTTCGCAGATATCTATGAGCCAGATGGAACCCCTTACAAAGGAGATCCCCGATGGGTGTTGAAAAGGGCCCTTAAAAAAGCTGAAGAAAAGGGCTACACCCTTTACGTCGGACCAGAGCTGGAGTACTTCTATTTTAAAGGAAGTGAGGCAACGGAAATACTTGACAAAGGCGGCTATTTCGATCTCACTCCTCTCGATGTGGCAACCGAGCTTCGGAGAGAGACCATCTTGACCTTGGAAGCCATGGGCATTCATGTGGAATACAGTCATCATGAAGTGGCCCCGAGTCAGCATGAGATCGACCTTCGATATACCGACGCCCTGACAATGGCAGACAATGCCATGACCTACCGGCTCGTTGTCAAGGAGATTGCCCTGAAGCACGGCGTATACGCCACCTTCATGCCGAAACCCATTTTCGGTCAGAATGGAAGCGGCATGCACACACACCAATCTCTTTTCAAAGGCAACAAGAACGCTTTTTTCGACCCGAAAGATGAATTCCATCTCTCAAAGATTGCCAGGTCCTATATGGCCGGAGTTTTGAGGCACTCAAAGGAAATCACTTCCATCACCTCCCAGTGGGTCAACTCTTACAAGAGGCTCGTCCCGGGATACGAGGCACCGGTCTATATTTCCTGGGCTCGAAGAAACCGTTCTGCGCTGGTCCGGGTCCCCATGTATAAGCCGGGAAAGGAAAAAGCCACACGAATGGAATATCGGTCGCCAGACCCTGCCTGCAATCCCTATCTGACATTTGCCGTCATGTTGGCAGCAGGTCTGAAGGGGATCGAAAAAGGTTATGAGCTTCCGGCTCCTGTGGAAGAAGATATCTTTGAAATGTCCGAAAAGGAAAGGAAGAAACACGGGATTGACTCTCTCCCAGGAAATTTATTGGAAGCCATCCAACTCACCGAAAAAAGTGAGCTCGTGAGGGAAACATTGGGAGATCACATCTTTCAAAAATTTATCGAGAATAAAAAAATCGAATGGGATCAATACCGAACCCATGTCTCCCAATTTGAATTGGAAAAATACCTTCCAATCTTGTAGCCCCTTTGTCTTGCATTTTTTGGACGGTCCTTCTTCTGGCTTGGTGAATCCCTTCCCCTCGGGTGAGGGGGTTCACCGCTTCGGCAAGGCACTCCTTGTAATCCTTCATGACGGAGCGACACCCCCTAACAGTGAAAATTGATAAACTCCTCTCTTTAAGGGTTAGGAAGCCCGTTTCTAAGCTCTGATCAGGAACATCGGAGATCAGGTGATGACGAGAAAAATCTTTTTCTCTCTATCTCGGCCACTTATCTCCTAATCGATTCTTAGCCGATACGGTGATTCTTCGACAAGCTCAGGACGACCAGTCATGGTGAGCCTGTCGAACCATATCGTGACCGTCGGACGAGAGCTTTAGACGAATTGAAATGCAATGAGATTGGAGAAGAAGATCGAATGGAGGTTTTCATCAACCGCGGATAAGGAATGGTTATGTTACGCCTCAATCTTCCCATTCTTGGAGAGATGCCTGCTCCATTTTTCCGGTCAGGACCGCCAGCTTCACCGCCTGAATCGTGCGAAAGACTTCGTGAGGCTGTTTCCTCACACCGTCAACCATCAAAAGGTGTTCTTCTACTGAGATACCAAAGAGCCGCTCGTTCTCCCTCAGGTAAGGGAGGATGAGGTCCCAATCTTTTTGTGTGAACGGCGCAAACTCGCCACCGTTCAATTGCTCAGCCACCAGCTTTTTTTGCGGATCCCGCACGAATATGGCTCCCCCAGAGGCCAGCGAGAAGAGGTTGGAACCGGGATAGGGCGTGTCAAAAGGTATCACGTTGCCGTCGTCATCGGAAGTCATTCCGTTCAAAATCACGAAGCCGCCACCATTGTAAGGGTCGCCCGCCATGAAAGCCTCTGCAAGGAAGTCGAGTGCGGTCCCGTTAATCACAACCCGTGGCCTTCCAACTGCGTTGATGAGCGGCCGTCCTGCCGCATTCCCTCGGACGAAGATCTCACCGCCCTTTGCACCATAGAGAAAGGTCTGCCCCACATCGCCATGCACGACGAGCTTGCCCGATTTCATGATCTGGCCGAGTTGGTCCTGGGCGTTGCCGTGAACATGGATTTCCAGACCATCAATGCCAGAGCCAAGGTAGTCACCCGTGGAACCGTACGCATCGATCCGTATACCCTGTGTTCCAGGCCCGAGCGAGCAGCCCGGGAATCGCTGGCCACGGTAACCAAAGCAGATGAATTGCTTCCATCCGAGAAAGTAGGCATCGCGTAAGTAGCGTGCCAACGTTTCCTCGCCCTCCGGCAGGAAATCGCGGCCATCGCACACAAGAACCTCCTCGCCCGTCTGTGGCGCGCGTAGCTTCTTGCGGCTCCTGAAGTTGATCCGCACGTAGGTCGCGCCACTTGCCCTCTCGATTGGCGACACCGCACGGAAGATCGCATCCAGCGTACTCATCAACATTTGGGCGATCGAACGGCGTCTTTTGTTTCCGATTGGATAACGCCAGTCGAGAAGCCGTGTCAGCACTTCAATGATCGTACCTTTCGACGCATCCTCCCCCGCCATCCGCGTGAGCTGTCTCAATACGGCCCTGATCCCGTCATAGTCCCAAACCGCGAAGCCCCCTTTCATGTAAGAAAAGGCAGACTGAGGATCGTTCTCGCGGAACAGGTCCGAAACCTCTCCTTTCAACCTTTTGTCGAGAGAATCGATTTCTGTTGTGCGGAAATCGTAGGGAGGCCGGTCTACCGGCACGTCGATCTCCCGGCCGAACTTATCTGTACAGGTCAGACGGTAGGTGCCGTCCGTGTTGGGAGAGACCGTGAAGATGAAGGCCCCGCCGTCGGTGTAGCTGCCACCGCGCGCATTCCAGTAACGGTCGGCGACCGTCCCGAAGCGTGGGTCTTCCTTTGTCAGACTCTCCAGGGTGGCATCGATTGCCTGCTTCTCCGAACAGATAAGCCCCAGCTGGAATTCACCTTTCTGAAGCGCAAAGACCTGCGGCCGAAGCATGGCCGTGTCAGTGATGCCGATGAGCTGGAACTTATGCTCACGGGCCACGCTGCGCGCAATGATAAAGAACCAGGGGCCATCGGGCGACCCATGAATCTGCGTCGCCTGTATTTGCCGATAGGCGCGCTGTTTCTCGGATGTCAGATGATCGAAGTCCATTTCCACCGTGGGGGCGAGCGATTCAATAATATACTCCAGCGGATAGCCGTAGACCCGGTTCAGGAGGTCAAAAACAAGCACCGATACTTCCGTATCCGTCAAGAAAAGCGGAAAAACGTTGCGCTGCCGCAGATACTCCGTAACCGAGTAATAATTGGCAAAGTCACCGTTGTGGACCAGGGCTTCATCCAGCCCTATGAATGGATGGGCGCCTCCTGGGTGCCAGACCCGTCCCTTGGTTGGGTAACGCTGATGAGCAATCCACACGTGCGCCATCAGGTTTTCCAATTTGTAGTACTGGGCTACCTGCTCCGCGTAGCCAACGATCTTGAGGATCATCATGTTTCTCCCATGGGAGAGGACAAAAGCCTTTTTCTCTCCAAGGGAGCTATAATACGCCTGGTTCAGTAGGAAGCTGTTTTGATAGACGAACTCTTCCTCAATCTTGTCGGGCGGCAGCTTGTCGAGATGGTGCTCCTTGCTGAACCGCTCCAGAACTTCCGGTTTCACGCGCACGAAATACCGCATCACCGCAGGCGGCTTCATCTCCAATCCGGGTACATCCCGGTAATCATCGACCGTCTCGAGGAGCCCCTCCTGGTCGACCTGAAAATGGGGTCTGACGAACTCCGATTCCAGCTTCGGGCGAACGGTTTCGTCGAGGAGCGATATCTGGAGACAAAAATCCTCTTCTAATACAGCACGGCTGACGCCCATCTGCACGGGATCAAACCCAACAGCTGCGATACCTCCCCCTTTGCCGTTACCCCTATTGTGCATTTGCACAGACGGCGCTATGATGTGACGCCCGCTCACCGGGACGCTGCATGCGAAACCGGTAACACCGCACCCGCCCTCCTCTGCCTCTTTGTAGCCCCTCGGGGGTGAGCAAAGCCCTAGCTGCGCCCGCGCATTCAAGATTGCTCTTATCTCTGACTCTTTCATATAACCCAATTTGTTCGTCATGCCGGACTTGATCCGGCATCCAGAAGGTCTTGGTAGGACTGGATTCCGGCTTTCGCCGGAATCATGCAAAAAAATAACCAAATCAATGTCTTGACATCTTTTTCTACATCTGAACTTTAGTCTAACTCACCCTTTATCTCATCATTCTTCATATAATCGAGGTGAACCAGAGTGTCTGTTCGGCCAGTAAGTTCTGTAACGCTTTTCATGCCCAGCCGCCGCAAAATCGTGCGAAGCTGCTCACTCCAAGCCAGGTACATGTTGATGATCCGCTGTGTGCCCCACTCCAGATCCATCAAGTGGGTCAGCTCAGGGTCTGTCGTCGCAATCCCCCGTGCGCAGCCACGACCCGACTCACAGTGATGGCAGCGGATACACTCGAGCGCCACTAAATCCGCTGTTCCGAGGCATACGCCATCCGCACCGAGGGCAATGATCTTTGCGGCATCGTATGCGTTCCGTACGCCGCCACTGGCGATGACTGTGATCCCTTCTCTGATTCCTTCTGCCCTCAGAAATTTATGGACCTTGGGCACTGCATACTCGACAGGCATGGCAATGTTCTTCTTAGCGATATCTGGCGCGGCCCCTGTGCCACCATAACTTCCATCCAACTGGATAATATGTGCGCCGGCAAAATAGCTCCCTACGGCCACCATATCAACGTCGGTGGGCGTCGAGACTTTCACGGACACGAGGGCCTTGGGATTAATCACCTTGATCCAGTCAACATGTTTCTTGTGATCCTCGACAGAATAAACACTGTGAAAAGGGAAGGGCGAGAAAAGGGCGCTTCCAGCGACGGCCTCGCGCATCTTCGCCACCGCCGGTGTCACCTTGTCGCCGAGCAAATGTCCACCGAGGCCAGGCTTTGCTCCTTGGGCATACTTAAACTCGACGATCCGCACGCGTTGGATCGTATCCTCCCTGACGCCGAAGAGCCCTGTGGCAACCTGCGTAATGATGTGATCATCGTACGGCATGAGTTCGTCAGGGTAGCCACCTTCTCCGGTTGAGCAGAAGGTATCAAGGGCCGTCGCCGCCCTCACCCGAGAGAGCATCGCATTGATGCTGACCGAGCCGAATGACATGCCCCCAAGGTAGAAAGGCAGAGGAATCATCACCTTTGGTCGATTGTCGCCTGAGCGATTAAGGGCGATGGCAAGCGAGATATTTTTGGTTGAGCCTCTCAGTCTCTTGCCGTTTCCATTCGCGGGGTAGAGAAACCGGAGTTTGTCGAAGCCACCTCCAGAATCCCCCGTCTTGTAGTTCAGGTTCTGATAGGGTACCCCACCCGCTTCTGCCATGTACCACGTGCTGGCGAGCAGATCGCCCGTCCAGCGCTTGTCACCAAGGAGTTCGAAAGATGGATTCAGTTGTATCGTGATCGCATTCACCGGGCACTTCCGGACACAGAAGAAGGAGTTCTTTTCGCAGCTCGGACCGATGCAGAGCTGCTCAAAAGGTGTTCTCGGCTTTTTCGACCCTTTTGCATACACCCGGTAGGGGCAGATCTCGATGCAAACCCCACAATTCGTACACGCGTCGTCGATCCTGACACGGTACTTGTTCAGGGCGTAGCGGAACCTGGAGGGAGTCAACTTTGCCTCCGGAAATACGAAATTTGGTCTTCCTTTCATAGATCTACTCTCTTCTCCCCAGACCACTGAACTCCTTTTCCAAGTCCTCGATGAACATGGCCCGGCCCATTTCGCCGCGCAATCGTCTCACCTCGCGCATACCCATCGCTCCCATGATTTCAAGGAGCTGGTTATGCCATCCGCTCATCAGATTTATCACACGGGCACGGGCCCACACCGGATCGATCTGACCCAACTCCACAGGACACGAGATCCCCTGGCTGCATCGCCGGCAGACCCGGCACTCCATCGCTACCAAAAGGGCAATATCACAACTTACCGCATCCGCACCGCAAATGATTAGCTTGGCCATGTGCTCAGCCATTGCGACCCCGCCGCCTGCGATCATCGTGATCTGGTCCCGGAGGCCTCTGTCCACGAGGCTGAGGTGTATCTCCTTCAAGCGATCTTTTACAAACAGCGGTTCATCTGCTTCTTCCATACCAAACTCGTTAGCCACCAGATGAACCACTTCAGCCCCCGCCTTCGTCAGGTCTTCGATGCGCGAGCCCGAGGCTGGACTAAGAGGTATACGTATCGCGACGACAAGCTCGGGCTTCGACCTCTTCAGGGTAACCTGCCTCTCTATCGCACCAATCCCGTCCGGTATCTCCACGATACGAAGCTTGTCGAGAAGGCTCTCCGCAACCATGCCGCTTTTGTCTAATAGAAGCATCGTGTGATTGAGGTATTCCTCATAAGAAGGGTTCCAGTCTGACTCTCGTACGACCGCGAAGGTTCCCAGCCCAGCCGCCGCACGGAGTAGTCCGCTTAGAATGCGCTCTTTCGGCGGCGAGAAGGGAAGCAGGTCAAAAATGAAAGGGGTCGGTATCTCGACAAGCGGAGGCACCTCTGAAGCAACCGTGCCTCCAGGACCAAACTCCAAGGCCATCAGCTTCCGACCTAGATCCACCGACGTACTGATGTATTCGCGACCATGAATACCGTCACGGGTCGGCCGCACGATCTCCGACATATCCGTCCACATTGCATCGAAGCCGGGTCCGGCGAAGGGTCCGCCATAACCCGCACCCGACACAGGGATTTTACCTGTCTCTGCCTGGAGCCAGAGGGTCGAAAGGATCTCCGGAGTCCAGTAATGGTCGCCGATCGATTTATACATCGGATTGAGCCCTTTCTGGATGAGGCGGGCAGGACAGTTCTGAACGCATCGGAAACAGTCCATACAGGCACTGTCCAAGGAGTCGAGCATCAGCCGTGAGTCGAGGTTGCGCTTTTGGTAAACCAGGTAAACGCAGTCCTTTTTTACGCAGCGAGCGCACTTCAGGCACCCTTCTTCCCATGCGATGACGCCCGAACGTGTAATGGGCGGGAAACGGTTCGGCGCTGGAGCCGTTGTAATGTGATATTTCGGAGGCATACCTACTCCTTACCAAAGGAGGGACGCGGCATCAGACCGGCCTCTTCGACCAATTGCGGTACAACCTCTTCCCACTCAATCGCCATGATGTGCACACCTGAAACGCCCTTCATCTCGCGAAGGGCCTCTATGGTCTCGACAGCGATCTTGATCCCCTCCTTTCGCTGTTCGCTTGTAGGAACCGACTTCATTCGAGCGACGACCTCTTCTGGCAGATCCATTCCAGCCACCTTCTTACTCATATACTCTGCCATCTTGGCCGATTTGAGCGGTGTGATCCCGCCAAGGATATATGCCCGCTTGTCGTAACTTTTATCCCGTAACTGAGACATCCACTTTCCAAAACGGGAAAGATTGTAGATACACTGCGTCTGGATGAAATCAGCCCCGGCTCCTATCTTTTTCGCAAGCCGCGCCACCCTGTAGGCAGCCGGCTCGGCAAAGGGGTTCTCTGAGGCGCCTATAAAGAGGTCCGGAGGTTGTGTCAGTTTTTCACCCCCTATGATGTGGCCTTCGTCACGCATCTGGCGTACCACCTGGATTAACTGGATAGAATCGATATCAAATACACCTTTTGCCTGAGGCTGATTCCCAAAAACCTGGTGATCACCCGAAAGACAAAGGATATTGCGGATTCCCAGGGCAGACGCCCCGAGGATATCCGATTGAAGTGCGATTCTATTCCTGTCGCGGGTGACCATCTGAAGTACTGGATCGAACCCCTCTTCCCGCAACAGCACACAGGCGGCCAGACTGGAGAGGCGAACAACACCCGTCTGGTTGTCGGTTACGTTCACACTGTCAACGCACCCTTTCAGAAGTCCACCTTTCTTTCGCACCGCTTCAGGGTCAGCCCCTTTGGGGGGGCCACATTCGGCGGTTACAGCAAACCGTCCCGCAGATAAGACTCTTTTCAGTCGACTCTCTTCACTCAATTCTTCTGATCCTCCCGTAAGATTTTCCGTGGTCCCTTACCTTGACTCTTTGACCAGTCCACTGGCGGATGGACCTGTTCCAAAAAGTCCAGCCGCCCTCTTTCCTCCAGCCGGGTCACGATAAGCTGCCATGCACAAGGGGTGTCAACGTCTACCTCACAGTGCTCTCCCTTCGATCCTCCACAAGGTCCGTTGAGAAGTCCCTTGGCACAACGCGTGATGGGACAAACAGCGGCAAACAGGCCGAGTTTACAGTCACCACAAGCTCGGCAGTTTTCGAACCAGATGCCGGCTTCCTTGGTCTCGCCAATAAACGTTGTGTTAAGGCCAGGAAGGACAATTACCTTTTGGAAAACCTCCGCAACCGCCTGAACACCTGCGCCACACCCAAGGGAAAGGACGACATCATATTGGTCAATCAAGCTAGTAAGTTGATCGATAAACTCGTAGACACATTGACGATCAAGGGTTATCTCCTTGATCTCGATCTCGCGGCCTTCCATCCTTGCATCCATGCGAAGCTGGGAGGCTAATAGGCTTACCTCCTTCTCACCGCCAGATGCGCACTCCGCGACACACGTCCCGCAGCCTGCAAGCAAGATCTTGCTGTAGGGCGCTATCATCGCTTTGATCTCGGCCAAAGGTTTTCTTTCGGCAGTAATCATATTCTACTCCTCCATAGATACTGACTTGTTAACCAAATAATAAAAGGAACGCCGATCACTTCGCTCGCAATGGAGAAGGACCAACATGAATATCCCGAGTAAGCAGGGACCGAGTGATCTCGTCAATAGTCTGACGTTCGTTAGCCTGAATTACTTCCAACCGTTCTCCTTCAAGACCGATCTCCTCGATCAGTCTCCGGGCATACGCCGACCGTTTCCAAGCACGGATGTTCCCCTCTCGGTAACGGCATGCTCCCCTACTGCAGGTCACCAGATAGACTATGTCTGCCCCAGCTTCTATCGCCCTCAAGAGTTGAAGTGTATCGATCCGGCCGCTGCACGGTAAAGGGAAAAATCTAATCCTGTCTCCCAATTCTCTTTCGATGGCGCGCCGGTTGGTCTCCTGCTCAGAGTCGACCTGCTGGCAGAAAAAAATGGTTATTCTTGCTGCTTCTCTGTCCATGCCTGTCCACAAAAAAAGGGCGCCCGGCTGGACGTCCTCCCTCTTGGTACCCCCATCCTTTCACGACGATTACCTTGCATTAAATTTAAAATCTCACGCCGCCTTTGTCAATTCCATCACATCCAAAGGTTTCGTGTTAAATAGCATTTTAAGTGTGAGAAATCCACGGGACGATTACCGTGCGGCCTCCCCGAAAATGCCCGACAGACACAAATCTCTCTTAACCGCAATTAGCAAACCTTATGCCACCCAAAAAGATAGTAACCTCTAAGGGCTAAAAACTATAACCATTTGAAATGATTCCTTTATCTTTAAGCGTAAAAATAACCCCATTGTTATCACCGTTGTGATAGTTTACGTATTTTAAGCAGTCTGCTTAAGATTCATCACCTACGATGTAATGACCGAGACGAGCAGTTCCCACCCCCACATAGGCGATATGAAGCAAAATCCAAATAATTCCCCTTGAAATCGAATCATAGACTTGGTATTATCCGATAGAATAGGAGGTGGCGAACATGGCCGTGAGGATCATCATCGATCGGAAGGTAAAGAAAGGAAAAGAGTCGGATTTCGCAAAAATGCTCAGGGAATTGAGATCCAAAGCGATCCCATCAAGAGGGTATATCTCAGGAGAAACACTTCGCGCACAGGATGACCCTCATAATTATATTGTGATCACCACATGGCAGAGCGTGGATGACTGGAAGGCGTGGGAAAATAATTCGGAGAGGAAGAAGATCCAGGCGAAAATTGAGAAATTAATGGCTAGGCCCACTAAGACGAAGATATATTTGTATGCATGATAGGTGATCGAAGATTTCATCCCATTCGAGTACATAAATCTCCGCTTCTTGGTTAACGGTTCGAGTGCTTCCTCAGAGGCAACTCCTGGCGAGGGCAGGCGGCTGAGGGGTTGACAATCAGAAGCGGGTGTGCTAAAAAAAATAAAAATTCTTTATGATCAAACGAGTGAAACAAATTAAAGACCCTCGATCCTGTCCAATCGGGATCGGGGGTCTTTTTTTATGAGGAGCTGGGACCTCGCCCACTTCAATACTCGTAGCGCCTTCATTTATCGAAGGCGTCAAAGGGTTCCGTTCCGACCATGTCGGAACGCTACTCAAAGAATTCAAGGAACCAAGAGTGAAATCTAAACAAAAAGCTTTATTAGCGTTGGAAGACGGGGCTGTATTTGAGGGGTGGTCTTTCGGATTTTTAGGAGAAAAGGCGGGCGAAGCCGTTTTCAACACCAGCATGACCGGCTACCAGGAGATTCTCACCGATCCTTCCTACAAAGGTCAGATCGTCACCATGACCTATCCCCTCATCGGAAATTACGGAATCAATCAAGAGGATATTGAATCTCAGGGACCGAAAGTAGAAGGGTTTGTCGTTAAAGAGAGTAGTTCCGTTTTCAGCAATTGGCGGGGCGACAGATCTCTCTCTGATTATTTGATCCGTCACTGCATCATGGGAGTGGAAGGCATGGATACCCGGGCCATCACCAAGCATCTCCGTGTCGCAGGTGCCATGAAAGCTGTTCTGTCCACGGCGGATCTCAATCGGGACCATCTCGTTGAGAAGGCTAGGACTTCTCCAGGCTTGATCGGTCGCGACTTAGTAAGAGAGGTCACCTGTGAAAAATCTTTTCCTTGGGCTTCCAGAAATGGTTCTCAATTTTCACCTCAGTCCCTTTCGCCATCCAACTCCCACTTAGAACCGAAGGTCGTCGTTCTCGACTATGGGGTCAAATATAATATTCTTCGCTCCCTTTGTGATTGGAATTGCGAGGTCACGGTACTCCCCGCCTCTTCCACAGCCGAATCCATTCTTTCCCTTGATCCGGGTGGCATTCTCTTATCCAATGGGCCAGGTGACCCAGAAGGAGTTCCCTACGCCATCGAAACGGTTCGGCAGCTCATCGGAAAGAAGCCGATCTTCGGAATCTGCCTGGGACACCAGTTACTGGGGTTGGCACTCGGAGGAAGAACATTCAAGTTGAAATTCGGTCACCGGGGAGCCAATCAACCTGTCAAAGATTTAAAAACAGGCAAGGTAATGATTACTTCCCAGAATCATGGGTTTTGTGTTGACCCCCTTTCTTTGGACCCGACAGAAGTCGAGCTGACACAAATCAATCTCAACGACCAGACGCTGGAAGGGATGCGACATAAGCAGTTTCCGATCTTTTCGGTACAGTATCATCCCGAAGCCTCCCCAGGACCCCACGATACACGAGACCTGTTCGGAGAGTTTATTAAAATGATGGAAATGGAGACAACGGAAAAGCGATAGAGGTTAGAGGAGGGCCCTGCATCACAGGACTTGAGGATGGAGGCAGCAGACAAAGGATTTTAGCCTCGAACCTCAAGCAACGCGTTCCTCAAGCGAAGCACTCCTCAAGGGAAACGATCTGTAATGCCTAAACGAAACGACATCAAAAGAATCCTGATCATCGGCTCCGGACCCATTGTGATCAGCCAGGCCTGCGAATTTGATTACTCCGGCACTCAGGCCTGCAAAGCTTTGAAGGAAGAAGGATTTGAGGTCGTATTGGTAAACTCCAATCCTGCCACGATCATGACCGATCCTGAGATGGCCGACCGAACTTATATCGAACCCATCACACCGGAAATTTTAGAGAAGGTTATCGAGCGGGAAAAACCGGATGCCCTTCTCCCCACCCTGGGTGGTCAGACCGGCCTCAATGTTTCGGTCGCCCTCTATGAATCCGGAATACTCCAAAAACATGGCGTTCAAATGATCGGAGCCAAATATGAAGCCATTAAGAAAGGCGAGGATCGAAATCTCTTCAAAGAATCGATGAAGAAGATCGGCCTCGACCTTCCGAGAAGCGGGCTAGCTTATTCACTCAGTGAAGCCTTGGAAGTGGCAAAAGGAATCGGGTTTCCTCTCATCATCCGGCCCAGTTTCACTCTGGGAGGGACGGGGGGAGGGGTGGCCTACAATATCGAAGAATTCGAGGAGATGGCCGCTCGCGGACTCGAGTGGAGCATGATCGGGGAGATTCTGATTGAAGAGTCCGTTCTCGGTTGGAAGGAATTCGAGTTGGAGGTGATGAGGGACCTCAATGACAATGTGGTCATCATCTGCTCCATCGAAAATTTCGATCCCATGGGCATTCATACGGGCGATAGCATCACCGTGGCTCCAGCTCAAACCTTGACAGACAAGGAATATCAGAGGATGAGAGACGGAGCCATCCGGGCCATTCGAGAGATCGGAGTGGAGACGGGGGGATCGAACATCCAGTTCGCCATTCGCCCTGAGGATGGACGAATGGTCATCATTGAAATGAACCCGCGGGTTTCGCGTTCCTCTGCCCTGGCCTCAAAGGCAACGGGATTCCCCATCGCCAAGATGGCCGCAAAGTTAGCGGTCGGATACACACTTGACGAGATTCCAAATGACATTACCAAGAAGACACCTGCCTGCTTCGAACCGACCATCGACTATTGCGTCGTGAAAATTCCCAGATTCACCTTCGAAAAATTCCCAGGGGCAGATCAAACGCTGACCATCTCCATGAAGTCGGTCGGTGAAACGATGGCCATCGGCCGGACGTTCAAGGAAGCGCTTCAAAAAGGACTTCGCTCTCTCGAGATTGGGAGACACGGCCTGGGAGCGGATGGAAAAGATAAATTCCCTTTCCCCGCCGAGAAATCAAACGAGACCAGACGGTTCAACCTCCTTGATGAGATGAGAAAAAAACTCACTACCCCAAGCGCGGAAAGAATTTTCTATCTTCGGCAGGCCCTGCTCTTGGGGATGAAAATCGATGAGATCCACGAGCTAACGAAGATCGATTCCTGGTTTCTCACCAATATCCAGGAGATCACGGAACTTGAGAATGAGATTCGTTCCTACGGAACGAAAGTCAGGGATCTGGAGCTTTGGAAAAAGATTCTGACTCCGGATCAACTTCAACTGCCCGACTCTCTTTTGAGAAAAGCAAAAGAATTTGGCTTCTCCGATTTCCAGCTGGGTTACCTCCTCGGTTTCGATGAAGCCACCCTCCGAGCCATCCGAAAGGAGAAAGGGATTCGCCCCACGTACAAGCTGGTCGATACCTGCGGAGCGGAATTTGAGGCCTATACCCCTTACTACTATTCGACCTATGAGACAGAAGACGAATCGAAAGCCTCTTCGAGAGAGAAGATCATGATTTTAGGGGGAGGTCCCAATCGAATCGGCCAGGGGATCGAATTCGACTACTGTTGTGTCCATGCCTCTTTCGCCCTCAAAGAACTGGGTTATGAAACCATCATGGTGAACTCCAATCCGGAGACGGTTTCGACGGACTATGACACCTCTGACAAACTCTATTTCGAACCCCTCACGTTCGAGGATGTTCTCCATATCATCGATGTCGAAAAACCCGACGGGGTGATCGTCCAGTTTGGAGGCCAGACTCCACTTAATCTGGCCGTGCCCCTAGAAAAGGCGGGGGTGAAAATAGTCGGTACGACTCCTGACAACATCGATCGGGCAGAAGATCGAAAACGTTTCAAAGCCCTTCTCAAGAAATTGCGCCTCATCCAACCGTCGAATGGCACGGCCACTTCCGTCGAGGAGGCGGGAAGGGTTGCAGAAGAGATTGGGTATCCGGTCGTCGTGAGACCCTCTTATGTATTAGGCGGAAGGGCGATGGAGATTGTCTACGATGAGGAGGCCTTAGAAGGCTTTGCTCGCCGCGCCGTGGAGGCCTCTTCCGAGCATCCCATCCTGATTGACAAATTTTTGGAAGATGCCATTGAGATCGATGTCGATGCGGTGGCGGATGGAGAGACCTGTGTCATCGCGGGAATCATGGAGCATATCGAAGAAGCCGGGATTCATTCCGGAGATAGCGCTTGTGTCACGCCTCCCTATTCTCTCACCGATGATTTGATCGAAGGGTTGAAAAGAAATACTTATGCCTTAGCCAAGGAACTCCAGGTCGTCGGTCTGATGAACATTCAATACGCGATTAAAAATGATATCATCTATGTCCTCGAAGTCAATCCCAGGGCATCCAGGACGGTTCCTTTTATCAGCAAGGCCACAGGAATTCCATGGGCAAAAGTGGCTGCCAAGGTGATGGTGGGTAAGAAACTTCATGAGTTAGGAATTCGTGAAGAAGTGGAAATCCATCATATGGCCGTCAAGGAATCCGTTTTCCCTTTCAACCGTTTTTATGGGGTGGATACGGTGTTGGGCCCTGAAATGAAATCGACTGGAGAGGTCATGGGCATTGATGCTGATTTCGGGATGGCCTTTGCCAAATCTCAAATCGGGGCTGGGGTGAACATTCCCCTTAAAGGGAGGGTGTTTATCAGCGTCATGAATAGAGACAAACGGTCCATCGTCTTCCTCGCAAAAAAATTGGCAGATCTCGGATTTGAAATCGTGGCGACCAAAGGAACGGCCAAAGTCTTGGCGAACAACGGTATCCCTGTCCATCCTGTTTTCAAGGTAGGTGAAGGCAGGCCGGATTTCGTCGATCAAATCAAAAACGGAGAGATTCATCTTGTCATCAACACTCCCAGCGGAAAGAAACCCAAGGCTGACGAAGTGGCCATACGAAGCCAATCCGTTGCCCATAATATTCCCTGCGTCACGACCCTCTCCGGTGCAGAGGCCGTTGTCAACGCCATTGAATCTCTGAAGAGAGGGATGTCTGTAAAGTCGGTTCAGGAATACCACGGGGGCATTTCCTCTTCTCCTCTCCAGAAGCCCATCACGGTCAACCCAACAGTCGCATAAACGGGGGATCATCTTATGGGGCCCTGATAAGAGAGGAGATGCTCGCCGCACAAATGCTTTGGCAGGCAAGCGAATTCCCTGCCTGCCGAAGCCTCGTATGGCGGCCGGGCGCTTCGGCGAAGGCAGGCCCATTTTGGAATCGAGCTGGGGGGGGAAACGAATATGAGGAAGATCTTATCATTCTTAATACTGCTGACCGTCGTTAGTTTCTCTGGTTATGCCATGGGCCAAGAAAAAGAGACCGTTGTCCATGAGACCTGGCTTGTTCACATGGAATCAGCAGGCGGTTGGGTGGCCGTGGATAAAGGTTTCTATGGAAAGGTCAAAGTCAAAGAACTCCAGGGAGAACCGGGATCGTCTCCGATTCAAAAGGTGATGGCTGCAGTGAGAGCCGGGAACATCGCCTTCGGAAATGATTATCCTGAAAATATCATTCTGGCAAGAGAAAAGGAAGGAATCGATCTCGTGGCCCTGAGCGTCGATTTCCAGACGAGTGCCATGAGGATCATCAGCTGGAACCCAATCAAATCCGCAAAGGACGTTAAGGGGGAGTTTGGCATTTGGATCGGTTATGAAGCCAAAGCAAAATCTGTTGTTGGTAAAGGATGGGAAAAACAGGTTACCATTCAAAACCAGGGTGGGGATATCAAACCGTGGTTAGCCGGCACCTGGCCGCTCGCCTCCGCGATGACCTATAACGAACTGATCACCGCCCAGCGGGAGACAAAAAAAATGGGGAAGACATTTTATACGATCGACTACAAAGACTTAGGGATTGACTGGATGGATAATGTCCTTTTCACGACAGACGAAATCATCAAGAAATATCCCGACGTCGTCCAAGCGGTCGTGACAGGAAGATACAAAGGGTTCTTATGGGCTCTCGAAAACCCGAAGGACACCTTTGAAATTTTGAAAAAGATTAACGAAGGCCTCGACTTTGCCCACGAGATGGATGCCGTGGCTCCGATAAAGGCTTTGATGATCACCCCTGATACAAAGAAGAATGGCTTCGGCTACATTCTCCCAAAAAAATGGGAAAATGTGGCAAGGGAAATGTTTAAGGCGGGCCTCTTCGAGAAGATGCCCGATGTAAAGAAAGTCTATACGGAGAAATTTCCGAGTGGCGTGATGCCAAAATTCTGATGGGGTGGTAGGGAGACACGGAGATGGGGAGAAAAAGATTATTCTTCCCCGGGTCCCCGAGTCTCCACCTCTCCGCGTCTTTTCTTCTGCTTTCCCAATATTCCGTCTTTTTTCCAAAAGAAGGAGACATTGGAATGACGACTCGTCCCTACCTGGAAGACATAGGAACCCCTTACAGTATCAATGCAGTTGGAAGTGCCAGGGCGTGGGAGGTGCGTGATCTCCGGAATGATCCGGCCATCCCGCCTCTAATTTATGTTATCGAAAGCGATATGGGGCAGCAATTTCTCCTTGGAAGAGGAATTAGCGGTCGGCCAAAATTCAATATGATCCGTTATATTGCCAAGTCCTTCGTCGAGTTATTCTTTGAGCAACTCAGCGGTAAGGAATTATCTCAATACCTTATTCTCAGGGGTGCCTACCCTTTTGATCTTCAGTATGCATTCGGATACGCCCCGCCTTACGACCGCTTGCTCCTTACTACCGGATTCATTCAACTTCAAAAGGTGCTTAACCAGGAAGCCGCGGACTACGAGATCCGCGCTCAAAGCTTCATTGGAGAATGTCAGGGGGATACTTGGTTGATCCCTGACACCGCCATCATCTCGGGTTCGACGATCGCTTACTTCCTGAGAAATGGATTCGTCCATCATCTGCCAAAGCAGGTCTATGTCATCACAGCATGCGGTAGCCTGGAGGGGGTTCAGCGAATTTATCGAGAGTGTTTAAAAAAGAATGTGGAATTGATCCCCGTCTTCTCGCAATGTATCTTTGAGATCTCAAAAGCGGACCCCTCTCCTGAACTTCTACTATCCGCCCTCTCTGTCATCAACCCCGGTTCTGTGACAACGAAGGAGCTTTATGAAAGAGCTTTTCACCGCTACCAGGGGACCCGAATGTGTTGTATCGGTGACATCAGGGAAAGCCTAGAAGACCCGGTACAATATTCAATTCATACTCTCCGGGAAATGCAAATCTTGGGGATGGATCCGAAAAGGGAAGATTGGAGTGCCTGGACAGTTGACCTACGGTCGGCAGAAATGAAGAAGAAGGCTCAAGCCTTCAATCCTTCCCTCGCTGATTATCTTAAGGAAATATGGAAATAAATTTGTAGCGTTCCGAAGTTGTCGGAACGGCATCTTCAACCGCCCCCAATAACTGATGACGCTCCGGTCACGATAGAGGCGTATTTTAGATTTTTTTAGCTTTGGGCCGGCGGAACCACCAGAATCCCAAAACGATAACGATCGCAAGCCCACAACCGATTCCGACAAGGATGGGCCAGGGAGGAATGATGCTCTTCTCCACATTTGAAGAAGCAAGAAGATTAACTTCTTTCACTACCTTGCCTTCGTTTTGGATAAAAACCTTTGCTACCGCCTGCCCTTTTTGAACAGGAGCTACGATAAACTCTGGCAACTTGGGATTCGCAGAAACCGAATTCTCTTTACCCTTCGCGACAGTCACCCTCCCCCCCTCTGCAGCAAGAAGGGCTACCTGATCCAACTTTCCTCTTCTCACCCTGACAGGACCAAACGTGGCACCTTTCTTAACAGCTTCTACTGTGGAAAAATTCCTAAATCCGTATTCTAATAACTTTTGTGCCTCGGCAGCCCTCTTGCTCACCTTATCGCAACCCATTACTACGGCGATCATCCTCTGTCCATCTCTTTTCGCGGTGGCCGTCAGATGATAACCCGCCTCCTTCACATGGCCTGTCTTTAAGCCATCCACTCCGATATTCTTCTGCAGAAGCGTGTTTCGGTTGCCCTGTCGGATTCCATTGAATTCGAATTCGACCGTGGAATGAAGAATAAGGGCCTCAGGATGGTCCTCAATATAACGTCGTGATAGGGTCGCCATATCCATTGCTGTGATATATTGGCCTTCGGCCGGCATCCCATCGGAGTTTCTAAATTGAGAATTGTTCAGTCCCAGGATTTTGGCCTTCTCATTCATCTTGGAAACGAAGACTTCTTCCGAACCCGACAGGTGTTCTGCCAAAGCAACGCATGCATCGTTCCCCGAAGCAATGGCGACCCCTTTCATCAGATCCTCGACTTTCACTCGCTCTCCCACCTTAATGAACATTTTCGAGCCCTCGGTTTTCCACGCCCTTCTCCACGCCGTCTCGCTTACCGTTACCAGATCATTTGCTTTTATTTGCCCGGCGCGAATGGCATCCCCGATCAAATAGAGCGTCATCACCTTGACGAAACTGGCGGGAGGAATCCGTAAATTAGGATTCTGTTCGTAAAGGACCTGGCCCGTCAAACCATCCATTAAGACAGCGGACTGGGCGTCACATTGAAGGCTCCCCGAGGTCGGCTCGCTCACCTTTGCCTCGGTCTTCTGAGGAGTTTTTGCAGGGGCTTTGACCGTTTTCGATGTCTTGGTCGTCTTGGAAAGAATCTGATCTGGGAAGGTAATCAGAAGAATAATTAGCAGCAGGACAGTCATCCAACCGTTTTTATGAAGGCGAATCATCTTTTTCTCTCCTAAGATTATTCGAATGATGGCTTTAGGTCTTACTTTTCTTAACAGATTCGATTTCACTTTTCAATCTCAATATTGAAATCGGATTATTGAAATAAAAACTCATCTAAGTTAGATTAGGGTGAGATTGGAACCCTATGGGAAAAGATAATTCTCTTTCAGAAATTCTGAAAGAATTCGAGGCGATCGCAACTGAAGGATACCGGGACATAGGCTCGCGTCTCTCCAAGGACTGTGTCCCAATCGGCTTTTTCTGTCCTTTTGTCCCGGAAGAACTCATTCATGCTGCCGGCGCCCTTTCTTTTCGCCTGATGGGCGCTGCCACCAAGATGTCTCATGTTCAGGCTCACCTCCCCCCTAATTGTTGTCACTTAGCTAAATCCTCACTCGAAAGTTTACTCCGGGGAGAATTCGACTTCTTGAGGGGAATCGTTTTCAGCCATACCTGTGACGTGATGCAAGGCCTTGCGGACATCTGGATGTTTCAGAAACAACATCCTCGCCCATTCAACCTCGTGATGCCCTCCCGATTAGATTCCGAACTCTCTCGTGCTTTCTTCAAGGCAGAGATAGAACGATTCAAGAATTTTCTCGAATCCAATGTCGGAAAGATCAGTCCCGGGAGCCTCAAGGCTTCTATCCAGCTTTTTAATCGTATCAGGGAAAAGCTCATGGAGATTTACGCCCGTAGGCCAAAATGGCACGCTCACATCCCCGGAGGTGACTTTGCCCGAATGATCCGGGCGGGCTATCTGATGGATCGCCAGAGATACGTGGAACTCTTGACTGATTTAATAAACGCATTACCCGAAAAGACAGAGGAGAGCCAAAATCTCGTTCCCATTTTTCTTGCTGGGAATATGACCCATTCCGACTCCTATTTCTCCTTGATTGAAGAGGCAGGGGCCATGGTGGTGCAGGATGATCTTTGCAGTGGAGCACGGTTTCTCCGTCTAATGGTCCCGGAAGATATTGACCCGATAGAGGGTCTCACCAATCGCTATTTTACATCCTTCTTATGTCCCACCAAACATAAAGGGGTACATACCCATATAGAAACTCTTTTAAAAGAGGTTGAAAAATCAGGAGCGAGAGGGGTCATCTTTCTTCTTTACAAATACTGTGAAACCCATTACTTTGATTATCCTGATTTAAAAAGCGCGCTTGAATCAAAGGGGATTCCAACTCTACTTTTGGAGGTGGAAGACCCGTCCTCTTCAATCGGACAACTGAAGGTACGGGTTCAGGCGTTCATAGAGATGCTCAGCCCGATTTAGACGGACAATGTCAAAGGTCAAAGGTCGAATGACAAAGGAATGTCAAAGCTCAAATTCTTGAATCTTAACATTCGGGATCAGATATTTATTTGACATTTGGATTTTGTCATTTGAAATTTTACTCCAAGTCAAAGAAAGAATTGATGCAAAGACAGCCTTCGAACAATCCCTACCGCGAAATAAAGTCGACTGCGGCCTATCGTCGGCTCATGATGGCTTATTACTTTATGGTGAAGCACCCTAGCTGGTTCGGGAAAAAAGTGGCTTGGATCACGAGCGGAGGACCCGTTGAACATCTCTACGCCATGGGTGCCCTCCCATTCTACCCGGAAAATTATGGGGCGATGTGTGGGGCATTCCGGGTATCCCCATCCCTTTGCGAGGGGGCAGAGCGCAAAGGCTATTCCCATGATCTTTGCTCTTATGCGCTTACGGATATTGGATCTTCCTTTACGGGTAAAGGACCTCTCGGCAAACTTCTCAGGCCGGACTTTTTAGTCTGTGGCAATAACATCTGTGGGACCGTCATCAAATGGTATGAGATTCAAGCCCGTGCCTTCAATGTCCCCGTCTTCTTCTTTGACACTCCTTTTATCTATGATGAGTTTCACCAACATACTAAGGATTATGTTCAAAACCAGATGAAGGAATATATTGCCTTTCTCGAAAAACAGATGAAACGCTCATTTTCAGAAAAACGATTTCGGGAGGTCTGTGTTCGCTCTTTTGAAGCGATTACTCTGTGGAAAGAAATTCTTACCATGCCTCGCCACCACCCAGCTCCTTTAGCAGCCTTCGATGCCTTTATCCACATGGCTCCGATCGTCACCTTAAGGGGGACAACCTGGGCAGTCCGTTATTACAAAAAGCTAAAGAGAGAAATGGAAGAAAGGGTGAAAAAGAAAATGGGAGCTTTCGCCCGAGAGGAGATACGACTGATCTGGGATAACATTCCCATCTGGTACGATATCCGGAATTTATCCAAAATACTATCCTCTCAGGGGGCCGTTCTGGTCGCCGATACCTATACGTCGGCGTGGGCAATGGATCAAGTTGACCTGAACCAACCTTTGATGGATGGTTTAGCCAGGGCTTACGCCACGATTCATCTCAATCGCGGTTTAGACTACAAAGTAAAAAAGATGGCAAGCCTGATCGAAATGTATGGAGCCCACGGATTCATTATGCATGCCAACCGAAGCTGTAAACCCTACTCCCTAAGCCAGTTGGATCTCAAACGTGAAGTGACCCGATTGACCGGGAAACCCGGCCTGATGATTGAAGCGGACCATACGGACTCAAGAAGCTACGCTCCCAAACAGGTCGAAAAGCAGATTGAATTGTTTCTGGAAATCGTACGGGCCAGAGAATAAGGAATTTTTGGTCAAGGTTAGGGTTAAGGTTGGGAGGCCAGTTTGGACTATGGGCAAGGGCTATGGCCGAAGATTTGAAGTCCGATGACCTAACCCAACAACAAAACCGGCATCCTTACCCTTACCTTCACCCTTGAACTTTATTTTCCCTCAGGATGGGTTGTCCTTCTCACTCATCATTTTTCATAGGCCCCTGCACAAATTGTTTGAACGCGTTCCAGGCTGGACGTGGATTCCCCTTGGCGTCTGCTAATCCCATCAAGCCAAAGTAGGGCTCTTTTCCGTCACGAATAAGCAGCCAGTAGATTCTTTCGACACCCGATTCAAAC
>Ga0335070_10002101_pt1 | contig 23232 bp, 20 predicted proteins | sample Lox_Sample_13_FD_206722 | JGI IMG/M metagenome (GOLD analysis project Ga0335070, IMG submission 206722) | Soil microbial communities from Loxahatchee National Wildlife Refuge, Florida, United States - Lox_Sample_1.3 | ecosystem: Environmental > Terrestrial > Soil > Wetlands | place: USA...
TCCACCAACTGCAGGAGCTGGCGGTCGTTGTTGCTCTGGTGGAACAGGAACTCCTTGGTGTAGGAGTTGGCCGCCTTGTCGGCGATGTCCTGCGCCGCCTGCTCGTCGGCGGCGCGACCATCCTGGACGTTGCGCGACACCAGACGCCGCAGATCGTACTGCCGCGCCTCCAACCGCTTTTTGAATTGTTCCAGCCTCTTCTTGTCCATGAAATACCCGGCTGGGCGACTTCCTTTCTAATTGCCGAATTAAAGATGATATGCGTCCGTCGGAAGTATCGTCAACTGCCCAGGCTGGGACGCACTGTTCCCGGTGCGCTCCGAAAGAAATCCCCCGGGCTCGTTTCAGGAGCGCCCGGGGGGAATGATGCGGCTGAAGCGCGGCTCAGGCGCTGCGCAGTTTTCCAGGCATGAAATGATAGGGCGGCCAGGGTCCGCTGATGGCCAGCTCGCAGTCCTTCAACTGCCGCGCCGCCAGGCTGTAGCGGCTCTGGTACTTCTGCACCGCATCACCATCGATAAGGTGGGCGATGTCGATGAGCATGCCGCCGGAATCCACCTTCTTGCAGCAGACGTCCGCTTCCAGAGGGTTGAACAGCTTGTGCACCTGCACCGAGAGCGCCCGCGCGCGGGTTTGCCGTTCCCGCTGCTTGGCGGCTTTCTCGCGCAGCTTGGTGAGGTACTCGCTGCCGGCCGTGGACGGCAGTTCCACGTCGACGAGGGCCTCGCGCAGCGAGCCGTCCTTGACCAGCAATTTGAGGTGCATTTCGGCCTTGCCGCGCAGCCGCGACACGGTGGCCAGGAAGGCCCTGCGGTTGGCGCGGACAGCGCGGCGCATGGCCTCATCGGTGTCGAACACGGTGCCGAAACGGAAGGGCAGCACGGTAGTGTTGCGGAAGCACTCGCTCACCACGCGCGCGTGGTCAAGAATGGCCCTTTGATCCAGCGGTCCGCCCCGGTCATATTCGCTGACGATAACGGCGAAGTCGCCGCTGGGATACCCAAACACCTGGGTTCCGTTGATGCCTTTGAGATTCTCGACGGGAAACGGCCGGCGTGCGCGTGTCCCATTCTGAAAGGCCTGATGCTCGGTGATGCAGTATGCGTACCACGCCATGTCAGCAGCTCCGAATAGGAACCCGCGCGCCACGACACCGCGCCGGGCGTCTAAAATACATGGGCCGACTTGTTTGAAGAGACGGGCTAGCTGGTACGAAGAGAAACCCGAACCTGGGTCAGTTTCGAGCTCCACGCGTATGCTAGCTCAGCTCACCAGGAAATAGCAACTCTTTTGGGGCACGAGGGTGGAATCTTTTGAGTCAACGGCCGAAAAGCTACGCCAGTGCTGCAGGGGGGCCCAAATTTGCCCGGCGGGTCGTTGTGTGACCGGGGTTGGCGGCACGATTTTGGAGGGCCGCCATCACCACCCGGTACATGTCGTCCGCGGGTGCGGGCTTGCCGGTCCAGATCTCGAACTGCCGTGCCCCCTGCTGGACGAACATTTCCGTTCCGGTGATCACCTGCATGCCCTTGGCGCGGGCCATCTTCACCAGCTTTGTTTCCGCCGGGGTATAAACCATCTCGAACAGGATGCGGGCGTTCAATTCGCTGTCACTGAGCGGCGACGCCTTGGCGCCGCCCATGCCGATGGGTGTGGCGTTGACGATCACGTCGAACTGGAGGCCACGCATCTGGATACGGCTGAGGAACTTGGCGCGCGCCTGGCGGGCCAGTTTTTGCCCCACCGAGGTGGTGCGGTTCATGATAAAAACCTCGGCCCCGCGTTCTTTAAGTCCAAAAACAGCCGCGCGCGCCGCCCCTCCCGCGCCCACCACCAGCACCTTAGCTCCCGCCAGGTGAAGCCGCTGCTCCAGGGGACGCACCACACCGGCAACATCGGTGTTGTAACCGTAAAGGTTCCCGTCCTGCGCCCGGATCACGGTGTTGCAGGCGCCAATCTTTTCTGTGATGGCGTCGGTCTTGTCAAGATGCGAAATGATTTCCTGCTTGTAGGGCATGGTGATGCTGAGGCCGTGCAGCGGAATGTCCCGCACGCAGGCCAGCAGGTCGGAAATTTTGGTGGCATGTAAGGCCAGATACACCCCGTTCACGTTTTCGCGGCGGAAGGCGGTGTTCATCATGAGCGGCGAGAGCGAATGCGCCACCGGGTCGCCGGCCACGCCGTACACCTTGGTAGCGGCGTCCACCTGGTCGATGCGATAGACATCGTGCAGGGTGCGAGCAGCAATCTGCCCCGGTGCGGTCTCCTCGCCGGGGGCCGCCGAAGCGAACGTGAAAACACTGCCGGCCCGGACGCACAGCACCCGGCTGATGATCCCCTGCTCTCCCATGCACAGGCCGATCATGGAATGCTTTTGGCTCTGGCGCTCCAGGAACTTCATCATCACCACATTGTCGTAAAGCGACTTCGCGGTGCTGACCACTTTGTAGAAGTCAGCCGGAATGGCGGTCATCTTTTGGAAGGTCTCTTCCACCTTGCGCGTCGCCCGGAAGTCGTGAAACGAAAGAATGACAGCAGCCGCGGCGCGCAATCGGTCCAGGTCTTTCGATTTCAAGGCAGCGGCGCTTTCCAGTTCCAGATCGATGAACTGGCCTCCGCTGGCTGCGGCTTTTACCAGAACCTCTACCTGGGCTGAGATCGATCCCCGGAACTTTCCCCCGTTAGCAGCTCGCCGGCAAGTGGCGATCACCAGGGATTCGGGGTGGTAATCGGCGAAACGGCGCAGTTTCTGAAATACCGAGGCGGGTTGCCGAAGGTAGTCTAACCTCAATTCTATGAACGGGTTATCCCTGACGATGGCCTCCGCCTTTTCCAACATCTCAGCGGGCGTCGGGGCGGTGATGGCCACGCAAACCCGCGGCAGACGCAGCGGGAGCAAGCGCGGCATGTAACTGGAGTTGCCGGGCATATTGGGAAAGCGCGCCATATTACAGGCGCACAACAAACGATGCAACAACGCATTCTGCCCCGAACCGAAAGGTCATGTTCGAAAAACGTTCCTTTGCGGTAACAGTGGTTACCTTGACCCTCGCGGGTAACCATTGCTAGTTTCGCCTCAGACAGTCAGGATTTGCGCGTGTTCCTGCGCCCCGGATTGGCGTTTCACCTAGAGTCCAGGGGTTCAGACCCGCCGGCCCCGGATCGAGGTTGGGGAATTCGGAGGAATCATGAAACGTAGCGTTGTTTTGCTGATGCTGGCAACGGCCATGGTGGCCGCAGCCCAGCAAAATCTGGCCCCTGGGGCAAACACCCCGCAACCGAAGCTCACCGACATTGTGGCGAGGCAGGAGGCCCCAACCTACTCGGACGTGTATTGTGCCGGGTTCATCACCAATCAGCCATTGCAGAGGGTCGGGTACGTCGCCGGCGGCTTGGGCAATCCCCACCAGATCCGCTTTGCAGATCGAGAGTATGTGTATCTCGAGGGCAGTGGGTTCGCGGTAGGAGCACAGTACTCATTGGTCCGCCGGGAACGGGATCCCAACCGCTATGTAAGTTTCCGCGGGCAGAAGACATTGCTGCAGCACCTGGGCCAGCCTTACGCCGATATCGGCCGTCTACGGGTAGTGGCTATCCACAACAACATTGCCGTGACCGAGGTAGCCTTCAATTGTACGGATATCATGCCAGGCGACGCCGCCATCGCTTTCGTCGAAAGACCGACGCCGGCGCTTCGCGGCAAGATCAATTTTGATCGCTTCGCACCACCCAACGGGAAACTCACAGGCAAGATCGTGATGACAAAAGATTTTGACACCATGTTGGGGATGGGGCGGAAGGCGTACCTGAATGTTGGGGCCAACCAGGGAGTGAGGGTCGGCGACTACTTCCGCGCAGTGCGCACTTATGACAGCTACCGGAACGATGAGGTGGATAACCTGTCGTTCAAAGCTACTGCTTACGACGATAAGCAGATTCCGTCGGGTAAGTTCCCCTACCGAAGGCTCCGGGAGTTACCTCGCACCAGCCTGGGTGAGATGATTGTGCTCGCTGTGACCCCGACCAGTTCGACCGCTATGGTCACGCTGTCCCTCGAGGAGATTCATCTGGGCGACGGCGTGGAATTGGAAGAGGCTCCGAAGGAGACAGGCGAGGCTAAGCCTGTGGCATCGCCGGAGCAGGACAGCGCGCCGGCCCAGGACACCGCACAGACCGCCGAGGCGCCTGCTGGGCCGCAGGAAGCCGCACCGGCCGCTACACCTCCCGCCGCCCAGCCGCTGGCCATCGCCTGTACGGCTGAACCCGCGTCGGTCCGTGCCGGCGAAAGTTCGACCATCACGTGCGCAGCGTCCAGCGCCGAGAATCGCCCGCTGTCGTTCGCCTTCAGCGCCAACAATGCACGATTGGTCCAGCGTGACAACACTGCGGTACTCGACACTCGCGACCTCGCCGCCGGTCCAGTGGAGGTCCTGGCCACGGTGAGCGACGACCACGACCGAACCGCCACTGCCAGGACCACGGTCAACGTGGACGCGCCACGGGCCGCGCTAGCGCCCACCAAGCTAAACTACGTCTCGTTCGCGCGCGACAGCGCTCGACTCGACAACGCCGGCAAAGCCGTACTCGATGGCATCGCCTTGCGCCTGGAGCGTGATACGGACAGTTCGCTGGTCGTGCTTGGGTTGGTCGAATCAGGTGAGGACCGCAACCTTGCCCGGCAGCGGGCGGCCAGTACGGCGGAATACCTCGCCAAGGACAAAGGTATCGATGATAAGCGCCTGCAGCTTCAGGATGGCGGGGAGTACGGCGACAAGGCCGAGCTTTGGATGGTCCCGCCCGGCACCAAGCTGCAGGAGGCGGATTTAAGGCACTGAGAGAACTGGTAATTGGTAATTTGTAATTGGTAAAGTTTGGAGCCGATCCCGCCTTGTCAATTACAAATTACCAATTACCAAACGTAAGCAACTAAGGAACCTATTTCCCTTCCACAAAGCCTTCGTCGTGAAATATCTCCGCGGTGAAGGCCTCAATGATGGCGCCGCGTTCCCATGCGTCGGGCGGAAGTCCGGCTTTATGGCAAGTCTCCTCCAGAAAGGTACGCGCGTCCCATCCAAATTCCACCGCCACCTGGGGCAGCAACAGTCCGCGCCGCGAGCCCAGGGTGACGACCAATCCGTGGCGTCCGGCCTCGATGTCCTCCGCCGGGATGGGCACCAGCGGCGAGAGCACACTGATCTCGACCTTCAGCCGCGGCGCTTCCTCCGCCGTCACCGGCAGGAAGCGGGTGTCGTTGAAGGCGGCGGCTGTCGCCGTCTCCGCCACGGTGCGGCACAGCGGTTTTACCGGGTAAACATAGCCGACACACCCGCGCAGATTGCCTTCCAGATGCAAAGTAGTGAACGCGCCGCGCGGCTCGAGCAAGCGCTCGGAAGTAGGGTTGAGTTCGAGCTTGCGCCCAGCCAACGCCGCCTCAATGGCCTGGTGCGCCAAACGCAGCAGCTCGGCTCGCTCCTCGGGGGAATACGGCGGCGGTTCGGCCGCCTCGGCCGCCGGCGAGTTCTCAGGTGGCGGCGACATCGTTCTTCCTGCGCCGGCTGAGAACGAAGGCGCGCCGGCGGCGCTTGACCACCCTGCGGTCGATCCGCGACCAGAAGGCAGCGAAGTAGTCCACTGCCGACAAGACCGACACCGCCACCATGAACCAGATCGAGAGGTGCGCGATCACGTCAATAGGCAGGATGAAGTTCGCCGTAATGTTCCAATACCTCCAGCGCGCATCCAGAATGACGGCGACCACGCTCACCATCTGCACGCAGGTCTTGAACTTTCCCAGGTCGCTGGCCTCGATGGTGAAGCCCTCATTGGCGGCGATGGACCGCAAGCCGCTCACCAGGAATTCACGTCCGACGATGACCACCGCGATCCACGCTGGCACGACCCGCGGATTGAACTGCACCAACGCAATGAAGGAAGCAGCGATCATCAGCTTGTCAGCGAGGGGATCGAGCAACATGCCGAGCGTGGTGATCTGCCCGCGCCGGCGCGCTAAGTACCCATCGAAAGTGTCGGTGAGCGAGGCGGCTATAAACAGCAACGAAGTCAGCAGCTCCCGCTGCCCGTGAACGCTGGAGAGATGTCGCGTTCTCAGCATCCACATCAGCAAGGGGATGCTGGCGATGCGGCTGAGCGTGATGTAATTGGGCAGATTCACGGGGCATCCGCCGGGCACACGGACACGGTACACCCTCTGACGGGCATCGGGAAACGGATGATTATCCCGCACGGCAGAGGCGAAGGCAATGATGACAGGAAGCAGCGTGCCCCATCTGCCCGGTTTTGGCAGATGGGGGTTTACTTACCCATGGAACCGAGTACCCACGTCTGCCAAAGTCAGGCAGACGTGGGGCACCAAGCAGGAGGCAGGAAGCCCGCATTTTCCGCGTCCCGCCTCCTGCTAGCTGTCCTTATGCGTAAATTCCGCGCTGCCTAATGGTGAACGCCACGCGATCAATCGCCAGCATGTAAGCGGCGATGCGGTTGTTCACGTTGTGGGTGTCGGCGTAGCGGACCACGTCCTCGAACGAGGAGCGCATGATGTGCTCGAGCTGCTCGATCACTACCGACTCTTTCCAGAAGTAGCCCTGGCGGTCCTGCACCCATTCGAAGTAGCTGGCAGTTACGCCGCCGGCGTTGGCCAGAATGTCGGGGATGACGAAGACTTTCTTCTCCGCCAAAATGTCGTCGGCCGCGGCGGTGGTGGGGCCGTTGGCGCCCTCGCACAGGATCCTGGCCTGCACCTTGTAGGCGTTCTGGCTGGTGATGACGTTCTCGATGGCTGCGGGAATGAGCACGTCGCAATCGGTGATCAGCAGGTCGGCAGGATCGTGCGGGTCGGCGCCGGGGAACCCGTGGATGGTGCCGTTCCGTTGCCGAAATTCTGACAACGCGTCCAAGTCGATGCCGTTTTTGTTGTAGAGCCCGCCATCGACTTCGGCGATGCCCACGATCCTGTATCCCTGCTCGTGCATCAGGCGCGCGGCATTGGAGCCGACATTGCCGAACCCCTGGACGATGACGCGGGTCTCGTCGCGGTTCAGTCCCAGCTTTTTCAGCGCCTCGTCGCAGACCACCATAAGGCCGCGGCCGGTGGCTTCACGCCGTCCGCGCGAGCCGCCCATGTTGAGCGGTTTGCCGGTGACTACAGCGGTGACCGTCTGCCGCAGGTGCATGGAGTAGGTGTCCATCATCCACGCCATGATTTGCTCGTTGGTGTTCACATCGGGCGCGGGAACGTCCTTCTCAGGTCCGATGAACTCGATGAGCTCCGCCGTGTAGCGCCGGGTGATGCGCTCCAGCTCTCCCATGGAGAGCTTGTGCGGGTCGCAGATGACTCCACCCTTGGCGCCGCCGAAGGGGATGTTGACCACGGCGCACTTCCAGGTCATCCAGCTCGCTAGCGCCCGCACTTCGTCGAGGGTGACGTCGGGCGAGTAGCGCACCCCGCCTTTTGCCGGGCCGCGCGCAATCGAGTGCTGCACGCGGAAGCCGGTGAACACCTCCAGGCGGCCGTCGTCCATGGCCACGGGAATGTGCACGATGATTTCGCGGGTGGGATAGCGCAGGATCTTCCACAGACCTTCGTCGAGGTTGAGCTTGCGGGCGGCCAGGTCAAATCGCGCCGCTTGCGATTCCCAGGGATTGGACTCCTTCTCCAGCGCGATGCTGCTCATGGCAGGCTCCGATGAATGAAACGTGAAAAAAAGGGCCTCAGGACGGGCCCGTACCCCGTTCGGCGAGAAACAAGTATAGGTACGCGGCGAGGCAGAGGCAAGGCGCGGATCGGGTTCTCCCCCAGCCCATTCATTAACGTCGGAACAGGCAACTGCGCTGCCGGTTCCGCAGGAGCGCACCAGCTTGACCCGCCAGCCGCGTCCAGAGCATAATTCGCGGACCTCATGGATGGCATTTTTTCAGTTCATACTGGCCCTGCACGACCACCTCTTAGAAACTTGTTGATTTTCTGAAGCCCTGTTTGAAAGCACCGTTACCGGCGGTTTCCTGCCGCTGCTGTGATGAAGGCGGGAGCCCGGGATGAGTTCACCAACCCTAATATTTCTTGCGCAGGGAGGGGTTCGAACATGAGCGAACAGACCGGCAGGCGGATCGGCGACTACGAAATCCTCGATGAGCTGGGCAGTGGTGGGATGGGAAGGGTCTATCGGGTGCGGAACGTGATTTCCGACCGCATCGAGGCCATGAAAGTGCTGCTGCCGGATTTGGCGGGACGGCAAGAGCTGGCTGCCCGCTTTCTGCGGGAGATCAAGCTGCTGGCTGCCCTCAACCATCCCAACATTGCCGCACTCCGTACGGCGCTGACTTTGGACAACCAGTTGGTGATGATTATGGAATACGTGGACGGCACGACTGTGGCCTCGCGGCTGGAGCGGGGGCCAATCCCGGTGCCTGAGGCGTTGAACTACATCGACCAGGTGCTGAGCGCGCTCAGCTATGCACACCAACAGCACGTGGTTCACCGCGACATCAAACCCGCCAACATGATGGTGACGGCTGAAGGAGTCGTGAAGCTCATGGACTTCGGCCTCGCCCATGGCGGGAACGACGGCAGTCCGAGTCTGAGCCTCACGGTGGCCGGCACCACGCTGGGCTCGCTCAACTACATGTCGCCGGAACAGGTGAAGGGCCAGACTGCGGATGAACGCTCAGACCTGTATTCGCTCGGCATATCGCTCTACGAAATGGTGACCGGTCAAAGGCCATTCCAGGCGGACAGCGCTTTCACCATCATGACCGCGCACGTCAGGGAAGTACCAAAGCCGCCGCTGGCCTTGCAGCCCGGACTACCCCCTGTCCTCAATGAGATCATCCTCATGGCAATCGCCAAAGACCCTGCCGCGCGCTTCCAGTCAGCCGACGCTTTTCGGAATGCGGTGAATCAGGCGCAACTTTCACCTGGAGTTCAAAATGCCGCACCGGGCAAACCGAAGCCTGCGCCAGCCGCTACGACGCCAGCAGCGGCACCTCTGCACGACGCGCCGACTCTGCCGCCGACGCCCGTTCCCGGCGTCGCGCCTCCGCCTTCCCGGCAAAGTGGTCGTCGCGGCTTGTATATGACATTAGGGGCCCTGATTGTGCTGGCCGTACTGGTGGCGGCCGGAATTTACAGACCTGGACGCGGAAGGGCCAATGAACCAGCGGCAAGTCCTCCACCCGAGCCAGCGCCGATCGCTGCGCCTGAGCCGGTGGCAGCGCCTCCAGCAATCGTCAAGCCGGCGGAAGACCCAGCGAGAAAAAGACTGCTGGCCGAGGTGGAGCAGCAGCTTGATCAGCTTTCCAGCCGAGCCGCTGCCGTGAGCAGCAGCCTGGATCGTCTGCAGCAACAGCAGGCCGCTGCGGGCTACGGTCTTCGCGGGGACATAGTTGCCAAACAGGCAACCATGCAGGCAAACCTCTCCCGGGCCGGGGGTGCGATCGCCCGCGGAGATCCTGCCAAGGCAAAGAAATACGCGGATCTGGCCTCCGCCGACGTGGAGGCGCTGGAGCACTTCCTCGGACGCTAAGGGGTGGGTAAACCTGTCGTTCGTGAAATAGAATACGACCGAGCTAGTCAGAGCTGGATTTCCATCCCTTCGGCGGCCGCCCGCACCTTGGGATAATGGTTGCGCGCCACCTGCACGATGGAATCGATGCAGGCATCGTTGTGGTCAGGATCGTGGTGAAACAACACCAGCTCCTTGGCGCCGCTTTCCATCACGACATTGACGGCCTCCCGCCAGTGGCTGTGTCCCCAGCCCCGCTTTTTGGCCTCATATTCCTCCGGCAGGTACTGCGCGTCGTAAATGAGCACATCGGCCCCTTCGGCCAGCTGGCGGACGTTCTTGTCGAACCTGGCAGAACCGGGCTCGTTATCGGTGGCATAGACCAGCACTTTGTTGTCGGTTTCCAGGCGGAAGCCGAGGCAGCCTTGGGGGTGGTTCAGCCACTTGCTCTGAATGACGCAGTCGTCGAAGGTGATGCGGTCTTCCTCGATGTCGTAAAAATGGCGTTTGGCGGCCATTTCCGTCATGTCCACGGGAAAGTAGGGGTCCGACATCTGGTCCTCGAGGGCGTGCTGCAACCCGCGCGAGCGGCTCGACGAGTGGAAGTAGAAGAAGCTGTCACGGTTCTCGTACAGCGGGGTGAAGAACGGGATACCCTGGATGTGGTCCCAGTGGAAGTGCGAGAGGAACACGTGGGCATGGATGGGCCGGTCGGCGAACTCGCGCTGCAGGTGCTTGCCCAGATTGCGGAAGCCGGTGCCGCAGTCGAACACGTAGATGTGTCCGTTGACGCGCACCTCCACGCACGAGGTGTTGCCGCCGTAGCGCAGATTTTCCGCCTGGGGAGTGGGAGTTGAGCCCCGTACGCCCCAGAATCTTGCCAGCATCGTCATTTCCGACCCGTACGGTTCACCGGGAGTGTCTGCTCGCGCGCGCTCAGGGGAGATAAAGACTTACGAGGATGGGTCGCAGTATACGCGAGCGCTGCGCCAAGTCAATCCTTCCCGGTGGCGAGATTGTCCCCGGAACCCCTCGCATCCTGCAATAACCATTGGTGTACTGGACCGAAGACCAGCCCCGCATAGCCACGTATAATCGGCGCTTAGCCCTTTGAAGACCGAAATGGTTCGCCCTGATTACAAGGAATTCGCGCGCTTGGCGCGGGAAGCGACACTCGTCCCGGTTACCAAGTCGGTCACCGCCGACCTGCAAACCCCGGTCTCGGCCTTCCTGGCCATCGCGGGCCGGGAACGGCGGACGTTCCTGCTGGAATCGGTGGAAGGGGGGGAGAAGATCGGTCGCTACACCTTCCTGGGCGCGCGTCCGTACATGGTGATCACGGCTCGCGACCGGCAGATCACCATCGAGCGCGGCAATGAGCGAAGGAAGTTTGAAGGCAGCATCTTCGAGGTGCTACGCGATCTCCTGGGGCAGCACCGGCCGGCGCATGTGGAGGGTCTGCCGCCGTTCACGTCGGGCGCCGTCGGGTTCTTTGCTTATGACGTGGTACGCCAGCTGGAAAAGCTGCCCCCTAGAGCGAGGATTGATGCGCGTGTGCCGGATTGCGTGATGATGTTCTTCGACCGGCTGCTGGCCTTCGACCACTTGCGCCACCAGATCCAACTGATCGCCGCCGCCGACCTGACGCGTGAATCTCCGCGCGCGGCCTACGAGCGCGCAGTGCACGACCTTGCCGCGTTGGAAAAGCGGCTGGCGGCGGGTGTGGGTCCGCGCGATTTGCGAGCGGCGCGCAAGGCTGGGCCGCTCAAGATTAAGCCGGTCACCAGCCGGCAGCAGTACATGGAGAGCGTCCGCCGGGCCAAGGAGTACATTGCCGCGGGAGACATCTTCCAGGTCGTCTTGTCCCAGCGCTTCGATTTCGAGCCAGAGGCCGCGCCGTTCAACATCTATCGCGCCCTGCGCACGGTCAATCCGTCACCGTACCTTTATTTCTTGCGCATCGACGACACGCACATCCTCGGTTCGTCGCCGGAGATGCTGGTGCGCGTGAGCGGACGGCGGCTGGAGTACCGGCCGATCGCGGGCACGCGGCCACGCGGCGCTAACGACGCCGAAGACAAGCGCCTGGAAGACGAGCTGCGCCAGGACGAGAAGGAGCGGGCCGAGCACGTCATGCTGGTGGACCTGGGACGCAACGACGTGGGCCGCGTGAGCGAGTACGGTTCGGTGAAGGTGCGCGACCTGATGTACGTGGAACGGTACAGCCACGTCATGCACCTGGTGTCGGCCATCGAGGGCTGCCTGCGTCCGGAGTTGAGCGCCCTGGACGCGTTCGCCGCCTGTTTCCCCGCTGGCACGCTGAGCGGGGCTCCCAAGGTGCGCGCCATGGAGATAATCGAGGAACTGGAACCTGTCCGCCGCGGCGTCTATGGCGGCTCCGTGCTTTATGCCGACTTCGCCGGAAACCTGGATTCGTGCATTGCGATTCGTACTATGGTGATGGACAAGGGGCACGCATCCGTTCAAGCCGGGGCGGGAATCGTCGCCGACTCCGACCCGGCGCGCGAACATGAGGAATGTGTCAACAAGGCCAAGGCCGTGCTGAGGGCTGTGGAGCTGGCGAGGAGTGGCTTGTAGTTTCGAGTTTCAAATTTCGAGTGGCAATCGGCGGGCCGCCCTTGAAACTCGAAACTGGAAACTAGGAACGTGGTTTTCGTCCTCGACAATTACGATTCCTTCACCTACAACCTTGTCCAGTACCTGGGGGAACTGGGTGAGGAGATAGTCGTCCGCCGCAACGACCAGGTCTCAATCGGAGAGATTGAGGCGATGCACCCGGGGCGCATCGTGCTGTCGCCCGGACCGTGCACACCGCAGGAGGCGGGCATCAGCATCGAGGTGATCCGCCATTTTGCCGGCAAGCTGCCCATCCTGGGGGTTTGCCTGGGACATCAGGCGATTGGGGCTGCCTTTGGGGGTAACATCGTTCGCGCCCGGAACCTGATGCACGGGAAGACCAGCCAGGTGGAGCACGACGGCCGGACCATTTTCCAGGGAATACCGTCTCCAGTCACTTGTACTCGCTATCACTCGCTCATCGTGGAAGAAAGTACGCTGCCGCCGGTACTCCAGATTTCGGCGCGGGCCACCGAGCGCGACGGTTCCACGGTGATCATGGGCGTGCGCCACCGCCACGCTGCGGTCGAGGGTGTGCAATTTCATCCTGAAAGCGTACTCACCCACTCCGGCAAACAGATAGTGGCCAACTTTCTGCGGCTATGACCGGCCGCGTAGCCGGTGGTAACTTAGGGTCACCCTAAGTCGAAGTTACCTCAAAATGCTTGACACTTTCGCGGTCCGGGGCGATGCTACGTGCGCTCGAACTGCGGGCGAAAGAAGGGCTATGTCCCAACCACAGCAGGAAAAGCGGAGCACGCGGCGCTTCTCCCTGCGATTGCCGGTATCCATCCGCTTCACCAACGGCGGCGTCCACGAGTTCTCCGCCGAAACCCGCGACGTAAGCGCTCGCGGAGTTTTCTTCTTCATCGACAAGCGACTCGCCGAAGGTTCCAACATCGAGTTCACGCTCACGCTGCCTCCCGAAATCACGTTGACCGAGAGCATCCGCGTACGCTGCAAGGGGCGCGTGGTGCGGGTGGAGGAGTCGGCGGAGGAACGCGTCGGCGTCGGCGCCATCATCGACCAGTACGATTTCGTAGCCGAGGGCTAGCCTCTGCCAGAGTGGCTCCGGGAGTGATAAGATTCCCCCACCCGCAGCCCAGGCATGTGTTTCCGCCGCTCAGCCCGTGCGCTTCTCTTATCTCTTCCACTCTCGCTGGTGGCGATGCCGGGCCACGCCCAGACGCCGCTCGGAGACGTCTACTCTTCGGATGCCACGGTTAAAGGCGCGGTCGTGCTCTCGGCGGCGAGCACACGGTTGATGAGCGGCTCGTCGGTCAAGGCCGGGCTCTCGAATGCCAGCGTGCGCCTGCTTCGCGGCGGTGAGGTGCGCGTCTGTCAGGGCAGCAGTGTTTCCCTGACCGCCTCGAGCGACGGGGCGCAAATCATGGTGGGGATGAGCTCCGGTACCATCGAGATGCACTATCCGCTGGCCAATTCGCGCGACAGCATCATGACCCCGGATTTCGAAATCGCGCTGGCCGGTTCCGGGGTGTTCCACCTGGCCGTGAGCACGGACCAGGGCGGCAATACCTGCGTGCAGTCGCTGCACGGCAACACCGGTACGGCGACGGTATCGGAGCTGATGGGCGACGGCAGCTACACCGTTAAGCCGGGCGGGCAGGCGTTCTTCCGCGCCGGGCATGCCACCAACCCGGGTGCGGTGGTGGGGAACTGCGGTTGTCCGGCGCCGGTGCTCGTCGAGCGCGCGGCAGCGTACCCGCCGATGCCGGTCGCCGCTCCCGCGGCCGCGCCCTTGCCGCCGGTTGCCGCGTTGATCGAATCTTCTCCCAGGAGCGCAAACGTGACTGCGCCGCCTCCCGCCGAACAGCCGGGCAGCATTCACGTGCAGGTAGAGGCCCCGTTCGTGTTCCGCGCATCGGAACCGCCGCCGGCGCCAAATGCGCCCGTCCAGTTGGCGGAAATCCGGCTCTCGGCGCTGCCGGTTCCCAGCTCGGTCTATGTTCCGCCCGCACCGCAGGATGTGGCCCAAGCTGCTGCCCGGGAGCCAGCAAAACCGAAGAAGAAACGGCACGGCTTGTGGGGCTTTCTGGCTTCAATCTTCAAAGGCTGAGAAGGTGCGATTCCTGCTTCCGGCCACGGCTTTTGCGCGATAATATGTGCAGCTGCTCGGGACGTCCCGAGGACCGTTGTCTTCGCGGTGTTGCAGTGTCGGGTTTAGAAGCGGAGAGAGTCAATGCCCGCCCCTGATGGAGACAATCATCTGGCACCGGCTGGGTCGGTGGGTGTTCTGCCGACTCTGTTCGGCGAGGGTTATGGCACCTATCAGGTGCGGCGGGAAACTTTTGTCCTTTCATTCTTTTTGCATATCGTCGCGGCGGTGCTGATCGTGTGGTCCAGCAGCTTTATCTACAGCCACCGCCAGGAAATCAAGCAGCAGGTCACTGGGATCGTCACCGACATCAGCCCCTACATCCTGCCGCCCTCAGCCACCAAGGCTGGAGGTGGCGGTGGTGGGGGCGACCGCGACAAGCTGCCGGCGTCCAAAGGCGCGCTGCCCAAGCTCTCGCGGGAACAGATCACGCCTCCAACAGTGGTGATCCGCAATGAGGCGCCCAAGCTGGCGGTTGATCCCTCGGTAGTCGTGCCGCCTAATATCCCTCTGCCCCACACCGGGGCCTTGGGAGACCCGCTATCGTCGGTGCTGGGCCCGCCCTCCAACGGGCCGGGCTCAGGCGGAGGCATCGGGAGCGGGAGCGGAGGTGGCGTTGGATCGGGACGCGGGCCAGGGGTCGGACCGGGCTGGGGCGGCGGAATTGGTGGAGGTCCCTATCGCGTCGGCGGAGGTGTCAGCGCCCCAAGGCCCCTGTTTACACCCGATCCCGAGTATTCCGAAGAAGCCCGCAAGGCTAAGTACCAGGGTGTGGTGGTGCTGTGGCTGGTGATCGGGCCCGACGGGCGTCCGCGCGAGATCAGGGTGGCGCGGCCGTTGGGCATGGGGCTGGATGAGAAAGCGATCGAGGCCGTCCGCACCTGGCGCTTCGAACCAGCCAGGAAAGACGGCCAGGCCGTGGCTGTGCAGATGAACGTCGAAGTAAGCTTCCGGCTGTATTAGCTACATTGCCCCAGTCTGCCTTATAGTTTTGACCCGCACGCTATGTACGAAGACTTTTACGTCGCTGAGCGATGGTCGGGCAAACAAGTCCACTGCATCTACCAGGCCCTGATCGTGGCCATCTCCACCCGCCACGCCGACGCCGTGGACATTAAATTCCTGGTGGACGGGCAACCGGTCTGGATCGCGCTGCCGCATCCCGCCTGGGTGGAGTACAAGAAACGTACCAACGAGAGCCTTACAGATCCCCTGGCAGTGCAGATCGCCGGCCACTACTTGAAGTACGCCCTGCAAGCCGGCATGGAGTCAGGCCGCGAGATCCACCCATTGGGCGTGGAGGAAACTCTCGCTCACCTTGATGCTGTGATGCAGGAGTTCGCCGCCTCGCGCCCGTGATGTGTCGCTGCGGGGCGTCCCAATCCCAGAGCTCGGGCCTTTCAAATCCCCCAGACTTTTCTTGGATTTGGTGCCCAACGGGTGCACAATAGAGAGTTTTCGGTCCCCTTAGACATACATACTGGCCCCTATGCGGGGCATGAAGAAGAGGCAATCATGGCTACTATAATCCAGGAACCCAAGGCCGCCGGCGCAGTGCAGCACCACAAGCTCGCGCAGTGGGTAGAGGAAGTCGCTCAACTCTCGAAGCCTGAGCGCGTCCACTGGTGCGATGGCTCACCCGCGGAATACGACGAGATGTTGCGCCTGATGGTGCAGGCCGGCACCGCCATCCCCATGAATCCGGAGAAGCGTCCGCACAGCATCTTCGTGCGTTCTACTCCGGCCGACGTCGCGCGCGTGGAGGACCGCACCTTCATCTGCTCGCGCTCGCAAGATGACGCCGGTCCCACAAACAACTGGCGCGAGCCGGCGGAAATGAAGGCCACGCTGAACAAGCTGCTCGCCGGCTGCATGGCCGGGCGCACGCTCTACGTCATCCCTTACAGCATGGGGCCGATCGGATCGCCCATAGCCAATATTGGCGTGGAAATAACCGACTCGCCCTACGTCGTCGCCAACATGCACATCATGGCCCGCGTGGGAACCAGGGTCCTGGACGTGATGGGCGAAGACGGTGAATTCGTCAAAGGGCTGCACTCGGTCGGGCTGCCCCTGGGCGCTTCCGATCAGGACAGTCCCTGGCCGAACAATCCCAGCGAAAAGTACATCTGCCACTTCCCCGAGACGCGCGAGATCATCTCATTCGGCTCTGGCTACGGCGGCAATGCGCTGCTGGGCAAGAAGTGCCACGCCCTGCGCATCGCCTCGGTACAGGCCCGCGATGAGGGCTGGATGGCCGAGCACATGCTCATCCTCAAGCTCATCAGTCCGGACGGCCAAGTGAAATACATCACCGGCGCCTTCCCCTCGGCGTGCGGCAAGACCAATCTCGCGATGCTCATTCCGTCGGTGCCCGGCTGGAAGGTGCAGACGGTGGGCGATGACATAGCCTGGATGAAGTTCGGTCCCGACGGCCGGTTGTACGCCATCAATCCGGAAGCCGGCTTCTTCGGCGTGGCGCCGGGCACCAGCATGAAGTCCAACGCCAACGCCATGCTCAGTGTCACGAAGAATTCGATCTTCACCAATTGCGCGCTGACGCCCGACGGCGACGTGTGGTGGGAGAGCATGACCGATACCAAGCCGGCGGAACTGTCCGACTGGCTGCGCCGTCCCTGGACGCCGGCCAGCGGCCGCAAAGCCGCCCACCCCAACGCCCGCTTCACGGCGCCCGCGCGCCAGTGTCCTGTGATCGCGCCCGAGTGGGAAGATCCGAAGGGCGTGCCGATCGACGCCATTTTGTTCGGCGGACGTCGCGCCAGCATCGTGCCCCTTGTCACCGAGTCCTTCGACTGGCAACACGGTACCTTTTTGGGCGCAACCGCCAGCAGCGAGACCACGGCGGCCGCGGCAGGCAAGGTCGGCCAGCTCCGCCGCGACCCCATGGCCATGTTGCCCTTCTGCGGCTATCACATGGGCGATTATTTCGGCCACTATCTCGAGATCGGCTCGCGGCAGGGCGCCAAGCTGCCGAAGATCTTCTATGTGAACTGGTTCCGCACGGACGAAAAGGGCAATTTCCTGTGGCCCGGCTACGGTGAGAACAGCCGCGTGCTGAAGTGGGTGTTCGAGCGCTGCAACGGCTCGGCCAAGGCGGTGGATACGCCCATCGGCCGGCTGCCGCGGCCGGAGGACTTGGATGTTCGCGGGCTGGACATCTCCCCGGCCAACCTGGCGAAGCTGCTCAGCGTTGATGTGGACGGCTGGCTCGCCGAAGTCCCGCTGATCCGCGAGCACTTCGCGCGCTTCGGCACGCATCTGCCCCACGGCCTGCGCGACGAGGTGGACCGGCTGGAGCAGCGGCTGAAGGCAGGGAAAAAGTAGTTGGGGTGGCAGCCTGTTGGCTGGTTGCGTGCTGAAGTCTTGTGAGGGGGCACGCCTTCAGGCGTGCCGAAAAAATTGAGAATTGTCATCCTGAGGGAGCGCGACAGAGCGCGCGAGCGCGAGGAAGCGCGACCGAAGGACCTGCTTCTTGACGGCTCGTGGTGAATGACGTTTTGCAATGCAGGTCCTTCGCTTGCCCCTCACTCGCTCCGCTCGTTCGGGCGGCGCTCAGGATGACGATTTTTTGTTTCACACGGCACGGCTGAAAGCCGTGCCCCTTCACTTGCTATGCCTTAATCATCAGAATGCCGCATGGCACATGTTCGCCCGCAAGATTCGCGTCGAATACGAGGCTGACGGCCAGCGCCACCCCGCGCCGCTGAAGTGGCTGGACAGCTTCTCCATGCGCAACTTCACCAACGCGCCGATCTTCGACGACACTCTGCCTGTGGCAGACGGAGTGATCGAAATCGGGACCCGTGTGCCCCTCTCTGAACTCAAGAGCGCAATGGAAGACTGGTTCCGCCGAAAAGGCTACTTGGCGAAACATGGCGCACTGGTAGTCACTGAATAGAGAGCCCTGCAGAAATTACTTTTGCGCGGTGCCCGCCGACAGCTGGCCGCTGTCGCTGACCTTCAGCACCATCAGGACTTTGTCATCCACGTGGGTGCCGCCGCGGGAGAACTCCTCCACTTCCGCCAGCACGGAATCCACGATCTCCTGGGCGGGCTTCTGGCGGTTCTTCAGGATGCTGTTGGCCAGGCGCTCGGTGCCGAACTCGTCATCCTTGGGATCCATGGACTCGATGATCCCATCGGTGCAGCACACCAGGATGTCACCGGGCTTGAGACGCGCCGAGCCGCGAGAGTATTCCGCGCTGGGGAACATGCCGATAACAGTGCCGCCTTCCTCCAGCAGCTTGTACTCACCAGTCTTGCCGTCGATCAGGATGGGAGGCACGTGGCCGCCGTTGATGTAATGCAGGCCGTTGCGGCGAGTGTCCACCAGACCCAGGAAGATGCTCAAGAACTTCTTGCTGCGCGTGTCGTTGTAGATCATCTCGTTCAGCGACAGTGCCAGCACCTCGAGTGAGTGCAGATGCATTACGAGCGCGCGCAGCGTGGCTTGCAGGTTGGACATCACCATGGCCGAGGAAACGCCCTTGCCTTCCACGTCGGCCACCACCAGCAGCAGCGACTGCGGCCCCAGGTTGAGGAAGTCGTAGTAGTCGCCGCCTACCTCGTAGCACATGTGGTTGACCACGGCGATGTCGTATCCGGGGACGACCGGTGGCGCGTCCGGCAGCAGGCTGCGCTGGATCTCCGTCGCCAGCGCAACTTCCCGCTCCAGACGCTGCTTCTCTACCACTTCGCGGTGCAGCTGCGCGTTCTCCAGCGCCATGGCCATGTGGGCGGAGAGCTTGGTGAGGAAGTCTTCGTGTTCGCGCTCGAACCGGCCATGGAGCTGGTTCAGCAACTGGATCACGCCCACGATTTCGCCCGTCTTGTGGCGGATGGGCAGGCACAGCAGGGAGCGGGTGCGGAAGCCGAACTTCTGATCGAAGCTGCGGTCGAAATAGTCGAGCGTGTACGCATCCTCGACGTTGATCGTCTCGCCCGTCTCCGCCACGCGTCCGGCGACGCCGCGGCCGTAGGGCACGCGAATCTCCTGGTGGTCGAGGCCGGAGGCCACGATCGACCACAGTTCCTTTTTCTTGATGTCGGCCAGAAAGACCGTGCCGCGGTCGGCGTGACATTCGCTGCGGGCGATCTGCAGGATGCGGTCCAGCAGTTCCGCCAGGTCGAGGGTCGAGTTCAGGAGTAGCGTAGCTTCGAAGAGCCGCGAAAGCTGGGTGATCGTCTTTTGGGCCTGCTCTGGCGACGGCAATTGGGCCTTGGTAGCGATTGCGTCCACGCGGCCTTTCCCCCCCGGGGTGCACCAACTATATGCACGCATGCCGCTTTTGTAAATACGCGGAGTCGCGCCGAGCGCGGGTCGAAAGACCTTGGGGTTATTGGCTCGTTGTCGTGAGGCCGCCCAGTACGGCGGTCAGCGTCGTTCCTCACTCTCGGACTGTTGGGGTTCCACCCTGGCGGCCTGCGGTTCGTCCGGGTCGTGCAGGACGCGGTAATCCCAAATGCCGGCGGCGATGGCGAGTTTATCCTTGCCATTTGCAGGCGTGACTGAGCGCACCACCATGCCGCGGGCGATCACCTGCGTGTGGGGCTGTCCGGTGATCTCGGGAGGCATCTCGAGGATCATTTCCACCTCAGCGTTCTCCTCCATGGCATTGGCAGCACGGAACAGGATGCCCGTCTGGCTGACGTTCTCTACGGTTCCGCGATGCCAGGGCGCGGTACCGACTTCACGGTATTTCATCTCCCGGCCATTCAGCTTGATGCGGCGGGCGCGGGGCGACCAGCTTGGTTTCTTCCTGGAGCGTACACGGCCCGGGTGGGAACCGGCGCGCGGCCGCTCTTCCACCGCGCGCACGCCGGTCACGCGTTCCAGACGCGACATGGTGTTCCAGTCGTACTTGTACTCCTCCCCGCACAGCAGGCACACCTGGTAATACTCACCGTCGGGCCAGCGGCGCGGCCAGGAGAATTCGTGGGAGCAGTGACCAAGGCGGAACAGATCCAAGAGCCTGGAACCCATGAGACCTCACTCCGGCGGGAAAGCAAAGCGCACGTTTCCCTCTCCAGTTATGACGCAAAGGGGCAGTCTCGAAACAGATTACTTTAGGACAGTGTCCGCCGGGGGCGCCAGCGCACAGCCTTGCACCCAGCGTAGAACAACCCGCGGCGCCTCAGTGGATTATGCGGCCTTCTTGGTGGCGACCGGTTTCTCCGGCTCCTGCGGCGGCTCTCGGCGCTCGCTCATGCCGGCTACGAAGAGCAGCCCACCAATGACGAGGAACACCGCCAGAGCGGCAAGACCCATGATCAGGATGGGCATAGGGCACCTCTGTTGCTAGCTTCGCGCAGGCGGCGCCCGGGATGCAGTGACGGACAGCACCGATGGACGTGATCGCCGACTTTTGTTTTCTTGCTCAATGACTCAACTCCTGAGCGCGCGATCACCGTGAAGCGACGCGCACCCCGCTATTCCTTCTGCTAGTCTAGAAAGTCCCGTGTCTCGTTCCCTCAAAGCCCACGTGCTGCTGGTAGCGGTGACGTTCGTCTGGGGTGTGACCTTCGTCGAGATCAAGGACGCGCTGGGCGACGTCTCGCCGCTGCTGTTCAACGCCGTGCGCATGACGCTCGCGGGAGCGGCGCTGGCGCTGGTTTTCCGCAAGCATTTGCGGATGACCGCGGCTGCGCTGGGCACCGGCATCTGGATGGGAACGCTGTTGTGGATGGGTTATGAATTCCAGACTACGGGCTTGGTGCTCACTACGCCTTCCAAGTCGGCGTTCCTGACCGGAGTCTCCGTCGTGCTGGTGCCAGTATTCCTCGCTCTGCTGTGGCGCAGGCACATCAACCGGTGGACGTCGTTGGGCGTGCTGGCCGCATTTGTCGGCCTCTATCTGCTCACGGTACCGAGCTCCGGTCCCGGCGGCTTCTTCTCAGGGATTAACAAGGGGGACGCGCTTACGCTCGGTTGCGCGGTGACGTTTGCCTTCCAGATCATCTTCATGGGCCGGGCGATGCGCTCGCATGCCTTCGAGCAGATCGCCACTCTGCAGGCCTGCGTGGCGGCCGTGCTGATGGCGGCCAGCGTCCCGCTGCTCGAGAAGCCGCACGTGGTCTGGTCGCCGCGGGTGGTGATCGCGATCCTCGTGACGGCTCTGCTGGGGACCGCTGCCGCCTTTACCATCCAGGCCTGGGCCCAGCAGTTCACCCCGCCGACCCACACGGCGTTGATCTTCGTGCTGGAGCCGGTTTTCGCCTGGGCCAGCTCTTACGTGCTGTTGGGAGAGCGCCTGGGGACCCGCGCCGGCCTGGGCGCCCTGCTGATCATCGCCGGAGTGCTACTCTCGGAGCTGAAAGGAAGCGCCAGCCTGCCCAGCGGGGAAGTGGGTGACGGAGCTAGAGTCGCGATGGAAAGGGAGACCGCCAGATAACAATTTGCCGCCAGTTGCATCTAATGTTAGTGGCACTTCCGTGTGCATGCATCCCCGGGAAAACACCTTCCTGGAAGGTATAATAAAAGTTTGGCGGGTTCCCCGGAGGGAAAGTGATGGATCCGCGCGCAAGGGGTCTTCTGGAGAAAATGAAAAATCGTCGTTTGACTTCTACTTTGTTGATCGTTCTCACACTGGCCGTCGGTATCCTTATCGGCAGCATCATCTCCATCGGGGTAAAGGGGAAGGAAGCACAGAAGTCGGCCGAAACGGCAACGCCCTTGACCGTGCCGCCGCCGCAGCAGCTTTCCTCCGCCTTTGCTCAGATCGCCAAGCAAATCGAACCGTCCGTGGTGAACATCAACACGGAATCGGTGATCAAGCCGCAGCGCCGGCGTCGGATGCCTCCGGGGCACCCGGGCGGCCAAGGTGATCAGGACAGCCCCTTCCAGGATTTCTTCGACCGCTTCTTCGGCGGAGACCAGGGGCAAGCGCCCGAGGGTTCCCGCGAACGCTCCCTGGGATCTGGCGTGATCGCCGACCCCAAGGGCTTCATCGTGACCAATGAGCACGTGGTCGAAAAAGCAGAGCGCATCCGCGTGCAGCTAAAGAGCGATCCACCGGGCGTGCTGCATGACGCCAAGGTCATCGGTACCGACAAGGAAACCGATCTGGCCGTGATCAAGATTGACGTCAGCCAGCCCCTGCCCGCCGCCAAGTTCGGCAATTCCGAAGGCATGCAAGTGGGCGATTGGGTCCTGGCTGTGGGCAGTCCCTTCGGGCTGGAAGAAACGGTCACCGCCGGTATTGTCTCCGCCAAGGGACGCAACATCGTGCCCCAGCGCCAGTTCCAGTCCTTCATCCAGACCGATGCCGCCATCAACCCCGGCAATTCCGGCGGACCGCTGGTCAATATGGCGGGCGAGGTGATCGGCATCAATACCGCCATCTTCACACAGTCCATGGGGTACCAAGGCGTGGGCTTTGCCCTGCCCTCCAATACCGTGGTCAAGGTTTACAACCAATTGACCAGCCCCGACCATAAGGTGGTGCGGGGATCGATCGGCGTTCTGTTTAATGCCGAACCCAATCCAGCCCTGGCGCGCGTTTACGGAGTGCAGAACGGCGTGATCATCGCTGAGGTTACTCCGGGCGGCCCGGCCGAAAAGGCGGGTCTGAAGGTGGGCGATGCCATTACTGCCGTGGACGGCAACCCAGTCAAGAATGGTGACGAACTGGTTGCCGACATTTCCGGCCAGCGGCCCGGCACGCAACATACCCTGACCTACCTGCGGAACGGGAAAGAAGGAAAAGCTACGGTGACCATCGCCGACCGCTCCAAGCTCTTTGCCGCCCGCATGGGTGAGGAGGAGGGTGGAGGCGAAGAGGAGCAGCCGCGTGAGAGCAAGCTCGGCTTGAACGTGCGGGCCATTACTCCCGATATCGCGGACCGCCTGGGCATTCCCGCGGGCAAGGGCGTGATTGTACAGGACGTCAAGGCGGGCTCATTCAGCGAGGACGTGGGCCTGAGCCGCGGCGACGTTATCCT
>Ga0335070_10002102_pt1 | contig 23229 bp, 23 predicted proteins | sample Lox_Sample_13_FD_206722 | JGI IMG/M metagenome (GOLD analysis project Ga0335070, IMG submission 206722) | Soil microbial communities from Loxahatchee National Wildlife Refuge, Florida, United States - Lox_Sample_1.3 | ecosystem: Environmental > Terrestrial > Soil > Wetlands | place: USA...
GTTAAGCCGATGATAAAGATCCTGGCGGAAACGGCCTTCTTTGACAGCAGCGTCCAAATCGCGATTAGTCGCGGCGATAATCCGGACATCGACTTTAATCGGTCTAATACCCCCAATCCGATCGAATTCGCGTTCCTGGAGGAACCGTAATAGCTTGGTTTGAAGCTCCTGAGAAACATCGCCGATCTCGTCAAGAAATACCGTCCCGCCATTCGCCAACTCCATCTTGCCTTTTTTCTGTTGGTCCGCGCCGGTGAACGCGCCTTTCTCATGGCCGAACAGTTCGCTCTCGAGCAGCTCCTTGGACAATCCAACGCAGTTGATAGCGACGAATGGCTGATTTTTCCTTTCGCTCCCATTGTGAATCGCGCGCGCGAAAACTTCTTTCCCGGTCCCGCTCTCGCCGAGAAGCAAGACCGTGGCCTTGCTGGCCGCTGCCTTCCTCGCGGTGTCCACGGCTTCTTTCATTTTTTCGCTTTTGCCGATAATCAAGCGGTAGCGCTTGTCCGCCTCTTCCGAAAAGAGTTCCAATTCTCTTTTGAGTCCTTCGCGCTCGAGGGCCTTACGCACGACGATATCGAAGTGATTCGCATCGATCGGCTTGGTGATAAAGTCACAGGCTCCCTCTTTCATCGCTTCGACGGCGCTGGCCGCTGGATGCGCCGGGCAGCCAAAAACGGCGAAACAAATTGCCCATCGGCGTTCCCTGACCTGTGTAGCAGAGTAGCTCGTTTTCTCCTTTTGAAAACATCTGAACCTCCTCGCCCGAGTTTGTGACTCGAGTCCATGGCAACGGGCATGCCAACGCCGCTCTGTGAGCCCAAGTTGACAACAGGCTGATTTAACAAAAAAACTCACGGTCCGGTTGCTCTGCGGGACCCTCATTAGGATCGGTCGGTTACTATAGGGTAGCTAAAAAGTTACCGGTGATTGCCTAGCACACTTGTGCGGGGTGAGTTCGATACATTAGATTGTAGTTATCGGCCAACTCTCCTTATGGTACCCCGTAAAAATTCGATTTCCCGACTGCTGCCGAAACATCGCGAGTTGATTGCCGCCAGTCCATCGCCGAAGTTGGCCGAGAATAATTTTTTGCTCCTCCTTGATGCTGGCTCACCCACCGCACTGAGCAAAATCCCGAAAACGGAACTGGGTACGCTGTTTCGACTGCTCGGCGCCAGTGTGTTTTTGAGCGATGTGCTGAAACGTCAAGGGAGCGATTGGCCGCATTTGTTCCGCCGACAGATCGAGCGCGAACGGAAGGTACTCGCCGAGCACCTGGCCGAGCTCAAGGCAAAAATTCACGCACCCATGTCGTTCGATCAGGGTTGCGCCGCTTTGCGGCGCCATAAACAACGCGAATACCTGCGCATCGGCGCGCGCGATCTTATGCCGTCGGTGACTCTGGAAGAGACCGTGCGCGAGCTGAGCGTGCTCGCCGAGGCTTCGCTCGACGCCGCTTACCGTTTCTGCCGTGCGGAGGTGGAGCAAGATTATGGCGTGCTGCATTTGCCCGGCAGCGACGCACCAAATCGTTTCGTCATCCTTGGCATGGGCAAACTGGGCGGCGGCGAGCTCAATTTCAGCTCCGACATCGACGTTATTTTCCTGTATGAAGATGATGAAGGCGAAAGCAGCGGCGGACGCAAGGGCAAAGCGGATCCGCGGACTTTCTTTGGCGAAGTCGGCAAGAAAATCATTCAAGCGATGGGCCAAGTCACCGAAGATGGATTTGTTTTTCGCATCGACTTGCGCCTGCGCCCACTAGGGGTCCACGGTCCGCTGGTTCAGTCGGTTCATTCGGCGATGCTGTATTACGAATCCTGGGGTCAGTGCTGGGAGCGCGCCGCAATGATCAAAGCCAAAGCCGCAGCTGGAGACCTGGAACTTGGCGCGAGCTTTCTCAAGGAACTTCAGCCTTTCATTTATCGCCGCTATCTGGACTACACGACGGTTGAGGAGCTGCGCCATATGAAGCTCCGGATCGAGAACGAGTTGCTGAGCGGCGAAGATAAAGAACGCAACATCAAACTCGGCTATGGCGGCATTCGCGAAGTTGAATTTTTCACCCAAGCGCTCCAGCTCGTCAACGGCGGCTATATGGCCGAGGTCAGAGGCGCGAGCACATTGCCCGCGCTGGCGGCGCTCGCTCGCCATAAGTTCATCGCCCAGGAAGAGTGTGACAAACTGACTGAGGCCTACCGATTTTTGCGCCAAGCAGAGCACAAAGTGCAAATCGTCCAGGAAGCCCACGCGCACTCGATTCCGGAGGGCAAAGACGAAGAGCAAGCATTCGCGCGCCGGCTGGGGTACCGGCGCAAGGGCAAACTCACCGAACGCGAACTGTTTTGGCGCGATTACCGACGCCAAACGGAAATCGTGCGCGGGATCTTCGATCGGCTCTTCTACGGCGCCCAAAAGGAAATCACCCACCAGGGCGCATCGGCAGCGGGTTCGATCTGGCAGGATCTCGACAATCGCGAGCTCATCACCCAAGCCCTGGCCAAGGGCGGCTTCCTCGATCCAGCGAAAGCGTACGAGAATCTACTGTCCGTGCGCGACGGCGAAGTGTACGCTCCGCCAAGCCCGAAGCGGATTAAGGTCCTGCGCGTGCTCGGGCCGGCTTTGATCGACGCGATTACCCAAGCGGGCGCGCCCGACCAGGCGCTGTTGAATCTTGCCAAGTTCATTCACCGGCTCGGCGGCCGCACGGGTTTTCTCACCCTGCTCGCGGAAAATCCCGAGACCATGCGGCTTCTCATTACGCTATTCTCCGACAGTCAGTTTTTAACCGACCAGTTTCTCAATCGGCCGGAGCTCATCGACACGCTGATTCGCATCGACTTGACTCGACTGGAGAAGTCCAAGACCGAGATGATCGAGGAGCTCTACGGTGCTCTCGACGAGGCCTCCGACCTCGAAGGTAAGCTGAACGGCCTGCGGCGTTACAAGACTGAAGAATTCATTCGCATCGGCTTACACGATCTGGGCGGCAGTCTGGATCTGATTTCGGTGTTGCATCAGCTTTCCGACCTCGCCCGGGCTTGCGTCGAAGGGGCCCTTCGTCTCGCGCTTGCCGAGTTGAGCGAAAAATTCGGTCCGGTTCCGGGTGGCAGATTCGCGGTGATCGGCGGCGGTAAAATGGGTGCCCGGGAGCTCGATTACAACTCCGATCTCGACCTGGTTTTTATTTATGACGCGCCCGACGACGCCGTCAGCACTGGCGGCGGGCAAGGCAAGCTGCCGGCTCATGATTTCTACGTCCGCATCGGCCAGAAACTTTTGACCTTCCTGTCGGCCCCTACCGAGGAAGGGATCGCTTACAAGATTGACATGCAGCTTCGGCCGTCCGGCAAGTTTGGACCGATCGTGTCGTCCCTCGACGCCTATCGTGAATATCACAAGACCGCCTCCCAGCTCTGGGAGCGGCAGGCGCTGATCAAGACCGCCTTTGTTGCCGGCAGCGCTGATCTCGGCGCCGAAGCTGAACAGATCGTTGAGCGTTTTGCTTACGCCGGTGAATTACAGCCCGATGGGATCGCGGAAATCCATCACCTGCGCATGCGCATGGAACGGGAACTGGCCGGCGAAGATGAGGCCCACTTCAATCTTAAAAAGGGGCGGGGCGGACTGGTGGACATCGAGTTTCTCACCCAAATGCTCCAACTCAGCTATGGCTACAAGCTGCCGGCATTACGGCACCGCCAAACCCTCGATGCCCTGGCCGCGCTGCACGACGCAAAAATTTTGCGCCGGAGGGAATACAAGTTGCTTTCCGAGGGATACCTCTTTTTGCGCGGCCTAGATCATCGCCTGCGTCTCGAGCGCGACCAATCGATCGATTCTTTCGAAGCCAATCCCGGTCGCCTCGAAAGCATCGCCCGTGCGCTTGGCTACGGCGACGCTAAGAAATCTGCGCGAGGAGCGCGCGCCGCGTCGGGAACCAAACTCCTGCGCGATTACCAAAACAAGCGGGAACAGATCCGCACTTGCTACGAGCGCTATTTTCTCAAAAAGCCGAGGGCGTGACGCGGAACTCCTCGCCGATCTCTTCGTACTGCACCACGCCCTTTTAGCTGACGGCTCGCGCCGCTATGAGCAACGAGCTCAACGACCTATTCGAGACCCCGCACCAGTAGGGATCCGAATGTTGGTTGCCATCCAGATCTTTGATAAGCCCCGTTGACCTTTAACACGATGCGATAAAGACGGTGGGGATAGCAGAAAGAACCTTGTTTTGTTATTTTTTAGACCTAGATGCGTTGCTTATTGATGAGACTTATATGAAAATGAAACCTTCAACTAAATATTTTACATAGAGTGATACCAATTATTAAAATATTATTATTGACAATAACACATCTTCGCGCTAGGTTCGGCGCATGAAAGCACAAATTCTTAAGGGCATTGCCCTGGCTTCATTGGTGACCGTGATTGCAAGTCCGCTCTACGCGCAGTCGCCGGCTTCGAATACGCAGGCCGCCGAACAGCCCGTAACGGAGGAATTGGGTTACGGCGTTGGATCGGCGCTCGCCAGCGTTTTTTATATTCCGGCGAAGGTGACTTATGCGGGATTGGGCCTGCTGACCGGTGGGCTAGGTTTCGTATTGACCGGTGGCCGGGCGGACGTGGCTAACAATATTATCTATCCGGCGGTGCGCGGCAACTACGTCGTCACACCGAGCCACCTCAAGGGCACGGAGCCGATCTATTTCGTCGGCGCTCCACCCGAAGCGCCCCAGCCGGAGACCATCGCTTCGGCACCGTCGGCGACACCGAAACGCTAGTCGCCGCCAGCACAGACCCCGCGCTTCGAGGACTTAATAAAATCCAGCAAGGCTGACACGTCGGTGTTGGCCTTGCTGGATTCTTCTAGTTCTTTTACTGCAAGCGCGAGATTTCGCCCTTTTCGAAACAGGACGCGAAAGGCGTCGCGGATCCGGCGGATTCGTTTTTCGTCGAATCCCGCACGTTTCAGTCCGACCACGTTTACACCCCGTACGGTGTGCTGCCAATCCATAATGGCATAAGGCGGCACGTCGCGGCTCGTGCCGCTCAGCCCGCGCAGGAGCGCGAACTCACCGATGCGCACGAACTGATGCACCACGCAGTTGCCGGAGAGAAACACGTTATTGCCCACCTCGACATAGCCGCCGAGTAATGCACCATTAGCAAGTATGATGTTGTCGCCGAGCTGGCAGTTATGGCCCACGTGGGAGGTGGCCATCAGATAATTGTCGTTGCCGATGATCGTGGAAGAACCTGGCGCAGTGCCGCGATGAATCTGCGTGTATTCGCGAATGACGTTGTGATCGCCGATTTTGAGATAGGTCTCCTGCCCCCGATAGGCTTTGTCCTGGGGCGCATCGCCGAGAACTGCACCGGCGTGTATTTCATTGTCGACGCCGATTTCCGTCCAGCCAGTAACAACGGCGTGCGCCATCACGCGAGTGCCGCTATGAATCTTGGCCGTCCCTTCGATGACCACGTACGGGCCGATTTCAGCGTTCGGATGAATCTCGGCTCTAGGATCGATGACCGCGGTGGGGTGGATTGCCATTAAAATGTGAGCGATTCAGTTGACTGGTTTGCTGTCGTCGTCATCGTCGTCGCCAAAATTGAGTTCACTTTCTTGGCCTGGAATGCGATAACGCTCCTCGGTCCAGGCGCCGAGATCGATCAACTGACAGCGATTGGAACAAAAGGGTCGATGCGGGTTATCGTTCCAACCGACTTGCTTGTGGCAAGTCGGACACTTCACTGTGAGAGGCATGGTCTCCTCCCTAGCTATCCAGCGTACTCCTCGCGAAAAGTTCGTCGACATCAAGCTTTTTGTCGATCAAGCCCTGATCGAGCGAATAGCCGATAAAGCGTTCGAGATTCGCACGATTCTTTCGTACTCCACTCGGCCAGGGATCGTCGCCGAAAACCCTTCGCTCCTCTTCGAACAAATGCCTGCCCCACACAAAACGCGACCAGTTGGGATCGTCGTAATATTCGGCGCAAGCCGCTTTCGCCTTGTCGAAGGCCGCCATGACATTGTTCGCTAAGGCGGGGTTCGTTGCGAGGATCTCATCCTTGAACGCGATCAAATGCATGATCGGATAGTAGCCATTTTTTTGAAAATACTTTGCTTCTTCTGCTTTGGCATCGGTGAACAAGCGGCGAATATTGCCGCCGCCGCGCAAAGCTTCGTGCGGCGGATGGGGCATCATCAGCGCATCGATCTCCCCCTTTTCCAGCATCGCGCCCATCTTCTGGCCAGGTCTGAGCAGTTGCATGCGCACACCTTCTAGCGGTTTGAGCGGGACGGCTTCCTCTTTGGAGATGTACCAATCCATCTTGCGCCAGGGGACATTGTATTCGGTTTGTAAATCTCCTCGCGCCAACACCGACAGCGTCGTTTGAAATGTGCTCAGACCGACTCTTTTGCCGATCAAGTCCTGCGGCAAGCGTATGCCCGCGTCTGTATTCACCCACATCTGCGACAAGCTAAACAGCCGCCGCGGAAAGACCGGGATCGCCGTAAAAGGCATGCCACGGCTCTTGGCCACTAAATAATTCGACAAGGACAGCTCGCAGATATCAAATTCTGCTTTTTGTAGCATTCTCTCATGGCGGTCGCGGCCGTGCCTGAGTGGACTGGATTGGCCGACTTCCAGGACCTCGATATCAACCCCCTCGATCTTTACGGAACCGTCGAATAGCGGCAGATGCCGGTCGTAGTGGGACAAGGCCATAGTCAATCGCAGATTAGCCATACCGAGACTCCTCAATGCTTTTCACTCCTGCTTACTTCATTTTCACCGGGCTTTCCACTGCGCGACATAGCGCTTCATGGCGTTAAAACGCAATGGCGCGCCAAGCCGACCGCGAAATAGCAAGAAGCCCGCTTGAAACGTCTAATGAATTGGAACCGTAGTATGAGGCTGGTTTAAGTCAAAAAACGAAGCAAGGAATGTTCCCCGAGTATTCTTTTTGCAAACATCAGTTCGATCGTTCGCGGGCGTGCCATGAAGCAACTCCCATCGCGTAGAATCGCTTTATCGTTTAGACTGCGGCCTCTAGCTCGGCGGCGATCTTCAAGAATTTCTGATGGACTCCCGCGCCTATTTCCACAGTGTCATGCTGCACGAAAGCCTGGGCCAGCTCTTTCTGCTCTTCGTCAGGAATCATTTCGTCCGCCATGCAAAAGAGAATCTCGTCTTCTTTTTGGATATGCTCCCGCAGCAAACGGCAATACGCCCGTGCGTTGCTCAATAAACTGTCCTTGGCTGCCTCGTTTTCTGCTTCGATGAGTGAGATCGCGGCAAACATCGCCCGTACATAAGACCTTGCTTCTTCGTGTTCCATCAGCATCATGCCAATGGGACCGCCTTCGCTGGGAATACCGTGTGCCTCCATGGCCGGAAACAAGACTTTCTCTTCTTTGAAATGGTGGCACTGATCGGCAAAGCCGCGGATGAAATCGAGCGCCTGCAGCCAAGGCTCCAACGCACCCACCGGGCCCTTCGCAAGCTTTTCAACAGCGCCGAGCACACGCTCGATGACTCGATGCTCATCGCTGAGAATCTGCGTCGGCCTCTCCGCTGGATTGCCGGAGCCGTGCGAGATCGTTTGTTTCACGGACAGTCTCCTCTCTTCTATTCAATTCCTTAATACGGAAATGCCGGTTATGCCGACCTTTTAACTTGGCCCCTCACGCGCCGATTTTTCCGTGCGGCGGGCTGATAAGTGCCAAAAGGATCGCTGCCTAGGAGATCGCCGGGGATCGCGTGCGCGGACGCAATGTGAGTTCGGCCGCGCTTCGCTGGAAATTCGCGTCGCCACGGCAATGCAAGCAGGCAAGATCGCAGGATCGAGGGGGTCTCCCACACTACAGCCGTTGATTGAAATCCATTTGTCCGCCTGATGAGCACATGGCCTGGTATGGACCGCGCACGGCAGGCAACGGGCTCAGAAAGCTTTACTCGGCAGAAGTTCAGCGGATTATTGCATTTGAGAAATTTTAGAAAGGAACTTCTCTATTTTGGGAAATAGGTCCTTAATCTGCCGCCATTCCATTTGTCACACCCGTATTTTTCCCTTTCTGTTTAGGACATTAGCTATTGAGCGCACCGTTGATCATAATTCTACAAGCGAGCTGGGTTGTGGCAGATTTCATCGGATCGCAATTTTGACGAACAATCTGACTAAAGAAGCCCCGCCGCGGAAATTTGCGGTGATCGGTCATGCACCCCGTGCGAAACGGTCTCCCCTACTGTCTCGTTTTCTCAATAGCTTCTTGGGTTCGTGCATCCTGCGTCTTAGAAACTCGAGTATCCCAATATGTTTTAGCGAGTCATGGATCATGGTGCGGCAGAGCAGCCCGAACAAGTCACGACCTAGTCCCCCGCTTGTCTTGCTCAACCGTTGGTATTCCTTGATGCCCCTGCGCTCGACGTCAAGAAAGCGCTCCAACATCCCTCGCAGCTCGGTATTCTTGGCGGCGAGAACATTTTTGCGCTGAGTAATTTGATCCGGCCGTGTCGAGGCGAGGTCGTCTTTGAGTCTCGTGATCATGCGGTCGAGGATCTGATGATGCCGCTCCTCGTCGGCAATAATTAGACCGAGCAAAAATCGAACGAGCGAATCGTCCGACTCATCGGCAATTCTTCGATAGTTTTTTACCCATTCCGCTTCGTCGTTTTCATGGGCTTTAAACTCATTCATCAAATTCTGCACGACGGAAAACTCCGGTGATTCGGGGATCCCCCACATGGCGTCTTCGACTCGCTGGCTGGCGATGGCTTTAATCGAACGAGTTCGTTGAGTTCGCGCCATGGCGGTTCTCCTTTTCTCGATGCATAGATCGAGGACGGGCTGAGGCATGGTATAGCAACGTGCATGCCACGCCTTACGCAACGTGAGCGGGCGTCAACTTCGCAAACTCAAGAATTGACTCACCAGTTCTTCTGACCATTGCGAAGTTTTGCCCGAGAATCGTCATAAATATTCAAAAACCAGTGGCATCCATATTGCGGAACTCCCCGCCAAGAAAGACGTAACGGGGTGATCCATGACAGTCGAGACTCTTGTTTCTCGGTACCGCGAGCCCCTTGAAAATTCTCCACTTGATATTCCCGCAGGGTGGAAGAGAAAACACCCGGATAGGAAACTGGTCGGCTGCTACCCGGTCTATACTCCTGTCGAACTGATTCACGCAGCGGGAATGTTACCGGTTGGCGTCATCGGCGCCGGCAACCGGCTGGAGATCGCCCACGCCGATTCGCGTTTTCAATCCTTCGTTTGCTCCATTGTAAAAAGCACCCTGGAGTTGGGTCTCACCGAGAGACTTAAGTTTCTTGATGGCATGGTATTTCACTCGATCTGCGACCCGGCACGCAACCTCGGCAGCGTATTCAAGAGAAACTTTCCCGATCTGATGGTGGAATACATCCACTTTCCTCAGAACATGACTTCGCCCCACACCATCGACTATTTGATCTCGGAGTACCAACGTCTGGGCGCGAGCTACGAAACTTTGTCCGGGAACAAGATCACCGACGACACCTTGATAAAAAGCATCGCGTTGTACAACGAACAGCGTCGCCTGATCCGCGAACTTTACGCTATCCGCAGAGAGACCCCACAGAATCTTTCCACCGTCGAGTGTTACGTCCTGACGCGCGTCGGCACTCTGCTACCTCCAGAGGAACACATCGCCGTTCTCCGTGAGGCGCTTGCGGAACTGCGCCGGCGCAACGAAAAACCCAAGGACCGAATCCGAGTTGTGCTCGAAGGATCTTTCTGCGAGCAGCCGCCCATCGAGCTGCTCGATGGTTTGGAGGCTGCCGGGTGCTATATTCTCGACGACGACTTTCTGATTGGTTGGCGCTGGTTTCCTGAAGACATCTCGACCGAGGGCGATCCCCTGCGTAATATTGCGGCCGCATACATTGACCAAAGCGTCTATTCGGGCGTGAAACACGACACGCGCGAGCCCAAATCCAAACACCTCATCAACAAATTCAAGGGCACTGGCGCCGATGCGGTGTTGATCTTGGCAGCGAAATTCTGCGAGCCGGCACTGTTCGACTACGCACTTTACAAACGGGCGTTGGAGAAAGAAGGTATTCCACACCTGTGTCTAGAGTTTGAGGAAAAAATGTGGATCTTCGATAAAGCGCGCACCGAGGTCGAGACATTCGTCGAGTCTATGCTTTTCGATTAGGAGAATTGTATGGCAGAAACAGCCGCAGCCGAAAAAACCCAGTATCAGGGCCAGATGCATCTGCTGCAGAAAGAGCTGATGGAGCGCTACTTCAAGCGCGTCACCCGGGCGGCGGAACAGGGCGAGGGCAAAGCCGTCTACATGTTGATCAGCGGCAACCCGGTGGAGCTGATCCAGGCGTTCGACCTGATTCCGGTCTATCCGGAGATCGACGCGCTGCAACTGGCGGCCAAGAAAAGCGCCCTGCCGTTTATCTTGAAGGCCGAGGAGTTGGGCTACTCCATGGACAATTGCGCCTACGTGAAAGCCGACGTGGGCATGTTTCTCGGCGACCGCAAGACACCCTTCGCGACCATCCCGCTGCCGGCGCTGATTCTTTGCAACTACGTCGGCTGCAACGTTTACTTGCAGTGGTTCGAGCATTTGGCCGAGTATTGCGACGGACAACTCTACAATCTCGACATACCGTTCTTGCGCGACCCCTCCGGCGTGCCGAGCGCGCAAGACGTGACTTACGTCGTGCGCCAGCTCGAAGAAGTGATCGAGATTTGCGAACGCATTACGAAAAAAAAGCTCGACTACGCACGGCTCAAACAAATCGTCAGCCGCTCCAGCGAAACCGGCGCGATGTGGTCGCGTATTAAAGGACTCACCAAGAATCAGCCTTCGCCCTTCGACGCTTACTTCGACTCGGTGACCATGATGGCGCCGCTTTACTGCCTGCGGGGAACCGAAGAGGGTGTAAGATTTTTCGAAACCGCCCTCAAGGAAATGGAAGAAAAAGTGCGCATGGGAGTTGGGCCGTTACCCAAGGAGCGCTTCCGCTTCGTCATCGAAGGACCGCCGCCGTGGGGCCATTTGCGAACCTTTAGAGATATGTTTTCCAAATGGGGCGCGGTGGCGGTCGCCTCGACCTACTCCACCGTCGGCGGGTTGTGGGAATTCGGCTTCCGCCATGATGCCAATCATCCTTTGGAATCCATCGCCCAGCACATGCTCCAATGGAACGTCACCAACCGCAATTTTCTCCAGCGCTACCAGCAGCTCCGCCGCTATGTCGAAGAGTGGCACGCCGACGCGCTGGTGATCCATTCGGTCAAAAGCTGCCGCCTGTTCTCCGCGGGGCAGGGCGACATGCGGGAATATTTCACCAAAGAGCTGAACGTTCCGACCCTATTGATCGAATCGGATCTCGAAGATCCGCGATATTTTTCCGAAGCGCAGCTCAAAAACCGCATCGACGCGTTCTTCGAATCTCTGGAGCACAAGAAAATGCTCCGTGCCGGCGCGGAAGCAGGAGGCGCAGCATGATTTACGCCGCAGGCATAGATGTCGGTTCGACCCAGACCAAAGGGATCCTCCTCAACGACAAACTGGAAATCATCGCCCGCGCCTTGACCGACACCGGGGCTTACGTCACCCGGGCCGCCGAAAGGTGCTTCGTCGAAGCGCTTAAGTCGGCCGGCATCAAGCGCGAAGATGTCGCCTACGTGGTCGGCACCGGTTACGGCCGCTACAAAGTGACCTTCGGCGACGCCCAGATCACCGAGATCAGCTGCCACGCCCGGGGCGCCAGTTACCTTTTTCCCAACACGCGCACGGTGATCGACATGGGCGGTCAAGATGCCAAGGGCATAAAAATCGGCATCGATGGCGACGTAAAAGACTTCGTCATGAACGACAAGTGCGCTGCCGGCACAGGACGATTTTTGGCCAGCGCCGCCGAGGCTCTCGGCATGGGCTTGGGCGATATCGGCGAGATCTCGCTGCAGGCGAAAAATCCGGTGCGCCTGACCACTGTCTGCACGGTCTTCGTGGAGTCCGACATCATGTCGTATCTCGCTCAGGGCAAAAAAACCGAGGATATCCTAGGCGGCGTGCACAGCGCCATCGCCGCGCGGACCATTTCGCTAGTACGACGCGTCGGTATTGAGCCGGAAGTGACTTTCACCGGCGGCGTGTCGCTCAACATCGGCATGGTGCGCGCGCTCGAGGAAAAACTTGGCATGAAGCTCAACGTCAGTCCGGACTCCCATTTCGTCGGCGCCTTGGGGGCGAGCATCTTCGCCTTGGAACGCGCGAAGAAGGCAACCGGCGAGAGGCAACAAGCAACAGGGATCGAGGCGGGGCCGAGTGCCTAATGCCTCGTGCCGATTGCCTAGTATCAAGGAGGCATCATGACTTTTGTCGCGGGCATTGACATGGGCGCCAAATCGACCAAGGCGGTGATCATGGACGGAGAACGGCGCGTTTGCGGCAAGGCCAGCGTGAAAACTCGGCCGGATTTCGCTGCAGTCGCCAGGGAGGTACTGAATCTGGCCCTTCAGCGGGCTGGGCTCAAAGAGAATGACCTGAACTACATCGCCACCACCGGTTTCGGCCGCTACAACGTTCCTTTCCGCGATGTTCAGATCACCGACATCACCTGCGTTGGGCGGGGCGCGGTCTTTCTCTTTCCCAAGACCCGCTGCGTGCTCGACATCGGCGCCCAAAGCACGCGCGCGCTCAGAGTGAGCGACACCGGCAAGGTGCGCGAGTTCCGCACCAACGACAAATGCGCCGCCGGCGCCGGCGGCTTCATCGAGCGCGCCTGTAAATATCTCGAAGTGGGTATCGAGCAAGTCGGCGATCTGTCGATTCAGGCCAACAAGCCGCAGACCATAAGCAGCGTCTGCGCCGTCTTGGCCGAATCGGAGATTATCAATCATGTCTCAAACGGAGAGACGATCGAAAATATTCTGCGCGGCGTGCACAACTCACTGGCGTCCCGCGCGTTGGCTTTGCTCAAACGCTCGGGCATGGAAGATGAGGTCACCTTTGTCGGCGGCGTGGCCCGGCAAAAAGGCATGGTCAAGGCGCTGGAGGAAACTCTCAAAAGAAAGATCAACGTGAGCGCTGAGCCCGAGCTCGTCGGTGCTTTGGGGGCCGCGCTCCTGGCGCTCCGGCGCCTGGAAAAACTGCGCGCTGAGAAAACCAACTCGGTCGAGGAAGCGAGGGTCGCATGATGGAGCTTCAAGGAAAAGTTGCTTTGATTTCCGGCGGCGGCGGCGGCATCGGCCGCGCCGTGGCCCTGGCGCTGGCTCGTGCCGGCGCGAAAGCCGCGATCGCGGATATCGCCAAGGAAAATGCCGAGAAAGTCAGCGCTGAGGTCACAGCTCTCGGCGTCGACGCGATGGCTTGCCCGGTCGATCTAACCAAGAAGCTCGACGTGGAGCGCATGGTCGGCGAGATTCTCACTCGCTTCGGTCAGATCGACATTTTAGTTAACTGCCAGGGGTGGGATCGTTTGGAGCCTTTCGTGGAAAGCCACGAGGAGACCTGGGAAAAGCTCTTGGCGATCAACTTCAAATCCGTGCTTTATACAGCCAAAGCCGTCTTACCCCAAATGATTACTCGCGGCGGCGGTAAGATCGTCAACATCGCCTCTGACGCGGGGCGGGTCGGCTCCAGCTGGGAAGCGGTGTATGCCGGCGCCAAAGGAGCCGTCATTGCATTTTCAAAAACCATCGCCCGCGAGCTGGCGCGGTATAAAATCAATGTCAATGTGGTGTGCCCGGGCCTGACGGAGACCCCGTTGCTGCAAGCCGTCAGGAGCCAATCGGAACAGACCGCGAAGATTATCGAAGCGGTCACCAAGGCCACGCCTTTTCGCCGTACGGCGAAACCCGAAGAAATTGCTGAAGCCGTGCTGTTCTTCACGTCGCCGGCAGCGGAGTTTATCACCGGACAAACCTTGAGCGTAAGCGGCGGGCTGACGATGGTCTGAACGCCAATTCGGAATTCCGGCTCGTGTTGTTGCCCAGCGCGAGAACGCCCCCGGAGGACGCGAGGAGGAAGAGATGCGAAACGATATCAAAGCCATCGACTTCATGTATTATGTCGCGACGCCTGAGTTCATTGCCAAGTGGAACGAGGCGAAAAAGGGCGAGCTCATCTGCCGCATGGAGAAGGCGATCGGCGGCTTGCCCCATTACGACAGCATCGAGGCAATGATCGCCAAGATGGATGAAGCGAGGGTCGACAAGGTTTTCATCACCCAGTGTAAAATGTGGTCGTACCGCAACAAGTGGATGTATATGGACACGACCGTGGAGGAAGTGGCGCAGTACACCAAACGTTATCCAGACCGTTTCGTCGGCCTCGCCAGCTACAACCCCTTCCGCATCAAGGAGTCCCTGCAGGAGCTGGAGGTGGCGGTCAAGGTCCACGGCTTCAAGGGAGTTTATATCCACATCTACGGTTTCGATATCCCGCTACACGACGCTAAAATGTATCCGCTCTACGCCAAGTGCTTGGAGCTCAATGTGCCGGTGTCGATGCAAGTGGGTCATGTCCTCGAAGCGATGCCGAGCGAACATGCGCGGCCGATTTACTTGGATCGTATCGCCAGCGATTTTCCCGACCTCAAGATTATTGGCGCTCATACCGGTTGGCCCTGGGTCGAGGAACTGATCTCGGTCTGTTACAAGTGGGACAATGTTTACTTTGGCGTCGACGCCTGGATGCCGAAGTATTTGAAGCCCGAGATCATTCACTATATCAACAGCCGCATGGGCCAGGACCGTTGTTTGTGGGGAACCAACGGCCTGCCGTGGAAAGAAAAAGCTGCTGCATGATAATGCTGTGGAGTTGTTCGGCTTGACTTAATTCTGCGCCAAGAGACCGCCATGTGCCGTTTTTTATCGCTTGATTTCGAATACTCAATAAAGTGTCCGGTGGACAAAACGAATCACAGCGTCAGGTTCCAGGCCTTTCCGCAACTGCGCGGCCACGCTTTGGATGCCGTTTCCTGCGACGGGAAGGCGCTGGTAGAGCAGCCGAGTTGCAACAAGGCTTGTCGCTCGTTGCTGGAATCGGGCCACTATTGGCAAAGGGTCTATCCAGAGTCCGCAGTTTACATGCAAAGCCAATGATCGCCGGTGCAATCGCAAGAGAATCAGCCGGTTGAATTTACCGGAACGAGGAGAGCATGTATCAAACCCTGCAGTATCGAGAGGACAGTGCGGTCGCGACCATGCAACTGAATCGACCGCAGAAAAAGAACTCTTTAAACGCGCAGATGCGCCAAGAGATGGAGACTGTGCTGCACGACCTGGCCGGCAATTCGGCGATACGAGCGGTCGTCATCTCTGGGAGTGATGAAATTTTTTGCGCCGGTGCGGACATCAGCGAGATGGGCGGTCCCGCCAACGCCGAGTCTTCCTACCACCACGCACGGGAGTTTCAAATTCTTTTCGAGCAAGTTGAATCGCTCCCTCAACCGGTGATCGCGGCGGTTTCCGGATACGCCCTCGGCGGCGGCTGCGAATTGGCCTTAGCCGCGGATTTTCGTATCGCTTCGGAGAGCGCGCGGTTTGGGTTGCCGGAAATCAAGATCGGCGCTTTTCCCGGCGGTGGCGGCACACAAAGATTGGCGCGTTTGATCGGCATCGCCAAGGCGAAGGAAATGATTCTCACCGGCGATCCAATCACCGCCCAAGAGGCGCTGGCTGCGGGCTTGGTCATGCAAGTGGCACCGAGGGAAACGTACCTGGAGCAGGCGCAGAGCCTGGCCGCCAAACTGGCCGGTTTGCCTCGTCTGGCCCTGCAAGCATCGAAGATGCTGATCAATCGCAGCCTCGATGTCGACTTGGCGGTCGGCCTTGAATTCGAAGCGCGCACTTTCGCCGCCATCGCGCATTCGCATGATCTGGCGGAGGGAACCAAAGCGTTCTTGGAGAAGCGCAAACCGAACTTTACCGGCGCCTGACCCATGAAAGATCTAAGCGGCAAAGTCGTGCTGGTTACCGGCGCCGGGCGCGGCATTGGCAGAGCGATCGCTCTGGCATTTGCCGCCGAGAAAAGCCGGCTGGTCATCACCGGCAGAACCGCGGCAGCGCTCGACCAGGTCGCCGCAGAAATAAAAGGCCAGGGAGCGGAGCTATTGGCAGTGACCTGTGATGTGACACAAAAGCCTGAGGTGGACAATTTGCGGTGCCAAATCGAAAGTCACTTCGGCGCGGTCCAGATCTTGGTGAACAATGTCGGTATCGCGCCTGCGACACCTTTTCTCGAGATGCCCGATAGTCTTTGGGACGAAGTCATGCGCGTCAATCTGAGCGCCGCGTATCATTGCTGCAAAACATTTTTACCGCCAATGGTCAGCGCGCGATGGGGCCGAATTATCAATATCGCTTCGACGGTCGCGCGCGTCGCCTACCCTCAGATTGCCGCCTATGCCACATCGAAACACGCCGTGCTCGGGCTGACCCGTTCACTGGCTATGGAAACCGCGCGCTCAGGCGTGACCGTGAACGCGGTATGCCCTGGCTACGTCGACACTGAACTAACCCGCGACAACGCGCGCCGCATGGCGGAAAAACGCGGCCAGTCCGTGGATGAAGCGCTCGCCCGGCTCGCCGCGAGCTGCCCGCAAAGGCGACTGATCGAGCCGGACGAGGTCGCTTACGCGACCTTGATGCTCGCGTCGGATCGCGCTAGAGGCATTACCGGTCAGGGTATCCAAGTCGACGGCGGCGCAGTGATGGCATGAAACGTACCGATCAACCCAAGGGAGACAATCCGGATGAGCTATTCAACTTTTGTTTTCGAGAATAACGACGGCATCGCGACGATACGCCTTAACGATCCCGAAAGACTCAATGCTTTGACTTTCCAGACCTACCGCGATTTGGAACAAATTACGGCCGAGTTGGCCCATGATGACTCCGTCAAGGTCGTTGTGCTCACCGGAACCGGCAAAGGATTTTGTTCCGGCGGCCGTGTCGACGATATCATCGGGCCGTTGCTCAAGATGAAAGGCGACGAGCTCTATACCTTCACCCGCATGACCTGCAACGTGGTCAAGAACATGCGTAATTTGAAGAAACCGATCATCGCCGCGGTGAATGGAATTGCCGCCGGCGCCGGCGCGATGCTCATGCTCGCCGCGGATCTGCGCATCTTCTCCGATAAAGCCCGCGCCGCCTTCCTTTTCGTCAAAGTGGGGTTGTCGGGCGCGGACATGGGTGCGCTCTATCTCCTACCGAGAATCGTCGGCCTCGGCAAAGCAACGGAGCTGGTCTACTTCGGCGATACCGTCGATGCCCAGGAAGCACAGCGCATCGGCTTGGCCAACCGCGTCGTGCCGGGCGATAATTTAATGGAAGAAGCCTACAAGTGGGCAAGCCGCTTGAAGGACGGGCCGCTTTACGCGCTGGGCGTGACCAAAGAACTCTTGGAATATGAAGCCAACGTCAACCTCGAAACCGCATTGGAGATGGAAGCGGCAGCCCAGGCGCGCTGCATGGAAACGCCGGACTTCATCGAGGGCTACAACGCGTTCATTGAAAAAAGGCCACTGCGGTTTAACCGTTCCTAAGCATCCAGCCGGAGGGAAAGCATGAACAAGGACATCTACGTGAGGAATATGGAAAAAGGCGATCTCGCCTCGATTGTCGACATGGAAGAAAGACAAACCGGCGTGGCTCGGCCTGGTTACTGGGAAAAACGGATCGAAATGTCGGAAGCGATCCGTCCCCATTGGGCGTCGCTGGTTGCCGAGATCGATAACCGCGTGGTCGGCTTTATCTTGGGCCGCGCCGGCGAGCTCGAATTCGGCCTGCCCGGCACCGTTGCCTGGATCGAGATGATCGGCGTCGATCCGGCTTACAGGCGCCGCGGCGTTGCTCAAGAGCTGGTCGAAAAATTTGCCGAGTCGGCCGAAGACCATGGCATCCGGACGATATTTACGCTCATCACCAGCAACCAGACTGAGATGCAGCATTTTTTTAGCAGGCTCGGTTTCGTGCACGGCAAGATGCTGCACTATCAGAAAGAAATATCGAACTGACGGCGATCCGCTGATCATGGATTTTCGACCCGACGAGCAGGACCGCCAACTGCGCCAACGACTCGACTCATGGAACCGCCGCAACCCGTTTGACGTTGAACCGGCTCAGGGCGACCTCGAACAGGCGGCCTGCCGGCTTGCACGACAACTCGGCCAAGATGGCTTCATGGCCTACGCGGTTCCGACTCCCTACGGAGGCGCCCGCGCAACCGTTCAAACCCGCGATCTTTGTGTGATCCGCGAAGAATTAGCATCCCATAGCGCTCTCGCGGACGTGATGTTCGGCGTGCAGGCGCTCGGCAGCCAGCCCATTGTCCTCGCGGGCACGGCAGAACAAAAGCAAAAATATCTGCCACCCTTGGCTGCTGCGGAAAATATCGCGGCCTTCGCGTTAACCGAGCCTGAGGCAGGATCGGACGCTGCAGCAATCAGCACAAGGGGCACCAGAGTGAGCGGCGGTTACCGTCTCGATGGCAGCAAATGCTTCATCTCCAACGCCGGGATCGCCGACACCTACGTCGTTTTCGCTTCAACGGAACCGAGTGCCAAGGCCAAAGGCATTAGCGCGTTTATCGTGACGGCGGACTCTCCCGGCTTTGCACTCAAGGAAAAAACCCCGCTGCTTTCACCCCATCCAATCGGGACGTTATCTTTCGACAATTGTTTTGTGCCGCAAGAGCAATTGCTCGGAGCGGTTGGAGACGGTTTGAGCATCGCGTTTCGGACCTTGGACACTCTGCGCTGCACTGTCGGCGCCGCTGCCGTCGGCTTTGCCGGCAGAGCTTTAGCGGAAGCCATCTCATACAGCCAAAGCCGTCGTCAATTCGGCCATGCCATCGGCGAATTCCAAGGGATTCAATTCAAGCTTGCCGACATGGCCGCGGAATTGGAAGCAGCACGCCTGCTCGTTTACCAAGCGGCCTGGAGCCACGACATGGGAGAGCCGGAGCTGCGGCTAAAATCATCCATGGCCAAGCTCTTTGCAACGGAAGCGGCCCAGAGAATCGTCGATCAGGCGCTGCAGATTCACGGCGGCAAAGGCGTGGTGGCAGGACACATCACGGAGCGGCTTTACCGCGACGTGCGCGCACTGCGCATCTACGAAGGTTCCTCGGAAATTCAAAAGCTCGTAATCGCTAGGAGTCTCATGCGTAAGGAACCTACCTATGGACTTTGAGTTATCCGAAGAGTTGGCCGAAGTTCAGAAATTGGCCCGTGACTTCGCCGAAAAAGAAATCGCTCCGAGCGCGGCGCACGATGACCGGGAACACATCTTTCGCAAGGATCTGGTGCTCAAGATGGGTGAACTCGGCTTCTACGGTTGTCTAATCCCGGAGGAAGACGGCGGCAACGGACTGGGCTTTCTCGCCCACGCCTTGATTTCGGAAGAAATCGCCCGTGTTCACAGCGCCATCCGCGTTTATCTGAATATGCAAGCCGGACCTGCCGTAACGCTCTGCGAGTTTGGCAATGAAGAGCAAAAGAAAAAATACCTGCCGGGATTATTGAGCGGCGCGTCGATGGGTCTGTTTGCCATCACCGAACCGGACGCCGGCTCGGACGTGGCGGCGATGAAAACCACCGCGAAGCGGGACGGCGATCGATATCTCATCAATGGCACCAAGATCTGGATCACCAACGCCACCGTGGCGGACGTGGGCGTGCTCTTTGCGTACACCGACCGGACGCAAAAACACCGCGGCATGTCGGCATTCTATGCCGACTTGTATCAGCCGGGATTGAGCCGCCGCGATCTCGACAAGCTCGGCGCCCACGCCTCGCCTACCGGTGAATTGACTTTCGAAAATTTTGCCATACCTGCGGAAAATCTTATCGGTCAAGAAGGTGAGGGGTTCAAAATCTGCATGCGCCATTTGAATCACACGCGCCTCAGTTGCGCCGCGGGAGCCGTTGGACTCGCCAAGGCGGCCCGTGAGGCGGCGGTGAACTATGCCAATCAGCGTGAACAGTTCGGTCAAAAGATCGGCCAGTTTCAAATGAACCAAGATCTGATCGCACAGATGGTCGTACAGGAGGAAGCCGCGCGCTTGCTGGTCTATCGCGCCGCCTGTCTCGCTGACCGCGGCCGACCTTATAACTTGGAAGTTTCCATGGCGAAATACGCCGGCGCCGAAGCGGCTGCTTTTTGTGCCGACGCGGCGCTCAAAATCCTCGGTGCCTACGGATATTCCACCGAATTTCCCGTCGAGCGTTACTATCGCGACGCCAAGTCTTATCAAATCGTCGAAGGATCGGTAAACATTCAGAAGCTCATTATCGGCCAAGATGCTTTGGGTTATCGCAAGGCAAACCGATAAGCCACCGTTCAAAGCAAGAGCAACTTGGCCCGTATCGCGGCAAGATCGCGCGCAAGCCACGAGCAACTGCCCGATTCCCGAACTGACGGGGACGATATTTACCCCGCCAGAGTGCATCGATGTATCCGCTGGACTCCAACTCGCGCATGAAGCGGAGATCGACGAACTGCTCCGGCTTGGCGGTTATGTCGGCGCTGGTCAGGCTGACGAAGTCGAGCGCCGTGCGCATCCCTTCATCGCTCGAGATCCAGCGGGATCACCAATAGGATGCTGCCTGAACGCGACGTTCGGACTAGCCAGGATCAGTTTTGTCTACCGCTGACGATCTCTTTCGAACTGTTACGGTTTCGGTTGCCAACCGCTCGTTTTGAGATCGGCATAGATCTTTCTGACCAGACTGTAGTCAAAAAGCTTCTCCTTGTCGGGAGGATTGGCCGTCTTGGTCAACTCGGCGCGGGTGGCGATTTCGTCGCGCAGCACTTCGTCGGTCACCGATCCCTCGGCGGTCATGCTCGCTACCGTAGCGTCGTAGTCGAGCTCAATGCCTTCGCGCGGCGATTTATCGTATTTGCCTACGATCGCAAGAGTCTGGTCCTTGAAGCGGCGGGCGTATTCGCGGCCTTTGATGGCGCCGGTGAGAAACCGCTCCACGAGGCCGCGGTCTTCGGAGAGCAATTTGCTCGACGTGGCAGCGCCGGACCAAATGAGCTGAATCTCTTTGCCGATATCGGCAAGAACGTGGCCTTGAAATTGACCGACCTGCAAGACATCGCGAGGCAGCAGCAGTGTCGCATCGATGGCGCCGGATTTAAATGCTGCGAATCGGGTTTCATTGCGTCCCATCGCGATGAACAATACTGCGGTCGGCGCAATACGGTATTTCTTTAGCAACAACAAAAGGGCCAGGTGTTGCGTGTCACCGAAGGAATTGATCGCGATTTTTTTGCCGGAGAGCTCCTTCAGACTTTGAATCTCCGTCTTGGTAGAAATCAACTTGTAGCTCGGTTTGGAAAGATTCGTGTAAACTATTTTTACCGGGCCGCCGCGCAACCCGGCACTGAGCGCCGATCCCGCCGACGTGCTCAAGTGCAATTCGCCGGACAACAGCGCTGGCGTCGCGACGCCGCCGCCGGCGCGAATATACTCGACGGTGAGATTCTGCTCGCGGAAGAAGCCCTTTTCTATGGCGACGAAATGGTCCATGTACGGGGCGCTGGGTGTGACCAAAGAGACCACGATATTTTCCGCTGACGCCAAACCGGGACCGAAAGGCAGCCACAGAAGCAACCCGATCCGTAATAACCTCTTCATGTCGACCTCGACCGATCTTCAAGAATTCTGAGAGACGTGCCAGCACGTGGTTAATGCTTCCCCTGGACGATTGTCAAGCGCTGACATGGGGAACCATAGAGAGCTCGTCAGGTATGACTTTGTGACCGCAGAAAAGTAGTTGGTTTCGAATCCAAGCAAGATACCCCGAACGAACCGCTACCGATTGACAGCATCGGGTCCTTTTTATAAGACACAGCTATCCGTCGATCACTTCTCACGAACACCAAAATGAGACTGAGCGACAAAGTCGTTTTGATCACCAGCGCGCAGAATCCTTGCGCGGAAGCGCTCGCCATCGGGTTTGCCCGCGAGGGCGCAAACTGCGCGGTGATCGATCAAGACGCGGCGCAAGCGCAAGGTCTCGCCACGAAACTTCTCTCGCTCGGCCGTCGCGCTCTGGCGCTGCAAGCGGACATGACGAAGAAATCGGATGTCGAGGCCGCCGTGAATCGCGTCATTGGCGAATTCGGCCGCATCGATGTCCTGCTTAACTGTTCCGGCGTCACGCGTGAGAGCGATTTTCTGAATTTCACTGAAGACGCGTTTAATGAATGCATCGCCCGCGGTCCTAAGGCTTATTTTCTCGCTGCCCAGGCCGCCGGCCGGCAGATGGCGCGACAGCGTTCGGGAAAGATCATTAACCTATCGACCAGCGATGCCCGGATCGGTTCGGGAGAGTCCGCCGGCAATAGCGCGGCCTATTCGAGCATCGACGCGATGACCCGAGCGATCGCGCAGGCGCTGGGATTTTACGGCGTCAACGTGAACGCGCTTGTGTCTGGGCCCATGCAATATCTTTCTCTGACTCCGGAGGAAGAGGGCGAGCGTTTGCGGCGCATTCCTTTGGGCCGTCGGAGCCAGCCGGAAGATCTCGTGGGCGCTGCGATCTTCTTGGCCACGGACGATTCCAATTTCGTCGCGGGCGAGAGTGTTTATGTCGACGCGGGCTACTCTAATGCCGCGGTAACCGAAGACGGCTTCCGCCCGCCTTGGGGCAAGGTTTGGGGACCCTTTGAAATACCGCCTCGGGGCAAGTAACCGAACCACAGCTTCTCATGGAGGACGATTGGTATGGGAACTAAGTTCAAAGAAGTGAACACGCTATCGTTCATCGGCAACATCGGCCCCAAGACCGAGCGGGTGTGGAAGGAAGTCGACGAAGAAGTCGACATCATCGGCTGCAAAGACAAATTCGAACGGTCTTGCCAATTGATCGCGCCGCTCAGCTTGCTGACAAAAGACCTTACCGGCGACGGCGATACCCGGCAAATCCCGATCTTCGTCAATGACGACGTGCGGATGGAATTGATGCATTGTCGGGCGTCTAAAGGCGCTGATGGCCGGAGGCCGGCTGGATTTTACGAAACACAAATTCAAGTTCAGAATAAACGCGTGACCAAAACTTCGGAAGGCGATTTCGAGCTCGTCGAAGGCGACGTGCTGATCGTGCCGCCGAACATTACGCACGAAAACAGCGGTGACGGACCGACCACCAGACTGGTTGTCTATACCAGGAATCCCGTGCAGATCGCGCA
>Ga0335070_10002103_pt1 | contig 23228 bp, 13 predicted proteins | sample Lox_Sample_13_FD_206722 | JGI IMG/M metagenome (GOLD analysis project Ga0335070, IMG submission 206722) | Soil microbial communities from Loxahatchee National Wildlife Refuge, Florida, United States - Lox_Sample_1.3 | ecosystem: Environmental > Terrestrial > Soil > Wetlands | place: USA...
TACGCCTTCGACTCGAGGTGCTCCGCGAGGCGGTCGAGCGTCTGCTTGCCGCCCTCGATCGCGCCGTACTCCTTGACGATCCGCTCCCGCTCCTCGGCGGTCTTGAACACCTGGCGGATCGTCACCCGCGTCTGGTGCCGGTTGAGCGCGTCGAACGTCCAGGTGGACTCGAAGCTCACGCCGCGCCGGCCCTTCCTCCCGCCGCCGTGCGTGAACGAGATCCGCTCGGGCTTGACGACCTCCGTGAACAGGCTCTTGTTCGGGTAGTCGCCCCCGTCCGGGCCGTGCATGACGTGCTTCCACTCGCCGCCCGGCCGCACGTCCATCGTCTCGATCGTGGTGGTGAACCCGCGCGGCCCCCACCAGCGGACCACCTGCCTCGGGTCGGTCCACGCGTCCCACACGAGCTCGCGAGGCGCCTCGAACACGCGCGAGATCACGATCTCGCGGTCGGCGGTGAGCGAGATCCCCGGCGCAGGGGTCTTGGCCGACCGGCCGCGGCTCGAGCGCAGCAGGACACCCAGGCGGTCGAGCGACTGCGCCCACCCTGGCTCCATCCCCGCGAGGTACGGCTCGGCGGCAGGCGTCGCGGAGACGACCCGCGCCCGGACGCTGACCGTCGTCTTCCCCTTCCGCTCCGTGAGCGTCACGGTGTTCATGACCTCGAAGATCGCGTGACCCCGGTCGTCGAGCGGCGTGCAGGTGAACACGAGCCGCTCGTGCTCGACGAACTCGCGGATGACCCCGATCATCGGGTAGACGGTCCCGTCGGGCCCGCGCATGTCGATGTGGATCGCGCCCGCGAGCTTCGCCTCGAACTCGCACACCGGGTTGGTGAACCCGTTCGGGCCCCACCACCGCGCGAGGCGCTCCGGCTCGGTCCACGCCTTCCACACGAGCTTCCGCGGCGCCTCGTACACCCGCATCAGCACGACCTCCCGGGGCGCCGATTGCACGTTAGGACTGCGGCTTGCGTCCATGCTTTCCCTCCTTTCGCTGTACCTCCGCCAGGTACTCACCCAGCCGGTCGAGGCTCCCTTCCCAGAAACGCCTGTAGTGCTCGACCCATTCGGCCACCTCGGCGAGCGGGCCGCCCGAGATCCGGCACGGGCGCCACTGCGCCTCCCGGCCGCGGGCGATCAACCCCGCGCGCTCCAGCACCTTGAGGTGCTTGGAGACGGCGGGGAGGGTCATCTCGAACGGCTCGGCGAGCTCGTTGACCGAGGCCTCGCCCGACGCGAGGCGGGCGAGGATCGCCCGTCGGGTCGGGCTGGCGAGCGCCGCGAACGTCGTTGTGAGGTGGTCGGCTGCCATCGTGATAAACCCTCCGGTTAATTAACCAACACGTAAAGTAACTCCCGGAGCCGCGGTTGTCAAGGGGGGGCTGCAGGGCTTGGGGAGATCCTTCGTCGGCCCGCCTTCGGCAGGCCTCCTCAGGATGACAGCGGTATTCGGCTGTCATCCCGAGCGAGCGAAGGATCCCCCCAACCTGTACCGGGTCGAGTCGCGCTGCAGAGCTTGGGGAGATCCTTCGTCGCGGCGCCGGTGGCGCCGCTCCTCAGGATGACAGCGGTATCCAGCTGTCATCCCGAGCGAGCGCAGCGAGCGAAGGATCCCCCCAAGCTGTAACGGGTCGAGTCGCGCTGCATGCTTGGGGAGATCCTTCGTCGCGGCGCCCCTGGCGCCGCTCCTCAGGATGACATCAGGGGGTGGCGGCCGGCGCGGGCGTCGCGTGCTGCCACTCGTCGTCGGTGAGCTTCCACCCGCCGCCGAGCGCCTTGTACAGCTCGACGAGCGCCGCGAGCCGGTTGAAGCGCGTGATGGCGAGCGCGTTCTCCGCGGGGTAGAGCTGCTGCTGCGCCTGCAGCACCTCGAGGTAGTCCGACAGCCCCGCGACGTAGCGCTCGTTCGCGAGCCGCACCGCCTCGCGGTACGAGTCCACGGCGCGCGACTGCTCGGCCTCGACGTCGGCGAGCTTCCGGTACGCCACGAGCGCCGTGGCGACCTCGGCGAACGCGCCGGTGACGCTCTGCTCGTACTGGGTCTTCGCCTGCTCCCACTGCGCGACCGCGGCCCTGCGGAGGTGCTTCAGGCGCCCTGCCTGCACGACCGGCGTGAGCAGGCCGCCGCCGACCGACCACGTGCGCCCGCTGCCGAAGAGCTCGTGCACCTGCGGTGCGACGCCCCCGAACGCGCCCGTGAGCGAGATCGTGGGGAACATGTTCGCGGTCGCGACGCCGACCTCGGCGTTGGCGGTGACGAGCAGCTGCTCCGCCGCGCGCAGGTCGGGGCGCCGCTCGAGGAGGTCGGACGGCAGGCCGGCCGGGATCTCGGGCGGCAGGTACTGGTCGTTGAGCGCGGCGCCGCGCGGGATGTCGCCGGGCGGGCGGCCGAGCAGGAGCGCGAGCTCGTTCTCCTGCGCCGCGATCTGCCGCTCGATGTTCGGGATGTTGGAGCGCGTCGAGGCCAGCGACGCCTCGGCGCTCGAGGTCTCGAGCGCGGACGCCGTCCCTCCCGCCAGGCGGCGGTTGAACAGGTCGCGCGTCTCGCCGAACGCGGTCGCCGTGCGCTCGGCGATCTCGAGCTGGAGGTCGAGCGAGCGGAGCTGGAAGTAACCGGTCGCCACCTCGGCGACGAGCGAGAGCATCACGCCGCGGCGCGCCTCTTCGGTGGCGAGGTACTGCGCGAGCGCGGCCTGGTCGAGGCGTCTTATCCGACCCCACAGGTCGAGCTCCCACGACGCGCCGAGGTTGACGTCGTACAGGCCGATCGGCGCCGGCGGGTTCGGGCTGTTGTACGCCGAGCTGCGGCTGCGGGTCCAGTCGGCCGAGGCCTGGATCTGCGGGAAGAACTGCGCCCGCGTGATCCCCGCGAGCGCGCGCTCCTCCTCGACGCGCCAGGCGGCGAGGCGGGCATCGTACCCGTTGCGGAGCGCCTCGGAGATGAGCGAGCGCAGCGCGTCGTCGTGGAAGACGTCCCACCACGCCTGGTCGGCGAGCGAGGCGGCCTGGGCGGGACCGGCCTGGCCTCGCGTCGCGGCCGGGGTGGCGACCTCCGGCCGCCGGTACGTCGGGCCGACGGCGCACGAAGCGAGCACGCCTCCGGCCAGCACGAGAGGGATCGCGATCTTCATTTCATTGGCCTCCGCCCGCCGGGCTCTCACCCGGCGCCAGCATCTCGCCGGGCATCGCCTCGGCGCGCGCCTTCCTCTGCGAGAACCGCTCGACCACCACGAACAGCACCGGGATGATGAAGATCGCGATCGAGGTGGCGGCGAGCATCCCCGCGATCACGACCGTCCCGAGGATCCTCCGGGACGCGGCGCCCGACCCGGCGGCGATCCAGAGGGGGACGCAGCCGAGGATGAACGCGAACGAGGTCATCAGGATCGGCCGCAGGCGCAGGCGCGCGCCCGCGAGCGCGGCGTCCACGAGGTTGCGCCCCTTCTCGTGCTCGAGCTTCGCGAACTCCACGATGAGGATCGCGTTCTTCGCGGACAGGCCGATGAGCATGATCAGCCCGATCTGCGCGAACACGTCGAGGTCGTAGTGACGCAGGAGCAGGCCGAGGAACGCGCCCAGGATCGCGACCGGCACCGAGAGGAGCACGGAGAGGGGGAGCGACCAGCTCTCGTAGAGCGCGGCGAGGATCAGGAACACGAACGCGAGCGAGAGCGCGAACAGGGCGCCGCCGCCGCCGGCCGCGCGCTTCTCCTGGAACGAGAGGTCGCCCCAGTCGAACCCCATCTCGGGGGGGAGCGTCTCGTGCGCGACCTCCTCGAGCGCGGCCATCGCCTGCCCGGAGCTGTACCCGGGCGCGGCGGAGCCGATCACCTGCGCGGCGCGGTAGAGGTTGAACCGGTTCGTGTACTCGGGGCCCTGGATCGGGCGGACGCTCGCGAGCGCCGAGAGCGGCACCATGTTCTGGTCGTTGTTGCGGACGTAGAACGAGCCGATGTCCTCCGGGCGCCTGCGGTCCTGCCCCTCCGCCTGCATGAACACCCGCCACTGGCGGCCGAACCGGTTGAACTGGTTGAGGTAGAGCCCACCGAGGAACGCCTGCAGCGTCTGGTAGACGTCCGCCACGGCGACGCCCTGCTTGAGCACCTTGTCGCGGTTCACGTCGACGAACAGCTGCGGCACGCCGGCGGAGAACGGCGAGTTGACCGAGGCGAGCTCGGGGCGCTTGCGGCACGCGTCGAGGAACTTCCTCAGGTTCGCGTCGAGGAAGTCCACGGTGCCTCCGCTGCGGTCCTGGAGCCAGAACGAGAACCCGCCGGAGGTGCCGAGCCCGGGGATCGCGGGAGGCTGGAACGCGAACGCGACCGCCTCGGGCACCTGGTTGGCGAGCTCGCGGTTGAGCGTCCGGACGATCCCCTCGACGTGCAGCCGCTCGGGGCCGCGCTCGTCCCACGGCTTGAGGTCCACGAAGAAGAACGCGTTGTAGCTCGCCGACACGCGGTTGATCAGCGAGAACCCGACGATGGAGTTGTAGTGCTCGACGCCCTCGGTCCGGCCGAGGATCGCCTCGACCTTGCGGCACACCGCGTCGGTGCGCTCGAGCGACGCGGCGGGCGGGAGCTGGACGTTGAGGAAGCAGAACCCGTAGTCCTCGTCGGGGAGGAAGCTGGTCGGGAGCTTGCGGCCGACCGCCGCGTCGAGGAGGGCGAACGCGGCGAGGGCCGCCACCGCGATCGCCGACTTGCGGATCAGGCCGTGGCTGAACGAGATGTAGCCGCGGGTGGCGCGCGCGAACGCGCGGTTGAACAGCGCGAAGAAGCGGGCCAGCGGGCCGCGGCTCTCCCCGCGCGGCCGCAGGAGCATCGCGGAGAGTGCGGGCGAGAGCGAGAGTGCGTTGAACGCCGAGATCAGCACCGAGATCGCGATCGTCACCGCGAACTGCTTGTTAAGCCTGCCCTGGATCCCCGTCATGAACGCGACCGGGATGAACACCGAGGTCAGCACGAGAGCGATCCCGACGACCGGGCCGGAGACCTCCTTCATCGCCTGGAGCGTGGCCTCGCGCGGCCGCAACCCCTCCTCGATGTGGTGCTCGACCGCCTCGACCACGACGATCGCGTCGTCCACGACGAGGCCGATCGCGAGGACGAGCCCGAACAGCGACAGGGTGTTGATCGAGAACCCGAGCGCCGGGAAGAGGGCGAAGGTGCCGATGAGCGAGACCGGCACGGCGATCATCGGGATCAGCGTCGCGCGCCAGTTCTGCAGGAACAGGAAGACGACGAGCGTCACCAGCGCCATCGCGGCGAGCAGCGTCTTGACGATCTCCCGGATCCCCTCGGTGACCGGGAGCGAGGTGTCGAGCGTGATCGCGTAGTCGAGGTCGGCGGGGAAGCGGGACTTGAGCTGCTCGATCGTCTGCTTCACGCCCTTGGCGACCGCGAGCGCGTTGGCGCCGGGCGCCAGGAACACCGCGATGATGCACCCGGGCTGGCCGTCCACCCGCGAGACCTGCTGGTAGTTGAGGGCGCCGAGTTCGATGCGCGCGACGTCGCCGAGCCGCACGACCGAGCCGTCGGGGTTGGAGCGGACGATGATCGCGGCGAACTGCTCCGGGGTCCGGAGCCGCCCCTGCGCGCGCACCGTGTACGTCTTCTCCTGGTCGCGCGGCTCGGGCTCCGCGCCGACCTGTCCCGAGGGGTTGACCGTGCTCTGCTGCTGCACGGCGCGGGCGAGGTCAGGCACGGTGAGCCCGAGCTTGGCGAGGCGGTCGGGCTTGACCCAGATCCGCATGGCGTAGTCGGAGGCGCCGAACATCAGGACGTTGCCGACGCCGCGCACGCGGTACAGCGCGTCGTTGATGTTGATGTTGGCGTAGTTGGCGAGGAACAGCGAGTTGTACGTCTTGTGCGCCGACACCAGCGAGATCACCATCATCGGCAGGCCGGTGGACTTCCGCATCGTGAGGCCGAACTGGTTGACGTCCGGCGGGAGGTTGGGCTGCGCCTGGGCGAGCCGGTTGGCCACGTTGACCTGGTCGATGTTGGGGTCGGTCTCGACGTCGAACGTCACCGCGACCGTCTCGGTGCCGTCGTTGGCGTTGATGGACTGCATGTAGAGCATGTCGTCCACGCCGTTCATCTGCTGCTCGAGCGGCGTGGCGACCGACTGCTCGATGGTGACGGCGTCGGCGCCGGGATAGCTCGTCGAGACGAAGATCTGGGGCGGGACGATCGGCGGGAACTGGGCGAGCGGCAGCCCTTGCATCGCCACGAGGCCGACGAGCACCGTGACGATCGCGATCACGATCGCGACGATCGGGCGGTTGATGAAGAACCGGGACACCCGCTAGCTCCCGCTGCGCCCGGCGGGCGCCGGCTCCGCGTCTCGCGAGGCGACCTCGACCTTCTCGGGCGGGACCGGCACCGGGTTGACCACCATCCCGGGACGCGCCTTCTGCAGCCCCTCCACGACGACGCGGTCGTCGGGCGCGAGACCCTTCTCGATCACCCAGAGCCGCCCCACGCGCTCCGCGGTCTGCACGGAGCGCACCTGCGCCTTGTTGTCCGCGCCGACGACGATGACCTGGTAGGTGCCCTGCAGCTCGGAGACCGCCCGCTGCGGAACCAGCAGCGCGCCCTTCCGGACGTCCGTCACGGCGCGGATCCGCGCGTACTGCCCGGGCCGGAGGAGACGGGACGGGTTGGGGAACACGGCGGCGACGGTGATCGTGCCGGTCTTGACGTCCACGTTGCGGTCGGTGAGCGCGAGGTCGCCGCGCTGCGGGTACACCGACCCGTCGGACAGGATGAGCTCGAAGAGCCCCTTGTCGCGGCGCGCGGCGCCGACCGGCTGCCCCGACGGCTCGAGGCGCTGGAGCCACGTCATGTACTCCTGCTCGCTGGGGCTGAAGTACGCCCTGACCGGGTCCACGGTCGAGACCGTCGTCATGAGCGTGGAGCCGCTGACGAGGTCCCCGACCTGGGACTTCGCGATGCCGGCGATCCCGTCGATCGGCGACACGACGCGCGTCCAGTCGAGGTTGAGCCGCGCCCGCTTCACGGCCGCGGCGGCGGAGTCGACGTTCGCCTGCGCCTGGCGCAGCGCGGACTTCGCCGTGTCGAGCTCCTCCTGCGAGATCGCCCTGTCGGCCGCGAGCGGCGTGAAGCGCTCGACGTCGAGCTTCGCCTTGGCGAGCGCCGCCTGGTTGCGCGCGAGGTCGCCCTCGGCCTGGTCGAGCGCGGCCTGGAACTGGCGGGGGTCGATCTCGAAGAGCAGGCTGCCCTTTGTGACGTACGAGCCCTCCTGGTACACCTTGCGGAGGAGGTACCCCTCGACCTCGGGGCGGATCTCCGCGTTCACGGAGCCGTCGAGCGTCCCGACCCATTCGTGGGTGACGTCCACGTCCTGGCGGACGACGGGTGCCACCTCGACGGTGGGCGGGGCGGGCTTCTGCGCGGTCTCCGCGCGGCTGCAGCTCATCGAGGCGAGCAGCGCGAGCGCCGGAGCGGCCGCGAGGGCGGCGCGACGGAGTGCCGCCCCTCGCCGGGCCGGCACGGAGCGAACGATCTCTCGGTGGCTCATGACGAGTCCCTCCTGAATCTCGGAGCTGATTGCCGGGGCCCAATCGCCCGGCCCGGGCCGCCTTCGGACGGCCCGCGAAAACCCCGCCGGCGCATGCGTCACCGCGAGCGCCGGGCGACCTGCGGCAGTGCCGGGCGGAACCGGCGCTTCTCGTGCGGCGTCAACGAGATCCGGGGGCGCGGCGGGCCGGCGGGCCTGCTGTCTGCGGAAACGACGGTTGTGGTGCGGTGCATGGCACGCCCTCCCCCCGGACGAGGCGTCAATTCCTCACACCGCAGAAGCGGGGCCACCCGTGCGGCATTCCCCGCGCCGAGGGGAGGATGCGGCTGCGGTCCCCCGAGCTCGCGGCCGTGGGGCCGGCGGCATCGGGAACGTCTCCCCGGGCGTCGGCCGCTCCGGGCCCCGCCGGACGGTGCGGCTGTCCGGCCCGGGCGGCGGAGGGCCACACCCGCCAGAGAGCGAGGTCCCGAGCCTCGTCTCGGCCTGCCGCTCGGAACTCGACACCGCCGCTACTGTCTCTCTTCCTCCTCGAGGAGCTCGAACAGGCGGCGGACGAGCTCGTTCAGCTGGCGGGTAGACAGCGGCGCGCGGTTCACGGGCACGTGGAGCTCGTACCCCATCGCGAGCGGCTGCCGCAGCCACGTCTGCCCGGGCACGTAGCGCAGCGCGGCGGCCGTCTCGGCGGCGGGCGCCTCGTCCCACGCGGCCCACCAGGTGTCGCGTTGTTCCGGCTCCGGGGCCGGCTCGGGCGGCCGCGCCGGCGCGCGCCGGCGGGCCGGCGGGGGGGGCGGCTCAGGCGCCCGCCCCCGCAGGTCGTGGAGCGGGACGCCGCGCTCGTGGCCCGCGCGGATCTCCAGCAGCCTCGCGAGGTGCTCCTCGTTGTAGCGGGCGCCGCGTCCGAGCCCGAGCGGGGGGGAGAGGAGGCCGCGCTGGACGTAGAAGCGGACGGTGCGGCGGGAGACGCCCCCGGCGACCGCGAGGTCGCCGATGGAGTAGGTGCGCGCGCCGCCCACACGATGAATGTAACACCTGGTGTCACATTGTCAAGTGTCACATTCGCCGGCGCCAGCGGCTCCCGGCCGGCCCGACGGCGCCGCCGGGTGGTAACGGGGATCACCCGGCGGTCGGGCGCCGGGCCGAAACGCCCGGAGAGCGGGACTCCGTGTCAACCCCGGGCCGTTCCGGCCGTCAGGACCGGCAAAGGGGGGCCCGCACATGGACAGGCGCGCGCTGGCGGTGGCGGTCGTCGTGGCGATGGCGGCGGGGGCCGGAGGCGCGGCGGCCCAATCGGAGCGGGTGCAGCGCCACGTCCTCCGCGTCGGGGAGGTGAGCTCGACGGCCGACGTCGTGCGCTTCCTGGAGCAGGCGACGTTCGGACCGACCGGCGCCCTGGTCGCGCACGTGCGCGAGATCGGCTTCGCGGCGTACCTCGACGAGCAGTTCGACGCGAAGGTGTCGTCGTATCCGAGCCTGGCGCCGATGCCGTCGAGCTCGAAGGTGGGGTGCCCGTCGGGGAGCCCGGCGACGTGCGTCCGCGACAACTACACGATGTACCCGCTCCAGGTCGCGTTCTTCCGGAACGCGCTCTCCAACGAGGACCAGCTCCGGCAGCGCGTCGCACTCGCTCTCCACGAGATCCTCGTCGTCTCGGGGGTGAAGGTCGGCCAGCCGAGCGCGATGGCCCCGTACCTGAACATGCTGCTCGACGACGCGTTCTCCAACTACCGCACGATCCTGGAGGACCTCACGCTCAACCCGGCGATGGGGCACTACCTCGACATGGTGAACAACGACGCGCCCCGGCCGCCGTCCAACATCTCCCCGAACGAGAACTACGGCCGCGAGGTGATGCAACTGTTCTCGATCGGCGTGAACGTGCTCAACCCCGACGGCTCGGTCGTGGTGGACGCCGCGGGCGACCCGGTGCCGGCGTACACCCAGGACACGATCGAGGGGTTCTCGCACGTTTTCACCGGGTGGACGTACGCGCCGGCGCCCGGCGCGCCGACGGCCAGGCACAACCCCCCGAACTTCCTCGCGCCGATGGTGCTGTACCGCGACGCCACCGGCCTGGACGCGGACCACGACAAGGGAGCGAAGGAGCTGCTCTCCTACCCGGGCGCCGTGCACGCCACCCTCGCGGCCGGGCAGGACGGCAACACCGACCTGGCGCAGGCGCTCGACAACATCTTCTACCACCCCAACGTCGGGCCGTTCATCGGGAAGCAGCTGATCCAGCACCTTGTGACGTCGAGCCCGAGCCCGGCGTACGTAACGCGCGTGGCGCACGCGTTCGACGACAACGGGGCGGGCGTCCGCGGCGACATGCGCGCGGTGATCGCCGCCGTCCTGCTCGATCCGGAGGCGCGCGGCCCGGTCAAGGCCGACGCCTCGTACGGCCGGCTGCGCGAGCCGGTGCTGTTCATCACGAACGTGTGCCGGGCTATGGGCGCCGCCAGCGACGGGATCCTGGCGGGGCAGGCCAACGCGATGGGGCAGGACCTGTTCTACTCGCAGTCGGTGTTCAGCTACTACCCGCACCAGTACCAGGTGCCGGGGACGCAGCTCCAGGGGCCCGAGTTCGGGATCCAGTCGTCGCTGGCTGCCGAGGCGCGCGTGAACTTCGTCAACGCGCTCGCGTTCTCGTACCTCCGCTCGCCCGCGCCCGACCCGGGGACGCGGATCGACTTCACGCGCCTCGCGGCGGCGGCGGGCAACCCGGCGGCGCTGATCGCGGAGCTCGACCCGATCCTGATGCACTCGACGATGTCCGATGCGATGAAGGCGGCCGTGACGCAGGCGGTGTCGGCGATCCCGGCCTCGAACGCGCTGCTGCGGGCGCAGACCGCGTTCTACCTGGTGGCGAGCTCTTCGCAGTACCAGGTGGCGCGATGAAGGAGGCGGAGATGAGGACACGGCGCCGGTTCTTCCGCGACGTCGGGTGCGGGCTCGGCGGGTTCGCGTTCCTGTCGAGGATGGGGTGGCTCTCGCGTCTCGAGGCCGCGGTGATGGAGGGCGCGACGGACTACCGCGCGCTCGTCTGCATGTTCATGTTCGGCGGCAACGACGGCAACAACATGGTGATCCCGTACGACGAGTACGCCGGGTACCAGGCCGTGCGCGGGTCGGAGATCAACATCGCGAAGAGCGACCTGCTGCAGATCTCGGCGCCCAGCCAGGGCGCGGCGTTCGGCCTCCACCCGGCGCTCGCGCAGCTGCAGCCGCTCTACCAGCAGGGGAAGATGGCGGTCCTCGCGAACGTGGGGACGCTGGTCCAGCCGATCACGCGCGCCGACTACCTCGCGGGCGCGCCGCGGCCGGACAGCCTGTTCTCGCACGCCGACCAGCAGGGCCAGTGGCAGACGGCGGTGGTCCGCGGCAGCGACCCGGCCTCGCAGTCGGGGTGGGGCGGGCGGACGGCCGACGCCGCCGCGCCGCTGGCGGGGGGCTCGTTCCCGATGGTGGTGTCGGTGGCGGGGATCCCGCTGTTCACGACCGGCGTGACCTCGCGCCCGATGGTGCCGGGCTCGGGTTTGAGGGGGTTCGGGACGGACGCCATCTCGAAGGCGCGCTACTCGGCGCTGCGGGCGCTGCTCACGCTCGACACCAGCAGCACGCTCGTCGGCTCCGCGAGCGCGATCGGCTCCTCGGCGATCGACAGCACGGACACGCTGAACGCCGCCCTCGCGTCGGCGCCCGCGCTCGCGACGGCGTTCCCGTCCACGTCGCTCGGGAAGCAGCTGCACCAGATCGCGCAGATCCTCTCGGTGCGGTCGGCGCTCGGGATGAGGCGGCAGATCTTCTTCGCGTCGCTCGGCGGGTTCGACACCCACACCGACGAGCTGGCGACGCAGCAGACGCTGCTCGCCGAGGTCGGCGGCGCGCTCGCGGCGTTCTACGCCGCAACGGTCGAGCTCGGCGTCGCCGACGCGGTCACGACGTTCACGCTCTCCGACTTCGGGCGAACGTTCCAGCCGGCGTCGGGAGGCGGCACGGACCACGCGTGGGGGAGCCACCACTTCGTCCTCGGCGGCGCCGTGAAGGGCGGCGACTTCTACGGGACCTACCCCACGCTGGCGCTCGCCGGCCCGGACGACGCGACGAGCGAGGGGCGCTGGATCCCGACCACGGCGGTGGACGAGTACGGCGCGACGCTGGCGCGCTGGTTCGGGGTGGACTCGGCGTCGCTCCCCACGGTGTTCCCTAACCTGGGGAGGTTCTCGACCTCGGACGTGGGGATCTTCGTGTAGCTCGCGGCGTCACGGGAAATCAAAAGGAGGCCGAGAGCGTGCTCCCGGCCTCGTGCGTGAACGGTGCTCGCCGCTCCGGCGGCACGGTCGCCACCGCCCGCGCGGCTACGTACCGGACTTGGCGGCGGTCGTCGCGGGCTTCGCGGTGGTCGTCGCGGGCTTCGCGGCGGCGAGGATGCGGACCTCGGATGCGACCCGGTCGCTCTCACTGCCGCTGTAGCGGATCATGACGTGCTCGCCCGGCTTGAGGTCGGCGAACGTCACGGCCTTGTTGTTCTCCATGACCTTGCCGTCGTTCTCGAGCTTGAACGAGACCTCGTCGTTCTTGCCTTTCACCTTGATGGTTTTGGTGGTGGCGTCCACCGCCGAGACCCAACCGCGCGTGGTGCGCGACTTCTGCGCAGCGCCGGCCAGCGACGCCATCCCGACACCAAGGACCAGAGTCGTTGCGATCACTGCTCCCCTGGGCATGGCGCGTCTCCTTTCGTGCCGCCGCGTACCTCGGCGACTTGTGAGATAGAATCGCAAACTCCATGCCAGTTCGGTACAAGTCAAAGGAGGAACGGTACTTCGGGACCAGGGAGGGTGAGCCGCGACATCGCCGCCGCCCCGCTCGCACGTCGTTTTGGCGTGCCGGACTGGGCCACCCCCGGCACGATCGTCCGCTCGGGCGGATGGACGGTCTCCCCGAGGCCACCGTCGGGGCGGCGGTGGAAGCCGCCGAAGGCTGGTTTCTTCAGGGTTTTCGGCGGGCCGACCAAGCGGCAAGGGTGAAGCGTCAAACGGACGGTACGACCGCAGGCTGAGCCTCGCCTTCCCCTTGACCTTCGCCCTTTCCCCTTTGCCGTCGGGGCTGCGCGCGGCTTCCTAAGGGAACTTTTCCCTCCCCCCTCTGCTGGCCGGTTTTGTGCCGGCACCGCGCCGCCAGGGCCGCGCGAGGTGGCGGCGGACGGGGCGGGCGACTTCGAAGCGGACGACCGCGGCGCCCCCCGGCTGGCCGTCGCCGCTCGGGAGCGCCCGAGGGTCGGACGGGTCCGCGACCTCGCCGTCGAGCGCCTGGCCGGAGGCGGTATCCGTCACCGAGTCGGAGACGGTCAGGGTGTACCGCCCGGGCGGAAGGGGAGCCGCCGGTGTCAGCGTCGCGGTCGTGCTGCCGGCGTCGTAGGAGTACGCGAAGGCCACCGGCCCCGCGGCGTCGCCGGTGAGGGAGAACGCGGACGCGGTCGCGCTGACGTCCTTGTGGAACACGACCCTGATCGGCCTCGGAGCGCCGGGCGGAACGTGCGCGCCGGGTGCGGGGTCGGTCGCGACGATCCTGGGAGGGCCTTCGACGAACGCGACCTCCGCGCTGTACGTCGCCAGCACCCACTGCTCGGGATCGAGGTCCACCGAGTCGACGGCGCCGTCCGTCGCGAACAGGGCGTGCTGGGAGCGGGCGTCGGCGACGACGACGTGGACGGTGTCCGCGCCGGCCTCGTGAGTCCGGACGTCCAGCGGCATGGTGAACGTCGGGTAGGAGTGTTGCTGGGCCTGGGCGAGGCAGAGCTCGACGTAGTTCCGGCCCCCGGCCGTGGTCTGGCGCCACGCCCACTCCCATGCGGGCGCGCCGACCCCGTACACCCACGGGTCGAAGAACCACTTCAGGCTGCCGCCGTAGAACCCCTCCGCGATCGCCTGGAACTGCGCGGTCGTGGCGCTCGAGTACGCGTACGCCTCGCGGTACGCGGCGAGCGCCTGGAAGAACGCCGCGTCGCCCATGACGTGGCGCAGCATGTGCAGGACCCACGCGCCCTTCCTGTAGCTGAAGTCGCCCGAGAAGACGCGGTTGTCGTCGCTGGTGTCGTAGCAGTAGACGCTCCCGTCCACCGTTGCGGGGCGCGCCAGCGACATCGCCTGGAGGAGCGCGGCCCGGCCGCTGCTCCCGGGCTGCCCCTCGGCCCAGAGCGCCTCGGCGTACGTCGCGAAACCCTCGTTGAGCCAGATGTCGTGCCACGTCGCGCAGGTGACCATGTCGCCCCACCACTGGTGGGCGAGCTCGTGCGCGCTCAGGTACGGGTCGAACGCGCCGGAGTCGTCGGCGCCCTGCCCGGTCATCGTCTGGTGCTCCATCCCGCCGCCGAACCCGAACTGGTAGATCCCGTACTTCTCGCTGATGAACGGGTACGGCCCGAAGTCGTCGCTGAACACGCCGAGCATCGTGATCGTCTGCAGCCAGAGGTCGCGGTTGGCCTGCGTGTCGGTGTCCGGGAAGATGAAGAACTCGAGCGGCATCGAGCCGCCGTCGTACCGGAACGTGGCCGAGAAGGCGTCGTAGGTCCCCGCCGAGAACGAGATGAGGTAGGGGGCGATCGGGTACGCCGTCGCCCAGTGGTACCGGCGCTTCCCGCCGGCGATGTCGTCGGTCGCGGCCAGCAGGCCGTTCGCGGCGACGGTCATGGTGTTCGGAACGGTAACGTACAGGTCGGCGGTGACCTTGTCGGTGTTGTCGTCCTTGCTCGGCCACCAGGTCTCGGCGTACCAGGGCTCCGACAGCGTCCAGACCAGGGGGTGCGCGAACCGGGTGTCGAAGTAGATCCCGGTCGGCCACCACGGGGCGGGACAGCCGTCGTACGCCACGGCGAGGTCGAACGTCGCCCCGGAGGCGACCGGCGGGTCGAGCGTGACCTCGACGGTGGCGTCGTCGATCCGGCGCCACGCCTGCGCGCGCCCGCCCGACGCGACCGAGTCGAGGTTGAACCGCGTGTCGAGCCGGAACCGGAACGCGGAGAGGGAGTCGACGAGGCTCCGGATCGTCATGACGTTGCTGCCGGCGAGGCACCCCGCGTCCGGCATCACCTCGATGTCGAGAGCGACGTGCTGCACGTCGGTGGCCGCCGCGAGCGGGTCGGGCGTCAGGTCCTGAGCCGCGACGGCCGCCGGGGAGTCGAGGCAGTGCGCGCGCGCCGCCTGCGCGCGGCCCCAACGCTCCGGGTGGACGAACCCGCCCGGCCGCGGGGGGCACGGCGGCGCCCCCGCGACGGCCAGGGCGAGGATGAGACCCGCGGGCACGGGCTCCGCCCTACCGCTACTCCTTGCTCCACACCGGGACGCGCCCGGGCGTCCACGGCGCGCCCGCCTTCTCGAGCGCGTCCTCGAGACGCCTGAGGTCGCCGTCCACGAGCGTGCGCAGGTCGGCCAGCAGCGATGTGAACTCGTCCGCAGCGATCCCGTACGCGTCCTGCATCGTGGTTGTGGGGGCCTGCGTGGTGGCCCACTGGGCGTACACCACGTTCTGCACCCTCTCGGCGATCCCCGGCATCGTGGGCTCGTCGCGGCGCGCCATCACGTGGTCGCCCGAGAGCGCCGTGCCGATCGCGAACAGCTTCGTGCGGATCGCCGCCGCCTGGTCGAGGAGCTCGGGGCGCGCGGCCGGCGTGTCGCGCAGCGCGACCTCGATCTTCGCGATCCGGTCCTTGGCGTCCTTGACGACCTCCTCGGCTCCGAGGACCGCGCGTTGCAGGCGCGCCGTCTTCTGCTCGAACGCGAGCACCGCGGCCTGGTCCGAAGCCTTGAGCGTCGCGAGGCCGAGCGGCACGACCTTGAACGGCTGCGGCCCCGCGAGCTCGGTCGTGACCCCCGCGACCCGCGAGGCGAGCGACACGCGGTACGTGCCGGGCACGGCCGTCGGGCCCTGGTCGGGCGCGTCCCACGGCTCCCTCTCCTTCTTGTCGGCGTTGGGGTCGGCGGGCACGGACGCCGGGTAGCGCAGGTCCCAGGCGACCCGGTGGAACCCCTTGTCGGTCTCGCCTGCGATCCGCCGGACGACGTTCCCCTCGGCGTCGGTGACCGTGAGGATGACGGCCGGCTTCTCCTCCTGCGCTTCCTCGCGCAGCTGCTCCGGTGTCGGGTACGGCGGGGCCGTGCCCTTCTTCGCAGCGTCCTTCTCGGCCTCGTGCCGGAGCTCCTTCTTCGTCTTCAGGCCGTCCTTGAGGTAGTAGGTGAACACCGCGCCGAACGGCGGGTTGTCTGCGGTGAAGTACGTGTCGCCCTGGAACGACTTGCCCCTGCCGCCGATGAGCGACTTCTCGATGTAGGCGGGAGCGTCCTTCACCGGGAACAGGAGCGCGTTCTTCTCGAGCTCGGCGCGCGACGCCGCTCGCAGCGGGGAGACGTCGTCGAGGACGTAGAACCCGCGCCCGAACGTCGCGAGCACGAGGTCGCCCTCGCGCGACTGCATCGTGAGGTCGCGGACCTCGATCGTCGGCATACCGCCCTTGAGCCTGATCCAGTGCGCGCCGGCGTCGATCGAGAAGTACGCGCCGTACTCGCACCCCGCGAACAGGAGGTTGGCCTCCTTGGAGTCCTCGATCACCGCGTACACGACCTCTCCCTCGGGAAGGTCGCCCGCGATCGACGCCCACGTCCGGCCGCGGTCGCCGCTCCTGAGCAGGTACGGCTTGAAGTCGGCGTTCTTGTGGTTGTCGAACGCGGCGAACACGACGTCCTTCGAGTGCCGGGAGGCCTCGACATGGCTCACGAACGTGCGCTCCGGCACGCCCGGGAACGTCGCGTCCTTCCGCCACGAGGCGCCGCCGTCGTCGGAGACGTGGATGAGCCCGTCGTCGGTTCCGACGTACAGCAGCCCCTCGACGAGCGGCGACTCCGAGAGCGCGGTGGCGTTGCCGTAGAACGACGTGGAGGCGTTCTTCGCGACCGCGTCGGCCGGCCACACCTTGCCCATGATAGGGAGCGCGTTGCGGTCGACGCCGCGGGAGAGGTCGCCCGAGATCGCCTTCCAGGTGTTCCCGCGGTCGTCGCTGCGGAACAGCTTGTTGGCGGCGTAGTACAGGCGCGTGTGCGAGAACGGCGAGATGATGAGGGGCGAGTCCCAGTTCCAGCGCAGCGGCGGGCCGTCCTTCCCCTCGCGCGGCTTGATGTCCACCTCCTCGCCGCTGCGCCGGTCGTACCGGACGAGGCCGCCGTACTGCGACTCCGCGTAGATGATCGAGGGATCGGTGGGGTCGACGCGCGAGAAGAACCCGTCCCCGCCGGTGGTGACGAACCAGTCGGCGTTGGTGATCCCGTTGAGGGTGTTGGTGCGCGAAGGTCCGCCGAGCGAGAAGTTGTCCTGGGTGCCGCCGTAGACGTTGTAGAACGGCAGCGCCTCGTCCACGGCGACGCGGTAGAACTGCGTCACGGGGAGGTTGGTCTTGAACTGCCAGGTCGCGCCGCGGTCGTACGTCTCGTAGATCCCGCCGTCGCACCCCACCAGGAGGTGATCGGTGTCGGAGGGGTCGATCCACATCGCGTGGTTGTCCACGTGCTTGGTCTTCTCGCCGACCTTGACGAACGTCTTGCCGCCATCCTCGGTGACGTGAAGCCACGTGTCCATCGAGTACACCCGGTCCACGTTCTTGGGGTCGCAGAAGATCTCCTGGTAGTACTGGCCGCTCACGGTCTTGTACCCGCTGCGCTTCTCCCACGTCTCGCCCCGGTCGGTGGAGCGGAAGAACCCGCTCTTGTCCTCGCCGGCCTCGACGATCGCGTACACGACGTCGGGGTCGACGGGCGACACGGCGAGGCCGATGCGCCCGAGGTCGACGTCCTTCGGCAGCCCCTCGACGACCTTCCGCCAGCTCTTCCCGCCGTCGGTAGTCTTGTAGATCGCCGACTCGGGGCCGCCGTTGATCACCGTCCAGACGTGGCGCCGGCGCTGGTACGAGGAGGCGTACATCACGTCGGGGTTGCGGGGGTCCATGACGACGTCGGAGACGCCGGTGTTCTCGCTGACCTTGAGCGACGCGTTCCACGTCTTGCCGCCGTCCGCGGACCTGTAGAGGCCGCGGTCGCCTCCGGGGCCCCAGAGCGGTCCCTGGGCCGCGACCCACACCACGTTGGAGTCGCGCGGGTCCACCAGGATCTTGCCGACGTGCTCGGAGTGCTTGAGGCCAATGTTCTGCCAGTGCCGGCCGCCGTCGTCGGACCGGTAGACGCCGTCGCCCCACCCCACCGAGCGCTGGGAGTTGTTCTCGCCCGAGCCGACCCAGACGGTGAACGGGTTGTTGGGGTCGAGGGTGACGCAGCCGATCGAGTACGACCCCTCGCGGTCGAACACCGGCGTCCACGTCGTGCCGTCGTTGACGGTCTTCCACACCCCTCCGGATGCGACCGCGACGAAGTATCGGCCGGGGTGCTTGGGATCGACGGCGAAGTCGATGATCCGGCCTGACGTCACGGCCGGGCCGAGCGCCCGCAGCTTGAGGCCGGCGAAGGTGTCGGCCGACATCACGTCGGCGGGCTTGGCTTCGTCCTTCGGTTTCTCGGACTTCGGGGGTACCGCCGCAGCACACACCGCGGCGGGGAAGAGCAAGGCCAGGGCGGCCAGGTAGGCGCCTCTCATGGGTGTTCCTCCTTTTCGCGTACGGGGTCCGGTTTCACGGCCCGCATAGTCTACCAAGTGTCCCGGCGTCCGGCTGCGACCCTCCGAGGAACCGCGGCCTGGACCGCCGCCGGGTCGGGGCGGCGACGGCGCCGACTCCGCAAGGGTCTAAGATTGCAGGTGGACGCGCGAGTCGGGCCGCTCCGGCGGAGCGGGGCCCGGGCCCGAGCGGCGGAGAGCCGGGAGCGAGCGATGGCGATCGACCTCATCCTGCTCGTCGAGAACGAGCCGGAGGACGCCAGCCTGGTGGCGGGGCTACTCGGACGCGTCGACCCGCGCGCCCGGCTCGAGGTCGTCGAGAACGGCGCGAAGGCGATCGCGTACCTGGGCGGAGAGGGCCCGTTCGCCGACCGCGCCCGCTACCCCATGCCGACGGTCGTCCTCCTCGACCTGGGCGTCGCTGAGCGCGGCCTCTCGATGCTCGAATGGCGGTTCGGGCGCCCGGAGCTGCGGACGCTGCCCGTCATCGTCCTGACCGCGTCGAAGTTCTCCGCGGAGCTGAAGCACGCCTACTCGCTGGGGGCGAGGTCGCACCTGGTCAAGCCGCTGACGCCGACGGCGCTTGCAGAGGCGCTCAACGCGCTCGCACCCGCGTTCGAGGGTCCGGTGCGGGTGTTGATGATGGACGACAGCGCCGAGGACCGGCAGGCCGCGATCAACCTCCTCCAGCTCGAGCTGCCGACCGTCGCGGTGCGCGAGATGACGTCGGCCGACGACTTCGAGAAGGCGGTCGCCGACGGCGACTTCGACATCGTGATCAGCGACTTTCACGTGAAGGGGCTGAGCGGCCTGGAAAGGCTGCGCACCGTGAAGGCCCACTGGCCCGAGTGCCCGGTGATCATCCTGACGGGGACGGCGACGAAACGGGACCTCATGGGGGCGCTCCACGCCGGACTCGACGACTACGTGCTCAAGGACCAGCGCGACCTTCCACGCCTGCCCGCCGCGGTCCGCTCGGCCGTCGGAAAGGCCAGGCAGCGCCACGCGCTCGTCTCCTCCGAGACGCGGTACCGGCGCCTGTTCGAGTCCGCAAAGGACGGGATCCTGATCCTGGACTGGGCATCGGCGAGGATCGTGGACGCGAACCCCTCCGTCACCGAGATCCTCGGGACCGCGCGCGACGGGCTCGTCGGACGGCGCCTGTGGGAGGTCGGCCCGCTCAGGGCGGTCGCCGCCGACGAGCGGGCGTTCTCGGAGCTCAAGCGAAAGGAGTTCATCCGGTTCGACGACCTGCCGATCGAGACGGGGGACGGGCGCACGATCCACGCGGAGCTCGTGAGCAACGCCTACCTGGTCGACGGCGACAAGGTCGTGCAGTGCAGCATCCGGGACGTCACGGAGCGGAAGCGGGCCGAGGACGTCCAGGCGGCGATCTACGAGATCGCCGAGGCCGCCCAGCAGGCGGAGCGCCTCGACGACCTGCTCGCCGCCGTCCACCGGATCGTCGGGCGTCTCATGGACGCCAAGAACCTCTACATCGCCCTCTACGACCCCGAGACGCAGCTCATCAGCTTTCCGTACACCGTGGACGAGCACGACGGCCCGGAGCCGCCGCGCCCGCTGCGGCGGGGCCTGACGGAGTACGTGCTGCGGACGGGCGCGCCGCTGCTGGCCACTCCCGAGGCGTTCGACGACCTGTGCAAGCGGGGCGAGGTCGAGCTCGTGGGAGCGCCGTCGGTCGACTGGCTCGGCGTGCCGCTCTCCGCCGGCGGCCGAACGTTCGGCGTCCTGGTGGTGCAGACGTACACGGAAGGGGTGCGCTACGGCAAGAGCGAGCAGGACATCCTGACGTTCGTCTCCCGCCAGATCGCGGTCGCGATCGAGCGCAAGCGCACGGAGGACCGCCTGCGCCAGAGCGAGGAGCGTTTCAAGAAGATGGCGGGGACGATCGAGGACGTGTTCTGGATGTCAACGCCGGACGTGGGTCGCATCCTGTACGTCAACCCCGCGTTCGAGCGTGTGTTCGGGTCGTCGTGCGACGGCCTCTACCACGACGCGAAGGTGTGGATCCGCGCGATCCACCCCGACGACCGCGAGCGCGTCGTCGCGCTCATGGCGGAGCAGGTCGCGCGCGGGGGCGAGCTCGAGTACCGCATCGTGCGGCCCGACGGGTCGGTCCGCTGGCTGTGGGACTCCGCGATGCCGATAAGGGACGAGAACGGCGCCGTGAGCACCGTGGTCGGAGTCGCCCGCGACGTCACCCGGCACCGCTCGGTCGAGGAGCAGCTCAGGCACGCGCAGAGGGTCGAGGCGATCGGCAAGCTCGCCGGCGGCGTCTCGCACGACTTCAACAACCTGCTGCAGGCGATGATCAGCCAGATCCAGCTCCTGCGGGCCCACGTGTCGGACCCCGGGAAGGCCGCCGCGGTCGCCCGCGAGCTGGAGCAGCAGGTCAGGCACGGGACGGCTCTCACACGGCAACTCCTCCTCTTCTCGCGGCAGGAGACGACGCGGATCGCGCGCGCGGACCTCAACGAGATCGTGCGCGACGCGAGCCAGATGCTGAGGAGGCTCGTGTCCGCCAACATCGCGTACAACGTCCAGGCGTCCCCTCAACCGTTGCCCGTGGACGCGGACCGGCCGCAGCTCGAGACCGCTCTCGTCAACCTGGTGGCGAACGCGGGCGAGGCGATGCCTGCCGGCGGGACGCTCACGATCCGCACGGGTCGGGGGGAGCCGGGGTGGGTGTTCCTCGCCGTCGAGGACACCGGCGGCGGGATCGCGGACGAGATCAGGGACCGCATCTTCGAGCCGTTCTTCACGACGAAGGAAAGCGGGAAGGGGACCGGGCTCGGCCTCTCCGTGGTGCGGACGATCGCTCAGCTCCACCGGGGCACGGTCAGCGTGGAGAGCGCCCCGGGGCGCGGCGCGACGTTCAAGATCACCCTGCCGGCGGCGTCCCTGCAGGGAGCCGGTGCGGCAACGCCTTCCGAGCCGCCGAGGGGCGAGGGCGAGAGCGTCCTGGTCGTGGAGGACGAGGACGGCGTGCGCGAGAGCCTGCGCGAGATCATCGAGTCGCTCGGCTACCGCGTGGCCGCGATGCGCAGCGGCGAGGAGGCTGGGTCGCTCCCGGCGGAGCCTGCGTTCGACGTCCTCCTCACGGACTTCATGCTGCCGGGGATCACCGGCACCGAGCTCGCCGGTCGCCTCAAGTCCAGGTGGGCGAGACTGAGGGTGATCCTGATGTCAGGGTACGCTCCGTCCGAGACGATCCGCTGCGACATCGCGGCGGGGGACGTGCGCTTCCTGCAGAAGCCGTTCGACATCACGACGCTCGCGCAGGAGTTGCGGGCCGTCCTCGCCGGCGTGCCGAGGTAGCTCTCACTCCGTCCGGCCCCGACCCGCGCCGGCCGCACCTTCTCAGTACGACGTCGGGCTCGCGACCACGCCGTCGGGCGCCACCCTGAGCTGCGCCCCGCGCTCCTTCACCACGAGCCGCAGCCACTCGTCCGGGTAGCCGAGCTCCTGCGGCTCGCCCGAGTCGTCCTTCACGTAGCCGTCGTTGTACTTGGTGAAGAGAGCCTCGGCGAGCTCGCGCCATCGGCGGAACGCCTGCTCGCCGGCCGAGACGCTGTAGTCGGTGAGGAACCGTCGGGCCCGCTCCGGGTCGGACTTGAGCATGTCGAGGCAGGTCTTCTCGACCGCCGGCTGGAGCGCGAAGAAGTTCCCTTCGACCTCCTGCTGCACCTTCACGATGTCCTTGACCATGTACGAGAACTTGAGCTGCGCGTAGTTGGCGACGAGGTTGAACACCCACCACGCCGAGTCCCACGAGAACTTCTGCAGAGAGCCGCGCGCGAACGAGGGCGGCACCGCGGAGATCCCGGCGTAGAGCGGGAAGTAGCAGCTGGTGTACGAGTCGTCGACGCCGTACCAGAGCACGCCTCCGACCGGGTCCGGCAGGGAGCGGCGCATGTGCGCCACGTACGAGCACCCCGTCTGCTGCGTCGAGATCGGCCGCTCCCACGAGTACGTCTGGCCGTCGACCTTGAACGTCATCGGGCGCGACCGCAGCGGCGAGCCGTACGGTCCCGCGTCCGCGCCGCGCGTCATGTCGAGCGGGGTGCCCTCGTAGTGGTCGCGCATCAGGGCCATCACGTCCTGCACCGAGAGCTTGCGGTCGGGCTTGATCCAGAGCGGGTACGGCTTCGCGCCGGCGACGCCGCGGCTGTAGTCGACCGGCAGGTCGAGCGAGGGCGCCGCGCGCCTGAAGATCGACCAGACGCGGGTCTCCGTGTAGCGGAGCTTCTGGGCGGTCGCCGGGCAGTAGGCGTCGCAGAAGCGGAACGGGCCGTCGGTCTTCGGGTTGTAGTACCCCTTCTCGATCGCGAACGAGACGACGTTGGGGGAGTAGACGCAGTTGTGCGGGTCGTCGAGAGGGAACGTGCCGATGCGCGACTTGTTGGCGTGCGCGGCGATAGTCCCGTCCGGGACCCTGACCGCCACCCAGATCGCGCCCTTGCCTCCCGGTCCGGGGCCGATCATCTCGAGGATCCAGGCCTCGTCGGGGTCGGCGATCGAAAACGACTCGCCGGTCGACGCGTACCCGTACTTCTCCACCAGGTCGGTCATGACCGTGATCGCCTCGCGTGCGGTCCTGGCGCGCAGGAGGGTGAGCTGCATCAGGACCCAGTAGTGGAGCCCTCCGTCCTTGTTCTGGAGCTCGAGGCGCCCGTCGAACGTCGTCTCGCCGATCGCGAGCTGGTGCTCGTTCATGATCCCCACCACGGAGTAGGTGTGCGCCGGCTCCGGGATCCGCAGGCGGACGACGCCGTCGCGCCCCTTGACCTCGAAGAGATCCCCCGGAGCGTGGTCGGCCGCCGGGACGGCGCGCAGCGTCGGCAGGAACTCGCCGTCCACGGCGTACGTGACGATCACGGAACCGTCCGACGAGGCGCCCCTCGTCACGATGACGTTCGTGCAGCCGTTCGCCGAGCGGATCGAAGCGGCGGCCGCGACGATCCCGGCGATCACAACATGCGCGCGCATGCCATTCCTCCTTCGTGTGTCGTGAAT
>Ga0335070_10002104_pt1 | contig 23221 bp, 22 predicted proteins | sample Lox_Sample_13_FD_206722 | JGI IMG/M metagenome (GOLD analysis project Ga0335070, IMG submission 206722) | Soil microbial communities from Loxahatchee National Wildlife Refuge, Florida, United States - Lox_Sample_1.3 | ecosystem: Environmental > Terrestrial > Soil > Wetlands | place: USA...
CAGGGGGTCCAGGAGGAAGACCTGACGACCGACGACGATGCCCTCGCGGCCATCGCCCGGCAGAAGGCGCCGAACTTCAAGTCCGGCGACGAGTACCTCTACTCGAACACCGGATACTTCCTGCTGTCGCTGGTCGTCAAGCGCGTCACGGGGCAGTCGCTGCGCGACTTCGCGGCGGCGCGGATCTTCGAACCGCTCGGGATGCACCACACGCAGTTCAACGAGTCGCACACGCGCCTGATCGCCAACCGCGCCACGGGCTACGCGACGCGGGCGGCCGGCGGTTTCGGCATCGCGATGGGGGACTGGGAGCAGAACGGCGACGGCGGAGTCCAGACGACCGTCGAAGACCTTCAGCTCTGGGATCAGAACTTCTACGACCCGAAGGTCGGCGACCGGCGGCTCCTCGACGACATGCTGACGGTCGGCGTCCTGAACAGCGGCAGGAAGCTGACGTACGCCTCGGCCCTGGTGGTCGACGACTACAGGGGTCTGCCCACGGTCAGCCACGGCGGGGCCTGGGTCGGCTACCGGGCGCAGCTGCTGCGCTTCCCGAAGCAGCACTTCTCCGTGGCGTGCCTCTGCAACTTCGCCGACGCGAATCCGACCCGCCTCGCCCACGGGGTGGCCGAGGTCTACCTCGGAGCGCTGATGAAGGCGGAGGCGCCCAGGCCGGCGCCGGCGTCGAAGAAGCCCGCCGGCAAGGCGGCGGTCTCGGCGGCGGAACTGACGCGCCTGGCCGGGGCCTATCGGGATCCGGAGTCGGGCCAGCTCATCACGCTGTCGGCGGAGAGCGGGAAGCTGACGGGGCAGCGCGGGCGCCGGCCCTTCGTGCTCGTTCCCGCCGGCGCGGGGCGCTTCCGCGCCGAAGGCCTGCCGGGCCGATCGGCCGAGGTCGAGGTCCGGACGGCGGCCGGCGGCGGGCGGCCGTCGCTCGTCGTGACGACGACCGACGAGGACGACGACGTCGACACGGCGACGTACGAGCCCGTCGATCTCTGGAAACCGACGGCGGCGGATCTCGGCGCTTTCGCCGGCCGCTACGAGAGCGAGGAGATCGACACGACCTGGCGGCTCGTCTTCGCCGACGGGCAGCTCGCCATCAAGCACCGCGGCGTGACGGCCGATCCGCTCCGGCCGACCACGAAGGACGTCTTCACCGCGGGGGGACTGCGGCTGGCGTTCCACCGGGACGCCGCCGGCAACGTGACGGGGTTCTCGCTCGACGAGGGACGGGTCCGCGGCCTCGCGTTTCGGCGCGTTTAGGCTCCTTTTCGCTTGCGCCGGGTCTGTGACGGGGATCACAATCCGCTTCAGAGGGACTCCCGGCGGGGTGGTTCTGGCGCCCCGTCTCGATGGCGATGGCGGAGAGACGCAGCTTCGCTCGGAAGAAGCGCAGGTTTCTCGTCGAGTTCAACCTGCAGGGCTCGAGCTGCACCGGGTTCACCTACGACGTTTCGCCGAGCGGGATCTTCGTGCGCTCCCTTCGACTGCCCAAGCCCGGCTCCTTCCTGACCGCGAACCTTCACCTGGCGATGGGGAAGCGCATCGCGGTGCGCGGGCGGGTGATCCGCTCGTTCCGGGTGCCCGCGGAGCTCGCCCGTGTCGTGCCGAGCGGATTTTCGATGGCGCTCTCGGATACGCCCGAGGACTACTTCCAGTTCTTCGCGACGCTCTAGCCGGCGGCGCTCAAACGCCGAACTCGCGGCGGACGATCTCGTCGATCGTCGGCGCGTGCCGGTCGCGGCTTTCGAGAAGGATGGCGTCGCCGGCGCCGACCTCGCCTTCTTCGAGCACGCGCAGGTAGAAGCCCGTTCGCCGGCTCTCGAGGAATCGGACGCCGAAGTCGGGCAGCCCCATCCGAAGCGACAGCTTGTAGCAGGGAGACCGCGGCTGCGTCACCTGGAGGCGCGCGGTGCCGACGCGGTAGACGTCGTCGATGCGGACTTCGGTCTCCGGGAGGCCCTCGACCGTCAGGTTCTCGCCGAAGGTTCCGTCGTCGAGGTCGCGCGCGAGCGCGGCGCGCCAGTGCGCGTACGCGGAAAGGTCGTAGGCATACACCGCCTTGTCGGGTCCGCCGTGAACCAGGAGGTCCGCCTGGCTGTCGCCCTCGACGTTCGTGCGCCCGATCCGGACGCGCGAGGCAACCGGCTCCTTGAAGATGCCGGTCGTGACATGGTGGCCGGCGAGCTCGATCACGCGAGGCCGGCCGACGTTGACCGAGATGAGCCTGGGGACCACGCGGGGCTCTTTCATCGTAACCTTCGTAATTTTATATTAAAAGTTACAGACCGGGTTGACTGAAGATTTATAAATTACTATAAAGTTATTTACTTATGGGACGTGCCGCCAGAGTCACGCGTTCCGACGTTCTCTCGGCCGCGCGCGAGACCTTCGTCGAGCGCGGCTACGAGGGCGCCCGGCTCTCGGACATCGCCGCGCGCCTCGGGGTTTCGGCCGCGGCGCTGCTGCGCCACGCGCCGACCAAGCGCGATCTCTTCGTCGCGTGCATGGGCGAGACCGAGCCCGAGACGCTGCCGCTCGCGTTTCTCGAGACGTGCAACGGGACCGAGGATCCCCGTCCCGTCCTGCGACGCGTGGCGGAGACCCTCGTCCCGTTCCTCGAGTCCAGGATGCGGCAGGTCGTCGCCCGCTGGGTCTACTTCAAGACGGTGCCGGGCGTGGGGCGCCTGCCGCTGCCGTTCGACCCGGCGGCGCGGCCCACGCCGCCGCAGCGCAACCTCCGCTGTCTCGAGGACTACTTCGAGCGCGCCGTCCGGAGAGGCCGCCTGCGGCTCGACGATCCGCGCGCGGCGGCGCTGGCCTTCCTGGCGACGCTGCATTCGTACGTCTTCCTGCAGCACGTGATGGAGATTCTGGAGGACCCGATGCCGCTCGACCGATACCTCGACACCGTTCTCGACATCTGGGCCGACGGCGCGGCTCGAAAGGGGAAGAGGAACTGATGCGCGCCCGTGCTTTCTTCGTGCTGGCGCTCGCGGCAGCGGCGCTGACGGCCTGCCGCGGGAACGACGATGGAGTCATCCATCTCCAGGGCCGCCTCGAAGCGCCTCTCGTCGACCTCGGCCCGAAGGTGGCCGGGCGCGTGCTCGAGGTTCGGGTGCGCGAGGGAGACCGCGTCAAGGCCGGCGACGTCCTCGTGCGCCTCGATCTCGGGGAGACGGCCATCGCCGTCGACCGGGATCGCGAGGGTCTGCGCGCGGCCGAGGCGAAATACCAGGACATGGCGGAGGGGAGCCGGCCGCCGGAGATCCAGGCCGCGCAGGCCGACGTCGCCGACAAAGTCGCGGCCGTCGACCTCGCGCATCGGGAACTCGAGCGACAGCAGACGCTCCTCGAGAAGAAGATCGGGACGCGCCAGGACTACGACGTCGCGAAGACCGCCCTCGACCGCGCGAACGCCGCGTTGAAGGCGAGTCAGGAGCGCCTGCGCCTGGCCCTCGAAGGGTTCCGAAAGTTCCAGACCGACCAGGCGCGGTTCGACCGCGACCGCGCGAAGAGCGTGCTCGCGCAATCCGAAACCCTGGCGCGCGAATCGGAGCTGCGCGCGCCCGCCGACGCCGTGGTGCTCCACCGGATCGCCGAGCCGGGCCTGCTGCTCGGCGCGGGCCAGCCGGCCCTGACGCTCGCGTTCGCCGACCGCCTCTACGTGCGCACGTTCATTCCCGAGCCCAAGCTCGGCAAGGTGCGGATCGGGATGTCCGCGACGGTCACCGTCGACGCCTTTCCGGGGCGCGCCTTCCCGGCCCACGTCACCGAGATCTCGCCCGATCCGGAGTTCACGCCCAAGCCCGTCGAGACGCGCGCCGAGCGGGTCAACCTCGTCTACGCGGCGAAGATCGACCTCGACCGCGGCTGGAAGGAGCCGCTCGTGCCGGGCCAGCCGGCGGACGTCGCCGTTCCCCCGCAAGCGGCCGCGCCGTGATCCGGGCCCGGGCGCTCGCCAGGACTTTCGGCGCCACGCAGGCGCTGAAAGGGATCGACCTGGAGATCGGCGAAGGCGAGATGTTCGCGCTGATCGGCCCGGACGGCGCGGGGAAGACGACGTTCTTCCGCATCGTCGCGGGCCTGCTCGCGCCGACCTCCGGCAGCCTCGAGCGGGATCCATCGGCGACGTTCGGGTTCGTTCCTCAGCGCTTCGCCATGTACGAGGATCTCTCGATCGACGAGAACCTGGCCCTGCGTGCGCGGCTCTACGACGTGCCGCGCGACGAGGCGGATCGCCGCGCCGCGGACCTGCTCGCGCGGGTCGGTCTCGACCGCTTCGGCAGGCGGCTGGCGGGAGCGTTGTCGGGCGGCATGAAGCAGAAGCTCGCCCTCGTGGCGGCGCTCCTGACGCGGCCGCGCCTGCTGCTTCTCGACGAGCCGACGACGGGCGTCGATCCCGTGTCGCGCCGCGAGTTCTGGGGGCTCTTGAACGAGCTGCATCACCAGGGCCTCACGATCCTCGTCTCGACGCCGTACATGGACGAGGCGGAATACGCGTCGCGGATCGGTTTTCTCGACGAAGGGCGTCTCTCGGCGCTCGGCACGCGCGACGAGATTCTGGCGGCGTACCCGCGGCCGCTGCTGCTCGTCCATTCGTCGGACCGCGTCCACGTGCGGGAGCGTCTGGCGAAGGTCGCGGCGGTCGACGACGTGTCGCTCTTCGGCACGCAGCTCCACGTCCGGGGCGCGGCGGGCGCGGGACCGGAGATCCTGGACGCCGTGCGGGGCGCGCTTTCGGGACTCGTCGAGCCGTCGGCCGTCGAGCGCCTCGAGCCCTCGCTCGAGGACGTCTTCGTGCTGAAGAGCGAGGAAGGCCAGGCCGCGTGAGCGCCGGGACGACGGCGGGCGCGACGATCCAGGCGCACGACCTGACGCGGCGCTTCGGCGCCTTCACGGCGGTCAACCGCGTGAACTTCGTCGTCCCGCCGGGCAAGGTCTTCGGATTTCTCGGGCCGAACGGTTCGGGGAAGTCGACGACCATTCGCATGCTGATCGGCCTGCTCGAGCCGACCTCCGGCTCGGTGACGGGCTTCGGCGGTCTCGACGTCGCGCGCGACACCGAAGCGTGGAAGAAGCGGCTCGGCTACATGAGCCAGAAGTTTTCCCTTTACGTCGACCTGAGCGTCGAGGAGAACCTGCGCTTCTTCGGCTCGCTCTACGGGCTCGAGCCCGGGCGGCTCTCCGAGCGGATCCGCGACCTCTCCGGGAGGCTCGAGTTCGGCGACCTTCTGCCGGCCATGACCGGAGGGCTCTCCACGGGTCAGCGCCAGCGCGTTGCCCTGGCGGCGGCGCTCCTCCACGAGCCCGAGCTGCTCTTTCTCGACGAGCCGACGGGGGGCGTCGACCCGAAGGGCCGCCGGCTCTTCTGGGACCTGATCTACGAGCTCGCGGCCGACCGGCACATGACGGTGCTCGTGACCACGCACTACATGGACGAGGCCGAGCAGTGCGACCGTCTCGCCTTCATCCTGAACGGCGGCATCATCGCCGAGGGGCCGCCCCACGACCTGAAAGACGGCCTGCGCGGCCGCATCTTCGAGGTGCCCGCGCCGCCGGGTGCGGACCCCTTCGAGGAGCTCTCGCGCGTCCAGAACGCGCCGCCGCTCGAGGACGCCTACCTCTTCGGGCGGCGGCTGCGCGTGGTCGCGCGGCCGGGCGAGGACGCCGCGGCGCGCCGCCTCGTCGAGCCGCTCGGGCCGCCGCAAATCGCCGAGCCTTCGCTCGAAGACGTGTTCGTCTCGCTCGCCCGCCGGGTTCCGGCCGAAACGGAGAAGGTCGCCGTATGAAACGCCTGCTCGCCCTGACGTGGAAGGAGTTCCTGCAGCTCAAGCGCGACCCGATCACGCTGCGCCTGATCGTGTTCGTGCCCGTGATGCAGACGATGATGTTCGGGTACGCGATCAACTACGACGTCAAGCACCTGAAGATGGTCGTCTACGACGAGAGCAAGTCGGTCGAGAGCCGCGATCTCGTCTCGAAAATGGTCGCCACCCAGTACTTCGACGTCGTCGGGCAGATCAGGTCGCTCGACGCCCTCGGCGAAGAGATCGACGCCGCCCGCGCGTCGGTCGGCCTCGTGATCGACCGCAACTTCGGAAAAGACTTTCACCGCGGCGCGCCGGCGCAGGCGTTCCTGATCGTCAACGCGTCCGACACCACGACGGCGACGCAGGCCATGGCGATCGCCTCGGGGATCGCGAGCGGCCTCTCGGTGCAGGCCCTCGTCCAGCGCGCCGGGTGGAAGTGGCAGGAGCTGCCGCTCGACCTGCGTGTGCGGCCCTGGTACAACCCGGATCTGCGGACCGCGACCTTCGTCATCCCGGGCCTGATCGCGATCATCCTGACCTTCACGCTGATCCAGTTCACGGCGAGCGCGATCGTGCGCGAGCGCGAGCGCGGCACGCTCGAGCAGCTCCAGGTCACGCCCGCCACGCGGACCGAGATCATCCTCGGAAAGATCATGCCGTTCATGCTGATCGGCCTCGTTCAGCTGACGATGACGATTCTCCTGATGCGCTTTCTCTTCCACATTCCGATCCGCGGCTCGGTGCTCGAGCTCTACGGCGTCGGGCTGATCTTCATCACCGCGGTGCTCGGTCTCGGCATGCTGATCTCGACGGTGGCCGCGACCCAGATGCAGGCCATGCAGATGTCGGCGTTCTTCCTGCTGCCGTTCGTGTTCCTGTCGGGCTACGTCTTCCCGATCGACGGCATGCCGAAGATTTTCCAGTACATCTCGCGCGTGATCCCGGCGCGGTACTTCATCGACGCCCTGCGCGGCATCATCCTGCGCGGGGCGCCCATCCGGGACCTGTGGCAGCCGATCGCGTGGCTGGTCTTCTACACCGTCGTGATCATCGGGCTCGCCGTCGCCCGGTTCAAGAAGACAGCCGCCTGAGGCCGCCGGAGGATGTCGGTCCGGACGACGCCTACCGGACCGAGATCGCGACCCCGTTCTCGAACACGACCGTCTTGCCGACGCTTCGGTAGGTCCAGGTTTCCCGCCGCGCGCCGGAGTCGAGCGTCTCCGTCTGGACGTCGTCGGGCGAACCGAGGAGGGCGCGCACCTGGTCAGGCGTCATGTTCTCGGTGACGCCGGCCGCGGCGCCGGACTGGTCCGCCTCGCGAGCGACCGAGGCCGCCGCGCTGGTCTGCGCGTCGCTCGCCGCGGCGGCGGCGCGGGCCCGGCCGATGGGATCCGTCGACGGCGCCGCGGTCGAGCCGCCCGAGGAGGGCAGCCACCCCTGCGACTTCGCGACGTACCAGAGGACGCCCGCGACCACGAGGACGATCAGCAACCGCTTCATGGAATCCTCCGCGCTCGAGGCGATGATACGCTCGCGCGCCCGTGAGCTACTGCCGGGTCGCGAAGGGCCATCCGTTCCACGGGCCGTACCACGACCGCGAGTATGGGTTTCCGGTGCGGAACGAGGCGGCGCTCTTCGAGCGGCTGGCCCTCGAGATCAACCAGGCGGGCCTGTCGTGGCTGACGATGCTGCACAAGCGCGCGGGCTTCCGGCGGGCGTTCGACGGTTTCGACCCGGAGAAGGTGGCGCGATTCGACGCGCGGCGCGTGCGCCGGCTGCTCGCGGATCCGGGAATCATCCGCAACCGGCTCAAGGTCGAGGCCGTCGTCGAGAATGCGAAGCGGCTGCTCGCGATCCGGAAGTCGCACGGCTCGTTCGCGAAGTGGCTCGACGCGCACCACCCGCGTTCCCGCGAGGCGTGGCGGAAGCTCTTCCGGGAGACCTTCGTCTTCACGGGCGGCGAGATCGTCGAGTCGTTCCTGCTCTCGACGGGCTACCGGCGCGGCGCCCACGTGCCGAGCTGCCCGATCTACGCGAAGGCGGCGAAGAAAAAGCCCGCGTGGATGCGGGCGAAAGGGCGAGGACGTCCTTGATCCGACCGACGCCCTAGAAATGGAACACCCTCTCCCCCCGGCGGGGGGAGAGGGCAGGGTGAAGGGGGAGAAGGTTGGGAAGCCGCTCTCTCTACTTCAGAGGACCGAACTCTTTCACCTGCTCCTCGATGACCTTCTTGTCGCCGACGACGACGATCGTCGCCTTGTCGTCCTGGAGGTACTTCTTCGCCATCTCCTGCACCTGCGGCGGCGTCACGGCGTAGACGCGCGCGACGTAGCCGTTCAAGTAGTCGGCCGGCAGGTGGTGCAGGTCCACGAACTCGAGCTGCCCGGTGATGCCGGCGCGCGAGGAGTTCTGGAGGATGAACACCCCGGCGCGGTAGTTCTGAAACCCTTTCAGCTCCTTGTCCGACGGCGGCTCCGCCTGCAGGCGGTCGATCTCGCCGAGGATCTCGTGGATCGCCGGCCCGGTCGCGTTCGTCGTCACGTCGGCGAGCTCGACCCAGTACGCGTCGTGGTAGCGGTTGGAGAGCTGCGCGGTCGGGGAGTACGTGTAGCCCTTCTGCTCGCGGATGTTCGACGTGATGCGCGAGGAGAACGACCCGCCGAGCAGCACGTTCATCAGGAAGAGACGGTCCCAGTCGGGGTTCGACGGGTCGATGACGGGCATGCCGATGTTGATCGTCGACTGGACGGCGCCCGGCCGGTCCACGATGTAGACGGCGCGCTCGCTCGAGGCCGGCGGCTGCGCGAGCTCGGGCGGCGCTCCCTTCTTCCAGTCGGCGAACGCCTGGCGCACCGCGGCTTCGACCGACGCCTCGTCGAACTTCCCGACGACGTAGAGGTGCGCGCGCCGGGCACCGTAGTTCTTGTCGTAGAAGCCGCGCACGTCGGCGAGCGTGTAGCTCTGGAGCATCGCCTCGGTCGGGAAGAGGCGTCCGTACGGGTGGTCGCCGTAGAGCACCGCCCGGAACTTCTCCTGGGCGAGCGGCTGCGGCTGGCTGCGGGCGATCGAGAGCTGGCGCAGCCGGTCGGCCTTCAGGCGCGCGAGCTCCGACTCGGGAAACTTCGGGTGCCGCGCGACGTCGGCGACGAGCGCGACCATGGCCGAGCCGAACTCCGAGAGGACGTCGCCGCCGATCTCGGTCCGGTTCTCGCCGACGGTGACGTCGAGGGAGCCGCCCATCTTCGCCGCGTCTTCGGCGATCTGCGAGGCGCTGCGCGTGGCGGTGCCTTCCGAGAGCATGTCGCCGGTGAGGTCCGCGAGCCAGACCTGGTTCGGCCCTTCGTTGACGTTGCCGGTCAGGATCGCGAGGTGCACCGACACTTTCGGCACCGTGCCGTAGGAGACCAGCGTGACGGCCAGCCCGTTGTCGAGCGTGAAGGTCTTCGGCGTGGGCAGCGTGAAGCCCTTGGGCTGAGCGGGGGCCGGCGGCGCCTCTTTGTCGGCCCGGAGCGCGGGCTGCAGCGCGGCGGCGAGGAGGATCCCGGCGAGGGCGGTTCGCGTTTTCATGACTTCACTCCTCCCTACGATCCGCTCTTGGCCTGGGGCTTGGCCTCTGCCCTGGGCTCGATGATCAGGATCGTTCGGTTCTCGGGCCGCAGGTACTCGCGGGCCGTCTTCTGCATGAGCGCGGGCGTGACCTTGCGGAACTCGGCCTCGATCTGGTTGATCTTCGACGGGTCGTCGTCGAAGAGCGCGTACGAGGCGAGCAGGTCGGCCTTGCCGAACCCGCCGTTCTGCTCGATCTTGTCGTAGAGATCCGAGCGCACCTTGACGAGGGCGCGGTCGAGCGTGGCCTGGTCGACCGGCTGTTGGCGCACCTTGTCGATCTCGGCGTCGAAGACCGCGAGGATCTGGTCGACGCTCTTGTCCTTGTCGTAGTAGAGCGAGACGTCCCACAGCGTGGGGCCGTTGATGTTGTACATGTCGCCGAGGCCGGAGTTGATCCCGCCCTCGACGTTGCCGGTCAGGCCGTTCTTCTGGACGAGCGCCTGGTAGAGGCGGCTGTCCTTGCCCTGCACGAGGACCTCGTCGAGCAGGCCCATCGCGAAGTACTCCGACGTGTTGCGCGGCGGCGCGTGGTAGCCGATCGCGAGGGCCGGGCGCGTCGCGAGCGGGTCGGGCTTGGTCGCGCGCTTCTCTTTCTCCTGCTTCGGCTCGGTGAGGTCGGCCTTCGCCGGGCGCGGCGACGACGGGATCCCGGCGAAGTACTTGTCGATCCACGCGTTCGCCTGAGCCGCGTCGAAGTCGCCGCAGACGACCAGGACCGCGTTGTTCGGCGCGTAGAAGGTCTTGAAGAACTGGGTGACGTCCTCGAGCGTGGCGGCGTCGAGGTCCTTCAGGTCGCCGTAGAAGTTGTGGGAGTTGTACCAGTTCACGTTCGCGTACTGCGGCAAGTCGAGCCACGGGAATCCGCCATAAGGCCGGTTGAGAACGTTGACCTTGACCTCGTTCTTGACGACCTCCTGCTGGTTTTTCAGGTTGTCGGCGTTGATCGCGAGGCCCTTCATGCGGTCGGCCTCGGCCCACAGCGCGGTCTCGAGCGCGTGCGCGGGCACGACCTCGAAGTAGTTGGTGAAGTCGAAGCGCGTCGAGCCGTTCAGGATCCCGCCATTGGACTGGACGAGCTTGATGAATTCCATCTTGCCGAGGTTCTGCGAGCCCTGGAACATCATGTGCTCGAAGAGGTGAGCGAACCCCGTGCGGTCCTTCGGCTCGATCCGGAATCCGATGTTGTAGTAGACCGCGACGACGGCGACGGGCGCCGTCGTGTCGCGCGAGAGCACGACCTTGAGCCCGTTCCCGAGCTTGCGGTACTCGATCGGGATCTGAAAGTCGGAGCCCCTGGTGGGTGGGGCGGCCGAGGCGACGGCGGCGGCGAACAGGGCGAGGACGGCCAGGGCCCGCAGCCGCGGGGCGATTTTCATGGGATCCTCCTCATCTGGCAAACGGCTGAATCTACGGCCTCGAGAGGCCAAGGTTTCGACTCGTCCTCGGAGGGAAGGGCTTTGTCCACGGAAAATGGGCGGGTCTCGCGCTCGAACGGCGATTTCCGGGCGGCCTGGTGGCTGCCCGGTCCCCACGCCCAGACGGTCTGGGGCCGGCTGGTGCGGCCGCGCCGGATGGTCGCTTTCGAGAGGGAACGGCTCGAGACGCCCGACGGGGACGAGCTCCTCCTCGACCACGCCGCCGGACCCGCCGGGGCGCCGAGGCTTCTGGTCCTCCACGGGCTCGAGGGCAGCTCCAACTCCGTCTACGTGCAGGGGCTGCTGGCCGAAGCGGCGCGGCGCGGGATGCGCGGGACGGCCCTCAATTTCCGGTCGTGCGCGCGCGATCCGAACGACCTGTCGCGCATGCTCCCGAACCGGCGCCCGCGCCTGTATCACTCGGGCGAGACCGGCGATCTCGACTTCGTCGTTCGCATGCTCGCGTCCCGGGAGCCCGGGACGAAGCTCGCGGCCGTCGGCGTGTCGCTCGGCGGCAACGTCCTCCTGAAATGGCTGGGGGAGAACCCGGGGCAGACCGCCGTCGCGGCGGCCGCGGCGCTCTCGACCCCCTTCGACCTCGCCGACAGCGCCGCGCACCTCGAGACGTTCGTCGGCGGCCTCTACGTGGGGCACTTTCTCGGGACGCTGAAGGAAAAGGCGCGCGCGACGGCAGCGCGCTTTCCGGAAGCGGCGTCGAGGATCGACCTGCCGCGCGTGCTCGCGGCTCGGACCTTCTGGCAGTTCGACGACGCGGCGACGGCGCCGCTCCACGGATTCGCCGGCGCCGACGACTACTACCGCCGGTCGAGCTCCGTTGGCTACGTCGCGCGGATCGCGACGCCAACGCTCTGTCTGTCGGCCGAGGACGACCCGTTTCTGTCTCCGCGCGCCATCCGGAGCGCGCGGGCCGCGGCCTCGCCCGCCGTCGAGTTCCACGCGACGCGGCGCGGCGGCCACATCGGGTTCGTCGGCGGCGCGGCGCCCTGGCTCCCGCACTACTGGGCCGAGGGGTTCGCCGCCGACTGGCTCGGCCGGCGGCTGGCTCGGCCGTGACGAAGGCCGGGAAGCGGCCCTCCGCTCCCCGGCCCGATTTCGTAGCGCGAAAGAGTGCCGCGAAGGCCGCGCTCAGCAGGGCTTCTTCGCGCTCTCGATGTCGAGCGTGGTGGCGAGCGTTCGACCGTTCGAGTCGGCGGTCGACACGGTCACCGTGGAGCCGACCTTCAGGTCGCCGTTCGTCCGGTTGGTCCCGCGGCGCTAGGAGGGGCCGGCGGCCTTCTTGCGTCGCGGCGCGGCGAACTGCTCGGCGGTGACGTCGGTGTGGACGACGTCGCCCCGCCGCACCACCCCGCCGTCGGGGATTTCGGCGTTCTTGCCGATCGTCGTGATGCCGTGGTTGTCGCCGCCCGACTCGCCCTTCGTCGCGGCCTTGCCGATGCGGGCCCGGCGCCCGATGCGGACCGCCTTGTCGACGATCGAGCGCTCGACGCGCGCGCCGGCTTCGATCAGGGTGTCGGTCAGCACGACCGACTCGCGGACGACGGCGTTCGGGCCGACCGACACGCCGGGCGACAGGATGCTCTTCTCGACGCGCGCGCCCGCCGCGATCACGCAGCCGTCCGTGATCATGCTGTCCCTGACCACGGCGCCCTCCATGATCAGGACCGGCGGCCGCTCCTCGGAGCGGGTGTGAACGATCCAGGCCCGGTCGTTCAGGTCGACCGGCGGCGGCGTCTTGAGCAGGTCCATCTGGGTCTGCCAGTAGGCCTCGACGGTTCCCACGTCGACCCAGTAGCCCTGGAAGGGGTAGGCGAACACGCGCATGCCGCCCGAGACCATGCGCGGGATGATGTCCTTCCCGAAGTCGTGGGACGAGTCGCGCCGGCGCGAGTCCTCCTCGAGGACCTGCGAGAGCATGGCGCGGCCGAAGACGTAGATGCCCATCGAGGCGAGCGTGCCGGGCGGATCCGCCGGCTTCTCGACGAACTGCGTGACGCGCTGCTCGGCGTCGGTCGCGAGGATGCCCATGCGCGTCGCTTCCTCGCGCGAGACGTTCAGCGTCGCGATCGTGACGTCCGCCTGCTTCTCGATGTGAAACGCGATCAGCCAGCCGTAGTTCATCTTGTAGATGTGGTCGCCCGAGAGGACGAGGACGAGGTCGGGCGAGCCGCGCTCGACGAACGACAGGTTCTGCGTGATCGCGTCGGCCGTTCCCTTGTACCAGTCCGTGGCGGCGCGGCCGCGGAAGGGCTGGTAGATCTGGATGCCGCCGGTGAAGCTGCGGTCGAGATCCCACGGCCGTCCCGAGGCGATGTGCTCGTTGAGCGAGTGCGGGCGGTACTGGGTCAGGATCATCACGTCGGAGATCCCGGAGTTGACGCAGTTCGACAGCGTGAAGTCGATGATGCGGTACTTGCCGGCGAACGGCACCGCGGGCTTCGCCCGTTTTTCGGTGAGGACGCCCAGGCGCGAGCCTTCGCCGCCCGCGAGGATGACGGCGCGGGCCCTCACGAGGGACCTAGCCCGCGGCGCGCGCCGCGGCCGCGCGCGCGTACACCGCGGCATACGCGCGCCCCGACTTCGACCACGAAAAGTCGCGGCCCATGCCGTTTCGCTGGAGTTCGGCCCATTTGGCGGGCTGAGCGTACACCTTGAGCGCCCGGTCGAGCGCGTCCCAGAGGGCCCAGGGGCTGAACTCGTCGAACATGAGCCCCGTCGCGCCGGGGTCGCCGGCGTCCACGACCGTGTCGGCCAGACCCCCGGTCCGGCGGGCAATGGGGACGCAGCCGTAGCGCATCGCGATCATCTGCGCGAGGCCGCAGGGCTCGTACCGCGACGGCAGGACGATGGCGTCCGCGCCCCCGTAGATCCGCCGCGCGTAGCGGGCGTCGAAGCGCAGGCGCACGCTTGCCCGGTGGGGGTAGCGGAGCTCGAGCTGCGCGTACTCGTGCTCGAGGGCGGGGTCGCCGGTGCCGAGGAGGACGAACTGGCCGCCGCGTTCGAGCCAGCGGCGGATTGCGGGCGCCGCGATGTCGAAGCCCTTCTCCTTGACGAGGCGCGAGACGACCGCGAGCAGCGGCATGCGGGGATCGGGCTCGAGGCCGGCCTCCTTCTGGAGCTCGGTCTTGTTGCGGGCGCGCTTCGCGAGCGTGTCGGCGTCGAAGTTCGCGATCAGGTCGGCGTCCGCCGCCGGATCCCACGATTCGGTGTCGATGCCGTTCAGGATTCCTTCGAGGCGATCGGCGCGCGCGCGGAGCACCCCGTCCAGACCCTTACCGCCCTCGGGCGAGAGGATCTCGCGGGCGTACGTCGGGCTGACGGTCGTCAGCCAGTCGGCGGCGAGGATGCCGATTCCCATGAGCGAGTCGCGGTAGCCCTCGGCGAGCGCGCCGAGCGCGTCGCTCCGGCGCAGCTTGTAGTCGCCGAGCGCCTTGCCCGCGCCCTGCGCGGCGTAAGGCAGGTTGTGGATCGTGAAGACGGAGGCGACGCCGCGGAAGTACGGGTTGTCGCGCCCGTCGGTGCCGAGCCACCACACCGCGGCGCCGGTGTGCGAGTCGTGCGCGTGGACGACGTCGGGTTTCCACCCGAGCGCCTCGGCCGCCCAGAGGGCCGCGAGCGAGAAGAACACGAACTTGGGACCGTCCTCTTCGATCGAGCGCCCGTAAATCCAGCGCTCGCGCGGAATGGGCGGTCCGGTGATCAGCCAGTGCGGGATGCCGTCGACGTCGGTCTCCCAGACCTCGGCTTCGACGGCGCCCCAGGTCGTGTAGACGGGGAAGGCGCGGAGCCGCTCGGGCGCCCAGCGGCTCCAGTCGATCGCGCCGTACCCGGGAAGCGCGACGCGGACGTCGTGGCCGAGCTTCTGGAGCGCGCGCGGAAGCGACCCCACGACGTCGGCGAGGCCTCCGACCTTGGCCAGCGGCGCGGCCTCGGCCGCGAGCATCAGGATGCGCACGGGGCGGATTATTTCTCAGGTCGTCGATCCGGACGGGGCGGCCCGGTTGCCCGACCTGTTATGCTGCGGGTGTTCTCGTTCGCTCGCCCTTTTCCCAGGCCCGTCCTGCCGAAAGTCCGAACGACCCAAGCGAGAAGGCGTGAGCGCGCTTCGGCGCACGCCACGTCGGGCATTCGCCGAGGGGGCGGGCTCCCCCAACCGAAAGGGCGTTTCTCATGGAACGAACGGCCGATCGATTGACTCGCGGCAGGAATCGGGACTGGACCATTCGGATCCAGCCGTCGGACCAGACGCCGTATCAATTCAAGGCGACGATGCTCCTGCGCCGCACGGGCGGCTCGGACGCCCTGGAAGTGAGTTATCTCTACGGCGACGGGGATCTGGCCGTCTTCCTGGAGGACAAGGGAGCGACCGCGCCGGCCATCTGCGGCCTGATCGACGACCTGCGGGGCCACGGAACCGTCGAGATCGTCGTCGATGTCACCGAGGAGGCGATGGAAGTTCTTTCTCGACGCCGCCCGCAAGCCGGCGCTTGAACGAGAGCACGCCGCCACGGCGCGAGTCAGGACCGGGCCCGGATCGAGGCGGGCGATCCGGGACCTCGAAGGGTCAGGCCGGAGGTAAGTAGGTGGGCAGGGTCGCGGCCCGCTCCTGACGCCAGGCGTTCATCTCGGGCTCGGTGCGGAGCAGGTCCTTGACCGTGATCTTCCCGAGCACCTGGTCGACGGCGTGCTGGACCATGCGCCAGACCGAGCGGATCGAGCAGTCGGGCATGTGCGTGCAGGAGAGCTCGACGCCGGCGTGGCCGTCGCAGAACGCGGGCTCGTAGAGGCGGCCGCCGAGCGCGGCGACGACGTGGCCGATGACGATCTGATCGGCCGGACGCGCCAGCGCGTAGCCGCCGGACTGGCCGCGCGTCGACTTCACGAAACCGCCGCGCCGCAGGATCCGCATCATCTTCGCCACGTTCGGCTCGGAGATCCCCTCCGCGCGCGCGAGCTCCGGGATCGTCAGGCTGCCGCCCTCGCCCGCCCGTCCCACGCGCAGGAGGCAGCGCAGCCCGTACTCTTCCTGCGAGGAAAGTTTCACGGCCGTTTCCTCACATCATCCCGAGCTGGAGCTTCGCGGCGTCCGACATCATCTGCAGGCTCCACGGCGGGTCGAACACGACCTGCACGTCCGCGTCCTTCACGTCCGGGACGGTCAGGAGCTTGGCCTTGATGTCTTCGCGAAGGACGTCGCCCATGCCGCAGCCGGGCGCCGTCAGCGTGAACTTGACGTCGGCCTTCTGGCCGCCGTCGGGCAGAGGTCCGAGCGTGCAGGCGTAGACGAGGCCGAGGTCGACGATGTTGACCGGGATCTCGGGGTCGTAACAGGTGCGGAGCTGGTCCCAGACGAGCTCCTCGGTCGGCTTGCCCGCCTGCGCGGCGGCGTCGGGAACGACGACCGGTTCGCCGATCGCGTCGGCGTCCTTGCCGTCGACGCGCGCGAGGAACCCCACGGGGGTCATGACCGTGTAGCTGCCGCCGAGAGACTGCGTGATGATGATCGGGTCTCCGGCGCGCAGCGTGATCGGCGTGCCGCTCGGGATCTCCCGGGCGTCGACGTCGCGCGCGACGGTCGCTTCCTTGCGCATCTGCATGGTCAGGCTCCTCCGCTTTCGGCGGCCGGACCTTCCGACTCGGTCGACACGGACGCTTTCTCGCCGGCCAGCGCCGCCTTCAGCGTGTGCCAGGGCAGGGTCGCGCATTTGACGCGCACGGGGTACTCGCGCACGCCCGAGAACACGGCGAGCTTGCCGAGGTCCGGGCCGCCCGCGGCCGGCTGGCCGGTGATCAGGGCGTGGAAACGCTCGAAGAGGGCGTCCGCCTCGGCGCGGGTCTTGCCCTTGACGCTCTCGGTCATCATCGACGCCGACGCCGTCGAGATGGCGCACCCGGCGCCCTGGAAGCTGACGTCCTTCAGGACGTCGCCGTCGAGGTCGAGGAAGACGGTCTCGCGGTCGCCGCAGAGCGGGTTGTAGCCCTCGGCCTGGCGGTCGGCCGACGGCATCGCGTGAAAGTTCCTCGGCCGCTTGCTGTGGTCGAGGATGACCTCCTGGTAGAGGTCGCGCAGTTCGGAGGACATCAGCGGAACATCCGGATGACTTCGTGGAGCGCGTCGGCGAGGGCATCGACCTCGCCGCGCGTGTTGTAGAGGCCGAACGAGGCGCGCGCCGTCGCCGGCAGACCGTAGCGGTCCATGACCGGCTGCGCGCAGTGGTGACCCGTGCGGATGGCGATCCCGAGGCGGTCGAGCACGGTGCCGATGTCGTGGGGGTGAACGCCGTCGAGGACGAAGGAGAGGACGCCGGCTTTCTCGCGCGCCGTCCCGACGACCGTGAGTCCCGGGACCGCGGTCAGCCGCTCGGTGGCGTAGGCGAGCAGGTCGTGCTCGTGGGCGGCGATCCGCTCGAGGCCGAGCGCGGTGACGTAGTCGAGGGCGGCGCCGAAGGCGATCCCGCCCGCGATGTTGGGCGTGCCGGCCTCGAACTTGTGCGGCAGCCCGCCGTAGGTGGTCTTCTCGAAGGTGACCGAGCGGATCATGTCGCCGCCGCCCTGGTACGGCGGCATCGCCTCGAGAAGCGCCGCGCGGCCGTAGAGGACGCCGACGCCCGTCGGGCCGTAGACCTTGTGGCTCGAGAAGGCGTAGAAGTCGCAGCCGAGCGCCTGGACGTCGACCGGCATCCGCGGCGCCGCCTGCGCCCCGTCGACGAGGACCGGAATGCCGCGCGCGTGGGCGAGCTCGACGATGCGGCGGATGGGCACGACCGTGCCGAGGGCGTTCGAGAGGTGCGCCACGGCGACGAGCTTCGTGCGCGGCGTCAGCCGGCGCTCGAGCTCGACGAGGTCCACGTCGCCGGCGTCGTCGATGGGCGCGACGGCGAGGCGCCCGCCCTTTTCCTCCAGGAGCATCTGCCAGGGAACGATGTTCGAGTGGTGCTCGAGGCCGGTGATGAGGACTTCGTCGCCGGCACCGACGCGCGTCCGGCCGTAGGTCTGCGCGACGAGGTTGACCGCCTCGGTCGTCCCGCGGACGAAGACGATCTCTTTGGCGTCGCGCGCGTTCAGGAAACGCCGGGCCTTCTCGCGCGCGGCGTCGTAGGCGTCCGTCGCGTGCACCGAGAGCCAGTGGACGCCGCGGTGGATGTTGGCGTAGCCGCGTGCGTAGACGTCGCGCTCGGCGTCGATGACGGCCAGCGGCTTCTGGGCGGACGCGGCGTTGTCGAGGTAGACGAGCGGCTTGCCGTAGACCTGGGTGGCGAGGATGGGGAAGTCGCGGCGGACGGCGGCGACGTCGTAGGCCGCGGCGGTCTCGCGGATGGCGGTGCTCACGCCCGTGCCTCCGGCGCGCCGGCGAGGCGGAGGGAAAGCGCGCGTTCGATCTCCTGGCGGATCGCGGGAACGCGCAGGCGCTCGGCCACGTCCGCCGCGAACGCCCACGTCAGGAGCGCCTTCGCCTCGGCGGCGCCGATGCCCCGCGACTGCAGGTAGAAGAGCGCGGCGGCGTCGAGCTGGCCCGTCGTCGAGCCGTGCTTGCACTTGACGTCGTCGGCGAGGATCTCGAGCGCCGGTGTCGAGTTGACGAGCGCCGCGCGCGAGAGGAGCAGGTTCTTGTTCGTCTGCACCGCGTCGGTCTTCTGCGCGTCCTGGCGCACGAGGACCTTGCCGTGAAAGACGCCGCGGGCCGCGTCGTCGAGGATTCCCTTGTAGAGCTGACGGCTCGTCCCGCGCGGGCTCGCGTGGTCGACGAACGTGTGCGTGTCGAGATGCTGCGAGCCGTGGCCGACGAAGAGCCCGTCGAGCGACGCCTCGGCGCCCTCGGCGGCGAGCTCGACGTCCAGGTCCGTCCGCGAAAGCGCCGCGCCGAAGACGACGTGGTGGGACGTCAGCCCCGCGGCGCGCCCGACCCGGGCGGCGACCGTGTGGATGTGACAGGCCTCTTCGCTCTCGCGCTGCAGCAGCGTGTGGTCGAGGAGAGCCCCGTCCGCGAGGACGAGCTCCGTCACGGCGTTGGTGAGGTAGCGGCCCTCGCCGGCGAAGGTCTGGACGACCGAAGCCTGCGAGCGTTCGCCCGCGACGACGAGGAGGCGGGGCGAGAACGCGGCTGGCTCGGCCGACTCCGGCGCCCGAAACGCCACCGTGATCGGCTCAGCGACGACGGCGCCGGGCGCGATCTCGACGACGAGCGCGTCGGCGAAGGCCGCCGCGTTCAGCGCCGCGAAGGCCTTCCGGGCGCCCGCGGCGACGGCGTCGAAATGGCGGCGGGCCTCGGGACCCGCCTCCGCCAGCGGGACGACCCGCACGCCCGCCGCCGGCGCGGTGACCTCCGGCGCGCGGGGCGCCGGCGTCCAGGGAGTGCCCGTGACGAGCTGGAGTCCCGTGGCGCGCCACTCCTCGTCGTGCGCCGTCGGGAAGCCGAGCGCCTCGAACCGCGCGAAGCCGCGCCGCCGGATTTCGGCGACCCACGCGGCCTCGCCGGCCGGCGCGAGCGGGCGCGGCGCGAATCCGCGTTCGGCGACGGCGGCGCCGATCATCGCGAGGCGGCCACCGCCGGCGGCTCCTTCTCGAGCCAGCCGTAGCCCTTTTCCTCGAGCTCGAGGGCGAGCTCCTTGCCGCCCGAGAGGACGACGCGGCCCTCGACGAGGACGTGGAGGAAATCCGGGACGATGTAGTTCAGGAGCCTCTGGTAGTGCGTCACGACGAGCATCGACCGCTCCGGCGAGCGCAGCTGGTTGACGCCGCCCGCGACGACGCGAAGCGCATCGATGTCGAGGCCCGAGTCGGTTTCGTCGAGGATCGCGAGCGAGGGCTCGAGCAGCGCCATCTGGAAGATCTCGTTGCGCTTCTTCTCGCCTCCCGAGAACCCCTCGTTGACGGGGCGCTTGACGAGATCCTCGTCGAGGTCCACGAGCTTCGCCTTCTGCTTGACGAGCGCGAGGAACTCGATGGCGTCGTACTCGGGCAGCCCGCGGTGCTTGCGCACGGCGTTGACGGCGGCCTTCAGGAAATAGACGTTCGACACCCCCGGGATTTCGACGGGGTACTGGAACGCGAGGAAGACGCCCTCGCGCGCGCGCTCCTCGGGCGCCATCGCGAGGAGGTCCCGCCCCCGGTAGAGCACCGTTCCGGACGTCACGGTGTAGCCCGGCCGGCCGGCGAGGACGTGGGCGAGCGTCGACTTACCCGAGCCGTTCGGTCCCATCACCGCGTGGACCTCGCCCGGGCCGAGCGTCAGGTCGACGCCGCGCAGGATTTCGTTGCCGGCGACCGAGGCGTGGAGGTTCTGGATCTCGAGCAGTGGCTGACTCATCTCTCGTCAATTCCGGGCGGCCACGAGGGCCGCCCCTACATCTGCCTGGGCGGCCGGAAAGGCCGCCCACGGAACCCGTAGGGGCGGGGCTTGTCCCCGCCCGCGTTGCGCTGTCATCCGACGCTGCCTTCCAGCGAGACGCCGAGCAGCTTCTGCGCCTCGACCGCGAATTCCATCGGCAGCTCCTTGAAGACGACCTTGCAGAAGCCGTTGACGATCATGTTGACCGCCTCTTCCGCGGAGATGCCGCGCTGCTGGAAATAGAAGATCTGGTCCTCGCCGATCTTCGACGTGGACGCTTCGTGCTCCATCTGCGCCGTGGAGTTGTTGACCTCGATGTACGGGAACGTGTGCGCGCCGCAGCGGTCGCCGATCAGGAGCGAGTCGCACTGCGAGTAGTTGCGGGCGCCGTCGGCCCTGCCGAGGATCTTGACCATGCCGCGGTAGGTGTTCTGGCCGTGGCCGGCGGAGATTCCCTTGGACACGATCGTCGACTTCGTGTTCTTCCCGATGTGGATCATCTTGGTGCCCGTGTCGGCCTGCTGGCGGTTGTTCGTCACGGCGACGGAGTAGAACTCGCCGACCGAGTTGTCGCCCTGGAGGATGCAGCTCGGGTACTTCCACGTGATCGCGGAGCCCGTCTCGACCTGCGTCCACGAGATCTTGGAGCTGACGCCGCGGCACGCCCCGCGCTTGGTGACGAAGTTGTAGATGCCGCCCTTGCCGTCCTTGTCGCCCGGGTACCAGTTCTGGACGGTCGAGTACTTGATCTCCGCGCGGTCGAGCGCGACGAGCTCGACGACCGCGGCGTGGAGCTGGTTTTCGTCGCGGATCGGGGCCGTACAGCCTTCGAGGTACGAGACGTAAGCGCCTTCCTCGGCGACGATGAGCGTCCGTTCGAACTGTCCCGTGTTGGCGGAGTTGATGCGGAAGTACGTCGAGAGCTCCATCGGGCACCGCACGCCCTTCGGGATGAAGCAGAACGAGCCGTCCGAGAACACGGCGGAGTTCAGCGTCGCGAAGTAGTTGTCGGAGTAGGGGACGACCGTGCCGAGATACTGGCGGACGAGCTCGGGATGCTTCTGCACGGCTTCCGAGAAGGAGCAGAAGATGACGCCCACCTTCTCGAGCTCGGCGCGGAAGGTCGTCGCCACCGAAACCGAGTCGAAGACGGCGTCGACGGCGACGCCGGCGAGCTTGGCGCGCTCGCGCAGCGGGATGCCGAGCTTCTCGTAGGTCTCGAGGAGCTTCGGGTCGACCTCCTCGAGGGACTTCGGCGCGTCCTTCTTCGTCTTCGGCGCCGAGTAGTAGACGATGGACTGGTAGTCGATCGGCGGGTAGTGGACGTTCTGCCAGGACGGCTCTTTCATCGTCAGCCAGTGGCGGTACGCCTTCAGCCGCCACGCGAGCAGCCACTCGGGCTCGTTCTTCTTGGCCGAGATGAGGCGGACGACGTCTTCGGAGAGGCCGGCCGGAATCGTCTCCGCCTCGATGTCGGTGACGAAGCCCGCCTTGTACTCGCGCTCGGTCAGCTCGAGGACGGAAGACGGCTCGCGGGAGTTCGTGCTCTCCATCGGAAAGCGAGCATATGGAATCTATACGGATATGTCAACATTGAGTATAGATATAACTCATTTATTTTAAGCCACTTAGACTAGCCTCAGCCTTCGGCCTTCTTCTCGGGCTTCTTCGTCGGCGACTTCTTCGACTGGGGTTTCGGCGTCGGTCGGGCGCGCTGATGCTCAGACTGGGGCGGCGGCGCGATGCGTTCGGCCGGCTGCGCCGACTCGCGCGGCACCGGCGCCTTCTGCACGTGCTGTGTCCGCGCGGACTCCGGCGTCGGCTCGGCGCGCGGCGTCGCGTGGGGCGTCGGGCGCATCCCGCGCGCCGGCGGACGGCCGGGCTCGCTCGTCTTTCCCTCCGGAGGCCGCGTCGTCCGCGGCGGCGCGGTCGGGGGCGCGGGCACGGCGGTCGCCGCGGGGCGGGACGTGTCCTTCGGCTGCAGCGGCGCGCGCGCCGTGGATGTCGTCGTCCGCCCCCGGGTCGCCGTCGCGTTCCCGCTCTGCGCGGTCAGGCGCGCGGCGTCGGCCGGCGCGATCGGCGCGCCGCCCTTCTCGCGGATCACGGCGACCTTCGTGTCGAAGCGGGGCGGCGGCGGCGGCGGCGCGACGCGCGTCACGACCTGCCGCGAGGCCGTCGCCGGCGGCCGCGGGGCGGGCGCCTCGCGCGTCGTCATGCGGAGCGACTCCCGCGTCGGGACGACCGGAATCGGGCCGCGCAGCACCGGCGCGCGCTCGACCGACTGCACGACCGCGCGGTCGCTGACGAGGGCGCGCGACACCGAGCGCCCGGAGACGAACGTCGTCTGGTTGACGACGGTGACGTAGGTGCGGTTCACGTACGTGACGTTGGTGACGCTGACGGTCGGCCCGCGCCGCCACCACGGGTAATACGGGTCGTGCGGCGCGAGCGGGAACCAGCCGACGTAGCCCGCCGTGCCGCCGACGAACGCGACGAGGGCGGGCGAGTAAGCGACGGTGCGGATCGCCGGGCCGACCGGCACCCAGTACCAGGCGGATCCCCAGTAGGTCCAGCGTCCGTAGTGGTAAGGAGCCCATCCCCACGGCTCCGCCGCGACCCACGTCCAGCCCCACGGATCCTGCCAGATCCACCGGCCGGAGCGGTACGGCGCCCAGCCGACCTCGACGCCGACGGGCGTCCAGACCCAGCCGTACTGGGGAATCTGCTGCCAGCGGCCGCTCTGGTCGAGCTCCTCGACGCCGACGATGTCCGGGGTGACGTACGCGGACGAGCGCGCGGCCGCGAGACGCTGTTCGCGCTCCTCGACCCAGCGGTCCCACCCGTCCGTCGGCGGCAGCGCGACCATCTGGTATCGCGGCGCGTCCACGCCCTCGATCTCGAGCTCCTCGCCCGCGGCGAGCGTGACCTGGCCGCCCCCGGCGGAGGCGACGGCGCGGCCGCGGCGGACCTGGACGCGCGAGTCGCCGTTCTCGTTGACGTCGATGCGGTAGTCGCCCGGCCGCTCGAGGGTGACC
>Ga0335070_10002105_pt1 | contig 23217 bp, 22 predicted proteins | sample Lox_Sample_13_FD_206722 | JGI IMG/M metagenome (GOLD analysis project Ga0335070, IMG submission 206722) | Soil microbial communities from Loxahatchee National Wildlife Refuge, Florida, United States - Lox_Sample_1.3 | ecosystem: Environmental > Terrestrial > Soil > Wetlands | place: USA...
ATCTCCTCTTCGATTAGGGCGCCCCGCGGGGATGGAAAGCCGGGCTACTCGACGGTACGAACGAGCATGCCCTCCACGCGCACGCGATTCTCCCCCTGGGGAGTCTTCGTGATGTCGAGCGGGCGTCCGACGACGATCACGCGGGAGTTGATCACGACGGTCCCGGGGACGGGGGTGCGTGGAGGCCGCGGGGGAAAGACCTTGAAGAACTCCGGGCCGCTGAACTCGACGTAGCAGGAATAGCTCCGCACGTCCTCCGTTCCGATCCATTCCCCGGTGATCAGTTCGATGCGCACGCGGAACGTCGCCTCGTCCCTGGAGACGATCTCGACGTCCGAGACCGTGCCGTTGAGGACGCACAGGCGGCCGGCGGGCAGGCGTCCCGAGCCGTCTGCCGCGGCGGCAAGGTCCTTCAGAGTGATGGAAAAATCCACGACCCTGTCGAAATCCGCCCGTGAGATGGCGGCGGCAGGAAGCACGCCGATCAGCGCGGCGAGGGCAAGAACCGCCGGCAGGATTCTTCTCATCCGATGCTCCTTGCGCGCATACTATGGGGGATCGGGACCGCGGTCAATTCCCATCTTCGTGATGAGCCCGGCGATTTTGCGGAACGTGACGCCGACCCTCCGCGCCTCGTTCACCGAAAGGCCGGCGCGCCCCAGGATGTCGCGGAAGAAGACGGCCATCCCTTCGGGCCCCACCTGGCGGAAAAACCCGATGTGGGCGAGGGAGCGCGTGATCACGGAAACCAGGGCGTCCAGCTCGGTGCCGTCGATCGGAGAGAACGGAGTGAGATGGCCGGCGCTCCGGGCGCGGAAGATCTCGTAGCAGATGACCTGGACCGCGTGGGAGAGATTCAGCGACGGAAAATCCGCGTTTGCGGGGATGGTGACGGCGAGCTGGCAGACGGAGAGCTCCTCGTCCGTGAGCCCCGTATCCTCGTTGCCGAAGAGGATGGCAACGGTGCCGCGCGAGATCGACGCGACGCGCTGGGCCAGCTGCTCCGGAAAGAGGGTGAAGTACTTGCGATTCTTTCCCCGCCGCCTCGTCGTTCCGGCAACGAGAACGGCGTCGGCGACTGCGTCGGCGAGCCGGGGATAGATCGTGGCGTTCTCCAGCACGTCGGCGGCGTAGTGGGCCAGGGTGCGCGCCTGGGACGGGTCGACGATGCCCTCCGGCACGATGCCGAGGGTCGTGATCCCCATGCTCTTCATGGCCCGGCAGGCCGCGCCGACGTTCCGCGGGTCCCGGGGCCGGACGAGGACGATGCGAACATCCACCGGGGGTGCCGACGGCGCCGCGGACTTCCGTCTCATATACCCCACAGAGTAGCCGATACACTGACTATGAAGAAAGTCATCTGTGCGATCCTTGCGTGCGCGAGCCTCCCCCTCTTTGCCCTTGACTGGGAGCTGCCGGTCATGACGATGAAATACGAGCTGGCGCAGGGGAGCCGCGAGGACCCGGACGAGGAGCTCATGATGCCCTCGTCGCTTCGCAACACGGTCTCCCTGAAAATCAAGGAAGCGGCTGACCCCGCCGTGTTCGAGCTGACGCTTCGCTGCTCGCTGAAGGACTACTACCTCGCGGCGGGAGATTTCAGCTATCTGGAGCTGGAGCACGAGCAGACGTGGCGGACGACCGACTGGCTGAAAGTCGGATTCATCCTGGGAGGGAAAAAGGTCGCCTTCCCGGAGTTCGACGAAGACGGACTGCCGAAGAGCTACCTGTCGCTGAAGGCGGGTACGAACGCCGTCATGTCGATCGTGCCGGGAACGAGCCTGGAAGGGGGGCTCGCGGCGCGCTACGACCTTGCGGAAAACGACGCACGGACGTTCCAGGTCTATGTCGCTTCGGCGGCCCTTGCCACGCGCCTTGACTCCTGGATGCTTGCGGCGCGCTACCGGGGCGAGTTTCGGCTCCCCCTCGGAGAATCGAGCACCACGGGCCGCCTCTCGTACAACACGTGCAGCCTCACCCTGCAGTGGGACCCGAACTGACTCCCGCACCGCCGGATCGGCGCCCGGCGGGCATCTTCCGAGGCCCCCGCGGGCCGCGAGTGTTCCATTGTTTGACAAATGAGACAAAAACAAATAGTATACGGAATTACGATGTCGGGCTTCCGCCCGGCGAGAGCCCTTGCGGCAGGTTTGCGCGCGGACTATACTAGAAGGGATCAGAGGGGAATCTGTGAAGGCAAAGGGGCGCCATGAGTAACAACGAGATTGTTCCCGGCTTCGACGACGAAAAGGACGACAGCCTCAAGATACGCCTCCAGAAAATCGAAGACACCGACGGATGCCTGGTGCTCTACCTCACCGGCTACATCGATACCTATAACTCGAACTATTTTCAGAAGCGCGTTGCCAAGGCCATCGAAACCGGCTTCATCAAGCTCATCTTCCACTGCGCCGGCCTGAACTACGTATCCAGCACGGGCATCGGCTCCTTCACCGCGTTCCTCAAGGCCGTCAAGCCGCGGGCGGGAGACCTCGTGCTCCTGGAGATCCAGCCGAAGGTCTACGAAGTCTTTCAGCTCCTCGGATTCTCGCAGTTCTTCAACATCAAGGAGAATCTCGACGAAGCTGTCTCCTTCTTCGCGGCCCGCGGAGAAGAAGGAAAGGGAGCCATCTTCCCACGGATCTTCAAGTGCCCGATCTGCAGCAAGAAGCTCAAGGCATCGAAGGCGGGCCGGTTCCGCTGCTCCGAATGCAAGACGATTCTCGCCATTGACAACGCCGGGCAGGTCTTCCTCGGCTGAGGACCGTCCGGTGAGATCGCGGGAAAAGATCGAAGGCTACCTCGTCCGGCTCAGCCTGAGCTTCCAGGAAGCCGCCCCCGGGACGTGGGTTGTCACCGATACGGAGCGGGGACTTCACAATCTCCTCATCGTCCTCACGGATTCCCTGGTCGTCATGCGCATGGTGGTGATGCCCGTCCCGACGGCGCGCCGGGAGAAGCTCTATGAGGAGCTGCTGCGCCTCAACGCAACCGACCTGGTCCACGGGGCGTACGGAATCGAGGGACCGAACATCATCCTGATCGATACGCTGGAGGCGGACGGCATGGGCCTGGAGGAGTTCGAGGCGTCGCTGGACGCCATCGGGCTCGCCATTGCCCAGCACTACCGCGTCCTTTCGTCGTACCGCTCACAAGCCTGACAGGAGGAATCCATGGGGATTCTTGAAAGAATACGCACCGTTCTGAAGGCGAACATCAACGCTCTCATCAGCAAGGCCGAAGACCCGGAGAAGATGCTCAACCAGCTCATCATGGACATGAACGAGCAGCTCCTCGAAGCCAAGAAGCAGGTCGCCATGGCCATTGCCGACGAGAAGAAGCTCGAGCGGCAGATGCTGGAGAACAAGGGCCAGGGGGAGGACTGGGAGAAGAAGGCCATGCTTGCCGTGAAGGCCGGCAAGGACGACCTTGCCAAGGAAGCCCTCGTGCGCAAGCAGGAGTACGACGGCTACGCCGCCTCCTTCCAGAAGGAATACGAGGCTCAGCACGCGTCCGTCGAACAGCTCAAGGACGCGCTGCGCCAGCTCTCCGCCAAGATCGACGAAGCCTCCCGCAAGAAGAACCTCCTCATCGCCCGCGCCAAGAGGGCGGAAGCCCAGAAGCAGATCCAGCAGACCATGGGCTCCCTGAATGCGGGCTCGTCCTTCGACACGTTCGACCGCATGGCGCAGAAGGTGGACCAGATCGAGGCGGAGGCGGACGCCATGAAGGAGCTCTCCTCCGTGACCGCGGACCAGAAGCTGGAAGACAAGTTCAAGGAGCTGGAGTCCTCCGACTCCAGTGCCGACCAGCTCCTGGAGGACCTCAAGGCGAAGATGGGGCAGATTGAAAATAAAGACAAGAAGTAATCGCGCGAAGCGCGATATCCGGTAGACGTGAGTGGCCGAACGCAGAGACCTGCTCGCACGAACACAGACCGCCCGAAGCGCGATCATTTCCGTGTCGAGCTGATGGGCGTCGACCGCGTCCAATCCGAACGAGTGAGGGCTTCCCTGCGGGGAGGCCCTCTTCACATCCGGTGCCCCGGCGAGGCCCCCGATGACGGGGACCCGGACATCGTCGTCGCCTCCGTGGACGACATGGAAGAGGCACTTGCCGGTGCCGCGCCGGTCATCGCGTTCGGACCCGCGGGCCTTCTCCGCGCGGCATTCCTCGCCGGCTGCGCGGACTACCTGCGGGATCCCTGGACGCCGGAAGAGCTTGCGCTGCGGACCCGAGCGGCGCTCTCCCGAAGGAAGGAGAGCTGGCGTTTCCCGTGGGGGTCGGTCTCCTTTGCACCGGGTTCCCTGGTTGTTCCTGCCGGGACTGTGGCGCTGACCCACGCCGAGATGCGGATCCTCAGGATCCTCCTCCACAACCGCGGCGCACCCCTGCCGCGTGACGCGCTGCAGTATGCCGTCACGGGCCGCTCCGCCGGCCGGGGAAGATCCGTGGACGTTCACATCTCCGCCCTGCGCCGCAAGGTGCGGCGTCTCGAGCCGCGGTGCGGCCGTTTCATCGAGAGCGTCCGCGGCCAGGGGTACCTGATACCCTAGGCGGGCGAGCCCTGACCGCGGTCTACCTGACGTGCCGCGCCGCGGCCTGGGCCAGGCTCACCGAGGCCTTGTCGACGTTGAGATCGCAGACGAAGCCTGCCATGATGTCCTGGATGGAGGCGAGCCAGCCCTCCGCGGCTGCCGCGCCGTGCGTGACGCTCGGAATGATCGTCTCCGAACGGTACGAATCCATCGCCGATTGCTGGTACTCGTCATACAGAGCGCGGTCGCAGTCCGTCCTGGAGGGAATGGAGCCCTTCTTGGGATTGAAGGCATCCTGCCCCTCGCGGGAGGCCGCCAGGGTGAGCCAGTTGACCGCGGCATCGCGGTCCGGAGCGCCGCGGGGCAGACCGAAGGAATCGGAGAGCATGATGAACGAGCCCTGCGTGCCCGGAAAGGGCGCCCAGCCGTACTCCCGGTTCGGCGTCAGACCCTTTGCCTTGAAGTAGCCTTCCGCCCAGTCACCCATTACCGTCATGGCGCACTTCCCGTCGATCACGTACTGGACGGCGCCGTCCCAGCTCAGCGCGGCGTGATCGCTGTTCACGTATCCCATGATGCGCGCGAACGACCGGAGGGCGGCCCGGATCTCCGGTCCATCCCAGCGCGTCTCTCCGGTCCACAGGCCCTTGAACTTCTCCGGCCCCATCGTTCCGACGAGCACGCTTTCCAGGAGGTGCACGGAGGCCCAGATCCCGTTGTCCCCCAGGGCAAGCGGCGTGATCCCCTTGCGGGCCAGGATCTGGCACACGCGGTCCAGCTCGTCCAGGCTCCGCGGGGGGACCAGCCCGTTCGCCGTGAAGATCCGCCGGTTGTACCACAGCACGTTCGAACGATGGATGTTGAGCGGAACGCTGTAGATCTCTCCCTTGAAGGAGATGATGTCGATCAGGCCGCGGGGAAACTTGTTCAGCCAGCCGTTGTCCCGAAAGATGAACGTGACGGGCTCCATCTTCCCCGCCGCCACCCACGAGTCGATGAGCTCGTGGCCTGCGTGCACCTGGAAGGAATCCGGCGGGTTGCCCCCCTGCATGCGCGTGGCAAGGACGGACTTCGCGTTGGATCCTGCGCCGCCGGCGACGGTGGCGTTGATCAGGAAGATCGTCGGGTACTTCCAGCGGTAGATGTCGAACAGTGCGGCCAGGCCTTCCGCCTCCCCGCCGGCGGTCCACCAGCTGAAGATTTCCAGCCGCCGGGGAAGCGATCCCTCGCGGTTTCCAGCAGCGAAGAGCGGAGCGGCCAGGATCAGGGCAGAAACAAGGACGATCAGGGCGGCAGCGCGCCTCCTGGAACGCGGAAGTTTCACAGCTCGTGCCTCCGCATCTTTTCGTACAATGTCTTTCGACTGATCCCGAGGCGCGAAGCTGCGCGGGTGATGTTCCCCCCGTTCTCCTGGAGCACGGAGCGGATGATTCTCCGCTCCAGGTCAGTCGAATAGCGGGCTATGGTGGCCTGCAGATCCCCTTCGACATGGATGTCCTGCGCTGCTGATTCCCCGTCCCCGAACTCCAGGCCGGAGATCTCCTCTCCGTCGCTGAGGATCACGGCGTTCGTGATCACGTTCTTCAGCTGCCGGATGTTGCCCGGCCACGGGTAGGCCATGAGCCGGCGCAGGAGAGGCTCCGGCACGATGCGCACGTTCTTGTCGTAGGCCGCGTTGGCTTCCTCCACGAACAGGCGGACGAGCGCGGGGATGTCGCGCGGCCGGTCGGAGAGGCGGGGCAGCTTCATCGTGACGGTGCTCAGGCGATAGAAGAGGTCTTCCCGGAACAGCCCCTTTCTGCGCAGCTCGGTGAGATCCTTGTTCGTGGCCGCAATGAGCCGGCAGTACACCGAGACGGGCTTCGTTCCGCCCACCCGCTCAAGAGTCTTCTCCTGGAGTACCCGCAGCAGCTTCGACTGCATGGCCACGCTCATGTCCCCGATCTCGTCCAGGAACAGAGTCCCGTTTCCCGCCAGCTCGAAGCGGCCCACATTGCGCGATACTGCACCCGAGAAGGCGCCCTTCTCGTGACCGAAGAGCTCGCTTTCCAGGAGGTTGTCGTTCAGCGAGGCGCAGTTCAGGCCGACGAAGGGACGGTCGCGGTAGATGCCGTTGTAGTGGATGGTGCGGGCGATTATTTCCTTTCCCGTTCCGGTCTCCCCGAGGAGAAGGATGGGCACGTCGGAATCCTTCACCTTCTCCACGACGCGCTCGATCTCCTTCATCTCCGGCGAGCTCGAGGGAGCCAGCTCACGCCGGTTCGTGGAGCGCAGGGACTCGCGGAACGCGGCGCTCGCCAGGCGGTCACGGAGCGCGAGGCGCTCCTTTTCCAGGATGGAGAGCAGAAGGCCGTGATCCACCGGCTTGGGAAGGTAGTTCGTGGCGCCCGCCTTCATGCACTCCACGGCGGTGTAGATGTCCCCATGCCCGGTGATGATGATGATGGGGATGGTCGGCTCGTCGCTCCTCAGCTCCTTGAGGAACTTCACCCCGTCCTCGCCGTCCAGGCGCAGGTCCAGCAGGAGCAGGTGAACCTCCGACGCTGCCAGCACGCGGCGCGCCTCTGCCGGCCCGCCGGCCTCCAGGGGATGATACCCCTCGAGGGCGAGAAGCTTGGCCAGGCCGCTGCGAAGCCCCGGCTCGTCATCCACGATCAGGACGTTCATGTACACGAAGAATAACCTCCACGTCCGTTCCCTTGCCCGGCGCGCTGGAGACGCGGATGTCCCCGCCGGCGCGCTTCACGATGGTGTAGGAGATCGAAAGCCCGAGGCCATTGCCCTGGCGTGACTGCTTCGTCGTGAAGAACGGATCGAATATGTTTTTCATGTCCGACGGGTCGATGCCCGCGCCGTTGTCCGAAATGCCGAGCACGGCCGTCCCGTCCGGCCGGCGGGCCGTGCGCACGCGGATGGTCCCCCCGGCGGCGCATGCCTCGTAGGCGTTGAGGAGGAGGTTCAACGCTACCTGCTTCAGCTCGTCCGACGGGCAGATCACCGGGGGAAGTCCGTCGTCCAGGTCCAGCGTGAGCGCCAGGCGCCGCTTCTCCAGCGTAAAGCGCAAAACCTCGGCCGTCTCCCGCGCGATCCGGTTCAGCTCGGCACGGGAATCTCCGCGATCGCCGGGGGCCGAATAGGCTCGGATACGGCGCACGAGGGCGGCGATCCGGTTCGTCTCGCTCTCGATCCATCCGATGGACTCGCGTTTTCCCTCTTCCTTCTCCACGGCCTTCAGGTAGTCGACATGCGACAGGATGGAACCGAGAGGATTGTTGATCTCGTGGGCCATGCCGGCAGAGAGGATGCCGAGGGAGGCCACCTTGTCCGCCACGATCATCTTCTCCCAGACGCGTTCGGAGGCGGTCACGTCCTCCAGGACGACGAGCGCGCCCCGACGGCTGCCCGAGAGGGCGATGCCGGAGACCTTCAACGTGAACTGCAGGGGCCGTCCGTCCGACACCTCCGCCGTGAGGCCCTCCACCACCGAGTCCCTTTCCGGCGCGAACACGTCGCCGGCGGTCTCGCCCGTGCGAAGCGTGAAGCGGCGGCCCATCACCTCTTTCAGCTTCTGGCCGCAGAGCGCCGGGACGGTGCACTCCACCAGGTCCGCAAAGTAGCTGTTGCAGAACTCGATGGCTCCCTGCGCATCGGTGACGACGATCCCTGCGGGGATGCTGTTCATGATGCGCTCGTTGTAGGCGTGGAGAAGACTGATCTGGTCCAACTGGTCGCTGATGACCTGCTTCTCCCCGATGAGGCTGCTCACCATTCCGTGGAAGGTCTCCGCGAGGAAGCCCACCTCGTCGTGGGAGCGCATGTCCAGCCCGCCGACCATGCCCGTGTCCATGTAGCGGTGCAGCCACTGGCTCAGCCGGGTGAACGGAGAGATCACGAGACTCGTGACGCCGGCGGCCACGAACACGGAGGCGACGAGCGTGACGAGGAACGCCATCACGTAGGACAGGAGGACGGAGCGCACGTACAGGCCCTCGGCGAGGAGGGAGCGGATGGCCACCAGGTACACCCTGTCGGGAAGGTCGGATGAGAGGGGCCGAGCGTACACGCCGTACAGGGAGTCCCCCAGACGGATCGTCTGGGACCGGAGGGGCGCGTCGGTCTGCAGCGGCTCCCACGTGGCGGCGGAGACCACGGGCGCCGTGCCCGCGAAGAACGCCACCTCGGTGCCCGTCTTTTCGCGGATTGCAGCCACGACGCTCGCGTCGATGTCCGTAATAAGGTACAGATGATGCGCCTCGCCGTCCCGGCGCGGGACCGGGGATCCGGTGACCAGGTACAGGTGCACGGCGCGCCCCGGGCCCGTGACGGAGAGGAACAGGTTGCGGGGGAACTGGAAATCACGGGGATGGAGAAATGCGACGGGCAGGTCGTCCTTTGCGCCGATCCCCGCCTTCTCATCGGCGAGGATCGCTCCTTTTCCGTCTATGAGCACGATACGATCCGCGCTGGTGAGGCTGATGAAGTAGCGCAGCATGCTGCGGAGGCCCTCCGGGGAGACGCCGGCGGGCTGGTTCTCCTGGAGGAAGAACACGAGCTCGTACAGCTGCGTGTACAGGCTGTGCTTGAGCTCCTCCATGTACGCGCGCGCGTGCTCCCAGTCCGCCCGGAGGTCGGACTGCAGGGAGGCCCGGGTCTTCACGAGAAAATACGTGACCGTGAAGGTGCCCGTCATGGCAATCTGCAGGAGCAGAGTGGCGAGGATACCCCCAAGAAGCTTCGACCGCAGGCGCATCAGCGGTACAGTACCACCAATGCCGCGGGACTGTGAACGGAGCCGCCTGCCCCCTGGGACGTTATGTCCGCCTGCGGCGGCGTGTGGCCACGTCGAAGATAACCGCCAGGGCGAGAACCGCGCCGCGCACCACGTACTGGAACGCGATGCCGACCCCCATGAGGTTCATCCCGCTGGTGAGGGAGATGTACACCAGGGCGCCGACGAGGGATCCGGTGACCTTTCCCACGCCGCCGGCCGCGGAAACGCCGCCGATGTACGCCGCGGCGATGGCGTCCAGCTCGAACAACGTTCCCGCGGTAGTTGTGGCCGAGCGCAGCCGGGAGGCAAACAGCATGCCCGAGACGGCGCACAGCATGCCCATGGCGCCGAATACCATGAAGATGAGCCGCTTCACGTTGATGCCGCTCAGCTCGGCGGCCTCGGGGTTGCCTCCAATGGCGTAGATGTGCCGGCCCAGGACCGTCCGCGTGGCAACGAAGTGGAAGATCGCCACCACGACCAGAACGATGACCACGGTCCAGGACATGCCGTTGTACCCGGCGAGCACCCACGTGACCAGACCGATGACCACGGCAAGGAACACGATCTGCAGGACGAACAGGTCGGGCGGAAGCACCTCGAAGTTGTACGCCTGCTTGGCCCGGCGTCCCCGGATCTGGCTGATGATCATCCAGATCATCGCCGCAACGCCGAGGAGCAGCGTGAGCTTGTGCGCCCCCGGGATGAGGGCGTCCGCGGGAAGGATGTCCGGGATGTAGCCGTTGCCGATGGCGCTGAAGATGGGATCCGGGATGGGAATGGTTCCGGACTTCTCCGTGATGAGCAGCAGGGCGCCGCGGTATATCAGCCAGCCGGCAAGGGACGCTACGAAGGACGGGATTCCCAGGCGCGCCACGGGGTAGGCGGTGAGGAGGCCGGCGATCGTGCCGAGCACGAGCACGAGGAGGATCGTGACGTACACCGGGAAGTGCCAGTAGTTCAGCGAGATGGCTGCTACGGCTCCGAGGAAGCCGGAGAGGAATCCTACGGAGAGGTCGATGTGCCGGATGACAATGACGAGGGTCATTCCGACGGCCAGCACGGCAATGTAGCCGGCCTGGTTCAGGAGATTGCTGATGTTCCGCGAGGAGATGAACAGGCCGTTGGTCAGGGCGGTGAAGATCGCGAAGATGACGACCAGCGCGATGTACATTCCGTAGCTGCGGACATTCTGACGGAGAACCTTTGACAGATCTCGTGAGGTCACTGCTGCGCTCCTAGCTCGTGGCCAGATGCATGACGTTTTCCTGCGTGGCCTGCCCGACGGGCAGCTCGCCGGCGATCCTTCCCGACGAAATTACGTAGATACGGTCGCTCATGCCCAGGACTTCCAGCAGCTCCGAGGAGATCATGATGATGCTCATCCCCTGGGAGACCAGCTGGTTCATGATCTGGTAGATCTCGTACTTGGCCCCGACGTCAATGCCGCGGGTGGGCTCGTCCAGGATGAGGACGGCGGGCTTCACGAAGAGCCATTTCGCCACCGACACCTTCTGCTGGTTGCCGCCGCTGAGGTTGGACACGGTCTGCTCGAGGCTGGGGGTCTTGATGTTGAGAGCGTTCTTGTACCCGTCCGCGGCCTTGACCTCCGCGTTGTCGTCCACGATTCCCCGGCGGGCGATCTCCTTGAGGTTGGCGATGGTGATGTTCTGCTTCACGTCCTGGATGAGGATGAGGCCGTTGGCCTTGCGGTCCTCCGTGGCGTACGCCACCCCGTCCGCAATCGCGAACTGAGGGTGGTGGTAGTGGGCGGGCTTCCCCCGGACGAACAGCTCCCCGGAGAGCCGGTAGCCGTCCGGGTTGCCGAAGATGCTGCGCGCAAGCTCCGTGCGGCCGGATCCCATCAGGCCCGCGAAACCGACGATCTCTCCCTTTCGGACGTAGAAGGAGATGTCTTTCAAAACGGGGCGTCCGGCCTTCAGGTCGAAGGCGTTCCAGTTCTTCAGGCGGAGGGTCTCCTCCGTGCCGATTTCGTGGCGGCGGGCCGGGTACACGTTGTCGATTTCCCGTCCCACCATGTGCTTGATGAGGATACCTTCGCTGACCTCTCCCTTGTGGGCGTCCAGCGTGCAGATGGTTTTCCCGTCCCGGAGCACCGTCACGGTGTCCGCGATCTTGATGACCTCCCGCAGCTTGTGGGAGATCAGGACGCAGGTCACCCCGTGTCCCTTGAGCTCCCGGAGGATGGAGAAGAGGTTTTCACAGTCGTCCTCATTGAGAGCGGCCGTGGGCTCGTCGAGAACCAGCAGCTTCACGTTGCGGCTGAGCGCCTTCGCGATCTCGATGAGCTGCTGCTTCCCGACGCCGAGGTCCCTCACCGGCGTCTCTGGATTGACGTCCAGCCGGACCTTGGCGAGCATCTCGGTGGCCTTCTTGATCGTCTCGTTCCAGTCGACGACGAGCCCCCGCGTGATCTCGTGGCCGATGAAGATGTTCTCATACACGGACAGGTCGGGAACGAGGGCGAGCTCCTGGTAGATGATGGCGATGCCCGCCTTCTCGCTGTCCGCGATATTGTGGAAGATCTGCGGCTTTCCGCCGAAGATGATGTCCCCGGTGTACTCCCCGTGGGGGTGGACGCCGCTCAGCACCTTCATGAGGGTGGACTTGCCGGCCCCGTTCTCCCCGACGAGGCAATGGATCTCGTGGGGCTCGACGGAAAAGCTCACGTCGGCGAGGGCTCTCACTCCGGGGAAAGTCTTGGTGATGTTCCGCATCTCCAGGATGGGCGCGCTCATTCCTCTTTCCTGTCGAAAAACAGGGATGACGGGCTGATGCGCCCGTCATCCGTCACATCCGAGTGTGAAACTTTTCTGCTGCTTTTGTCTACAGGCCCGTGAAGAGGTTCGCGGGATAGTAGCCGGAGTCGATGATGGCCGCCTTCACGTTGTCCTTCGTTACGGAGACGATGGCAGAGGGCTTCGCCGGGACATCGACCTTGCCGTTGTTGTACGTGTTGGTCTTCGGGGGATTCTGCCCCTTCAGGTACGCAACGGCGGCCGCGATGGCGTCGCTCACGAGCGTCCGCACGTCCTTGAGGACCGTCATGGACTGCTTGCCGTCGATGATGTACTGGATGGACGACTTGTCCGCGTCCTGGCCCGTCGTGTAGTACTTCGTGACGGCCTTGTCCGCGGCAAAAGCATCACCGATGGCGCGCGCGGTCTGGTCGTTGGGAGAGAGCACGTAGCAGACGCCCTTCTGCGCGGTGCTGGCCGCGGTCAGGTTCGACTCGGCGATGTTCTTCGCATCAGCGGGGCTCCAGTTCGTGGTGACCTGGCCGATGATCCTCGCCATCTCTTCACGGGAGAGGTTTGCCTTGCCCTGGAGCGCGATGGCTTCGCTGGAGTTCACGATCTTGAACGTGCCATCAGCAATCTTGGGCTGGATGACCTGCCACGCGCCCTGGAAGAACAGGAACGCGTTGTTGTCGGAGGCCGCGCCGGCGTAGACGTACAGGTTGAGGCCCTTGCCGCCGTTGGCAGCGGCGCGGTCCACGAGGTACTGGCTCCAGGCGGCGCCGACGGCGACGCTGTCGAACGTGACGTAGTAGTCGACGTTCGCGGAGTCGCGGATCAGGCGGTCGTAGGAGATGACCTTGATACCGGCGGCATGCGCTTCGTCAGCGGCCGCGGCTGCAGCAGAGGCGTCCACGGGGCAGATGATGATGGCCTTGACGCCGGTGGAGATCAGGGACTCGACGTTGGCCTTCTCCTTCGCGGAGTCCTTCTCACTGAACAGGATCTGCACGTTGACTCCGGCCTTCTTGAACGCAGCGCGGAACCTCGTCTCGTCCTGGGTCCAGCGCTCCTCATCCTTGGTGGGCAGAACCACGCCAACCGCGAACTTCGAGCTGGAGCTGGTTTCTCCGCCGCCTCCGGCAAACACTGCCATGGAGGGAAGCACGAGGGCCACAATCATGATAGAAAGAAACACGAGTCTCTTCATAAGTAGAGGATCCTCCTTGGGCAAGGACATCTGCAAGACCTGTGCCAACTGCGCCAGAAAGTTCGACTTCTAATTTAATCCTGGCAAACAACTTACAAATCGAGTCGGCAGCCCAGGCGCATGCGCCAAAAAACTGCCCCCGGGCCGTAACCTTCAGGTAACAGCGCTGGTTCGCGGCTGTAACACATGGACAAGCTTTTCAAAGCGCCTCCGGGCGTGCTACGCTGTGGCGCGGTGAAAGAGCCCGTCAAGCTCCCGTTCGTGTTTCTTTTCATCCTCATCTGCGTCTCCGCGGTGCTTTCCGCCCTGTCGGTCTTTTCTCTGTGGGGTTCGGTGGACGCCGCCCAGCCTTTCACCTTCTCCTATTTCCTCCTGCGCCTGCCCCGCGCCGCTTTCGACACGCTCGTGCCGTCGGTGGTGCTGTCCATCGTGCTCCTGGGACTGAGGATGGCCCGCCACAGGTTCTCGCGGTTTCTCGGTTTCGCCATCGTCCTGGCGGTCGGGTACATCGTCATGGTGAACGGCATGATCTGGCTGTCCTCCGTGGCTGCACGGGAAAAAGCGGTTCGGAGTGCCCGTCCTCAGTACCTGCGGCCCCTCACGTTCCTGAGGATCGGCGATGCCGAGGTGGCGCCGGCGGCGGTCACCGGTGGACGGCTCGCCGGAGTGCTCCTCTACGAGCCGGGCCGTGCTGACACCCGCCTGTCCGTCTTCCCCGGGGGCACAGCAGAGCCCGCGGGCAGCGGCCTTGCGGTGAGCCTGTCGGGGTCGGGCACGCGGCGGATCGAGGGGGACCCGGAGGTGCCGGGCGCGGGTGTCTTTGCGCCGGACCGATTCACCGGGCTGTTCCTGCGGGACATCGCCACCCTGACCACCGACTTCGAGCGGCTCATGCGGGAGGCGCTTCCGCAGTTCTTCGCCGCCTCTTTTGCGCTTGTCTTCCTCTCCGCCGCCTCCCTCATGCTGCTGCGCCTCACGCGATGGCCGCTGGCCAACGTCGTCCTCCTTGCCTGCGCCATGCGCGGGTACTTCTCCCTCTACCACCTGCTGGCAACGCGCGTGACGCAGAGCATGGCCGCCGTCGTGACGGACCCGCTCCTCGTGATCCTGTTCCCCTCGGCAGCGTTCCTCGCGCTGGGGCTCATCCTGCTTCTCATCGACATCCTCTTCATCCCCGCCAGCCGCTGGACCGGGGGGCAGGCGGCATGAACCGGGCCCTTCTCGGACGCGTCGGCTCCTTCCTCTTCGCGTTCTACGTTCTGGGCTTCGGCGTGCTCTTCCTCTGGGCGCTCGTCGGGTTCTCTCCGCAGACGATCCTTCCATCTCAGAGGTGGATGTACGCTCTTGTCCGCGGCTTCACCCTGTTCATGGAGTACCTCCTCCCCATTCACGCCGCGGCGATTGCCGTGGGGGCGTCACTCAGCGGCAACCGCATGACAGGCTCCCCTGCCGAACCGTTCAGCAGGGTCGTGTCCTCCACGCTCGTGACGTTCCTCCTTCTCAGCATCGCCTACACGCTGGCCTTCGAGATCGGCTACCCGGCGGCCCTGCGCCGGCTGGAGGACATGCAGGCCTCAACGGCAATGGCGCGCCAGCTGCGCGCCCAGGCGGAGCTGCTGCAGAAGAATGGGGACTACCGGTCCAGCCTCGACATGGTGGAGCGTTACCTGCTCATCGACCGGGACAGCCGCGACATGACCCAGATGAAGGTGACGCTGGAGAGCCAGGCCGCCCGCAAGGAGGCGCCGGCGCCGGCGCGCTCGCCGGCCGGCGCGGACCAGGCTCCGACCCTGAGCGCGCAGGCGCTCGTGGAGAAGGCGAAGTACTATGCAACGCGCGGCGACTGGTTCTCCGCGCACTACTACGCGCAGAAAGCCAGCGCGCTGGATCCCCGGCGCATCGATGCGCTTCAGCTCGCCTCGGAGGCCTCCCAGAAGATCTCCGGGCTCGCTGCCTCCCAGCCGGATGCGGCAAGCGCGAGGACGTTCCAGGAAAAGAGGGACGCGTACCTCCAGCTGACCGGCGGCAACTTTCTCGCGGCCTACTATTCCTTCGTACGGCTCGCCGCGAAGTACCCGCGGGACACGGACGTGGCCACGTACCTCGGCGAGGCGAGCCGGGAAGTCTCCAAGGTGTCGTTCTTCCTCGATGAAGCGCGCCGGGTGGAGCCGATGCCGGGAACTCAGCAGATCCTGTTTTTCAACGCGGGCGGCCAGGACGCCCTGGAGGCCGTGGCCATCGGGCGGATGATCCAGATCCGCGAAGGCACGTACTTCCTGGACGTCGAGGCCGTCCGATACGACGGCTCGGGAAGGGTCGTGTGGCACCTCACCGCCCCGTACGGAAAGCTGGAAAACGGGACCATTCTCCTGCGCTGCATCGATCGCAGCGACCCCGGCGTGCAGTTCCTGCCCGTCTACCTCACCGGCAGCCGCCCGGCGCAGGAGCGCAACTTCCTGGCCGTTCAGCCGTCGGAGGAGGAGCTGCGCTACCTCTCCGCGTCGCCGAACGCCCTGGCCGACATGGGGCCGGTGGAGCTGTGGCGCATGCGGGAGAGCCTTCCCGGCATGGGGCGCTCACGGGCGGCGCTCACCGTCGAGCTCATGATGAAGCTCGTCATGCCCTTCGCGTTCCTCATCCTCTCCCTGATCTCGCTGGCCATGGGGTGGGCATTCCGCGTCCGCGGCGGCGCGCGGCCCGGCGCGTTCGGCGTCATCCTCACGCCGCTCGTGCCGGTGGCCCTCGCCGTGTTCTCCCTTCTGTACCTCTACGGCCACCGGGTGATCCTCGGGTTCACCGTTCTTGCCTTCGGTCTCACCGCCGCGGTCATCGTCGGCGCTGCCCTGGAACTCGTGCTGCTCGTCGGCGCGCTCACCCTCCTCGCCGGGCAGTCGAGCGCGTGATGGCGATCGCGGGAAAGCTCATCGGCGCGCTCATCGGCTCCATCGCGGGGCCGCTGGGCACCGTCTTCGGCGGACTCATCGGCCACCTCTTCGATACCGCCGCGGAGGAGCGACGCTGGGCGGGCTCCGGCCCGCGCCTGGAGAGCGATGCCAGTCCAACGAGCGCCCCGGATCCTGTTGCCCAGGCCCAGGTCAATTTTCTTGCGTGCCTGATCGGGCTCTCCCTTATCGTGGCGGAGACGGACGTGGGCGTGCGGCCCAGCCATCTCAACGCGATGAAGGAGTTCTTCCGGAAGAACTTCTCTTTTCCCTCCGTGGACCAGGAGCTCCTCCAGAGGCTGATCGACGAGATGTACGCGAACCGGCATCGCATCGACGTGCCGGGGCTGTGCGCTTATTACGCGGCGGTATCCACCGTTGAGGGACGGCTGCTGCTCCTGCGCCTCCTGTTCCAGATTGCGCGCTCGGACGCGCGCGGGATCAGCGCCGCAGAGGAAGACCGCATCCTGCGGATCGCCCTCCTCCTCGGCGTGGACGAGCGGGGCTTCCGCCAGGTCCGCGCCGAGTTTGCCGGCAACGGCGGCCGGGCCTGGGAGATCCTCGGGGTGTCACCGGATGCGGACATCGAGGAGATCAAGGCCGCCTATCGTCAGATGGCCCTGCAGAATCATCCCGACCGGGTTGCCAACCTGGGACCGGAGCTGGTCAAGGTTGCGGAGGAGAAGTTCAAGGCTATCCAGGAGGCCTGGGAAGAGATCCGGAGACAGAAGGGATTCTGAAGCCAGGGACGGCGAAGGAGGCCGAGGACAGGGATGTCCGAGAGGCCGACGACGCGCGGCGAAGCCGCGCTGGCCTTACTTGATCAGGAAGATGAAGCGGGCGCCCACGTACGCGATGTACAGGAAGTCCTGATTCCAGGTGTTGAAGGGCGCGAGGAACAGCACGCCGCCGCCCAGACGGAACCACGGCGCAATCTCGATGCTCGCGTTGAGATCGGGAATGACCCATGGCTGGACGGAGAAGCTGCCCACACCCAGCCCGAAGGCTCCGAAGAGAAAGCCGCCGAGGCTGGCCTCCAGAACGATCGGGCTCAGGTTGAGCTCGACGAACGCTTCCGGCCAGAAAAGGCTCATGACGATGAATGTCGGGACGCGGACGCCGATTCCTCCGCGCAGGAAGTCGTCCCCGAACTGGTAGTAGGCGCGGAAGTCCGGAACGATCAGGTGATACTGCGAAAAGTCAATGCTTCCCCCGGTCCCGAGAATCGAGGAGTTGTTGAGCGCGACCAGGAGAGGCCAGCTCACGTTCGCCTCCAGCCGCGCCTGCGCCCCGGCGCTCACCGTGCCGAGTGCGAGCAGGCAGATGAGGATGGGCAGGATGATCCCTGTTCTGAATCGCTTCATGGAATCCTCCTCAGACGTGTCGTGATACAATCATCCATTGTACCACCAGCGGAGGGAATCCTCAGTCGCACTTCGTGATCCTCGCGCCGAGGGCCCGAAGCCGCGGCGTGAGGTTTTCGTACCCCCGCTCGATCTGGTAGACGTTCTGGATGGTGCTCCGCCCCTCCGCGCACAGGGCCGCGATCAGCATGGCCATGCCTGCACGCACGTCGGGGGACACGAGCTCCGACCCGGTGAGCCGGGACGGGCCGCTCACCACGGCGCGGTGAGGGTCGCAGAGAATGATCTTGGCCCCCATCCCGATGAGCTTGTCCACGAAGAACATCCGCGACTCAAACATCTTCTCATGAATGAGCACGGTGCCCTCCGCCTGCGTGGCCGTGACGAGCGCGATGCTGATGATGTCCGCCGGGAACCCGGGCCACGGGGCGTCGTCGATCTTGGGGATCTGCCCACCCATGGTGGGCACCACGCGGAGGCTCTGGGACGCCGGCACGCGGATGGCGTCCCCCGACGTCTCCCAGGTCACGCCGAGCTTCGCGAACGCCAGCTTCGTCATTCTCAGGTTGCGGGGGGCCGCGTCCTCGATCTCCAGCTCGCCGCGCGTGGCCGCGGCCAGGCCGATGAGGGAGCCCACCTCCATGTAGTCGCTGCCGATGCGGAACTCCGTGCCGCAGAGGCGGCGAACGCCCTGCACGGACAGGATGTTGGAGCCGATCCCCGAGATCTTCGCGCCCATGGAGACGAGCATTCGGCACAGGTCCTGGATATGGGGCTCGGAGGCGGCATTTTCGATGGTGGTGCTCCCCTCCGCCAGGACGGCAGCCATGAGCGCGTTTTCCGTTGCGGTGACGGATGCCTCATCGAGAAACAGCTCCGCTCCCCGCAGCCGGTCCGCCTCTAGCACAAAGGACGTGCCGGTCTGCAGGCGCGTTCCCAGCTCCATGAGGGCGAGAAAATGCGTGTCAATGGGCCGCCTGCCGATCCCGTCTCCGCCGGGGGGAGGAAGAATGACCTTCCCTCGCCGGGCAAGGAGCGGCCCGGCAAAAAGGATGGAGGCGCGGATCTTCTGCGCGAGCGGCAGGGGGATCTCCTCTCCCGTGATGTCGAGGCAGGTGAACCGGTACGCGTTGGGAGCGCGCTTCTCCACGGAGCATCCCAGCCCCTGGAGGATTTCGATCATGACGTTCACGTCCTCGATTTCCGGAAGGTTGGAGAGGGTCACGGGCTCGTCGGTGAGGAGTGTGGCGGCAAGGCATGGGAGCGCGGAGTTCTTGTTCCCGCTTGCCCGGATGCGGCCCTGGAGCGGGAACCCTCCCTCGATCTCGTAGTGGCACATGCGGCCATTATAGAGAGACAGGGGAGGATTTCAATAAGCCCGATGTCCACGACGAACGGAGAATTCTGTACATTGGGTGCATCAAACACCCAAGCGAAGGAGAATCGTCATGCCGGAAATGAAGGATTTCTATCAGTCCGCCGACTGGAAGAAAGAAAAGCACGTGCCCGTCATCGAGGCCTCCGACACGGCCGCCAAGGGAGAGCCGGTCCGCGTGGCCGTGAGCGTGGGCAAGGAAATCCCGCACCCCAACACGACGCCCCACCACATCCGGTGGATCGAGCTGTACTTCCATCCCGACGGCGCGAAGTTCCCGTTCCAGCTCGCCCGCATGGACTTCAGCTCCCATGGAGAGTCCCCGGAGGGGCCGGACACGAGCACGGTCTACTCCAGCCCGAGCCTCTCCTGCGTGTTCACCACGCAGAAGCCGGGCACAATCCTCGCCACTTCCTATTGCAACATCCACGGACTCTGGTCGAGCGAGCGGAAGCTCGCCGTCCACTAAGGAGACAGAATGGACAAGCAGCTTGAGAAACTCTACCAGGACCAGATCAAGAACGAGTGGTACTCCGCGTACCTGTACGTGTCCATGGCCGCGTACTTCGAGCTGGAGAATCTCGAAGGGTTCGCGCATTGGATGAAGAAGCAGGCGGCGGAAGAGCAGGTCCACGGTCAGAAGATGTTCGAGTTCCTCCTGGATCGCGGCGTGAAGATCGTGCTCCAGGCCATTCCCCAGCCCCCGGCGGATTTCGCGTCGCCCCTCGAGGTATTCGAGAAGTCCCTGGAGCACGAGAAGAAGGTCACTTCGCTGATCCACGCCATCGCGGACATGTCGGAGAAGGTCAACGATCACCCGTCGAAGGTCTTCATCCAGTGGTTCGTGACCGAGCAGGTGGAAGAGGAGAAGAACGCCTCGCGGATCGTGGACCTGCTGAAGAAGATCCCCTCCGGGTCCGCGGGTATCTTCCAGCTCGATCACCAGCTCTCCAAGAGGGAGTAGACTCGCGCCCGGTCGTGACTAGCGCAGGCCGCAGGTCATCCGCACGAAGGCGAACGCGCGGCCTGCAATTTCGATTTCCGGAGTCCGCCCGCCGGCGCTGAATCCGAGCCTCTCGTAGAGCCGGCGCGCGCCGGGGTTGTCGGTCTCCACGTCCAGGATCACGGCCCGCGCGCCGCGAAGCCGGGCGCCGCGGCGCGCGGCCTCGACGAGACGCCCCCCGATCCCCTGTCCCTGACGGTCCGGGGACACCGCGACATTGCTGATGTAGTACTCATCCCGATCCATGCGCCCGATGGCGGACTGCATGCGCAGCAGCGTCCCCAGCCGGCGGACCATGTCCAGCCCGAGAAAGCGCAGGAGGGCGAAGCCCGTCCGCGGATCCTGCTCGGCCTTCGTCGCGCCGGTGTAGCCCAGGATCGTGCCGAGCGCGCGCCCGCCCTCGACAGCAACCAGGGCGTGTTCGTGGCTGAACAGGGTGCCCCTGCCGGCGGCAAGGCTCTCGAGGATTCCCGTGATTCCCGGACCGAAGACCGCGGGCAAAAGCAGGGGAGCGGAGAGGAGGATATGCCGGGCGATGTCCGCGGCGTCCGCCGACCCGGCAGGGCGGATCAGGATTCCGTCCAGCGAGGGATTCATCCTTGACACCTCGGAGAGGCTTTCCTACTGTACCAGAATACCATTCGAGAAAGGAGAGACCATGAAAAAGCTTCTCGTCGTTCTCACGGGATGCGTTTTCCTGCTGGCGGCCGCCGGCGCGTGGGCGCAGGCCGGAACGCTCGTCTACGGCACGACGGACAAGGTCACCGACATGGACCCGGCGAGCGCATATGACTTCCATACCTGGGAGATATTCCAGAACGTGAGCTCAGGACTCCTGGCCTACGCCCCGGGAACGATGACTATCGTCCCGGCGCTTGCCACGGGGTACACCGCCAACGCCGCGGGAGACGTCTACACGTTCAAGCTCCGCAGGGGCCTGAAGTTCTCCAACGGCAGCCCGTTCAACGCGGAGGCGGTGAAGTGGAACATCGACCGCGTGGCGAAGCTCAACGGAGATCCGGCCGCGCTCGTGACGCAGTACGTCAAGTCCGTGGACGCCGTGGATGATCTCACGGTGCGGATCAACCTGAAGCAGCCCGTCGGCTACTTCCCCGCGCTCGTGGCCACCCCGACGTACTTTCCCATGGACCCGAGCGTGTATCCGGAGGACAAGATCGTGAAGGACGTCGGTGAGCTCACCGGCGGGCAGATAGCCGCCCTCGGACCCTACAGCCTCACCTCGTTCAAGAGAGACGAGGAGGCGGTGTTCGAGGCCAACCCCAACTACTGGGGGAAAGAGCCTCCCGTGAAGAAGATCGTCATCCGGTACTTCGCGGATGCAACCACGATGCGCCTGGCCCTGGAGAAGGGGGAGATCGACCTGGCGTTCAAATCCCTGAACCCCTCCGACATCGCCGATCTGCTGAAAAACAAGAAATACAACTCGTGGAAGGTCCCCGGCCCGCAGATCCGCTACCTGGTCTTCGAGACCTCGGAAGGCGTCTTCAAGGACAAGAGGCTGCGCCAGGCCGTGGGAGCCCTCATCAACAGGCCGGAGGTGAACCGCAAGGTCTACCTGGGGGAGAACGCGCCCCTGTACTCCATGATTCCCATGGGCATGAGCTACCACACGGATGACTTCAAGACCATCTGGGGGGACGGGAACGTCGCTGCAGCGGAGCGGATCCTCGAGGGCATCGGGTACACGAAGGACAGGCCGTTCGAGTTCGACCTGTGGTACACCCCGAGCCATTACGGGGACACCGAGGTGAACATGGCGGAGGTCCTCAAGGCGCAGATGGAGAAAACGCCGCTCGTCAGGGTGACGCTCAAGTCGGCGGAGTGGGCGACCTACAAGCAGCAGTGGGACCAGAAGCAGATGCCGACGTTCCTCCTGGGCTGGTACCCCGACTACGTCGATCCTGACGACTACACATCCCCCTTCGCCCAGACGGAGGGCTCCAAGGGCAATGGCATCTTCTTCAGCGACCCGTCCTGGGACGCGCTGTTCCTCAAGGAGCAGTCCACGACGAAGGATGCCGTGCGGAACAGCACGTTCGCGAAGCTCCAGAAGATGTGGACGGACGAGTGCATGACCGTTCCCATTTTCCAGGGTAACCTGTACGTCTTTTCGAAGAAGAACGTCACGGGCGTGAAGATCGGGCCCACGCTGATCTTCAACTACGACCAGCTGAAGTTCGTGAAATAGGAGCAAGCAGCCCGGGCCGCGGGCAATTGCATGCGCGGCCCGGCGCTCCTTCCCTCTCGTGCGTCACCTCCTCAGCTACCTGATCACGCGCCTCCTCCTCGCCATTCCCATGATCTTCATCATGCTGACCCTCATGTTCGTCGTGCTGCGCATCATGCCGGGGGACCCGGTGAGCGCCATGCTGGGAGGGCATGCGCCGCAGAAGGTGATCGACCAGAAGAAGCAGGAGCTGGGCCTCAACAAGCCCATCGCCGCGCAGTACGTGGACTACCTCGGAAGGCTCATCCGTCTGGACCTGGGAGAATCGATGATCTTCAAGCAGAAGGTGAGCCAGCCGATCATCGAGAAGCTCCCGGCAACCATCGAGCTGACGCTCTTCGCCCTTCTCGTGAGCATCGGCATCGGGGTCCCGCTGGGCGCATACGCCGCCGAGCGGCGGCGCTCCGGCCGCGACTATGCGGCCCGGTTGTACGCGAACGTCGCGTATTGCATCCCCGTGTTCTGGCTGGGCCTCCTGTTTCAGCTCATCTTCGGAGTCTGGCTGGGATGGTTCCCGATCGCCGGAAGGACCGCGGCGCGGATGGATGTCACGTCCTTCGCCCGCAGCGGCTTCTACACCTTCGACGCCCTGCGCGCGGGGAACCTGGCCGCGTTCGGCGACGTGATGTGGCACCTTGCCCTTCCCGCGCTCACCCTCGGTGTCGTCCTTTCCGGGATCTTCGTACGGCTCACGCGGGCCAACATGCTGGACGTCCTGAAGAGCGACTACATCCTGGCCGCCCGCGCCCGGGGCATCCCGGAGAGGCGCGTCGTGTACAGCCATGGGCTCCGAAACGCCCTCATTCCGGTGGTGACCATGCTTGGCCTTCAGTTCAGCCTCCTGCTTGCCGGCGCCATCCTCACGGAGAGCACCTTCTCCTGGCCGGGCATGGGACGCCTCCTCCTGGAGCGGATCTACCTGCGTGATTACCCGGTCATCCAGGGAGTGATTATCGTGTACACGCTCATGGTGAGCGTTGTCTCCCTGCTCGTGGACCTGCTCTATG
>Ga0335070_10002107_pt1 | contig 23208 bp, 20 predicted proteins | sample Lox_Sample_13_FD_206722 | JGI IMG/M metagenome (GOLD analysis project Ga0335070, IMG submission 206722) | Soil microbial communities from Loxahatchee National Wildlife Refuge, Florida, United States - Lox_Sample_1.3 | ecosystem: Environmental > Terrestrial > Soil > Wetlands | place: USA...
GCCCAGCCGCCTCTCCAGCGGCTCCGACAGGCGGGTCAGGACCTCGTTCAGGGAGCTGTATACCTGGGCCCGGTTGACCTCCGGTCGCAGTTGGTACAGCCAGCCGTCGCTGAAGGCGCCGACGCCAGCGCCGTGACTGGAGAGATGGAGGGAGACAAAGGCGGCGATCTCGTTTCCCTTCACCAGGTGTCGAAGCCGCTCACCGCTCTTGAGACAGCCGAGTTGCGCTCGCACATCCTCAAGCAGCGCCCGATAATAGTCGACTGCAGGGGGGATGAGCTCGGCCACCAGGCGGCGCTCGTCAGGGCCGAGGTTGCCAAAGGAGCTCCGCCATGCCAGCCGACGGAGCAGAAGGCGGCGGTTTGCCAACTCCCGGATGAGCTCCTGGTTGGGCTCACCCTCCTCGAGCCGCAGGCGCATGAGGCTTTGACCGAGCCGGTCCACCTCGGTCTTGATCTCCTCAATGAGGGCAAGCTGCAGCGCCTCCTGGGCCTGCTTGTTCCGCCCCTCCAGGGGCACCGGAGATTCCAGGGCCTCCACGGCCGCTTCCGCCCGCGCCGTAGTCTCCTTGAGCTCCTTCTCAAGCTCCTTTTGCTCCTTCCCGCGGGCGCGGACAGTCCAGACGAACTCGCGCAAACCGGCAAGACTCTGGGCATGGCCGCTGGTCGCTACCAGGAGCACCGATCTGCCTGGCGGATGGGTTCTGAGGGTGCGGGCCAGCTCCAGCAAGGTCGCCATGCTGCTCGCCTCGTCCGCACCGGGAGAAGCCCCCGCCACCAGGCCGGTGCTGTCGTAAAACGCCTCCACCACAAGGAGCTGGTCCTTGAGCTCGGGATCGACGCCCGGGATCAGGGCGAAGATGTTCTCAGCGGTAGTCCGCTCCCAGCCCCCCGTGCTCTTGACGCGGACGTGCGGCGCGAGAAGGCCGCTTGCCGCCGTCTCGAACGACCCGAAGAGGCCTCGTACCTCCGAGAGAGGTACCCAGAACCTGGGGAACCGCACCGGCGTGAGCTCGCCCTTTTCCTGAAAGAACCCCTTGGCGCTGGCACCCCGATCCACGTAGATGAGCGCCCTGGCTCCGAGCGTCGCTGCGTTCAGCCAGTTCTTGCCGGAGTCCATCTCCATGAGGACGATGCTCCCGGAGGGCTCCTTCCCGTTGAACCGCTGAAGCTCGCCCGAGCCGACGTAGAGGAGTGGACCCTCCAGCCCAGAGGAAGGAGTGCTCTCCGGGGTCATGGCGTTGAGGGCGAAGGCCTTCAAGGGAAGGGTGAGCTTCCGGTCGAGAAGGGTAAGGCTCGCCCCTTGGTAGCGCATGACCGGGAGGAGATAGCGGTGGCGACCGACCTCCTCGAACCCGAGATCCTTGAAGGTCTTATAGATGAAGTCTGCGGTCTTGGCGCAGCCGCTGCTGCCCGTGCTCCGGTCCCCATTGGCCGCCACGAGTCCGATGATCTGTTTCAGATCCGCCTCGCGAGTGACGCGAGCCCCGGTTCCCTCGGCGCCGAGCACCGGCCAGGGGAGACCGAGGAGTGCCACCAGGGCCATCCACCACCACGGGCGGCGCCCTGGTCCTCCCACTCCCGACGCTATCTGGTTGTATGCTGCCGCCATGAGCCCTCGAAAGGTTCGATCAGGTCTAACTCCCGACGAGCATCGCCCGGTGCCACCGAGAGATGGCGCCCCTTTTCTCCTCCTCCTGAGAGGGATCGGGGGAGGAGAGATGCCGATCTCTCCCACGCACCGTAACGAGGTGTTACGCTCCTCGCTCAGGGCCGGGGCACGATCTGGCCGACTGAGATGGAGAGCTGCTCGCGATCTTCGATCCGGTCGATCCGGCCGTCTCGGATCCAGACCACCCGATCCGACGCGCTCAGCATCTTGAAATCATGAGTGGCGGAGATGACCGTCACCCCTCGCTCCTGGCTCAACCGTTTCAGGAGCTCGATGATCTCCCCTCCGGTGGTAAGATCCAGGTTGCCTGTGGGCTCATCGGCCAGAATGATGGCGGGGTCGTTGGCCACGGCCCGGGCAATCGCCACCCGCTGCTGCTGCCCGCCGGAGAGCTCGGCGGGCTTGTGGCGAAACCGCTCTCCCAGGCCGACGAGCTCGAGGAGCCTGAGCCCCTTTTCCACTGCCAAATCGTTGTTCATGCCGGCAAAGATCATGGGCAAGGTGACATTCTCCAGGGCGGTCATCACCTGGATCAGGTTGAAGGTCTGGAAGATGTAGCCGATCTTGCGGCAGCGGAGCCACGCAAGCTCATAGGCGTCCAACTGGGCGATGTCCACCTCGTCGATGAAGACCTTGCCTGAGGTGGGCTTGTCCAAACCGCCGATCATGTTGAAGAGGGTGCTCTTGCCCGAACCTGAGGGACCCATGATGGAGATGTACTCGCCCGGCGCGATCTCGAGGTCGATCCCCCGCAGGGCTTCCAGCTTCACCTTTCCCAGGTGGAAGACCTTCGTTACCCCGGAGACCCTGACGATGTTATGCAAACCGCTCATGGTTTCCTCACGAAACGGGGGTCGCCCCCTGGTCTGCCGCGACCACACCACGGCGTGGCTTTGCCGAATAGACTGCCCTGCCGCGCATCACCTCGTAGCAGCGTCACCGGCAGACAATGGCCCAAGGCGATTCTTTTGACGGCGGCCTGCTACTCCTCTACCCGCATCGCCTCCACCGGCTGCATGCGGGCGGCCACAATGGCCGGGTAGAGCACACCCAGGAGGCTGAGGAGAAAGCCGACCAGGGCCGCCAGCCCCAGGGATCTCCCGACCGCCACCCAGGAGACCTCGGTCCACGCCGAAAACCCGTAGCGAAAGAGGCCGTTCATCAGGGCGACCAGCCCGCCCAGCACCGCGCCCATACTTCCCCCCGCCAACCCTTGCATACCTGCCTCGAGGAGAAAGAGGCGAAGGACAAAGCTATCCAGAGCACCGAGGCACTTGATGGTGCCGATCTCACGAAATCGCTCCGTCACCGCCATGAGCTGGGCGTTCACGATTCCAACCACGCAGACGAGAAGGGAGAGGACCACGATCCAGCGATCCTTGGCGCTGCTCCCCGCGGAGGCAGCTCCCGATCCCACGTCGTACCCGATCTGCTCCAGGGTCTGGAGCACTCCGGGGTCTCTGGTGCGGAGGAGGCCGTCAGCCAGGTCGGTGCTCACCCAGACAAACGCCAGGAAGGCAACGGCGAGCACCAGGGTCATGGTAGTGATGAGGGACCGGAAGAAGCGGACCCGCAGGCTCTTGACGCTGATCTCGAGGGACTTGCGGAAGGGGAGGACAACCTGCCTGGCAATGTCAGGACCTGTCGACGGTCGGCCGGAAGCAGTGTGACTCTCTTCGCGCACGGAAAGGCGATCCTCTCTCTGGGTGAGATGTGAAGAATACCACAGAGCCGCGGCGCGGGAAACAGGTGACGGCTAGCCGTCACCAAGCAGATCTCCCAGGTGGACCAGCCGGGCGCCACGCCATCGGGTCAGACTCTGGAGTAGGAGGTCCAAGAAGGCAAAGGCCGCCTCGTTCATCCACTGATGGTGGATCATGATCCCACACAGGGGACGGCTGAGGGCCTCGCCGAGCTCCTGGAGCAGGGCCAGCCGGCCCGCCTCGGGATTCTCCTCTTTTCGGGTGTGGAGATCCACGTTCACGGGGTAGTCCAGGAGTCCCGGGGGGGCTGCCGGCCGAGCCCCGAGGCTTCTGGAGAGGGCCTTGAACCCCAGTTCCCGAAGGGCCATCAGGGTCTCCTCGTCACACCGATTCCAGGGCGGCACGAAGATGGGGAGGAGCTCTTCACCCACAAGGGAGCTCAGGCGCTCGAACCCCCGGACGAGGTCCCTTCGTTTCGCGCCGGACGGCCTCGCCGGGCCGAACTCCTCCTTTTTTCCCTGGGGCGCATGGTTGCGATGGCGCCAGCCATGCTGCGCCCAGCCCCAGAGGGCTGGATCCCTTCCCGAAATCTCCAGGAGCCGCCCCCAGCGCCTCGCCGTGAGCCAAGCAGGGACGAGAGCAAGGGTCAGGGGCACCCGGTGCCGACGGAACAGGTCAACAAGCCTGGCGAACTGATACCCGGGAACACCCACATCGTCCGCCCGGAAAAAGATGGTGCAGCCACCCCCATGCCGACCAAGGGGATCCATGCAGCGCCGTAGCTCTTCTCCCATCTCCGCCGGCGGGTGCAGCCAGAGAGATGATGTCTTCCCCCCGGTGGTCACGCCGACCTCCCTTCCCCGCACCATGCCTCCAGCCAGCGTACGGTCTCGGCAGCGCCGTCCAGGTTGACCACGGCGCGGCGACCACCTGTTCCGGACGCCATGGTCTCTTCCATGAGCACCGCCAAGCGGTCAGGCTCGAGGTCCCCATCGTTCAGTACCCTCAGGGCGCCCAGACCGGCGAGCCGATCCGCCCGCAGCCGCTGTTCCTGATTCTGGGCAAAGGGCCAGACCAGTGCCGGGACCTCCGCCGCCAGGAGGTTCATGCAGGTGTTGTAGCCTGCCATGCTTATAGAGAGATCGGCGGCGGCGAGGAAGGAGAGGAACTCTCCGGTGAACCTCTCCACGTGCACTCCTGGGAGGAACGTGCTCCGTGCCGCCAGTGAGGCAACGTCCGATTCCTCCATGTAGGGCCCAGTGAAGAGATGGAGCAAAAGGTGCCGCCGTCGGGCCATCAGATCATAGGCGTCAAGTACCGCCTGGAGGAGGGGCGCCCCCACCCTCCCTCCCCCGGCGCTCGCCACCAGGAGACGGTCACCGCTCCCGAGGCCCAGCCTTCGCCGCAACCGCTCCCGGGAACCTTCCGGGGGCCGCGGCGTGACAAACCCGGTATAGGCGAGGGGTATCTCGATCTCGGCCCTCCGGCGAAAGGTCGCATCGAGAGAAACCACGCTCGGATCGGCGTGGACGAGGAGGGCGTGGAAGTACCGGTTGAGGAGATCCAGCACCCGACTCTCATAGGTGTCCCGATTCTTCTTCTCCACGAGAATGTCCCGGAGACTGCAGACGACGCGAGTTCCCCCGAGATCGCCCCTCCGAATCCCCTCCAGCACAGGCAAGAGCTCGAACCCGAACCTCCGGCGTCCGAAGGGGTAGAGCTCGACGACAAAAAGATCTACCGAGTTCGTCGCGAAAAGAGAAACGAGAAGGTTTCGCCGTTCCTCCTGCACCTCCTCGAGGGACCGCCCTCTTTCTGCGGGAAAAAGGGCGGTAAACTCCGGGTCCATCTCCAAGGGGGGCAGGCGATACTCGGTCACGTGCTCCGGCATGGGCACATCCACTCCCGGCCCGCCGGTGACCAGGAAAAGCCGGTGCCGACGAAAGGCTCGGGCCAGCTCCAGGCTGCGGAAGAAGTGGCCGATGCCGAGGACGTGTTGACAGTAAAAGACCACGTTCATGTCAGATCAACTCATTGAGCCGGTGGAGACGGAGCCCGTCCGCGCCGCAGCACACCCAGTGGAGTCTATGGGGCTCGAGCAGGGGCGGCTCATCGGGCATAAAGGCGCGGCGGGAGAGGCGATAGAGAAGGCATCTGATCACGCCCTCGTGGGTCACCACCAGAATCCGCCTCCCCGGCCAGCGGCCGGCGAGCTCGACCAGAGCCTGTCTGGCTCGTTCCAGAACCTCCAGTCGGCTTTCGCCACCCGAAGGGCGAAACCCCCAGCCCCTCTGCTCCTCAGCGTGGAGCTCTGCAGCATCAACATCCCTGAGGCGCATACCGCTCCAGAGGCCCCAATCCTGTTCCTGAAGCCTGGGCTCTATCGAGCAGGGGATCCCCAGACCACGGTTCATCAGGGCGGCGGTCCGCTTCGCCCTGCCGAGATCACTGGCTACCAGTTGATCCCAGCAGTGCCGCTTCAGGGTCTCCCCCCAGCGCGTCGCCTGCTCGTGGCCGCGAACCGTGAGCGGCGCATCCTTCCTCCCGTGAACCCGTTTCTCCTGGGTCCAGGTGGTCTCAGCGTGACGCATCAGCGCGAAGTGCGTAACGGGCCGTTCACCCATCTCTTTTCCTCAGGGTGAGCCCACGGAGGGTCTCCTCAATAACGCAGTAGTTGTGGTCCAGGTCGTGTCGCCGGCGAACATGGTCACCCGCCGCCCGTCCCATCTTTCTCCTCAGGTTCGAGTCGCCTAGGAGACGTGAGATCGCAGCGCCGAAGGCAGTGGCGTCAAAAGGCCGTACCAGGTAGCCGCTCGTCCCGTCGGCCACCACCTCGGGCACCCCACCGTCGGCAAAGGCAACGACCGGTAACCCGCAGGATTGCGCCTCCAGGTACACCATACCCAGGGACTCGCGAATGCCGGGAAAGACGAAGAGATCGCCGGCGCTGTAAAACCGGAACATCTCCTCCGGAGGGAGTTGACCGACGAAGCGAACCCGGCCCGAAAGGTTCCCCGCTGCCAGACTACGGAGCCGCGGCTCCTCGCTGCCCCCCCCGGCGATGGCAAGGGCGAGGCCGGGATGACGAGTGAGAAGCTCACCGCAGGAACGGATCACCCAGGCCAGCCCTTCACTCTTCACGCCGGGGCGGAACATGGCAGCGCTCACGACCAGGGTGTGGTCGTTCACCCCCAACCTTCGGCGGAGTTCCTCTCTCGCTTCGCCGTCGAAGCAGAACTGAGCCGGCCGGATTCCGGGTACGACATAGGTGAGCCGCTCTGCCGGGATGATCCGCCCCAGGTTGAGAAAGTCCTCTTTCCGATTCGTAAAAACGTGATCCGCCGCGGTCAATGCCCGCCGATTCAGAAGGAAGCCCGCCAGCGTCCGCCAGTCTCTTCTCCTCTTGGTGGAGTAAATGCCCTGGAAGATGGCGTAGGGCACCGCGAGCCGTGTCGAGCAGACGGGACCGAGGAGGTCGGGGGCCTTATAGTACGTATGGTAGGTCAACCAGAGATTCACTCCAAAAGCCCGACTCCTCCTCACAGCATCTATGCGGGAGTGGATGACCTGGGGCCATTGCCACGGCTTCCAGGAGATCCATCGACCTCGCAGGGTACTTGCCACGGCGATCTCATGGCCCCGACCTTCAAGATAGTGAAAGAGGCCGGTACCGATAGCCAGGTCACCGGAAGGGCGCGGATGGCCCAGGGGCTTGAAGGGAGCGTAGAAGGAGATGCGAAGGGAAGGCTCCATATCACGTGTCCGCTCGGGCAAGGAGGGTCTCCCTCTCCACCCCGGCTCCTTCGAACAGGGCGCCGAGCTTCCCGATCAATCGGCGGTTGTCGAACTCGTTCCGGACGCGGTCATGGGCTCCGGCGATGATCCGCCGACGCAGGCTCATGTCGGTGAGAAGGTGAATCATGGCTCCTGCCATCGCCTGAGGTTCCTCGGGCGGGACGAGGAGCCCGCTCCGGCCATCCTCCACGAGCTCGGGAATGGCCCACACCTTGGTGGCCACCACCGGCACCCCCATGGCCATGCTCTCCAGAAAAACATTGGGGAGGCCGTCCCGATCCCCATCACGCGCCACCTGACAGCCAAGCACGAACAGGTCGGCCTTCCGGTACTCGTCCAGGACCACCTCATGGGGCTGGGTTCCGAGCCATTTCGTCACCTGGCCGAGGCCGAGGCGCTCCAAGAGCTCGAGGGCGGCTCGCCGGTCCTCTCCGTCACCGATAAGGCAGTAGCGGACGGGGTGGCCCTGATCCAGGAGCAGGCGGAGTGCTCGGAACACCGTTGGCAGACCCTTCTTCTCCACCAGACGGGCAACGGTCAAGATGCGGAATGGTGGCGTGGGTTGACGCCGGGCGGCGGTCCCGGTGAAGAGCTCCAGGTTGATCCCGTGGTAGATGCAGTGGATGGGCGTGGTGGGAGGCGCCAGCTCGGTGAGGTACTGCCGGTTCCGCTCGGTGCAAGTCACTATGAAGCGCGCGAATTGGGCTTTCTCCCGAAGCTGAGCAGGATCGCTGATGTAGATATCCTTGGCATGAGCGGTGAAGCTGAACGGAAGGCCGCTCAGTTCGCTGGCAAAGAACGCCACAGAGGTGGGCGAATGGGCGAAGTGGGCATGGAGGTGCCTCACTCCCGTTCCCGGGAGGAGAGCGTGGACCAGGTAGCCGGCCTGAAGCAGGTGGCGGAAGGTGGCGCTGGTTCGGCTCCGGCGGAGACGCCGGACCATGAGGCGAAAGGCCCGTCGGTATGCCTCGGGGCTGGATCTCGCGAGCAGAGCGTTGTGGTAGAGGAGCCGCGGCAGATGGGGAATGAGGGTCTCCGGCAGGTAGGCCGCTCTGGCTTTGATCTCCTTGACGCTCCGGTGGGTGAAACTCTCCCGGGGCTGGCGCATGGAGAAGAGGGAGAGGGAGAATCCGAGCTGTTCGAGGAGAAGAATCTCGTTGGAGATGAAGGCTTCCGATATGCGGGGGTAGCCCTTCAGGATGTAACCCAGGACCGGCCGCGCCTCGGGGCTTCCGTGGCCATCTAGGCGCCCCGAACTTCGCTTGCCTCTGAGGCAAGGGGCCGTTCTCCCCTCAACCCGCTCAACGCTCCGTCGCCCTGCGCCCGCCATCGTCGTAGCAGCTCCGTCGCCCCGGAAATATCGAATATTACCACGCCAAAGTTCATCCAGTCCAGCTGCGAGGACCGCGCTGCCGGGAACGCGTCGCTGGGGGGTTGCTCATGCGCCCGTTGCTGGCATGCGCCTTGCTGCTCACAGGGTTGGGTGCATCAACTCCGCACCCTTGACGACTTCTTAAGAAGTCGCCAAGGTAGATGGCACAGTAAAAAGCCCCAGATGCAAGGCGCGTGAATCTTGAGGAATGAGGCGTACATAGAAGTACGCTGCAATGACGAAAGATGAAGCGTAACACCGCAGATGGACGTTTTACGAAGCCGTCACCCTGGATACAGAGGAGGCACGATCATGGCTCGCTGTGAAATAGCCGGACAATGCTGGTTTTATTCGAGGGAAATGGACCCGAGGTCCCAGGAGTTCGAACTCCTCCAGAAGTACTGTCACGGGGATAAAGGGGGGTGCGCCCGGTACCGATTCGCCCAGTCCTTCGGCCCCAGCTACGTCCCCCGGGGACTGCAGCCGAACGAGCTGAGAAGAATCAAACCGGTTGTGAACTTCTGGCAGTTGTGATCCTGGTTCCCTCCGGGCAATGTACGAAGTAATACCTTCGGGTATCCTTCTTCTCGTCATCGGCAGGAGACCGTCTCGCAACCACATCCCGGGCCGACGGAAAAGAGGGAGCACGCTGCTCGGCGAGGAAATCACATCACCCGAGCCTGAAGCACTCTGAAGCTATTGAGGACTTCCTGGAACGTTGCCACATCTTTCTGATAGTAGGCCTCGTTGCACGCATTGTAGCGAATGCTGTAGAACATGTCACCGATGACAAAGCCGTAGTACATCGTCTTGTGGCCGATCCCATCAGCCGTGTTATATGTGAAGATGAGGCGGAATCCGTCATAGGTATTGATAGTTACCGGCATGTTTTCGATGAGCCTGAAATTTTTTATCTGCTCATCTGTTGATATTTCATCTATAATAACTTCAGATGCTTCGAGTGGCAACATGCTCTTTTTGAATTTCTTGTTTGTATGATTAAATTTCCTATCGATTCCGTAGTCCTGAACGAGAATGTAGTGAGAAAATGGACCATATTTCGTTATCAATAAATATTTTTCCATGTTAACTTTTTCCCATCCCTCAGGAATAACCACTGAAAAATTGCGAGATGAAGGTTCATATAATGTCGCCTGGTTCGTTGTTGCACACGCAGCGATGCAGAGCATACAAAGAATAAGGAGCTTTCTCATTACATGATCCTCCTAATTACACGTTGAAAGATACCTTTGGATATATGCCTTGTCCGGTGCATCCGGTGCAAAGATCAGATACGCCTCGAAGGAGTTCTTGGCCCGAGCCTTTTCGCCTTCCTTGTAGTAGACAAGCCCTATGCCCCGATGAGGCTCCGGGAATGACGGACGCAGATCAATCGCCTTGGTATAGCAATCTTTCGCCTTGTTTCTGTCGCCCACCAGCCCCCGCTGTCGGCAGATCTCCCCGAGAAGGCAGTACGCCCTGGCATCGTCCGGTCTGATGGCAAGGTAGCGCTCCACCTCCCGCTGGGCCAGAGTGAATCTTCCCCGTGCCTCGTCGGCACATGCGGTATCCAAGATCACCCTGTGCGTGTGGGCGAGAAACGCTTCTCGGCCGGTAATACCAGGCTTTGCGTCTTCAGCCCGCGTGTCCAGCAACTTGTGCCAGAATTCCTTCCGCTTCTCAAGTTCTCGGTAGCGGGTCACACGGGAAACTTCGTCGAGATCTCCTTCTTCAAGATCCCTCTGCTGCCATTCGAGGAGCTTCCCTCCCTCCGCGCCATCATATCCTGCCCTGACGACAAGTTGAAGGGCCACCGTGTCCGCCTCGCTTTCCAACTCGTCGAGGTAGGTCTCCAGGGACGGCAGGGCGTTTTGCCACGATAAGGCGCTCGCTGCTCCGGAAAGGCCTTTCCTCCTTACTGCTCCCTCCTTGACATGCCGCAGCGCTCGTAACGCGTGGCGGTGGGTGCAGTGGGTCATCTCGTGGGTAAGAAGAATAGCAAGCTGAGCCTCGTTTTCGAGCTGAGCGACCATCCCTGTGGTGAGATAGATTCTGCCGTCGGGGAACGACAGGGCATCTGCCGACCTGTCCCTCAGCACCGTGACGCGGAATGAGATTCGGGCCAGGACCTCGGGGGGCTGGAGCGACCGGGCGAGTTCGGTGAGATAGTGTTCAAGCTGCTCATCCTCGTATACCGACCGCTGCTCCTCGATGAGCCGTTGTTCAGCCTCCGAACGTTGCAGCAGGAGACGTTCCTCCTCTTCGCACCCCATCTCTACCTTGGTGAAATGAACGCTGCGGGCAGGGACACAGGCTAGCAACGAGAAGATGAACAAGGCCGCGATCCCGCACCTTATCCTTCTTTTCGTCTCCTTGGCACCCAGTCTCCCCATCCTGACCGTTCCCGTCTCCTGCCTTGCCATCGAGCCGAGGAAACCTTCTTCTCTGCAGGAGTAATCCCTGCACCCGCCCGACCGAATTGTCGGCGCCTGCAGATTACTCCATGTAGGTCTCGCGGGAGATTTTCAAGCAAGAGGGGTGCCAAATCAGGGGGACCTCTTGAGACTGAGGCAACCCGTAACTGGTGCTGGCAGGAAAACCGAGACAGAGGTAAAGTTGATGACTTCGTAAAGAGTCGCCAAAGTAGACGGCACGATAAAAAGCTCCAGATGCAAGGCACGCGAATCTTGAGGAATGAGGCGTACATAGAAGTACGCTGCAATGACGAACGATGAAGCGCAACACCGCAGATGGACGTTTTACGAAGCCGTCAAAGTTAGAAACACTTGGGCGTTACCATGATTCGACTGGGCTTTCCCAATCTGGAAATCGGTCGCGCCGTTCACGCACCCTCGGAGGCGATTTGGCACGTCATCACGGACACAGTGCGATGGACTGAATGGGGTCCCTCGGTCCTAGCCCGCATTACGCACGAACCACCTGCTACGACCGCGGATGAGGCCGTCCTTCCGGGCGTCCTCGGGTGTTCCTTCGACAGGCTCAGGACAAGCTCACCTTGCGACGTACTGACAAGTGCGCCTCAGGTCCGAGCCCCTGCGGTTGCCCGGTGGCACAACCATCTCCACGATCTCGCGACGGCGTCTCGTGCATAATGCGGGCTAGCTGCTGAATGCGTCGGGCGCTACATCAGGAAAGGATCTCGAGGCCGGGTTGGTGACGGCGGGGCATGGAGGGGAGCCCGAAATCCATCTCACGGGAGTTGAGATCCCGCGATTTGGCGAAGAAACTTGGAGAAGGCACGGGAAGGAAAGTAGACCAGTCTTACTTCGTAGCCGAACAGAATTTCATCACCCGCCGACAGCGGGCACGGCTCGTTCGGCCTGAGCCTCCGGGTGTTGACGAAGGTTCCGTTCGTCGACTCCATATCGACCACGAGACATTCCTGGCCAGCCGTGGGGACCACAAGATAGGCATGCTGTCGGGATACCAGCTTGTTCTGGAACACAAGATCGCTCGTCGGCGAGCGCCCCACTGTTACCTTGTCGGGATCGGCGGCAGGGCTCCTTTTTTTCAGCTCAAACACCTTTCCCGCAACCAGATCTTCCCGGGAAATCTCGTTTCGTTCAAGGAACTCTCTTCCATTCGCCTGCTGCGTATCAAGCTGCAGGATTACGTCCCTGTCGAACACCCGCCGGGAATACTCGACAAGGAAGCCATGGGGATGCTCGGCGATAAACTCACTCTCCAGGAGACTGCCGAATTTGGAGACGTAATAGGCAACCGTATCCTCCCCGGCCTTCTCAGGTACGTCGGCGACACTCACCTGTTCGAACTGTCTGAAACTCCTGATAAACTCTATTCCCACGCCCTGGCGCACCGAATCAACCCTGGTAACGACCGCTTCGCCCTGAAGGCCGATCGCCCTATCTTGCCCGGTGAATTCCGGAGGCAGCAAAAAGGTGATGATGATCTCGTCGCGAGGTTTGAGAAGATCCCAGTTCTCTGTCCTGATGAAGGCTCCCCCCTGGCTGAGGTTTTCGCTTTCTCCGTCAGCCCGAGTCCCGGTTTGGCAACGAATGTGAGCGGCAAACTGGCGGTGTAACCGGGTGCTCCGTCGACGTTCTCTGGTTTCCATGGAATCCTAGGCTTCCACCGATCAGGGAGAGCCGATAAGAAAGTCACCTGCCCAGGGGTACCCACTGCCGGGAAGCAACGAATCTCAGCGGCAGACTATACACGTCCGAGGTCAGACGCGCGGTACTCATTCTCGTTCAGAGCCCCCCAAGTGATCCCTCCGCGGCACACACGCGGACGGGTTTTGCCAGTCGGGACTTCAACACGCCTTCGAGGCGTCAACCTCCTGCCAAGTGCGCCGGATACCAAGGAGGGTGCTCGGGAAAATTCACAGATTCTATTATACCGCGTAGAGGCGGAAATCTATCTCGATTTTTTTGTAGGTCTGGGAAAGCCGGTCGTGGAGGCCCCTGGCGGTTTCTCAAGAACAGTCCTCGGCCAAGCCAGAGGCGACCCGGAAGGGTAAAGCGCCGGCAAAGCCGGGTGGCGGAGGGTACCTTTGCTCGAGTGCATGGGCAGGAGCACCGGCGTCGACCCAGGCGGATAAAGGGATACCCCTGCGAGAGCCTCCGGTTCTCCGGGCAGGTCCGGACGGCAGCAAGGGGTCTTCACGAATGCTTTTCGCCCCGCGGGGGAGCGGGCATGGCAAGAGCGAGCTCCTTTAGCGTCCGGCCGCGAAGGGTTGTGGCCATCGCCTCCTCCACCTCCTGGGCGAGATCCTCCACCGCACCTTCGCCTGAGATGCCGCGGTTGACAGAAAGAGGGGGATAATGGCCCTCCCGGACTGCCCGAAGCACCTCGATGACCTCGGTGGCATCCAAAGGCCGGCCCGGGATATAGGCCGCGGGCTCCGCAGCAGTCGGAGTCAGGAGTCCATGGCGTTCGAGCGCCTCTAGCACGGAGCCGAGCACTTCCCACGGCACTTGGAGGCGTTTCGCCAGGCCCGCCAACGTCCACGGGGGATGCTCATGGTAGTAGTTCCAGCCGATAAGCTGCATGACCAGCAAGGCAAGCCGCTCCACCTGCCGGTTGGCCAGTCTCACCTCTCGCGCATCGGTCTGAAAAATTTCAGGCTGTTGATAGTAAAAGGCGACACTCGCCCCTACCAGCAAGATCAACCAACTCACATAGAGCCAGATCATGAAGGTAATGACTATGGCGAAGCCCGAGTAAATCGCCGTGTATTGCGTGGATTTAACCACAAAGGAAGCGAAGGCCCACCCGGTGGCCTCCCAGAGGACGCCCGACACCAGCGCGCCAACGAGGGCCGCATCGGGGCGGACCCGCGTATTCGGCACGAGCAGATAGGTCATGGCGAAGGCCACGATGGTCAAGAGGTAGGGGAGAAGCTTCGTCGCCGCAATGAGGATCCCGCCGAAGGGTTCCATGGCGACCAGCCTCTTCACCATCCCGGTGGTCATGAGCGAAGCGGTGACGCCGAGTGCCGAGAAAACAAGCACAGGGCCGATGAGAATCACGCTGAGGTAGCCACTGAACCGCTGGGTAACGGGCCGGCTCTGCCTGACATGCCAGATATAGTTGAATGCGCCTTCCATCTTCTGGATCATGGACGTCACGGTATACATCAGAAGGCCGAGGCCGACATAGCCGAGGACCTTCACCTTCATGTTGTTCACAAAGCCGATGATCCTGCCGGTCAGCTCCACTCCCTTGTCGCCGAGGGGTTTCAGAAAATTCAACAAAAAAGGCTCGACCTGGTTGTGGACTCCGAATCCCTTCAGGACCGAGAAGCTCACGGCGAGCAGGGGCACGAGGGCGAGAAGAGTACTGTAGACCAGGCTGGTCGCCCTCAAGGTGAGCTGTCCATTCGTGAGGTCGCGGATGACTGCGTAGCATATACGGGCGCACCTGAGACAGACGGCCTTCCACCGGGGTGCCGCATTGCCTAGGCCATCCCAGATGAGCCGGTTCAGGAGCCTATGGAGGTTTTCCAAGCCGATCACGGAATCCTCTCGCGCGCTGCCATCTTTTCACCGGCTCGCGTCCGATGACCGTTGCCTGGTCCCGCCACCGAGCCTTTGGTGGCCGAACGCTGATCCGGTCGCAAGGTGGGGTTGGTTCCGCCGCGAGCAGGCGATCTTGAAGCTTGACGGCAATGTCTCATGGGGTAATGGTTCTCGGCATCCTGATTACCATGGGCAGCACTGAATGTCCTGCCGGGTCGAGGAGGAGTTTTCCCCGGTGATCAGCAATGATCTTGTGCGCCATGGTGAGGAAGAGTCCCAGGCTCCATGGCTTGCCTGCCAATTCCGGGGCGAAGGCGTCGCACAGACGCCCGGGTCTCTCCACCCCGCCGATGACAATCTCCATCTCGTGATCCGAGTCCCGAAGAGATATGGTCAGGTCGGAGCCCTGAGGAACACTGGACTGGAGCTCGTTGAAGATCAGAGACATGCTTTTCTTGAACTGCCCCGCGTCCACGGGAATCATGAGATGAGCTGTATGCACGGCGACAGAGGGCCGCAAACCCGACGGCGATGTCTCCCCAGCTTGACCGTGAATCACCTCCTGGATGAGATGGTCCATTCGTTCTAGTTTCAACGTCGGCGAAGGAAGCTTCACGAAGGCGTCCACCTCCGTGAGAATTGTCTCCAACCTCTCCACCAGGGTGACGACTTTTTGCACCTTGGATCGGTCAACCTCCGGCTGAGTCATCCGTCTGACCAAGCCACCGATTGCCGTGAGCGGATTCCTGATTTCGTGGGCCATTGCCTGGGCCAGACGCACGTACGCCGCCATCCGCTCTACGGCAATCAATCGTGTCTGAGTTTCCCTCAGCGTGCTCATGGCATTGGCGTAGTGGCTCTTGAGTTCGGACCAGAGCCTGGCGTTCTCGATGAGGGGACCAATTATGAAGCCGATGGTTCGCAGCAGTTCGAGATCGTCACGATGGTAAGCGCCGGGTACATTCCGCCCCAGGTAAATGAGGCCGTGGATCTGATTGTGATAGATCAAGGGAACGCAAAGGATGGATCGTATCCTTAGGGCCACGATACTCTCCTGTTCCCGAAAGGAGGAATCGCTCAAGGCGTCCTCGAGCAGGAGAGATTCGCCGTTCTGCAGGATTCGATCAGTGATGCTCGTACTGATCGGAAAAGACGGGGCCGGCGGCTCAACGAGAATGGGCTCTAAACCGCCGTCATCCCGGAATATGGCAAGGTAGCTACGGTCTTGCTGAAAGATCTCCCTGAGTCGCGCGAAGATCTTCCCGGCGAGAACCGCCAGGTCTAGGTTCTCAGAGAGATCAGTCGTGATTTCATAGAGCAGTCGCAGTCTCTCATGATCCAGGGTCCACCCGACTTTGAAGTCGAGAGAGTCGAGAACAAGGGTTTGCTGCGAGATCTGCCTGGGCCCCGTGGCGAGCTGAAAGTGGCTCCGACCCAGTTGAATCAGGTCACCTGATTTCAGGTGGGTCTTCTCCACGATTCTCTGACCGTTCACGTATACGCCGTTGGCGCTTTTCAGGTCTTCGATCCAGATCTCCCCGCGAGACTCTTCAATGCGGGCATGACGTTGGGAAATGGCGGAATCAGGGAAGGTCAAATCGGCATCACCGCTCCGGCCTATAACACAGGGGAGCTGGAAGCTGAAATCCTTCCCGGTGCCGATCTCATGGAGAACCAACTGACTTGTCATGAAAGACGTTCCCTAGCTGGCTCGACGAACGTATCAGCGATACAGCCCCGAAGAGCGACGTCGTCCCGTCCGGCCCATCCAGTACCCGAGTAGCCAGCCGACGAGCACGACGGCAGCACCACTCAGAAACCAGCGAAGCTGTCCGGAGAGTTTGGTGTCGCGATATGCTGTCTCCATCGCGTCCACCTTCTTTCGCGTCTCCTCCACCTCCCTTTTCAACCGCTCGTTTTCCTGGGTCAACTCCTGCTGACTGCTGCCAACGCCTTTCAGCTGCTCCCGGAGCTTCTGATTCTCACCCTCTAGTTGCTGCGCCGTCACCATCCATGGGGGGCGGTCGGCGAGATAGCGCTTGAGGATCCAGCCTCGACGACCATCCTGAAGCGTTACCTCCGCCCACCCTCTCTCCTCGCGGAGCAAGGTCACCTGGGTGCCCGGCCGGAGCATGGCAATGATGCGCTGGTCGGTATCGATACCGCTCCTCAAGTTGGCCTCCACTGTCGTATCCGACACATAGAGACTCACCTGACGGGCTCCATCGCTCGTCCCCGAGAGGACGAGGGCGAAAGCCAAACAAGACAGCCAACCGAATAGCCCCGGGAAGCCCTTCCTGTCCACAATACCATGCCTCCTCATACGATTAGGCTCCACAACTCTTCTCTCCATGGATCAGCCTCGCAAGGTGGGCGTCATGAACGCGGGGTGCACCATTTGTTCGCCCTATACTACCCTGTTGCCGGGCGACAAGCCAGGAAATCCCGGTCAGCCCCTTACAGCACTTCGCCTCGCCTTGACGGTCCCGCCGCTTGGCGAAATCCCCCACCGTCCCTACCACCCTGCCGTCTTGGTTTAGCCCCGGTTGAGCACGAAGTAGCTCATTATCTCGATCAAGTACGGAAACAGCAAGATCAGTGCCAGCCAAACCGCGTGCACGCGGAGAAACGCCTGCGACTCGTCGGTTGTTGATCGTGGCCCAGGTTTTGCACATCCGTGGGATCGAGTCGGAAAGCGGGGGCGTGTCGCCGAGAAAGACTTCGTTTCCACGCGCCACCTTTCCTTGTTTTCCAGCGCGATCAGCAAGAATAGAGGGATAGGCAACGGAGTACCCCAAAGGGGAGGCCAAGAATAATGGTGACAAAGATTCTGGTGGTCGACGACGACGAGGAAATACGAGAGCTTCTCTCGGAGTTCCTGACCCGAGAGGGTTACCAGGTCGTCCTCGCCGCCTCCGGAGCCGAGAGTCTCACGATTGCGCAACGAGAGAATCCCGGAGTGATCCTCCTCGACGTGAAGATGCCCGGGTTAAGCGGCATAGATACTTGCAGGGGACTGAAGGGCCACGAGAAAACGTGGCATATCCCCGTGATCGTAGCGACCGCTTACCGAGAACGAGTGCTGGAGGCCTTCGATGCCGGGGCTGACGATTTTGTCACCAAACCCTTCCAACTCGACGAACTCGCCGTTCGGGTCAAGTCCATTGCGCGGATCCAGCATCTCACCGATGAGTTGGAGCGAGCCGCAGTCTATATCGGTGAACTCCAGAAAAACCTTCCGCGGCTGTAAACGGAGGACGGCAGTGCTATGGATATTCAACGTCAAAGGCGTCAACCCCCCGTGAGAGGGATACCGCGCGACGGGCACGGGGGCATGACCCGAGGGCCTGATGATTGCAAGCATTACCCTGACTGTAGCCGCTTGGAGCGCTTGTTAGCCGACCCTCCTGTCGGGCCGACCTCCGTATCCTTACCCGGGGATGCCGAACCGATCTGCCGTGGCTGTGAGCACTTCGAGCCCAGGCATACGCGTTGAGCGTTGGCCCAATCCGTTCACGACGCTAGAACCTTCGTGAATAAAGCATGCCGAGATACTCTCAAGCATTCGAATGGGTGACCACCTGCGTCGCCGAGGAAGCCCTCTACTTCAACGCATCCCGTAATCCCTTTCCCGCTTGGAATTTGGGCACTTTCTTTCCCTTGATCTCAATTTCTTTCCCGGTGCGGGGGTTCCGTCCCTTTCGTCCCTTCCGCTCGGCAACCTTGAATGTTCCAAATCCCACCAACGTGACCGCGTCACCCTGCTTCAAAGCGTCGGTAATCGCTGCAAGAACACAGTTCACCGCGGCTTCGGCATCTTTTTTCTTGCTCGTTACCCCAGCTACCTTGCTGATTAGATCCCCTTTGTTCATCGTATCCTCCTCTTAGTCTCTTGCGGCAGCTTTCACGAAGGACGTATAGCGATCCGGACGACCTTTGTCAACACGTGATTCCATGCCGCTAATTTGATTTGATGACCTTGGTTCACGCGGCTGAAAGCAGGGGCCGTTACCGACCAAGAGGGGAGAACACCGGACCTTTCGTCGCAACAAGATGCGACCGTCTTGAGAACACCCTCGTTGCAACTTCAACTCGCCCGCTCATCCCTGATGACTAGGCATCGAGTATGGTGAGCAACCTTTCTCGACGGTTTATCTCCGTCACGAATTCTGTTGCACGAACTTCCGCCCGCGGTGTAGGTTTGTAGTGAGGGGAGGCCTTGCGAACGCAGGGTCACGTTGTTCCCTCCACGAGAGGTGGTTGAAAAACCACAAGAACCCATGAGCCCGCCCTTGTTCGCGCAAGGTCTAGCCCGCATTATGCACGAGACGCCGTCGCGAGATCGGAGAGATGGCCGTGCCACCGGGCAACCACAGGGGCTCGGACCTGAGGCGTACTTTGTCAGTACCTCGCAAGGTTCGAGGCCCGAGGACGCCCGGAAGGACGGCCATATCCGCGGTCGTAGCAGGTGGTTCGTGCATAATGCGGGCTAGCAGGTGATCTTGGGAGGCAGCCTCTTCCCGAGGCACGCGCGTGGTTTTTCCGTAACCTGATGCGGACAAGGTATCGCCACGGAGGCGCCCTGAACCGAGTCTCAACCCTCAATCGGAAGCCTGCCAGGAGGGTCACCATGGCCCGCAAGATCCTTGTGGTGGATGACGAGAGTGATATTCGGGAACTGCTCAAGAACTTCCTCGCCACTGAGGGGTATAATGTTATTTTGGCTGCGGACGGTGAAGCGGCCCTGAGGTTGGCCGCAGAGGAAAACCCCGACGTCATTATTCTGGACATAAGGATGCCGGGGATAGACGGAATCGAGACGTGCAGGAGGTTGAGAGCCACGAAGAGTACCAGCCTGATCCCGGTGATCGTGGCGACAGCACTCAGGGATGCCTTGATGGAGTCACTGGAGGCGGGTGCCGACGACTTCGTCACCAAGCCTTTTCATCTCGTAGAGCTCTCGTTGCGTCTGAAGGCAATCTTCCGTATCCGCGATCTGACTGGTGAATTGGACCGCGTCGTCGCTTACATCGACGAGCTGACGAAAAATCACACCCACCTTTGAGGTGCGGGACTCGCGCGGGGGAGTGATCGTTCCTCTCATGCTCATCACCCACTCTTCCTCCGGGACGGAAGAGGATATCCATATGTCTCTCCTTGACCAGATTGGTGCCGAGAGGTTCCGCAACCGAACCCAGGAGATCATGGCGGCTCAACCCCTCTTCGCCTGGCTGGGCGCTCGCGTGGTGGCGGTGGGCGAGGCCACATGCGAGATCGAGCTCCAGCTCAGGGAGGAGTTCATGAATGATCGGGGAACCCTCCAGGCAACCGTGCTCTACGCGGTGCTCGATGCCGCCACCTTCGTTGCATCTCGCACCCTGGCGGGAGGTGAAAAGACCAGGGACTTCCATCAGGAAATGAAGGTCAACTTTCTCAAGGCGATCCGCGACCACCGCCAGACTGTCAAGGCGAGGGGTCGCGCGCTCCACCGGGGACGCTCCTCAGCGGTGGTGGAGGGAGAGGTCTTAAACCAGGATGGCGAACTTGTCGCCAAGGCGCTCGGCACCATCGCCATCCTGAAATTGCGAGAATCGAGCTTGAAAGGGGATTGACGGTGGAAAGTTCTTGACTTCCTTGGGGGGCTGGTGTTAGAAGATCCCTCTGTCCTGGCAGAGATCGAGTCCGGGCGCTTGAGAAAGCAACAGTGAGGAGGAGCATCATTGGCAACCCATAAATCCGCCATCAAAAGAGCCAAGCAAAGTGAAGTTCGGCGAACGCGCAATCGGGCGCGGAAAACCGTGGTGAAGAACGTAGTCAAGCGGGTTCGCGTCGCCCTCGCAAATAAGTCGGCCGAGGAGGCTCAGGCGGCCCTGAGCCAGGCAATCCCCGTGATTGACAAGGCTGCTGCCAAGGGGACCCTCCACCACAAGACCGCCTCCCGAAAGATCTCGCGCCTGAGCAGCCAGGTCCACGCCCTCGTCGCCAAGGAACAGCCCGCCACGGCGAAGTAGGTTCTTACTCCCAGTCGGCCCGGTCACACGAGACGGACACCACCGGCGCCGTCTGGGTTAGAATCTCGCAAAGATCTCCTGGTACACTTTTTCCGCCAGAAAATTGGCAATGTAGGCCACGGCCAGACGCCGGTTTTCTGAGGTTGCGAGGGGCAGCGCCCTATCGGTGTACTCCTGATAGTAGCTCAACGATTTATTTTCCCAAAGAATCTTGCCGCTCTCTCGCTGCTTCAGCGTCAGGCTCAAGCCGATGGTTACCCTGGTCTCCAGAGTTTTTTCCGCGTCCAGGTGAGAAACGGCGTCCGTCCTGATGCTGGTAATCGCTCCTGAAAGGATGGCGTCGGCCTCGGTCGGCGGCTTTACAGCAAGCCGCTGGGTGCGGATGAATTCGTTGAGCAGGGCGTTGGTAAAGATCGTCTCGATACCGACGATGGTCGTCTTATTCTCGACAACACCCACGGCAATGCTCTGGATATTGCCGGGCGCCTGGACGTCGTTTCCCACGAAGTGGTACCCGCAGGCAGAAAGCCCGATCCCCAGAGTGGCACAGCAGAGCAGGACCGTCCGGACAACGGCGCGCCAGACTGATTTGTCATCGGATAGTCCACGCCAGCGAAGCCATAGCCGAGAACTGCCAACGTCGAGGGTAACAGATTTCACCGCGTCTCCCTCTCTCCATGTGACCAGGTCATTTATACCACCACGTTCACCAGCCGTCCCGGGACCACGACCACCTTACGGGGAGACCGGTCGCCAAGAAACGCCCGAATCCGCTCATCAGCAAGGGCTGCCTGCTCAATCGCCCCATGACTCGCGTCCGGCTCCACCAAGACCCGGCTCCGGAGCTTGCCGTTCACCTGGACCACAATAAGGAGTTTCTCCTCCGCCGCCGCCTCCTCCTCCCACCGGGGCCAGGGCTCCCTGATGAGGCTCTGCCTCTGCCCCATCGCCTGCCACATCTCGTCGGCGATGTGGGGCACCATGGGCGAGATCAGCACCACCGCTGTTTCGATGGCCAGGCGAAGCACGGGAAGGGCATCGGGACCATACCCGCCCTCCGAGCGCATCTGGTATATGGCATTCACCAGCTCCATGACCGCGCTGATGGCGGTATTGAAGTGGAAACGCTGCTCGATGTCCTCGGTTACCTTCTTGATGGTCTGGTGAACCTTGCGGTGAAGGGCCCTCGCCTGGCTGTCCGAGGAGCCGTCGCCACGGTAGGACTCTACAGAGCGGAGCTGCTCCCGTTCTTCATACACCAAACGCCACAGCCGCTGGAGGAACCGAAAACATCCGTCAACCCCGCGGTCACTCCACTCGAGGTCTTTCTCGGGCGGCGATGCAAAGAGGCAGAAGAGACGGACCGTGTCTGCGCCGTATCGGTCGACGAGTTCCTCCGGGTCGACCACGTTGAGCTTGGACTTGGACATCTTCTCTTTGCGGCCCACTTCGGCGAGCTCACCACAGGTGCGGCAACGGTATACCTCAGCCTGCTCTTCCACCGCATCCTCCGGCCCCAGCCAGCCGTGCTCTGCACAGCGAAGGGTCTCCTTGCAGACCATTCCCTGGGTGAGGAGGTTGCTGAAGGGTTCATCCTGACCCACCATGCCCATGTCTCGGAGCACCTTGGTGAAAAATCGAGAGTAGAGCAGGTGGAGCACCGCGTGTTCGATCCCGCCGATGTACTGATCCACCGGCATCCAGTAGTCCACCCGGGCACGATCCAAGGGCCCGTGGTGGTAGTCTGGACAGCAGTAACGGAGGAAGTACCAGGAAGACTCCACAAAGGTGTCCATGGTATCCACCTCCCGCCTGGCGGACCCCCCGCATCCGGGACAGGTGGTCTCGACAAACTCTTTGAGGGTGGGCAGCGGCGTCCCCCCGCTCGGCGTCAGGCTGACACCCAGGGGGAGGACCACCGGAAGCTGATCCTCGGGTACGGGAACGATGCCACAGCCGTCGCAGTAGATCACGGGGATCGGGGCACCCCAGTAGCGCTGCCGGGAGATGAGCCAGTCCCGCAGGCGGTAAGTCACCGTCGCCCGACCCATGTTGTTTTTTTCGAGATCCTTGGCGATGGCCTCTCGAGCCTCGACACTCCCCATGCCGCTGAACTGCCCGGAGTTGATCAGAACCCCGTCCGCCTCGTAGGCTGCCTCCATGGAGCCGGCATCCAGCGTAACCCCCGGTGGATTGACCACCACCCTGACCGGTAGCCCGTACTTGCGGGCGAACTCGAAATCGCGCTGATCGTGTGCCGGCACCGCCATGACCGCGCCGGTCCCGTACTCCATGAGGACGAAATTGGCGGCGTAGATGGGCATGCGCTCACGGGTCATTGGGTTGCGACAGTAGGCACCGGTAAACACCCCTTCCTTCTCCAGGAACTCGGAGGTGCGATCGCTACGGAGGATGCGCTTGGTGCGATCGATGAACTCCCGCACCGCTGCCTCCTCGGTCTTCCCGCTGCAGAGCTCAACGACCAGGGGGTGCTCCACCGCCAGGCTCATAAAGGTCGCCCCGAAAACGGTATCCTGTCTGGTGGTGAAGACCTCTATATGTCGACCCCCATCCTCGAGGGGGAAGCGGATGAGGGCGCCGTAGCTCTTCCCGATCCAGTTACGCTGCATGGCAAGCACCCGCTCCGGCCACCC
>Ga0335070_10002108_pt1 | contig 23205 bp, 17 predicted proteins | sample Lox_Sample_13_FD_206722 | JGI IMG/M metagenome (GOLD analysis project Ga0335070, IMG submission 206722) | Soil microbial communities from Loxahatchee National Wildlife Refuge, Florida, United States - Lox_Sample_1.3 | ecosystem: Environmental > Terrestrial > Soil > Wetlands | place: USA...
TTTCTTCTGGGGCTGGATGTCACCACCGGGAAACCCGCGCCGGGATTTGGCGACGAAGGCCGCGTGGATCTGAAGAAGGGAGTGCTGGGAGATTTAAAGGATGGGCGGTATGCTTTGGAGTCGCCGCCCGCGGTGTTTGGCGACATTGTCATCACCGGATGCAGCAATGGCGAGGGTTCGCCCAGCACGGGCGCCTACGGCGACATTCGCGGCTGGGATGCAAAGTCGGGCAAGTTGCTCTGGACCTTTCACACCGTGCCGCGGCCGGGAGAACCGGGATCGGAAACGTGGCCGTCCGATGCCTGGAAAAACCGGTCCGGTACCAATACGTGGGGCTTTTTCACTGTTGATGTGAAGCGCGGGATTGTGTACGCGCCGCTGGGTGCGCCCACCTCTGACTTTTATGGCGCGGACCGCGTCGGCGATGGCCTGTACGGCAACTCGCTGGTGGCGCTCGATGCCAAGACGAGCAAGAAATTATGGCACCAGCAACTGGTGCATCACGACATTTGGGACTATGACCTGGCCGCTCCGCCGGCGTTGTTTGATATTCACCGCAACGGGCGTGTTATTCCGGCCGTCGCCCAGATCACCAAGATGGGTTTGCTGTTCGTGTTCGACCGCGTGACGGGAGAGCCCGTTTATGGCGTGGAAGAAAGACCCGTGCCGCAGACGGCCATACCGGGGGAAGTAACCGCAAAGACGCAACCGTTTCCCGTGAAGCCTCCGCCCCTGGCGAAGAACACCTTTCGCCTGGATGAGATGTACGACCGCTCGCCCGAGCATGCACGCTTTTGCAGGGAATTGTTTGAAACAAATCAGATGAAGATTGGTGTGCCGTATACGCCGCTGCCCCTGGAGGGCAATGCGCTGTTCTTTCCCAGCACGCTGGGTGGGGGGAATTGGGGCGGGGTGTCGGTGGATCCGTCGCTCGACTTGTTGTTTGTCAACGTGATGAACGTGGCGCAGTGGGGCCACATGGAGAAGCGGGGGGCCGCATTCGTCCGGACGTCTGCCTATGGCGCCTATGCGCGGTTTTGGAATCGGGAGACACGGATCCCCTGCCAGAATCCGCCGTTCGGAGAGTTGATCGCCGTCGACTTGGCTTCCGGGGATATCGCCTGGCGATCCGTGTTGGGACGGATCGAGGCCCTCGAAGCGATCGGGGTGCGCAACACCGGGTCGTTGAACCTGGGCGGGAGCATCGCGACGGCGGGCGGCATCGTCTTCATCGGAGCGACCAATGATTCCCGCTTCCGGGCGTTCGATTCCAAGACCGGCAGGCTGCTTTGGGAAACAAAGCTGGAGGCCAGCGGGCACTCCAGCCCCATCACCTACATGGGACGCGATGGAAGGCAGTATGTGGCGCTGATGGCGGCCGGAGGTGGAGCGTTTCTCAACGGCGGATGGAGCAACACCCTGGTGGCCTTTGCGCTGCTGGATATCCCCCGCAAGCCGTTGCCGCCGGCGGTGGCAAAGGCCGTAGCCGCGGCCGCTGCGGCCAGGCGCGGGCTACCGGCGGTCGGTGCATTTGCGCCGGTGGTGCTGCCGCCGGGCGGCGCGAAGGCGCTCGTCGAAAAAACCTGCGGCACGGGCTGCCATTCGGTCGAGGTGGTGACCAGCCAGCGAATGAATGAGAAGGAATGGAGCGCAGTGGTCCAAAGTATGGTGGCGCGTGGAGCGCAGGCCTCGGACGCGGAGGCGAAAGCGATCGTAGAGTATCTGACGAAGACGCTGGGTCGGTGACGTGCGGAGGTAGTGGGGTCATAGAGGCGAGATGATCAACTCATGGGCTGACCCGTCTATGGGCAACATTAGTTTTGGCATGGCAATCCTTTCATTCGGTACGCGAAACGGAGAGCGGGAAAGTAGCGTAAAATACCGTCATGGCTATGCCTGAAGATGAACCTCATTGGATCTCAAAACTTGCGGAGCGAGAACGCGCAAGAACACAGACGATCGAGGCATTTCAGACAGCGGCGCCGGCGTTCATAAAACTCTAAGCAGACAAAATCGCTTCAGATCTCGGACACTTTGAACTGGAATTTCCAGGTGGGAAATGCCATATCGAAGCGATACCCGAAAAAGGCACCATTACGATCATATGTTCCGGCTACAATCCGAGCACAGGTGCAACCGTGCAAATGCATTCCGAGAGTCAACGCATTTCTTCCTCATACCAAAACTGCGGATCGCATCGGGATTGGGAAGACACGCTGAACACGTCTGCACTTGGTATACATTCCAAGGGCATCTCGCCTGAATACACAGCCAAGAGGCTCTCAGAGAAGATTCTAAAGCCCGTTCTCTTCCCGGCTCTCTGAGCCTATTCTTCGACTTATGGCATCTTGCAAAGCTAGCCGTGCACGCGCAAGATCCATGACGGCCATGGATTCGTCGGCGTGAGGTTTGCCAGCGATTTCAACTATCCGAATCGCCGCTTCGTCATGCGACTCCTGCGTACGGGTCTTTGAGCGAACGAAGTCGTTGCGCTCGGCGGCAAGTCTAAGGGTTTCACAGTCTCGATATCTGCTCACTGTGACCTTGCTTTTTAGAGGAATCTAAGATACAGTCGTCTCAGTGTTACGGCGTCTAAATCACTGAAAGGACTATAACTTACATTGGGTGGAGGCTTATGAGTTACGCAAAACGCATGCTGGAAGCTCGGGAAGATGAATATGGTACGCGCCAGCTAGCATGGGAGAAGAAAGCCATAAAAAACGGGTGGATGTGCCAGCTTGACGGTGAGCCGCTTGAGCCCGAAGAGGTAGGGCAGAAATACTGCAATCGCCACATAGCGCGGCTTGAGAAGCTGGCACGAGAATAAGTCGCGACCTACGGAAACAGGTAAGCCTATGGCCGGCATCAAACGCAGTTCGCTACCTAAGACTCCTCGATACCAAAAACTCTCGGTTGATCTTCCATCCCGGTCTCTAACGCTGTACGCGGGCAGCAAGGTGCGCTCAGCGCTCAAAGAGGTGACGACCGATATGAATCTGTATCACGGCGTACGTCTCGGGCAGGTCCTAGAGGCTGTCTATGAGCAAGGAATGAAAGACGGGCGCAAAGACATAATCGAGCAGATGGAAGCGATCAGGAACAAAGCCAAGTACCTACCGCCCGGAAGGCCACAAAAGGCGCAACGTCGACCTTAAGCCGCCACTCCCGTCTATGACCCCACTACCCGTGCGGATGCCCGGAGTCCCGGCATCTTCGACGTGCCCGTGACAGGACCGTAAGAAAACCTGCATCCAATCGGGAACAAAACGCAATTCTTTCCGTCTTACCTTTGGTGAACTCCATCTGGCAGGACTTGCGTTACGGTTTGCGCGGGCTCCGCAAACAGCCCGGTTTCACCCTCCTCGCCATTTTGGCCCTGGCGCTCGGCATCGGCTCCGTCACCACCATCTTTAGCGTCATCGATAACGTGCTCCTCGATCCATTTCCTTACAAGGATGCACGCAGGATCGTCACGTTCTACATCCGTGACGTGGAAAGGGGCGATCGTGGAGGGCGCGGCTTTTTTCCCATCCCGGAATTTCTGGATTACCAGGAACAGAACCATGTCTTCGACCGCGTGGTCGGTGATAACGGTGAAGACGTCCTCTATACCAGCGGGGAAGGCACCGAGCGCTTCCAGGGCGTGAATGTCACGCCGAACGTGTTCGAGTTCCTTGGAATGCCGGCGCTACTGGGCCGCGGCGTCACGCCCGGCGACGGCAAGCCGGGAGCGGCGCCGGTCTTCGTCATGAGTTACAAGTTGTGGGCCAAGGAATTTAACCTCGATCCCAAGGTGCTGGGGCGGGTCTTTGTTCTGAACGGCAAACCACGCACTCTGGTGGGTATCATGCCGCCGCGGTTCACCTGGTGGGCTGCCGATCTGTGGATACCGGCGCCGCTCGACCGCAGCGATCCCGAAGCGCAGCGCGGCTTTGTGATGCACGCCCATCTGAAACCCGGCATCACGATCCGGCAGGCGGAGGCGGATCTTGACGTCATTGCCCGGCGGCTCGCGGCGGTTTATCCCAAGGATTATCCGAAGAGATTCACCGTCCAGCTTCAGACTCTGGCCGACTCGGTGGTCGGGCAGTTCAAAACCGTCCTGTACACGTTGCTGGGCGCGGTGGGGCTGCTGCTGCTGATTGCCTGCTCGAACGTAGCCAACATGCTGCTGGCGCGGGCTTCGGCGCGCGAGAAAGAGATGGCGGTTCGCGCGTCTCTCGGCGCAAGCCGGTGGAGATTGGTCCGGCAACTGCTGCTGGAGAGCCTCCTGCTGGCTCTTGGCGGCGCACTGGCGGGTTGCCTGGTGGCTTACGGAGGTATCAAGGCGCTGGTGGCAGCTATTCCCGAGAACACCATCCCGGATGAAGCTGTCATCGGTTTGAACGTGCCGGTTCTGCTGTTCAGTCTCTCGGTCGCGGTATTCACCGCCTTGCTGTTCGGCCTGGCGCCTGCCCTGCACTTGGCCAAGCCCGATATCGTCGAGCCGCTGAAAGACTCCGGGAAAGGCGTGAGTGGTGGATTCCGCCACGGCAAGCTGAGAAGCACGCTGGTGGTAGTCGAAGTGGCCTTATCGCTGGTGCTGCTGGTGGGAGCGGGTCTGTTGATGCGCAGCTTCGTCGCATTGCAACAGGTTGAATTAGGCCTGAACCCGGATAACATCCTCGTGGTGCGCCTGCCGTTGCCGAAGGAACAATACAAAACCGTCGCGGCGAAACAGCATTTCTTCCGCGAACTGCTCGCGCGATTGTACGCCTTGCCGGGAGTGGTGGCGGCCACCGAGACCAGCACTCTGCCGCCCTATGGCGGCATCGGCAGCGAGGTGGATGTCCCCGGCAAGACCCATTCCGAGAAATGGAACGCTATCTTCCAGTTGTGCAGCGAAGGCTATTTTTCGACCGTGGGAATCCGCATGCTGCGCGGCCGCCTGCTATCACCGGCGGACGTGAATGATGCGCGCAAAGTCGCGGTGGTGAATCAAACGCTGGTGAAAAAGTACTTCGGGCAGGAGAATCCTATCGGACGGCAAATCAAACTGAGCATGCTCGAAACCGTGCCCAAACCGCCGGTCAAGGACCCGGTGTTCGAAATCATCGGCGTGGTTGCTGACGCCAAGAATCAGGGCATCCAGGACCCGCCCAGTCCGGAAGTATGGATACCATACACCGTCACCGGCGCTTTCGAGCGCGGGATCCTTGTTAGGACCGCCAAAGACCCGCTCCCCATGCTAAACACCGTGCGGCGCGAAATCTGGGCGGTAGACCGCAATGTCGCGCTCACCCTAACCGGAACTCTGAAGGACTTTCTCAAGTCGTTTTCCTACGCCGAGCCCCGCTTCAGCTTGATCCTTCTCGGCGTGTTTGCGAGCGTGGGACTGGTGCTCGTGGCCATCGGCGTCTTTAGCGTCATCGCGTACACGGTTTCGCGGCAGACGCACGAAATCGGGATTCGCATCGCGCTGGGCGCCGGTCAAGCGGATGTTCTCCGCATGGTGATGCGCATGGGCGTGCGATTAATCGGGCTCGGTACGATCGCCGGTCTTGCCGCCAGCTTTGGCGTCACCCGTCTGTTGGCCAGCCAGCTCTGGGGCATTTCCCCTCACGATCCAGTCACGCTAGTCGGAGTGGTCGCGGTGGTGGCCATCTTCGGGCTGGCGGCCTGCTACTTTCCGGCAAGGCGCGCCACGCACGTGGATCCGATGGTGGCGTTGAGATATGAGTGAAGGGCTGCGTTCCCGTTAGTTCCGCGACTACATCTCGAGCCACTGCCTGATGTGCTCGTATACTGCACGCTTGCTGAGCAGGTCAAAGTGGCTCGTGGCATGACCCACCCACTGCTGGGATTCGGCGAATGACAAAGTCATTGCAGCGTCTTCATGACGCCCCAGAGCGCTGTCCACCGGCACGATTCCGTCCCCGGAAAGTCCGTCGTCCAGGCCGCCCGTCTTCTCCGCGGTCGCGGCAATCGCGTAGCACTGCACTGCTTCTGGTAGCGGCATCGGCCGTCGAAGGTCTCCCGAGTGCTCGAAGCGATCACGTCCATACCAATCGTCGTCCAGTAGATTGCCGTAACGGAGATCGGTGATGCCGGCGCTGCGAATCTTGCCCAGACGAGCGAGCGCATTCGTGTAGGGACTTAGATCCAGGGCGCCGATGATCTGGTTGCCCAAACGCTCCAGGGGTGTACCGTGGTGCGGCGTGCCAAGAAAGACAATCTTGCGCAGTTGCTGCGGCCATGTGCGCCCTGCCGCCGTGGCGTAGTAATAGGCACTGCGCGATACCAGTCCTCCCATGCTATGGGCAATGATCACAAAGTCTTCTAACGGTACAGGCCATTGCTCCAGAAGCGTCTCAAGCAACTTGGCGAAAGCCAACCCGTTGGTAGAGATATGCAGGCCGCTGTTGTAGTGTAGATGCACGGGCGTGTATCCCAGGTCGCGGGCTAGCGCCGCCCCATGGTTATGCCGCTTTCGCTTCCATTGCAGATCATTCATGCACAGCCCATGCACCAGTACCACCAGCTTGCTGCCTAGCCGGGGAATCGCGCCGGCCAACGCCTCCCGTTCGAGCGTCAACGGCGTGCCTTTGTGGCGCAAGCGTATGGAAATCGCGAGTGGATTGTCAGTCGCAGCGAAATAATCACCCATCACACCGTTCAGGGCAGCCAGCACGGCTTGGCGTTCAGGTGTCGACTTCCTCTCCTCCAGCATGGGTACGAGCGGAGCGAGAATGGTCTCGATCCCACCACTTACCAACCCGGTCACCGAGCGGATGCTCTCGTAAACCAGACCCGTGATGCCACTGGTGGGCCCCTGGGATGGCGTATCGAGGATTCCAGGGGCACGTGCGATATTGTCGTGCATCGCCTCTACCAGTTCACTGAGTCCCACAGTGGCGTCAACGGCCAGCCGGCTGAACGCGAGAAGATCGGAGGGATGTATCTCACTCCTTTTAGGCAAGCTGCCAGCTCCTTAACTCTCGGCCAGGGGGACATCACGGACGTAAAACCGGGTGCTACAGAGTTGGCACCAGTAAGGGTTGCGCCCCAGCATGCGAAGGAGCCAATCGAATAAGCCGTGCGACGGATAAATACGATGCGAATGGCAATTTGGGCAGAGAAATGACATTTGCTATTCCCTCCCTCACCGGGAGCCACCGCCGCCAGAATTGCGATACAGTTGCGGCCGGGCTGCGTTCACGTGAATGGCTCTTCCGTTGAGTTCGGTGCCGTTGAGCGCGACGATTGCCTTTTCCGCGTCGGCATCGTCTGCCATCTCCACGAAGGCAAATCCTCTCTTTTGGCCTGTCTGCCGGTCCGTCATCATCCTGAACCGCTCAACAGTCCCGTGTTTCTCAAAGATGCATCGAATGTCCTGCTCGGTGGCTTCAGGGCTGAGGTTTCCTACAAAGATATTGTTCATGTGTGCGCTCTCTTCTGGAAGGTTGGAGGGGCTTGCAGGCCGGTCCGTTCCTCTCTGGCAAAGCCATCCGGGACGGACGGTGAAGGTGGCCGAATAACAGCTAGGCCGCTCGGCTCATGGTGGATAGTGCCAACTTCAGTCTACCAGATGGCGGGGTCAGCGTACCGGTTTGCTTCGAAAAGCGATTTATAGCCCCGATTTAGGTGTTGAGTCCTAAATCGGGGTTATTGAGGTTAGAACCTACCAGCGCTTGCGACGAAAGCCGCCGCCGCCACCCGCACGCTCGGCCTTTGGACGAGCTTCGTTGATGTTCAGGGCGCGGCCGTCGAGGCTTGTCCCATTCAACGCGGCGATCGCTCTCTCACCTTCGGCGTCGTTGTCCATCTCCACAAATCCAAAGCCTCTGGGTTGCCCGGAGTCGCGGTCTGTGCAGATGTTAACTCGTCCAACCGAACCATGAGGTGTGAATAGCGAACGCACGGTCTCTTCCGTCGCTCCAAAGCTGAGGTTCCCTACAAAAATATTTTTCATTGTCTTTCATTTTCCTTTTCTGACTTGAACAGCGGCTAATTTTGGAGGTGGACGAATATAGCGAAAACAGGCTAAACAGGTCTGCCTTGAATTGGCGGGATCAAATCTTGTTCACTATAGCACAAACCTGGCGGCGGAGGTGAAAAAGGCGTGTGAAGTAAGTCTAACAACGATGTCCGAAATGTCAAATCGGCAACACCTGTAAGAATAGTCTTACAAACGGGCGCCGGAGTTCGGAGATGATTTCGTCCGCCAGGCGGTTCTCTCCTAGTTTTCGGAATTCCCGGCGCCGTTCTGCTTCACCACCTGCATGCGCGCCAGGGTCTGCCTGGCTTGCTCCGCCTTGCCCAGTCTCTTGTACACCAACGCGAGTTGGTAATACGGGCTCGGATCCATTGGGCTCAGCTCGATCGCGCGTTCAAGAGCCGCCGCGGCCTCTTCATAGCGGCTCCTTGCCACGTAGACTTTGCCGCGCAGATAAAATACGTCCGCGTCCGAAGGCGCACTCTTCTCAGCGAGCGAAAGTTCGTCCAGGACCTTTGCGTAGTCAGCACGATCCGGGCTCAGCATTGCCCGCGCGATCAGCAGATGAATCATTGGATATTCCGGCTTCCGCTGTGCGAGGTCTCGCAGAATAGCCGCCTCCTGCTCGGGGCGATCCGTTTTGCGGTATGCGTCGGCAATGTGCAGATACGCTTCCGGTTCATCGGGGGAGTGACGCAACAAGTCTCGTAACACTTCGATGCCCGCTCGGTATTGTTCGGCGCGGACCAGATCGGATCCGAGTGGCAACAGGAGCGCGGTCGATCCAGGCAGTTTGCGCCGGCCCTCCTGCAGGATGTTCACAGCGTCACCGTATCGCTGTGCCTTCTCGAATAGGAATGCGAGAGCCAGATAGGAATTCTCTTGCAAAGGATCCAAACGGATGGCCTCACGCAGATGAGCAATGGCTTCCTCACGCTGGCCTGTGCTCTCATAACTCAGTCCTGCAACTCCCGCGGCCGAGGCCCGCACCGCTTCGGGCAGGCCCGCCTGGTGCTGCACGGCCGCAGCATTGCGAACCGCATCCTCGTACGCGCCCACCGTGTTCTCCAGAACGGCGAGTTCCATCGCGGATCCGGCATTCGCGCCGCTGGCTCGCTGCGCGCGGAGGGATTCCGCGAGCGCCAGATCAAACAGCTTGTTCTGCACCAGGAACTGGGCCAAACCGGCGTGCAGGTTGCCATCCTGGGGGAAGCGCTTGGCGGCTTCGCGCAGACTGGCCTTCAAGCCTTCAAGGTCGCCCAGAGAGAAGTTGACCCGAACCAGCATGGCCAGTGGAAGAACGTTGGATGGTTGAAGACGATCCGCAACAGCCAGCGACTTGCGGGCGGTAAGAAAATCGCCGGAGGCCGCCTCGGCAACGCCAAGGCCATAAAAGGCCTGGGCGCTGTCCGGCGCCAGGCAGCTTGCCTCGCGATAATCTCGGACCGCCTCGGCATACTGATGCTGCTGCATTTCACTTTGTGCCGCGGCGGTAAACATCTTGAGGCGGGTTGCCGTTTCCGCAGCCGTCAGCGGCTGAGTGGGGCAATCGCCGCCCAGACCAGGAGCACAGGCAGAAAGCGCGGCGGCTGCCAGGCCCAGAACCTTAGCGCACACTGCAGTGGAGCGGCGTACACCAATTAAGCTCATAGACATCCTTCCGCGTTTTGTCCCGCTGGAGGGGCTGCTGATTGCCCTGTGAGTCTGAAGCGCGGCTCATCAACACGTAGTCACCCGGCGATGCGGTCCATGTGTAGCTCCATCGCACCCACCGAAACGGTTCAGGGGAGGACTGTGCCTGGGCGGGATTCCACGTCTTGCCGCCATCCACTGAAAGTACCACCTCGCGGACAGAGCCGGTTCCGGTCCAGGCGAAGCCCCAGACCAGATGCCTACCGGCAGGGAGGTTCATTTTACCTGTCGGCCAGGCGACTACGGACTTGACTTGGATAGCCGACAGTCGCGTGATCCGTTGGTCCTCATCGGTTCGAATCACGCGATTGTAGACGCGGTCCATGCCGCTCTGGTAAAAGGGGGACTGCCGGTCGCCTTCATTCAGTACCACGATTCGCTGGACCCATTTCACCGAGTCCATCGCGTACCAACCCGGGAAAAGCGCACGCGCCGGGAATCCGTTACGGCGCGGCAAGTAGAGATCGTTCAGCTTGAACGCCACCAGGCTCGAAGCATCCAGACACTTTTCGACTGGGACAAGCTGCGCGTAGGGCAGCGGCGCAGAATCCTGCAACAATCGGCCCGCATCGGCGCCTTCGAAGCCGACCAACGCCGCCTCGCGATCGATTCCTGCTGGTTCGAGCAAGTAAGAGATGGGTACGCCTTCCCACATGCCGTTGCTTGCCGCCGAGCCATCGGCTGCATTTCCGGAGCACTCCAGAACCGCTTCCACCTTCTTCGCCGGTAACTCGACCAAATCGCTGAAACTCAATTGATAGGGATGAGCGACGCGGCCCTCAATCCGCAGTTGCCAGGTCTCCAGCGAAAGTCGAGGCTCGCTGAAGTGATCCCGGACGAAGAAGCGATCCGGCGAGGTCAGAGTGCCTTGGACTTCACGCAGCGGGTAAGCAAGATTCTGGGGTTCCGAAGCAGTGAGCGCCGGGGGGAGAATCGTTCCGGCGCCCGAAAGCAAAAGTAGCTGCCGGCGCGTCACCTAAAATATCAGTTTAAGCGCCATCTGGGTGATGCGTGGATCCCGTGCCGTGGTGATCTGGCCGAATGTGCTGTCGGTCACATACGTATCCGGATTGGTGAACTGCGGGTGGTTGAGGACGTTAAAGAACTCCACCCGGTATTCCAGCTTGAACCGCTCGCCGAAGTTGAAGGTTTTGTGCGCGGAGAAATCGATGTTGAACGTTCCCGGACCAATTAACGTATTACGGCCCACGTTGCCGAAAGTGTTGTTCGCAGGCGTGGTGAAGGCGTTGGTGGTGAACCATTGCGCCAGCTTGGCAGCCGTTGATCCGCTGGTGTAGTGCGGCGTGGACACGTACTGCGCCTGGTCATTGGAGACTTCGGGAAGGCTAAACGAGTAATCTCCCGCGGTAGTGATGTTCAGCGGAAAGCCGCTCTGCCAGGTCCAGATTCCCGCTGTCTCCCAACCGCCAAGGAGAGTTTTGGCCAATCCTTCCTTGGGCGAGGGGAGTTGCCACAGGTAATTCAGCACGAAACGGTGCGGAACGTTGTAATCCGAAACACCTCGATAGGCATTCACATCGTAGGGGTTGATTATATTGATGCCGCACAGGTCGGTTTGATACGACACGGCGTCGATGCTCTTGCTCCAGGTGTAATTCGCGCTGAGGTTAACGCCATGCGAGAAGCGCTTCTCCACGACCACTTGGAGAGAGTTGTAAATGGAATTTGCGCCTGACGTATCCACGGTGATCTGGCCGAACTGCTGGTACGGCCGGCGGGCATCCTCGTTGTCGGCGGTCGCTGTGGGACTGGGTAACGGAGCGTTGACGTCGGTGTTGTAGGCGAGGTGCCGGCCCGAGGACGCGACGTAGCCCACGCGCACCAGCACGTCACTAGTCACCTGGTGCTCGACGGTCAGGTTCCAGTTCTGCACTCGCGACGGCGTCCAGTTATGCTGGTACGCAACGGCCAGGCTGAGCGGGATGTCGAAGGCCACGTTGGACGGTGGAAGCTGAGGAGCATACGCTCCTGGGAACGGATTGGTCGTTCCCTGATACGGATTCATGAAGGGAACATTGAAGAAACTGTATTGCGGGCTGAAAGGTGCGCTGTCTACCATGTTGTTGAACGCCTCCACGAACGGCGGCTGATAGAACAAGCCCCATCCGCCGCGAATCGTGGTCTTGCTTTTTCCTCCGGGATTATAGGCAAATCCGATGCGCGGACCAAAATCCTTCCAGCTCGACAAGAATCCGCCGTCGGGACAGCCATGGTCGCCGGCGAACAGATAACCGCCCGGCGCGTTCGGGAACCGTGTGGATTGCTGCCCGGGTAGCCAGCATTCGGTGCGCCCCTCTTCGTCGTGGTAGGGAATGAAGGGATCCCAGCGCAGTCCGAGGTTCAGCGTGAGGCTGCGGCTTACTTTGAAGTTGTCTTGTATGAAGAGGCTACCCAGATTCCCGCGGCGTGCCGCGTATTCGCCCCCTCCCTGAATGAAGTGATGCACGTCGCCGATCAGGAAGTCTGCGAAGGGATTCCCCGTATTCCCCGTACCGCTGAACGTGAAGCCACCGTTCTGGCGATAGGTGTTGATCAGATCTACGTCCATCCTCATGAAGTCGCCGCCGATAGCAATCTCGTGGCGCCCATGGACCCAATGCAAGCTGTCGGCGAAATGGAAGTTATGGCGATTGAAATGTCCGGGATGGCCGGAACTGATACCAAAGAAACCGGACACGGAGAGCGAGATCTCTGCCGGATTCGTACTGGCAATGGGAATACCAAGACTCGCCATGCTGAACGGAGCGCCGCTGATAATGGTGCTGTTGTTCCGGTTGTAGGAGAAGATCGCGTTGTTCAGCAAGGTGGGGCTGAATGTGTACGTGTCGCTTGCCGACACCCCTTGATCCCAGATATTCCATCCTCGGCCCGAGGTGACGATGTTCTGGCTCCCCACAACCGGATCCTTCCCGTAGCGGTCGTAGAAGTAGCGCCCGTAGATGCGCTGCTTGCTCAGGTTGTAATCCACCCGGGTCATGAACTGGTTGTCGTGTTCGTTGTCCGGGAGGTTGTAGTAGACCACGCCGCTCGGATCGACAGCGGGCGGAACCAACTTGAGGATGGCGAGGCTTGCGGACGTGAATTCGCTCGAGGGGATCTGATTGTTCGGGTAAGGAACGCCGGTATAAGGGTCCACCAACTGCCGGCTCAGGGCGGAAAAATCGCCGTTCCGCTCCGCATCGGTCGGCACGGTGGTTGAGTTGCCTTCCGAAACATTGCGGGATTGCATCCCCTGATAGGTGCCGAAGAAGAAGAGCTTGTCCTTGATAATGGGGCCGCCGAAGGTTCCCCCGAACTGGTTGCGCTTGAGCTGGTCGGCCGCGGCAGCAAAGAAGTTCCGCGCGTTCAGGTCGCCATTGCGCAGAAAATCGAACGCCGTGCCATGAAATTCGTTGGTCCCTGATTTCGTCACCACGTTGACGATGGCTCCCGAACCCCGTCCGTATTCGGCGCTGTAGCTGTTCGTTTGTACGCTGAACTCCTGAACAGCGTCGGGGTTGGGAAACGGGTTGTTGACGTTGGTGTAATGGTCCTGGTTGCTGCCGCCGTCGAGATTGTAATTCACGGTGTCGGCGCGAGCGCCATTGGTGGTGATGGACATCGCGTCCGGTGAGCTCGCGGTTTGAATTGTGTCCCCTGATCCGTTCGCGTTTCCCGCACGCAGATCCGCGGTTCCGGGCGTCAGTAGAATCAGCGCCGCGGCGTTGCGCCCGTTGAGTGGCAGGTCGATGATCTTCCTTTCGGTGATCACTTCGCTCAAGGCTCCGGAACGTGTCTCGATCATTTGCGCGTTGGCTTCAACCGTGACCGACTGCGACGCGCTGCCGATCTTTAGCGTGATGGGAACCGTGGAGCTCTGATCCGTTTTGACTTCGATGCCGCGCTGCTCGAAGCGCTCGAAGCCGGCGGCTTCTACGCTAATGCTATAGACAGCGGCCGGCAGCAAAGGGAACACGTAGCCGCCGTCATTTCCGCTGAGAGTTTCACGCTTCAGCCCGGTAGCCAGGGCCGTGGCTGTGACTTTCGCGTTAGCTACGGCGGCCCCGCTGGGGTCCTGAATCGTTCCTGCGATAGTTCCAGTGGGCTCGGCAGCGTTCAGAAGACCACAAAGACAAAATGCCAGCACGAAATAAACACGCATTTGGTTTCCCCCTCCAAACCAGTTCCGGGCGCGTACTCCTAGGGCCATCAACCAGGATTGCCATTTTAAGAACCAGTTTCCAGCTAGTATATATCCGTTAGAATCGGGTTTCAGCGTTATTTTCATCGCCCTTAGGCGCTTTCGTGCGGCGCTCGATGCGTTCCGCAGGAAGGCCCCTGTACCCTCCGAGAGAAAGTAGATCGAGTCTTCGACATCACGGACACATTGATGTTGCCGTCGTCGGGGACTGGCTGTACTGAGTTTCCGTCGCTGAGTTTTCGTGGGTCCGCAACTACTCGATGCCCGCGACAAACTGCTGGGCGGGACGGAGCGAGGATTCTATCGGCTGGGGATTGCGCTGAAATCCCCAATCGCAACGGGGTAAATGGCTCAATATACACCGCACGGGAGTGTACGAAGAGAAGTTTCGCGCGAAATTCCACTGGATTCAGTCGTTTGGTACCCGCCTTGCAGAGCCCTCCACCATCATGGACGGACCCCGCCGCAACCTCTTGCGCTGGCTGCTCGGCGGGGGGCTTTCCGCTTCTCTGATTTCCTTCCTTTATCCTGCATTCAAATTCATGAACCCGCCGGACATTCCGGAGGCCTCGGTCAACGAGGTCAGCGCCGGAAAAGTTCAGGATCTGAAACCGAATACCGGCAAGATCGTAAAGTTCGGCAGCCTCCCGGTGATGCTGGTCCGCACCACCGAGACGGAGTGGCGCGCTTTTTCGGCGGTCTGCACACATCTGAACTGCACCGTGCAATACAAGGAATCCAGCCACCAGATCTGGTGTGCTTGTCATAACGGGCTTTATAACTTGAACGGGCAGGTAGTGTCGGGTCCACCGCCCCACCCGCTCGAACCATATTCCGTGCACATCCGGGGGGATGAAGTGGTGATCTCCCGGAGGGCGTGAAAGGCGAAACATGGCATCCGCCACCGAGCCCCCGCAGCAGTCCGGATGGCTCGAAGAGAGGCTCGGGCTGGCCTCCATCCGGGCCTTCCTGGCACATAAGACCGTGCCGGTGCACGCGCATACGGTTTGGTATTACTTCGGCGGAATTACCTTATTCCTTTTCGTTATCCAGGTGCTGACCGGCACTCTCCTCCTGCTGTATTACCGGCCCTCTCCGGCGGAAGCCTACGAGAGCGTGCAGTTCATCATGACGCGGGTGCAGTTCGGGTGGCTGGTGCGATCGATTCACAGTTGGTCGGCGAACCTGATGATCCTGTCCGCTTTCATCCACATGTTCAGCGTGGTATTCCTGCGCGCCTTCCGGCGGCCACGGGAACTAACATGGTTGAGCGGGATCGGGCTGCTCGGCCTGGCGCTGGCATTCGGCTTCAGCGGATATCTGCTGCCGTGGAACACCATATCGTATTTTGCGACCAAGGTTGGAACCGACATGGCGGCGGCGGTGCCGGTAATCGGGCATAGCCTGGCGCGGTTTCTGCGCGGCGGCAATGACGTGGGCGGCGCCACCTTGACTCGTTTCTTCGGATTCCACGTGGCTGTATTGCCCGGCATCACCACGCTGCTGCTGTTGGCGCACCTGGCGCTGGTGCAGAAGCACGGAATGAGTTCGCCGCAATGGGCGGTGGACCAGTACAGCCGGAAAGGGCAGCCCGTTCCGCAGATGCTGTTCTTTCCGAATTTTTTCTTGCGCGAGCTGATGGCATGGTACGCGGCGCTGGGAGTGTTGGGGTCGCTCGCGGCAATCTTTCCTTGGGAACTGGGTGTGAAGGCGGACCCCTTCGCTCCCGCACCGGCGGGAATCCGGCCGGAATGGTACTTCCTCGCGCCCTTCTACACGCTGAAGCTGATTCCGAGCCACGTGTGGGTGTTTGAGGGCGAACTGGTTGGGCTCCTCGGATTCGGGCTCCTGGCGCTGTGGTGGGTGGCGCTGCCGTTCTGGGCGGTGAACCGCCAGGGAGTGGAACGCACGCGCTGGGTGACGGGCGCCGGCGTAGCTCTCGTGGCCTACCTGGCTACTTTCTCCGCATTGGGGTACTGGCGATGAGATACGGCGTGCTCGCGTTCCTGTTGGCAGTTCCCCTGACGGCAGCGGATTCCTGCGTGGAGTGCCATTCCGTGCTCGAAGGCAAGTTGCAGGCTCCCGCGAAGGCCTTCGCCAACGACATTCACGCACGCTTCGGATTCAGTTGCGCTGATTGTCACGGCGGGAATCGCAATGAAACGGACCCCGAAGCCGCCATGAGCAAGGCGCGCGGCTTCGTCGGAAAAATTCCTCGTACGGCGGTGCCGGAGCGCTGCGCGCATTGCCACAGCAACGCCAGTTTGATGGAGAAGTACAAGCCCCGGCAGCGCGTGGATCAGATGGCGCAATACCGCACCAGCGTGCACGGCAAACGTCTCGCCTCGGGCGATGTGAAGGTCGCTACTTGCATCGATTGCCACAGCGTCCATGACATTCGCGAGGTGAAGGATCCACTGTCACCCGTGCATCCGTTACGCCTGCCTGAAACGTGCGCGCGGTGCCACGCGGACGCGGCACACATGGCCGGCTACAAGATCCCCACCGATCAGTTCGCCAGCTATCGCAAGAGCGTCCACTGGCAGGCGCTGGCGAAACGCGGCGATCTGTCGGCGCCGAGCTGCGCCTCCTGCCACGGCAACCATGGCGCTCAGCCCCCCGAACTCGAATCGGTGGCCGCGGTTTGCGGCACGTGCCACGTCATGATGGAAGACCTCTACAAGAAGAGCCCGCACCAGCCGGTTTTTGCTGCGATGGGCGCCGGGGGATGCGTGGTCTGCCATAGCAACCACGAGATCCGGCCGCCGAACGTGGGCATGCTCGCCGGACCGAACGCGGTTTGCAGCCAGTGCCATGACGCGACGTCAGCAGGCGGGATCGCAGCGGCGGACATGGCGCAGCAGATCACCACGCTGGACAAAGCGCTTGAGCGGTCGGACCAGATTCTGGCCAACGCGCAGCAGTCCGGGATGGAAGTCTCCGAAGCGCTTCTGCGGCAGCGCGAGGGCCGGGAGAATCTGGTGAAAGCGGCAGTGGCTGTGCACGCCTTTCGGACCGCGGCGGTTCAGAAGCCGGTCAAGGAAGGCTTAGCCATCGCGGCGGAGACCTACCAGGCAGGTGTGAGCGCGCTCAAGGAACGAAGAACGCGCCGGCAGGGCCTGTCGGTTTCACTGATCGCCATCGCCATCACCATGCTCGGGCTTTGGCTGGCCATTCGTACTATTGAAGGCCGGAATACGCAGACTTCACAACTCAGGGGGAGGTGAGTCATGCTTCTGATGCCGCTGTTGCTGGTGGCTCTGGCGCCGCCGGCGGGCCTGGAATCGCCAACCAGCGCGGAGTTTTGCGGCCGGTGCCACCGGGCTATCCAGGACGCCTGGAAACTCTCGGCGCACGCGCAGGCCATGGAGAGCCGGCTTTTTCAAGACGCTTTAGAGGTGGCGGAAACGAGTTTCGGGGCTGCGGCGCGCCGCACCTGCTTAAAGTGCCACGCTCCCATCGCGGTGGATAAAGGCGATCTCGCGTTGCGCCAGAAGGTCAGTTGGGAAGGCGTCACCTGCGATTACTGCCATTCGGTGAAGGACGTCTCCATGGCGGGCAAGAATCCCACGGCGGTGGTCGAGTATTCCTTGATCAAACACGGCCCGATCAAGGACGCGCCGTCGATGGTACACGGCACGGCCTACTCTGAGGTCCACACCTCAGCCGCGATTTGCGCGCCGTGTCATGAGTACCGCAACGGGCTGGGCTTTCCGGTCCTCACGACTTACTCCGAGTGGAAGAAGAGCCGCTATTGGAAAGAGGGCAAGGCATGCCAATCCTGCCATATGTACCGGACGGCCGGCGACGTGGTGGATCCACGGGTGAGCGAGAGCAACGTACCGGTGAACCTGCACCAGATGCCGGGCGGCCATTCGCTCGATCAACTCGCGAAGACCATCTCCGCGCAGCTTTCGGCTACTCGGGACGGAAAGCAGGTTCGGGCGGAGGTGGTGATCACCAATCGCGCCGCGGGACACTACGTGCCGACCGGGTCGCCGCTCCGGCAGTTGATTCTGGACGTGCAGGCGGATTCTTTGGCCGGCCAACACTTTCAACAGCGGCGCGTGTACGCGCGTAGCGTGGCCGATGAGGATGGCAAGCCCATCGAACATGAGCATCTGGCGTTCATGAGCGCAGCGAAGGTAATAGCTGACACGCGGCTGGCTCCCGATGAGAAGCGGACGGAGTCTTTTACCTTCGCCATCCCGCCCGGCCACCAGGCGCGGGTGAAGGCGACGCTTCGATATTTCTACTCGCCGTTTGCCAGAACCGAATCGCAGAAGGTGGTCACATTTCTGAACATAAGCAAACTGGTTCCGTGAGAGTTTCCTGGTGGTCAAACGCGGTGGTCGGTCCAACCCGGTGACAGGTTGGGGTTTTGTCCGTCAGTCAGGTTGCCGAAACCATCGTAAAAATAGTTCTCTCCCCACCCCGTACCGCTGGCCGAACTCAGCCGGTTCAGCGTGTCGTCGGCGTAGGTAATCGGGATTTGAGGTCTCCGTCCCTGGTTTCCTGGTTTCCCGCCTTAGGATTGACCAATGCCGCGTCGGTTCCAAGGCTGGAATAACCCGCCGCGATCATGCGCCTGTGAAGATGCGCTTGAATTTTGCGCTTCTCCTCAGACGTGAACAACAATCGACCTTGTCGTGCCAGGTTCACCTCCTGCAAACTCCACGGTGTGTACATGAGACCGAACATCTGATGAGCTCGTATCCCCAATAAATGCCCCAATTCATGTGCCATGACGCTGCCAAGAATGGCTGATGTCCAGTCATTCCGCTCCCGGTATGGCGCGTTACTTATCGCCATAGCGCTGACACGTGGGAAACAAACATACGCATCCGTTGAAAATTCTTCCTCGCTGGACGACTCAACAGGGACTATTGAGCAAGCCAGGGCTAATCGGCCAAGACCAACATGTCGGATCATCTCCTCGGGAAGCACCTGAATCAGGAGAACGGGACCTGTTGGAATCCAGACACAAGGGGGTTGTCCCGAAATGGGCTTGCAATTCAGCCACTCGGTAGCAACGTCAGCGTCGTGAAAAATCCCCGTGACTTGCCGTTCCGCTTTCATCAGCGTTGCTTTTGGAACATCGGCATAATCGACAAGCCGCACATTGATACGCAAGTCGCTTCCGACACCCGCTGCCACGGCCAACTGAGCCCACACGATCAAACACGCGGCAATCCAGTGCATAATCGTCACCTCCTTGAGCAAAGTGACGTGCGATCAGTTTTTGGGAGGCGCGGCGGTTACTCTCTTGAACCGTCGAAATTTAGTTTTTGTGGAGCAAGCTCCGTGGCAAAAGTGGCGGGACTTGCTTTGCCTCAAGTCAGCATTCGCGTGAGCCAGTGACTATTAACTCGTGCACCTTGAGAGGCGTTTATAGGATTATTCTGCGCCTTGCATATTTGGGATGCAAGGGTCTGTTTTAGGGGGTCTGGACTTGTCCCTTAAATTGGGTAACTATTTACTTGACAGACTACGTTGGTGGCCGCGTAATCATTGTATGGAATCCCCTAGGACGCTTCAAGAAGCAATTCTCTATTTCAACGATTTCGAGAACTGCAAAACCGTCATGATGAGGCTGCGATGGCCTGATGGCATTGTGAAGTGTCCTCGTTGCGGTTCCGAGAAGGTCTTTTGGATCGAGAAAGAGCGCGTCTGGAAGTGCTACGGAAAGCATGACCACGCGAAGTTCTCATTGAAGACGGGGACATCCCCGAGTTTCCCCCAGCCCATCGAACACGAGCATCTGGTGTTCATGAGCGCGGCGAAGCTTCTCGAGGACACACGGCTGGCACCCGGCGAGAAGCGTACGGAGTCGTTTACCTTCGCTATCCCTGCAGGCAGCCAGACACGGGTGACGGCGACCCTTCGGTACTTCTACTCACAGTTTGCGAGAACCGAATCGCAAAAGCCGGTGGCGTTTCTGAGTTTGACCGGACTGGTACCGTGAGGGTTTCCTAATGTAGTATTCATGGTTGCTTCACTTTCAAGTGGCAAAATGGAGAAATATGAGACACCACATCCTGAGCGGTACGTTGTTCCTTGCAGTCTCAATCGTTCCGGCGATCGCGGGTCCCTCTGAGGGAAAAGAAGTCTTCGACAAGTCCTGCAAGCCATGCCACGGTGCGACGGGGCAGGGCAATCCGGGCATGGCCAAGATGCTGAAAGTCGAGATGCGCCCTCTGGGATCCAAGGAAGTACAGGCGCAGTCCGACGCCGACCTGAAGAAGATCATTACGCAGGGCAAAGGCAAGATGAAGCCCGTCGCCAGCCTCTCGGCCAAGCAAGTGGACGATGTCGTGGCGTTCATCCGTACCTTGAAATAAGCGCCGTCACTAGGCACTGTGATAGGATCGGTTGCCGGGGTGTCCCATGGCTGGAACCGCGCCAGGGTTCGAAACCGGCAGCATCCGGATTAATTTGTTTGATGGGACCCGCCAGCCCGCCGGTCTTTCCATCTTCCTGCAAATCTTTGATGGCAATCAGAAACAGATTGTCAGCAGCTTTGCGGACGGGCCGAACATTCCCATCCCCGGCGTTCCGTACTACGACAATCTGGGCGATCTGTACCGGGTCGTCGTGCATGCCAAGGGATATCAGGATAGCGGTTTGTACCCGGTGCGTGTCGTGCGAAGCACACTGGTGGATGCCGACCTGATGCTCCTGCCGGAGAACGGAGGCTTTCATTTCGACAGGCTGCCTGCGATTCGCGATTCCAATCCTTTGATTTTCAGTCTTCTCTCCAACGGGCTGAGTGATAATCAGCTCCAGCAGAGTTTCAGCGGCGCCATGGAGCACCAGCCCAAGGCTCTCGCCGCGCTGCTGAACATTGCGTCCGCGATGCAATCCATTCCTGTGCCGAGTGGCGCTGCGATTCGTTCGCCGCTCGATTTCTACTGGCAGCTCGAATGGGATCTGATCGCGCAGGACCGTTTCTGGGGGTGGGTGGACGCAAACCTAGTTGCGGCGGTGAGGAAGGCTGCCGACCTTCACACGTTCGCCGAGGAAGCGAATCCGGAGTTTTTCCATCCGGGGATTCCCGGCAGAGTGGATCCGGCCACGGCCAGTTGGAAAGAGGTCCGCTTCGACGTAGCCAACGTGCAGTTGACGTTTCACGAAAAAAATCGCCGGACGTTGCAGGCGCCGGACGGCGCCGGCGGCACTAAGGCCGTGGATTGCGTTATGGCGGAGCCAGACATCGACTATTACAAGGACATTGCAGCCCACGGATTACTGGAAGTCCTGCCCAACTGGCTGACGCAGCGCAAGACCGATCCTCAGGCGGTGTATATGTTGCGCTGGATGGCGACTCGCCAGGAACATCTGCCCGACTTCGCGCCGCCTATGACTATCGAAAGTTAACATCCGATTTTCCCTGCAACCTAAAGTTGGGGAAGCGGGATTACTACGCTTAAGATCAAGAGTGGAGAGTTGACGAGGTGCGCCTTGGGTGGGCCCTGTTGCTGTTTGCGACCGTTCTACACGCTCAGCGTGGGACCGGTGAGCTTCGCCTTTCCGTGCTTGACGACACGGGTGCGGGCGTTGAGGCTTCCGGTTCGCTGCTCAGCCAGGCGAATCAGCTCCGGCTCAATTTCACGACGGATGATCAGGGCCGTTACACCGCACGTCATCTCCCGTTCGGCGTCTACCGTCTGAATATCGAGCGGGCGGGTTTCGGCCCGGTTTCCGCGCTCATCACGATTCATTCCGAAGTGCCCTTCGAGTATGCGGTGACGCTGCGCATCGCGCAGATTGAGACGGCGGTTGTGGTAAAAGACTCAGACACGCTGCTGGATCCGCACCGCGCAGCTCCGGCGTATCGTATTGGCGAGGACACGCTGCGAGACCGCCCGGCTGCCATGGCGGCGCGCGGCATCATCGACCTGGTGGACGGCCAGCCGGGATGGCTGTTGGAAGCCAACGGCGTGCTTCACCCGCGTGGCGCCGAGTACAACACGCAGTACGTGGTGGATGGTTTCCCGGTGGTGGACAACCGTTCGCCCGCGTTTGCGCCGGGTCTGGATGCCGACGACGTGCAATCGATGAATATTCGAACGGCCGGGTATCCGGCGGAGTATGGGCGCAAGCTGGGCGGCGTGATCGAAGTCACGACGGCGGAAGACACCCGCAGCGGCTGGCATGGCTCCGCGGCCTTCGAAGGACAAAGCTTTTCGACCACCAGCGGCGACATTGCTGCTCAGTATGCGCGTGGGGGCACGGTAGTGGGATTTAGCGCCGACTCTGCCTACACCGAGCGTTATCTTGATCCGCCGGTAGAGGAAAACTTCACCAATAAAGCCACGAGTGGTGGCGCCGGCGCACGCTTCGCAACCAGCCTTAACGAGAAAAGCCGTTTGAGCGTGGCCGTGACGAGCCGGCGCACGAATTTCCTGGTACCGGACGAACAACTCCAGTATGCAGCGGGACAGCGCCAGGATCGCCAAGATGAGGAAACGTCGGGCCAGGTTTCCTACCAGCACACGCTAAGCCCATGGCTGCTGGCAAGTATCCGCGCGATGGTGCGGGACCTTACCGCGGCCCTGTGGTCAAACCCGCTCTCGACGCCGATTCTGGCGAGCCAGGACCGGGGATTTCGAGAAGAGTATGCAGGCGGCTCGGTTTCCGCGCATCGCGGCATGCACGAACTGAAGGCAGGCGGCGAGGTGATTCGCACGTCCGTCCACGAGAGGTTCGGATACGGCATCACGGATGAGAACTTTTTCTCGCCGGATGTGCCGCCGCAGTTTCAGTTTGCTGACCGGCGAACTGGCTTAGAGGAATCCTTGTTTGCGCAGGATCTGATGCAGGTGGGGCACTGGACGTTCAGCGCCGGCGTTCGCTGGGACGGTTACCGGCTGCTGGTCCACGATTCCGCGGTGAGCCCGCGCCTGGCGGCCGCGTGGTACTGGCCTCGCGCGGGCCTCGTGCTGCGTGCGTCGTATGATCGCGTGTTCGAAACTCCCGCAATCGAAAACCTGCTGCTCGCCAGTTCGGCGGCCGCGCAACACTTGACCGACGGCGGTACGGGACTGCCGGTACATCCCTCGCGCGGAGATTTTTACGAGGCCGGGCTGAGCAAATCTCTGTTTGGACGCGCGCGGCTCGAAGGCAGCTACTTCGAGCGGCGTATCGGGAATTTTTCCGATGACGACCTATTGCTCAACACGGGAATCAGCTTTCCCATCGCGTTCGCGAGCGCCGAGATTCACGGCGCAGAAGCCAAGATCGAGATTCCGCGCTGGGGACCGGTCTCCGGATTCATCTCATACTCGAACATGACCGGCACAGGCAGGCTGCCGGTAACCGGCGGCCTGTTTCTCGA
>Ga0335070_10002109_pt1 | contig 23200 bp, 16 predicted proteins | sample Lox_Sample_13_FD_206722 | JGI IMG/M metagenome (GOLD analysis project Ga0335070, IMG submission 206722) | Soil microbial communities from Loxahatchee National Wildlife Refuge, Florida, United States - Lox_Sample_1.3 | ecosystem: Environmental > Terrestrial > Soil > Wetlands | place: USA...
AATTGATCAGCAAGGGCGGACTGAACAGGCAAAGCCTGACAACACAAAGAGAGGTCTATTTTTTCGGAACTGACTGACTACTCGTTACCACCGCGCAAGCGGTTTAGTTCTACTCTCTTAATTACCTTGTAACACTCTTTCCCTCTGTTGTCAATTTAAGATACATTCTCCTTTGTAAAAGCGACTTCGTCCATTGCTCATGGGTTTGGATCATGAAGGCTCTGCGCATTTACGGATGGAACCATCACTCTTGGCGAATGGGGTAAAGATGGGTGGTTCAGGAAAGAGTCTTGCCTCGGGCACGGAATGTTGCACACTACAAAAAGTGATGTTAGACTGAAAACAAATGAAACAGTTATTAGCGATACTCATGCTACTTCTGCCGTATATCTTCAGTCCTGCGACTTTTGGGCAGATATCAGGGAAAGTAGTTGATATACCTACTCGCCCAGGGGTGACACAGCGATTTCTTTATCTTGCGCCTGAAAACCCCAAAGCCTCAGTCATACTCTTTGCTGGTAAGCATGGTGGCCTCCAGATACGTGACAATGGCAGCTTCAGCTGGGGGGATGGTAATTTTCTTGTTCGGACACGGCAGCTATTCGCTGACAGCAGTTTGGCCGTAGCGATCATTGACGCACCTTCTGACCGTCAGAGCGCACCATTTCTAAGCGGCTTTCGACAAACGTCAGAACATGTTGCTGATGTGAAAGCTGTGATTGCGTGGCTCAAACAGCAAGCCAAGATTCCGGTATGGCTCATCGGAACGAGTCGAGGAACTCAGTCGGCTGCTTTCGTTGCCACGCAGCTTGCTGTTCTTGATGGCGGCCCTGACGGGTTAGTCTTAACATCAAGTATATTGACTGACGACAAGGGACGTCCCGTACCGGAAATGCCACTGGAAAAAATCGCTATTCCTGTTTTGGTGGTACACCACGAGCAAGATGGCTGCAAGCATTGTGCATACAGCGAAATTCCCCGGCTCATGAATAAGTTGAGCGCAACTCCTGCAAAAGAGTTAGTAACCGTTAAAGGCGGGAATAATCGCGGAGATCCGTGTGAGGCATTTGCCTATCATGGCTTTAATGGGTTAGAAAAAGATGTGGTCGGGAGAATTGTCACCTGGATTCAAAATCACTAAACTGCCTAAAGGTCAAATAGGGCAGTCACGATGAAAGTGTGCTGCTCACCCTTTACCGCTAACGATTATGATTTGCACTCTGCACAATTTTATCATCTTTGAGAATGCGGTGTACAGGAAGACATCGAGAGGACTGAAAATCTTTCCGATCAACTGGTCTACCCGATAAGTTATGCCCTGTATCATGCGGCGAGAGGGCGATGGTAAAAAGGCCAGACAAAAATCTCGCTGTCTTCCTGGAAGCCGCACTGTCGCTTTTCTGTTGCACGTTAGAGATTCTTTCGGAAATAGATAGTCAACGGGAATCTGAAAGATGAAGGTTTCGTGTAGTACTCAACTTTTCCCGCGGAAAGCCACAAAGTACAATTTGCCCCGCACTTCAAGAGAATGGTGACGACGATATTTCATCCAGAACTCCACGCGACGCGGCGTTTGCCGGGCCGTGCGGTCTACAGCCACTACTACTCCGCATTTCTTAAATAGGCAAACGACTGAAGGATGTTGACTCCCCTCCTCCTCAAAATCGGGTTTCTCCTATTGACCTCAATTACTCCCTAAGCTCAGCGAAGAAGGCCTTGCCCCCAGTGGTAACATTGTCATGTTCATGTCGAAGCGCTTTGTTATGAGAAGCCTTCCACGGGAAACTTTGCTAAGGTTAATGCTTGCACCGCCTGCCAATAGATATGGCATATACGAATCAAGAGAGATAATGAAGGAGGGCTCACCACCTCCCGGGTCCGAGTACCCTGACCACAGACTGTTCTCTTTCCCCATGTGCCGTGATAGGATGATTGTAAAAGGTACACTAACTTTCTTTGTATTTGTGTAATTTCTGATTCTATGATGAACAAACAACAAAATGCACATGGGAGAATGGGTCGGCTCTTCAGTTTCCTGCTAAGGGTATTACGCGGCTTTAAACGCAATCAGGGGCTGCTGTTATCCGGCGCCGTAGCTTATTATACCCTGTTGTCAATTGTTCCCATGTCAATCCTCGCCCTCATTGTGTTATCGCATATTATAGGGGAGGGACAATTGTTTCACACTTTATCAGCGTATATGGAAATGCTGATACCCGGCTATGCAGCAACTTTGACTGAACAGGTGCGGGTATTTCTTGAGCATCGCAGGGTGATTGGCTTTATCGGCTTCCTTGGCATGTTGTTTTTCAGCTCCATAGCCTTTTCGATGCTTGAAAACGCGATGTCGGTGATTTTTTTTCAACGTGTCAGGCTTCAGCGCCGCAACTTTCTCATTTCCGCAATTATTCCTTATGTGTATATCCTGTTAATGGGTCTGGGTATAGTGCTGGTGTCGTTTATTGCGGGAGCATTAGAGATACTTGAAAAAAAGCAATTGCTAATGTTTGGATGGAGTTTGAGTCTTGAAGGCACTTCCAGGGTCGCCCTGTATCTGCTGGAGATACTTAGTGAGGCGCTTATGTTCACTTCCATATATCTGGTGATGCCCGGCGTACGTATCGCCTTTCGTCACGCTCTTATCGGAGGGATGACCGCAACGATTTTATGGGAGGTCTCCCGCCGTATGCTGGTCTGGTATTACGCTCGCTTATCTCTGGTAAATTTAATTTACGGTTCCATCGCCACGGTAGTGGTCGCCCTTCTCAGTGTAGAAGCTGCAGCACTAATCCTTTTGTTAGGTGCTCAGGTTATTGCTGAACTCGAGCGCAAGACCGACGAATTGCCTGAGAAGAAACTGTCAGGTTTTGAGATATGAAGAAGAATTCGCGCCTCTTCGACGGAGTGGGCGACATTTATGGCGAACGAGCCTGCTTCTTGATAAAATAACATATGACAATCATTAAGCCTTTCTTTTTGTTCTTTCTGTTCCTATCCATCCTGAGCCTCAGCAATGGATGTGCAACCTTGCCGAACGTCTCTGAAATTATTGAGGAGGCGCCGGCTGCACAGGAACCTCCTCAAATCGTTTCGTCCAAGGGTCTGCTCTCTCCCCAAAAGAGCAAGGCTATCATGGACCGGCTGGAGCGATCGGTCGACCCGACGGACATTCTGGAGCGCCACACTGCCGTGGTGGAATCGGTCACCGAAAGCCCGCTGACAAAGGGAAACAAAGTCACTCTCCTCGCCGATGGTCAGGCTGCCTATGCCGCAATGTTCAAGGCAATACAGAACGCGAAAGACCATATCAACCTTGAAACCTTTGTCATTGAAGATGATGACGTGGGCCGTAAATTTACCGGGCTGTTGCTCCAAAAACAGGCAGAGGGTGTCCAGGTAAATCTCATCTATGACAGCGTAGGCAGTTTCAGTACCCCTGCTGCTTTTTTTCAGCGCCTGCGGGACGGGGGGATTCAGGTGGTCGAATTCAATCCGGTAAATCCGTTCAAGGCCCATGGACATTGGCTCCTAGCGCATCCGGACCACCGCAAGATTCTGATCATTGACGGCAAAGTCGCTCTTACCGGGGGCATCAACATCAGCGCGGTTTATTCAGGCAGGCTTTCCGGCAGGAGAGAAGCCGAAGAAGCGCCGCTGCCCTGGCGTGACACCGACGTTCAAATTGAAGGCCCTGCGGTGGCTGAATTCCAAAAACTCTTTCTTGACACCTGGCAGAAGCAGAAGGGGCCGGAACTCCCTGACCGGGACTATTTTCCTGAGCTGAAAGAAGAGGGTAACGCCCTGGTGCGGGTGGTCGGCAGCACGCCGGGACAGACCAACAGGATCACTTTTATCGTCTATGTGTCGGCCATCACTTTTGCAGAGCATTCCGTACACCTGACGAATGCTTATTTTATCCCCGACGACCGGATGCTGGATGCCTTCACTGATGCTGCCAGGCGTGGTGTTGACGTAAAGATTCTTCTTCCCTCAACCAGCGATTCTTCGCTGGCCTTGTATGCAGCGCGGTATAATTATTCCGAGCTTTTGAAATCAGGGGTGAAGCTATTCGAACGCCGCAACGCCCTGCTCCATGCGAAAACCGCGGTGATTGACGGCGTCTGGTCGACAGTCGGTTCTACCAATATGGACTTCTGGAGCCTGTTGAGCGATGACGAGGTGAATGCGGTCATCCTGAGTCGCCAGTTTGCCGTCGAAATGGAGAAGATGTTTGCCAGGGACCTTGCCGAATCCGACCAGATTCAATGGGAAGAGTGGAAAAAAAGACCCTTGTTCCAAAGGATCAGGGAGTGGTTTGCTCACTTGTTTTCCCATTGGTTGTAAAACATCGCCAAAGATCGGTTTATTACGGCAAAAGTGAATCATGTGAATCAGATGCACAAGATCAGAAACCTTCCAAAATTCTTCCTGTTCGTCGTCGCCGCTGCAATTCTCTTTTCAGCCGGTTCCGTTTCAGCTGTCGAAAAGCCCCGGCAGGGCGAAGACATCCTCCTCGACACCTATCACAGGAACGTGGCCAAACTGGCGACAAGCAGCTTCGGCTTTCCTCTCTTTCTGGAGTCTTCTGAGCTTGACGACAGAGTGCTTGTGGATGTCTACGGGATCTTCGATTATCCTTTCAGCAGGGTTGTCAGCGTGCTCAAGGTCCCGGCAAACTGGTGTGATATCGTATCCCTCAATCCTAATGTCAAGGCATGCACGTACAGGGAACTGCCGGGCGCCTGGCTGTTGACTTTTTACATAGGCCGCAAAGTCTATCAACCTCCGGAAGACACGCGTCAAGTCATTTACCATTACCGGAACGTTGATCAGCAGCAGGGGTATCTGGATATCATTCTCAGTGCCGACACCGGCCCTTTCGGCACGAAGGACCACAGGATGAGGTTCGAGGCCCTGCCCCTTGAAGGGGGAAGGACTTTTGTCCACGTCAGTTATGCATATAGCGACAGTGTACCACTTCGCCTCGCGGAGAAGGTGTATTTTGCAACATTCGGCTGGGGAAAGGTAGGGTTCACGGTGACCGGGACAGACAGAAAGGGCAACCCGGTCTATATCGGCGGGCCCCGAGGCGCGATTGAGCGTAACGCTGTCCGGTACTATTGTGCGATCCAGTCCTTTATGAATACATTGCGTTATCCCGAAGAAAGTCGTTTCAGCATGAGAATCAGCGAGTGGTACGATCTTACGGACCGCTACAGGAAACAGCTCTTCGACCTGGACAGGAAGGACTACCTCACATTCAAGACAAAGGACCACAAGAACCAGGTGATGCTCCAGCAGCGGATCGTGACGGGGCTTCAGTAAGTGTCCGGACACTCCAAACTGAGAACGGCAGTTCATTTGCCACGGAGGCACAGAGACACTGAGAGAACAATGGGTTAATGACCCTTCTTTGCTTTACCACGTAGGTGAAAGATGCGTCCAGGCTTGCTCTCTTATTTTTCAACTCCGTGTCTCTGTGGTTAACTGTTTTTTCAAGGTTCAATTCTGTGGTACTGCAACCGGCGTCAGGGAAGGCACATTGAGGCAAATACGGAAAGAGCAGCAAAAACAAAGCCCATCACAGGAAGAGAATCATTTTGGAGGCTGTTGCACAGCGCCGTTATAAAAGACCTTGCATTTGCCGCCTTGAAGGAAGCCCTTTGCCTTCCTGTAAAGATAGGAGATTGGGCCGCCAAGTGACTCTATCGCGTTCACCGTGCCGATTTGGGGACTGCCGAAGGGACCGCTGATGCCTTGTGTGAATCTTGCGCATCCCTTGTCATCGAGAAGCGCCACTATTACATTGTCATATCGTTCGCCGATAAGATCGAGCTTTCCCTTAAGGGCAACCCGATTATGGTGCGTCGCAAGGGCGCAGTCCGCAGCGTCAGCCACACCGTCTTTGATCTTCCAGTGGGAGATGAACTGCGTGATGGTGCCCCGCCCTCCATGGGTCTCGTTGTAAACGTCGGCGTAACGATACCCCTTGAGCGCGAAGGTACCGAGAGGGCCGGCGATGAAGAAAGCGCCAAGGTCGACGAGGTTGAACTTCTGGCTTGTTTCATACGATGAGAGGAGCTTGTCGAGGTCCATCGTATAAATGACGAGATTATCACCCCGGAGAGAAAAAGTACCATCCGTGCCGCTCATCAGATTGCGGCTTACATTTTCCTTCATCGTCAGGGAAGCATAAAGATCACCCTTCCCTCCGATAACCTTTCTTGTGCCGAAGAACTCCTCAAGTTTTTCGAAGTCCAGCTTCGATACCTTCAAATTGATTTTGTACAACGCGTCGACTTCCGACTTGTCTGCCGTGGCATCTCCCTCACCCTTGGCGCCGAAGATATCCATGGTAAGGGACATGAGGGAGATTACCCCCTTCTCCGCTTTTACAGGACTCTTGACGTTGTCGATCTTGAGGTCCCTTTTCAGCACCTCCTTGCAGTCCATGTTTGCGGTGAATGAAATGTTCTTTATAATTTTCTCTGAGGTATTCGCCACCGAAAGATCCCTGATCGACAGATTGATTTCTTTCAACTCGGTCTTTTCACCCGCCTTCCTGTCAAAGTAGACGAGGGCCCCAATGGTAAGAGGCTCGAAATTGTATATCCCCTTGACCGCCTTCACAGGGGCCTTGAGATTCTCAATCCTGAAGTCTTTTTGCAGCACCTCCCTGCAGTCGAAGCTTCCTGTGAACGAGGCGTTCTTTATGACGTTCCCTGCTATCGAGAGGTCCTTGACAGCCAGATTGAAATCCTTAAACTCCGTCTTTTCCCCCGTCTTCTTGTCGAGATAGACAAGCACCCCTTTGGACAGCGTGAGCTCATTCAAACTGGAAGCCGCCCACGGTAGTCCTTCAGTAGGTTTCTTTTCTGCGCTTTCAAAATTATATTTCCCTTCAGCATCCTTCACGATGGTGACGGCCGGTTTGACAAGCTCGCACCTGGTGACTTTGAGTTGCTTCTTCAGCAGGGGCATCAACTCCACTCCCATCTTGAGGTTTTCGAGGGAAAGGATTTCGCCTCCCCTGTTGGCGACGTGGATGTCCTTAGCCGATACGCCAAAGGGAAAGAAAGAGAGCCCCATCTTCCCATTGATCCTGACCTCCAGGCCGGTCGCCCCGGAGGCAGCGGCCTCGATGCGGGACCTGTAGGAATTTATGTGGAAGGTGAGGGCGAAAACGACCGCTGCCAGGACAAGGACTGCGGCACCGCCGCCAAGGATAAAGAGGACTATTTTCTTCTTCGCATTCATTGGAGGAATACTATACTGCCTGGCCACAAAAGTTCCGGCCCTCCCTGCGCATCTCAGCCTCTAGTCGATTTATAAATCTTGATTTCAAGGTATCACACAAGAGGGTAAAGGTCAAACGACTGTTCAAGCCATCAGAAGATTATATTTGAAGTCGTGTATTTCTTATCTGTTCAAATCACTTTGAAGTTTTTGCTGACTCTCCCGGTCATGTCTCTTGTAAGTAAGATATTCTTCCTTTTTCATTTCGAGAAGCTGTTTCTTGAATCGACCGGCCAAAGCATACCATTGACTGATTCGTTTCTCAAAGCGTTGCTCGGCAGGAGCCTTACGTGTGTCCAGGTATGCCAGAATTGCGAGATAGTAGCATGTAACATCGCGCTCGACTGAACCCCTTAGACCAGCCACATAAACAGGAGTGCCGTTGCTGTCCGTACCGGTAACACTAAAACCGACCTTGCTGCCGCCGAAGAGTTTCATAAGCAAATACACCAGGCGACTGTAACGAAAAGAATACCTCAAATGAATAAATGTGCTCCCTTCATCTAATGGTGTTGTCTCAAGTCCGAACCGGTGGTCCTTCGTACCGGAGGGACCCTCAGGTGCGGCAAGTGAAATATTAAAATATCTGGCTTGCACCTCGCTGACGCGGTACTCGAATTTCATTTGATATGCATCCTCAAGAGGTTCGGAGAATTTCGTGACGTTATAGATATTGAGCAGCCAGGTATCATTCACCTTCTTATATGTACATGCCCTTACATTTATATGAGGCAGGAGAACCTCGCACCAGTTGGTCGGAACCAGCAGCTCGTCCTGTACAATGTCGAAAGGATATTGAACAATGCCGTAGATATCGACATGGGAGGCATTTTTGCTCACAGACGATTCTATGAAGAAAGGGATCGCGAATGAACTTTTCTGCAGTTCCTTTTCAATCGTATGGTATTTATCGATAAGAGATTCGTGTCCGGCGGGCAATGAGGCATCACCATATAAAAGTTCACACCATTGGGAAGACAAAATAAAAAAGACTACCAGAAAAAGACAGAGAACTCGAGTCGCGCGCATGTGGTATTTCCTCCTCCACGCTATTTTATCACGCCTCGACCGCTCCGACAATATCGGCAGAAAGATAGTTTTAATTCCTCACTCAATGGTTGTCCTGACTTCCTCGTTCCTGTCGGAAGTCCGTCTGTCCTGCGATCTATTGAAGGCCGGCGGGCTCAGACTTGCTCTCTCTCAAGTGAGAATTTAGTGAAAAAGTGTTGCCGTTATGCCTATACCTATACCCGCTCCGTCAGAAGAAGATTGTAAAAAGACAAGAATTGATCAGCAAGGGCGGACTGAACAGGCCAAAGCCTGACAACACAAAGAGAGGTCTATTTTTTCGGAACTGACTGACTACTCGTTACCACCGCGCAAGCGGTTTAGTTCTCCTTCCTGAACACCACATCAGTTTCGACTCCTACTGACTATCTATTACTCCTTCTACTAAACACTTTCGGAGAATCGGAGCTGAAGTGCAGTTCTTCCGATACACCACGGCGTCGATTAGCAACGTGTTCGTTTCAGTTCAGAAAATGACGCCAAGAAATTTTGTGATCAGCTCGTCCAACGGCATGATGGTAAGAGTAGGGGGAAGAAGAGGCAGCAAAATGATGATGCTGAACTGAATGACCGTTTCTTTGGTGAAAGGGATAGGCCGGATGCCCCTGATTATTTCGAAACTGTTTCCGAGGTCGGCGAGAGACTGTATATTGCCACTGCCGATGAGTTGCTCATCCGCCGGCGCACCGCCGCGAACCCATTTCTGATCGAACTCTTCGACATATCGGCTCGCCAGCTTCCCATACTCGCGCAGGCCATCCCTCTTCGCACTCTTCAAGTTCGAGCTAAAGGCAAGGAGTGGTCCCAATACCACCATCATGACTATGGCGGTAACGGCCAGCGCCTCCAGTTTGAAATCCAACAACTTTGCTCCTCATAAAAGATCCGGTTGGCTATGAGTCCCGAAAGCAGCATCCCATGTGCCAGGATGAACAACGACTTCGCGTGGACGCTCACCGAGAGGAAACCGAGACCCGCCGCACGGTCTGGGTGGGTATAAGGTGCAGGTCGAGCCTTGAGACCTGCCATAGGAAACGCGCCCATACGAAAAGCCGAAAATACCAGCGGATAAAAATGAACTGAAAGAGAGGCCGGCTCACAAAACCATACCAGTATCCCGCGAGTGATAGTCGCACGCCTGCATCGCTTTTCGCCGCATACCAGGTTGCGGTTTCTTGGACGACCTGCTCCATGCCGCTCATCGCGCTCCAGAGGACATTACCAACCACGAAGACAACCAGGAGGAGCGCTACCAGAAAGGAGCCGAATGTCAAGAAAAAAATGAATGCGAATTTGCTCATTTCAGACTGCTTACCAAATTAGTAGCCTTTGAGAGGGGTTAAAACGTTTGACTGAGACCAATTACGGAATCACTGCCGGTAACTGCGATTCTGCAAAAAAGGTGTTTTATTTCCGTTGTAGTATTGCTGGAGGTTCTGTTCAGGAAGCTCGCGAGGATATTTATCTTTTGCCAAAAAAACTTTACTCTCAATGACCCCTATCAAGGGAGCGGGTCCGCAGAAGAAAATTGGGAGGCATGCCTTGTGACATGGAAGCTACTGTGATAAAATCTAGCGCAGGAATAAAGGACAGGAAACAGGGTAAGCAGGTGGATGGAAAATAGTCTGAAGGAATATTAGAGTGTCAGACCGTAAAGGAGGAAACGGAACATGAGCGAGACCGCAGAGGGGAAAAGACTCGACGAAGCACGGGAGCAGAATATAGCCTGGAAGAAGTGGGGGCCCTACCTCAGTGAACGTCAGTGGGGAACCGTGCGCGAGGACTATAGCACCAACGGTGATGCCTGGAATTTCTTTACCCACGACCATGCCCGTTCCCGGGCGTATCGCTGGGGAGAGGACGGCATCGCCGGCATTTCCGATGACAAACAGCACCTCTGCTTTGCTCTGGCCCTCTGGAACGGGAAGGACGCGATCCTCAAGGAGCGGCTCTTCGGCCTCACCAACAGCGAAGGGAACCATGGCGAGGACGTGAAGGAGTACTATTTTTATCTCGACAGCACGCCGACCCACTCATACATGAAGTACCTCTACAAGTACCCGCAGGCGGCATATCCCTATGCGGACCTGGTCGAGACGAACAGACGCCGCAACCGAAACGAGATGGAGTATGAACTGCTCGACACCGGAGTCTTCAATGAAGACCGTTATTTCGATGTTTTTGTGGAGTATGCCAAAGCCGGTCCGGAAGACATCCTGATAAAGATCACGGCAGCCAACCGCGGACCTGAGGCCGCGGAGCTGCACCTCCTGCCGACGCTCTGGTTCCGGAACGACTGGTCGGCGTGGATCGCCAAATCCAACAGGGCTGCCGAGAAACCGAACCTCAGGCAGATCACCCCCCCTCAATCCCCCCCTTACCAAGGGGGAGCACAGGGGGGTGTCACTGCGGTTGCGGTAACACACACTCCGCTGGGTGAATTCATCCTCTCCTGCGAAGGTGATGTGCCGCTCCTCTTCACCGAGAACGAAACGAACCACGAGCGGCTTTTCGGGCAGAAGAACGAGAGCCCGTACGTCAAAGACGGCATCAACAACTGCGTGGTGCAGGGCAATAAGGCTGCGGTGAACCCCGATAATCACGGCACCAAGGTCGCGGCGCACTACCGGGTCAATGTCGGGGCCGGCCAGTCTACAGTGGTCCGCCTGCGGCTGTCCCAGACCCCCCCTCATCCCCCCCTTGGCAAAGGGGGGAATGGGGGGGTACTAGATAAGCCTTTTGGAAAGGATTTTGATGAGGTCTTCGCTGAAAGGCTTCGCGAGGCCGATGAGTTCTACAAGTCCGTGACGCCTCCGTCAGTGAGTGAAGACGCTGCAAACGTCATGCGCCAAGCCATCGCCGGCATGCTCTGGTCCAAACAGTTCTTCTTCTTCGACGGTGACAACTGGCTGGACGAGCACAACTCCAACCCCCTCCATAAGGGTTATAAAAACGCGCGGAACTCGGAGTGGTTCCACATGCTGAACGAGGACGTCGTCTCGATGCCCGACAAGTGGGAGTACCCCTGGTACGCGGCCTGGGACCTAGCCTTCCACACGCTTCCGCTCTCCATCGTGGACCCCGACTTCGCCAAGGAGCAGATGCTGCTGATGCTCAAGAACTTCTACCTGCACCCCAACGGCCAGATGCCTGCCTATGAGTGGAACTTCAGCGACGTGAACCCCCCGGTCCACGCCTTCGCAACGCTCTTCCTGCACCGCACTGATCAGGCCCTGCGCGGTGAGACCGACCTCGATTTCCTCAGGGCGACGTTCAACAAGCTGCTCCTGAACTTCAACTGGTGGGTGAACCGCAAGGACCGTTTCGGCAAGAACGTCTTCGAAGGGGGATTCCTCGGCCTCGACAACATCGGCGTCTTCGACCGGAGCGCCCCTCTCCCCACCGGCGGCCACCTGCAGCAGGCGGACGGCACTGCCTGGATGGCGCTCTTCAGTCAGAACATGGCGGAACTCGCCATAGAACTTGCCGTACACGACCCCATCTACGAAGACATGGCCATCAAGTTCGCAGAACACTTCGCTTATATTGCCTTGGGAATGAACAAGCCCGGAGGGGACGGCATGTGGGACGAGGAGGACGGCTTCTACTACGACCTGCTCTGCCTCCCCGACGGCAGTTCCCAGAGGCTCAAGGTGCGTTCCATGGTGGGGCTCCTCCCCCTCTGCGCCACCACGGTGATCGAGAAGTGGCAGCGGGAGCGCATCCCGCGGGCGATGGCCCATATACATAAACGGATGCGCCGGATGCCCGAACTCGTGGAGACTATCCACGCTACCGGTCCGGGGCATTTCGGCGTTAACGAGCGGGGAATGATCGCGCTGCTCAATACAGATCGGCTCCGCAGGACCCTGACGAAGATGCTCGACGAGAAGGAATTCCTGGGCCCCTACGGCATCCGCTCCCTCTCCAAGTTCCACGAGCGGAATCCGTTCATTTTCCACGTGGAAGGCCAGGAGTACAGAGTGGACTATCTGCCGGCCGAGTCCAACACCGGCATGTTCGGCGGCAATTCCAACTGGCGGGGACCGGTCTGGATGCCGGTGAACGTCATGATCATCCGGGCGCTTCTGAATTTTTACCTCTACTATGGCGACAACTTCAAGATCGAATGTCCCACGGGGTCGGGCAAGATGATGAATCTCTTCGAGGTGGCCAAGGAGATCTCGGACCGCCTCACCAATATCTTTCTCCGCGACGGGAAGGGCCGCCGAGCGGTCTACGGCGGCACGGAGAAGTTCCAGAGCGATCCCCACTGGCGCGACCATATCCTCTGCTACGAATACTTCCACGGTGACAACGGCGCCGGCCTTGGAGCAAGCCATCAGACCGGCTGGACAGGGCTCGTGTCCAAGATTATCGAGCTTTTCGGCCTCCTGGATCAAAATCGGTATCTGGAGGTGGGCAAGCAGGTCTGGTTTGGGAAGGACCACTAGGGCGCGGGCGGAAGAGGCGATGAGAAAATGGCCCGGCATCCGGTAATTTACGAGATCAACACCTGGGTGTGGCTGGGTGAACTGAGTCGGAAGTACCAGAGCCACCTGTTCCAGGTGCGTGCATGAAACGGTTTTTTAGCAATTTATTTATCTTCCTCTTCGCCCTGCTATTCGTATTGGGAGTAGTCAACCAATCCCAGGCAGCTAAAGAAACCAAACGGCTTCTCATTCTTCAATGTCAGGAGGTTATGCTGCAGAAAATCGGAACATGAGCTGGGTCACGATCATCTGGTCCATGGTTGCGTCGGCCTGCCTCACGCTGGCGGCGATCCATTTCCTGATCTGGTGCCAGCGGCGCGCGGTGTGGGAAGATCTGCTCTTTACCCTGACCTCAGCGGCCGTCGCCTTCCTCGCGGGGTGTGAGCTCTGGATGATGCGGGCCCAGACCCCCGCACAATTCGCCACCGCGCTGCGCTGGCTGCATGTTCCCGCTTGGGTGATCATCCTTTCACTGGTCGGCTTCGTCCGGTTTCACTTGCGGGCCGGGCGGCCCTGGCTTGCCTGGAGCATCTGTGCCGTGCGAACGTTATCACTGCTGCTGAATTTCCTCGTCGGGCAGAATCTCAACTACCTCGAGGTCACCGCGCTGCGCCACGTGTCGTTCCTGGGTGATTCCATTGCCATCGGCGTTGGGGTGTCGAATCCGCTCATGCTCATCGGCCAGTTAAGTCTGCTGTTGTGGACGGTGTTCGTCACGGACGCCGCGATCACCGTCTGGCGACGCGGCGACAGGCGGCGGGCGCTGGGCACGGCTGGCAGCATCGCGTTGTTCGCGCTGCTCGGAGTCACGCAGGCCGTGCTGGTGCTCTGGCAAATTGTGGACTGGCCGATCACAGCGAGTTTGTTCTTCCTGGGCATCGTCGCGGCGGTAAGCTACGAGTTGAGCGGGGAGACGCTCCGGGCCGCACAATTATCCGACTCGCTTCACGAGAGCGAAATGCGGATGACCTTGGCAGCCAGCGCCGCAGACCTCAGCCTATGGGAGTGGAATATCGTGCGGGACGAGATTTGGGTTACCGAGAAAGGCCGGGAGCGCGCAGGGGTCGACCCATCCGAACGTATCGATTTCGCCCTCTTCCTCCGATCGATTCATCCCGACGACCGCGAATCAACTCAGCGGGCGGTGCGGCATGCGCTGGAGGTCGGAGGTGAATTCGCAGCCGAATATCGCGTGATGGCCCCGGACGGCGTAGCACGCTGGGTTGCGGCTCGTGGACACCTGGAACGTGACGCCCATGGCAAGCCGCTCCTGTTGCGCGGAGTTTCGGTAGACATCACTGAACGCAAGAGATCGGAAGAAAGTGTCCGTAACGCGCAGGAAATGATGGCGGCGGTGTTCAACAGCGTCCCGGGTTTGCTCTACCTTTATACTGAAGACGGGCGGCTGATCCAATGGAATAGGCAGCATGAGGAAATGACGGGATATACGTCTGAGGAACTTCGTGGTTTTCGCGCGCAGGATTGGTTTGACGAAGGGAATTGGGCCCAGGCGTCCGAGGTCATCGCCACGGTCTTCTCGGAGGGCTATGGGCAGACCGAGATCACGCTGAAACGCAAGAATGGGGAGGAATTGCCGCTTTTCGCCACTGGGGCAAGGGTGATGATTGATGGGAAACCCCACATGGTCGGTATCGCCATCGATATCTCCCTGCGCAAAAAGGCGGAGGGCGAACTCGCCCAAAAGTCGAAGGAGCTGTTTCACCTTTCGCGCGTCACGACCCTCAATCTGTTGTCGAACTCGCTGGCGCACGAGTTGAACCAGCCGCTGGGCGCCATCCTCCGCAATGCCGAGGCGGCAGAAATGTTTCTGCAAGCCCCTTCACCGGACCTGGAGGAAGTACTCGCCATCCTATCGGATATTCGCAAGGATGATCAGCGAGCCGGCGAGGTGATTGATCGGATGCGCTCACAGATGAAGCGGCGAGAAATTGAACGCAGCCTGTTTGATTTGAATCTGCTGGCCGGTGATGTCCTCGAATTTGTGCGCCCGGAGGCTGACTCACGTAAAATCCTTCTGGCGCTCGAAACCGGTTCCTCGCATCCGGCCGTACGCGGCGACCGGGTTCTATTGATGCAGGTGTTGCTGAACCTTCTGCTCAACGCGATGGACGCGGTGAATGACGCCGCGCCGGATAGCCGCCGGGTGATCGTACGCGTGCAGACTGCAGGCCAGCAGGTCGAGGTCGCCGTGAGCGACACCGGCCACGGCATTCCGGAAGACAAGCTCGCCCACATCTTCGACCCATTCTTCACCACCAAGCCGGACGGCCTGGGAATGGGGCTGGCTATCTCCCACGACGTCATCGAGGCGCACGGCGGGCGCTTGTGTGCGAAAAACAACGAAGCAGGTGGGGCAACGTTCACCATAACCCTGCCGGCGGCTGAGGGAGACGACGCAAAATGAATGCACCAGTCCCCATTGTCCGGATTGTGGACGACGATGCCTCTTTTCTGAAGGCGGTCGCACGGATATTGCGGGCATCCGGTTTCGAGGTGAAGACATTTACGTCGGCGGCGGAGTTTCTGGCCCGACCGGAACTTGATCTGCCGGGGTGCGTCCTTGTGGATCTGCGCATGCCCGGCTTAAGCGGGCTGGACTTGCAGGAAGCACTTGCGAGGGAGGAGCACAAGTTGCCGGTCATCTTCCTCAGTGGTGAGGGAGATATTCCGACCACCGTACAAGCGATGCGGCGGGGTGCGGAAGATTTTCTGACGAAGCGTGCACCGAAGAAGGATTTGCTCGACGCAGTGAAACGCGCGATCGACCGCGATGCCCGCGACCGTGCCGGGCGTGCGCGGCGGGAAACGTTGCGTGCGCGTTTCACCGCGCTCACCCCGCGCGAACGTGAGGTACTGCAGCACGTTGTGCAGGGAAAGCTGAACAAGCAAATCGCATACGACCTCGGCATCCACGAACGCACGGTAAAACTCCATCGCACCGCCATCAAGACCAAGCTTAATGCGGACTCGACCGCCGAGCTCACGAAGTTGTGGATGGAGTTTGGCAGCCTCGGAATGTAGCTACGACTTTCCCTCTGCGTCTCGACACCTTCCATACCTTCCCTAAAGGGCAGTAGATAGCTCCCGTCAAAGGTGATACCCTAATCCATATGGGCATCAGCCGAACCATCTATATCGCGGTCATTGATGATGACGAAAGCCTTTGCCGGTCGATGAGCCGGCTGCTGCGGGCCGCGCATTTTCAGCCGGTCACCTATCCCTCTGCCGAAGCTTTCCTCGCGGACACGAAGCGTCCGAAGTTTGATTGCCTGTTACTCGACATCCAGCTTAAAGGGATGTCGGGGCTGGATCTAAGCCGGAGACTCTCCGCTGTCCAGTATGACACACCGGTCATCTTCATTACGGAGCACGACGATCCCCAGGTGCGGGCGCAGACGGAGGCATCCGATTGCGCCGGTTACTTCCGCAAGACTGACTCCGGTGCTGAGATCCTTGCGGCCATCCGTCACACAATCAGCGTGGAAGATTCAGAAAGAGACAAAGGAGATTAAATTATTGATCAGGCATGAGCATTTGTTCACGATTAAAGGGGAAAAGGTATGACCGTCGGATCGATCTCGTGTGAGCAGACTACGATAAAGTTCAACCTGAACCGGACAGGAGAGGCCCAGGCATTCCTTGTCGCATCAGTACAATCTCCCGTAGATGCTGCGCAGGCAGCAGGAGAGGCCTATGACAGAATCGCTGAAACGCTCAGGGACCATGGGCTTGAGATCATACAGGAGCGCATCTTCGGCAGCGGCGCTGCATTTTCGCGGGGGGCACTCATTCAGGAGCGTGACGTTTCCCTGATCGAGATATCGGGCACCGCGGCGATCGACCAACAGGGCAAGAGTCAGTTCTACGGGGACATCCACGGACAGATCACCTGCACCTTCGACAGGATCGAAACACTGCTCGGTCGGGAAGGAGCCGGACTCAAAGACATCGCTGCAGCCACTGTGTTTGTAAAAAGACCTGAGTATGCTTCCATTTTCTCGGAGATGGCCGCTGACCGTGGTCTTGCTGATTTTCCAGCTGTTTGTGTTGTCGCCGATGTCTGCCGGGAAGAATTGCTCTTCGAGATAGATGCTGAGGTTGCTGTGAGAAAGGAATCAGCGTGAGAATTACTGCCATCCTGTTCATTATCTGTCTGTCTTTCTCAGCACCGGTGGCGGCTGAAGAAAAACAACCGAGTGGCTACGCCGGCTCTTCGAGCTGCCGGGGGTGCCATGAGAAGTTCTATGAGCTATGGTCAACCTCAATGCACGGACTGGCCATGCAGCCCTACACGCCTGAATTTGCCAGGGCCAGGCTCACGCCCCAGCAGAAAGACGTAGTGATCGGAAAGTTCAAGTACCGCGCTGATATCAACGAAGGCGTTGTCATCGAAACAGGACCAAAGGAAAAAAAGAAATACCGCATTGAACACGTCCTTGGCGGAAAGAACGTCTATTACTTCCTGACGCCTTTTAAGAAAGGGAGGCTCCAGACCCTTCCGGTCGCTTATGATGTGAACAAGAAGGAATGGTTCGACACGGCGGGAAGCGGCATGCGCCACTTCCCGGGTGGTGAGAGGGGGCAGACCGTCAGCTGGAAGGAATCACCCTACACCTTCAACACCGCATGCTACAGCTGTCACGTGAGCCAGCTTTCGACCAACTACAATCCCAAAACCGACAGCTACCACACCACATGGACCGAGCCGGGCATCAACTGCGAGACCTGTCACGGTCCGTCAGGAGAGCACAACAAGATCGCCAGGGCGACACCCAAGGGACAGCCTCTCCCTGAACTCAGGCTCATCAGGACCAAGACCATGAGCAAGGAGCAGCGCAACGACCTCTGTTCGAGCTGCCATGCAAAGGCAAGTCCGCTGACCATTGAGTATAAACCCGAGGAACGGTTCTTTGATCACTTTGACCTCGTGACCCTGGAGGACCCGGATTATTATCCTGACGGACGTGACCTCGGAGAGAACTATACCGTAACGTCATGGCGCATGAGCACCTGCGCAAAGTCCGGCAAGCTCGATTGCATTCACTGCCACACATCGAGCGGCCGGTACCGGTTCAAGAATGAAAAGTTTAATGATGCCTGCATGCCCTGTCATGCTGATAAAGTGGGTAGTCCCGCAGAGCATACGCACCATCCTGCGGACAGCGAGGCAGGCAAGTGTATCTCCTGCCATATGCCCATGACCTCTTTTGCGCGGATGAACCGGAGCGATCATTCCATGCTTCCGCCCACACCGGCAGCGACCATAGCCTACAAATCGCCCAATGCCTGCAACATCTGCCACAAAGATAAAGATGCAGAATGGGCTGACAAATACGTGAGAGAATGGCGAACGCGGGACTATCAGGCGCCCGTACTTAAACGAGCAGCACTTGTTGATGCGGCCCGGAAGCGGGACTGGACGAAGCTGCCGGAGATGCTGGCCTATGTCCAGAGCGAGGACCGCGATGAAATCTTCGCTGCCTCTCTCATCCGGCTTATCTCATCTGTGCAGGACCCAAAAGTTCTCCCTGCTCTTCTCTTGGCAGTGAAGGACCCGTCACCCCTCGTGCGCTCAGCAGCAGTCCAGGCACTGGGATTGATCCCGACCACGGAAAGCCTGCAGGCACTGGTCGAGGCAGCGGCAGATGATTACCGGCTGGTGAGAATACGTGCGGCGGCAGGAATCGCGGCATTCCCGCGGATGACCTTACCTCCTGCCTATCAGGTGCAGCTGCAAAAGGCGAACCAGGAATATCTTGCGTCCATAACGACGCGGCCCGACCAATGGACGTCCTATTACAACATGGGCAATTACCAACTCGGCCGCGGAGAGACGAAGAAAGCGATCGCCTCGTACCAGAAGGCCCTGAAGCTCGAGCCCCAGGCGGTCATGGCAATGGTGAACTCATCCATTGCCTATGCCCGGATGGGAGAGAACGACAAGGCGGAGAAATCCCTGCAGCAAGCGCTCAAGACGGCGCCGGATAGCGCAGCAGCGAACTTCAATATGGGCCTTGTAAAGGCAGAGAAGAATGAGCCCAGGGAGTCCGAGAAGTATCTGAAGAAGGCCATCAAGGCCGATCCCCAGATGGCACAGGCGGCCTATAACCTCTGCATTATCACCTCAAAGGACCGCATCAACGAGGCGGTCAACTGGTGTAGAAAGGCAGCGGAACTGAGGCCTCAGGAGCCGAGGTATGCCTTCACGCTTGCCTTTTATTTAAACCAGAAGGGAGACAGGGACGAGGCGGTCAGGATGTTAAAGAAACTTACAGAGAAGTATCCGGAATACAAGGATGCCGAGATGCTCCTGAAGGAAATTTCGAAAAATTAGGCAAAGCCATAGATATGTCAGCAGAAGCAGGATCACAGCGTGGATCCATGGACGGCATTGAATTTAACAAGGAGGAGAATATGCAGAAAAAGGAAGGTAGAGGTATGGGGACAAAAAAGAACCTAACGCTGTTGATATTTTGTCTCATGACACTGATGATGGCAGCACCGCTTAAGGCTGCGGAGCGAAGTCCTGAAGAACTTGCGAAAGCCGCGCAGAACCCGATCGAAAATATGATCAGCCTGCCTTTGCAGAACAACACCAACTTCAACGTGGGGCCGGAAAACAAGACTCAGAACATTCTGAACATCCAGCCGGTCGTTCCTGTCCATCTGAACTCGGACTGGAACGTGATCACCCGCACCATCATGCCGCTCATCTCCCAGCCCGCCTTTGGTCCGGGGCAAGACTCCCAATTCGGCCTTGGCGACATTCAGTTTTCTGCCTTCCTCACACCCGCAAAGCCGGAGGGGTTTTTCTGGGGTGTGGGTCCGATAGTACAGTTGCCGACCCATACGGACAACACGCTGGGATCGCCTATATGGGGCCTCGGACCTACTGCCGTGGCCTTGCGCATAGACGGCCCATGGGTGTACGGCGCCCTTGTCAACAATGTCTGGTCTCTGGGCGGCAATAATGAAAAGAAGTATAACAATTTCCTGACCCAACTGTTTATCAATTACAACTTCGGGAAAACCGGCACATACCTTGTCAGTTCACCGATTATAACCGCCAACTGGAGGACAGGGCAATGGACGGTTCCGCTGGGTGGTGGTGTAGGGCAGATATTTAAAATGTTTGGAAAGCAGCCGGTAAATGCTTCAATACAAGCGTATTATAACGTTGCCCATCCGGACGGTTTAGGTCCCTCATGGCAGACCCGCTTGCAGCTGGTGTTCCTGTTTCCGGAGTGAGCGAAATGAGCAGAGCCTCAAATCCCCGACCTCTTCTTTATGAAGGAGGTGTTGAAAGAACGACAGGGAATAAAGGAAAAGCCCTGAGTCAAATATTCAGGCGAGAAAAGAGGCCACGGACTTTCCGTGCAAGTAATAAGTTTTGAAGGAGGAGAAAGAGATGCGAAGAAGACATTTAGTAGCAATGGTTGCTGTATTCGTCGTCGCGATTACTTTTATCGTCGGACCGGCACTTGCGGCAGACCAGAAGAAACCCAACATCGTCGTCATCATGGCGGATGACGTCGGCATGTGGAACATCGGCGCCTATCACCAGGGCATGATGGCCGGGAGGACGCCGAACATCGACAAGCTGGCCAAGGAAGGCATGAGGTTCACCGATTACTACGCTGAGGCCAGCTGCACGGCGGGTCGCTCGAACTTCGTCACCGGTGAGCTGCCGATCCGCACCGGCCTGACCACGGTCGGCCAGGCGGGCGCCAAAATCGGCATGCCGGCCGAGGCCTGCACGGTTGCCACCGCCCTCAAGGCGCAGGGCTACGCCACCGGCCAGTTCGGCAAGAACCACCTGGGCGACCGTAACGAGTTCCTGCCCACCGTCCACGGCTTCGATGAATTCTTCGGCTACCTCTATCACCTGGACGCGATGGAAGACCCGTTCCACCCCAACTACCCGAAGGAGGCATTAAACACTGCCGGTCCTCGCAATATCGTCCACTCCTGGGCGACCGATAAGGACGATGCGACCGAGCAGCCGCGCTGGGGCAAGATCGGCAAGCAGAAGATCGAAGACGCCGGCCCGCTGCCGCCGCATCCGATGGACGGCATCAAATACAACATGGAGACGGTGGATGACGCTTTTCTCGCCGCCTCAATTGCATTCATGGACAAGGCCAAGGCTGCCAACCAGCCGTTCTTCCTCTGGCTCAACCCGACGCGCATGCATGTGGTGACGCATCTCTCGCCCAAGTATGAAGCGATGCGTACCCCTGAAAATAACTGGACAATTTATGAAGCCGGCATGGCCCAGCTCGACGATATGGTCGGCTCGGTGATGCAGTATCTCAAAGACAATGGTCTGGATGACAACACCATCGTCGTCTTCACAACGGACAACGGCGCAGAGAACTTCTCTTGGCCCGATGGCGGACAGACGCCATTCGCCGGCGCCAAAGGGACTGTCATGGAAGGTGGTTTCCGCGTGCCGTGCATCCTGCGCTGGCCTGGGCATGTCCCCGCGGACTCCATTCAGAATGGTATATTCTCCGGCATGGACTGGTTCCCCACCTTCGTTGCGGCGGCCGGCAACCCGAACATTACCGACCAGTTGCTGAAAGGCGTGAAGCTCGGCGACCGGACTTACAAGAACCATCTGGACGGCTACAATCAGATGGATCTCATTACCGGCAAAGGTCCGTCTGCGCGCCACGAAATCCTCTACTTTGCTGAGTCTACGCTCGGAGCGGTCCGCATTGACGACTTCAAGTACCGTTTCATTGACCAGCCTAGTGGCTGGTTTGGCGGCACCGTAAAACCGGCCTGGCCGATCCTCACCAACCTCCGCCTCGATCCCTTTGAGCGGTCTGGTTGGACAGGATCGATCAACTTCTACAACTGGTTCGCGTATGAATTCTGGCGGTTCGTTGCCGTCCAGCAGCAACTCGGAAAGGCAGCCCAATCTTTCCTCGATTATCCGCCGTTGCAGGCGGGCGCGAGCTTCAACCTGTCCGCGCTCAAGGCGGAACTTCAAAAGAAGATGGAAGAGGCAAAGGGCCATACCGGCGACTAACAGTCCAGCTCTTCACGCGGGCGGCTCGCAAGGGCCGCCCGCCTGAAGAGCTTGGCCGAGCATCCGTTGCTCCAGGGCACCGACTCGCTCGGGTAGTTCATCTTAACGTAAGGAGGAGAACATGAAGCGAAGAACACAAGCAATAGCAATTGTTTTTGCCGTAATTATTGTCGGTCTTGGGCTCGTCGTCAGCCCGGCATTCGCGGCAGAGCAGAAGAAGCCGAACATCCTCATCATCTGGGGGGACTACATCGGCCAGTTCAACATCAGCGCCTACAACATGGGCATGATGGGCTACAAGACGCCCCACATCGACCGGATCGGCAAGGAAGGCGCGGTCTTCACCGACTGGTACGGCCAGCAGAGCTGCACTGCCGGACGCGCGGCGTTCATCACAGGGCAGTCGCCCATCCGCACCGGTCTCACCAAGGTCGGCCTGCCCGGAGCAAAGGAAGGCCTTACCGCGGCCGACCCGACCCTCGCCGAGCTGCTGAAGCCGCTCGGCTACGCCACCGGCCAGTTCGGCAAGAACCACCTGGGCGACCGAAACGAGATGCTGCCCACGGTCCACGGGTTCGACGAGTGGCTCGGTAACCTCTACCACCTGAACGCGGAAGAGGAGCCGGAGAACGTGGACTACCCGAAGAATCCGGCGTTCAAGGAGAAGTTCGGCCCGCGCGGAGTCTTGCACTGCTACGCCTCTGACAAGGACGATCCCACTGATGACCCGCGCTTCGGCAAGGTCGGCAAGCAGAAATGCGAGGACACCGGCCCGCTGACCAGGAAGCGGATGGAGACGGTGGACGAGGAAGTCACCGCTGCGGCGATCAAGTTCATGGACAAGGCGACGAAGGACGGCAAGCCGTTCTTTGTATGGTGGAATTCCTCCCGCATGCACGTCTTCACGCACCTCAAGAAGGAAAGCCAGGGCAAGACCGGTTTCGGGATCTATGCCGACGGCATGGTCGAGCACGATGGCCAGGTCGGCCAGCTTCTCGATGAGCTGAAGAAGCTCGGCATCGAGGACAACACCATCGTCATGTATTCCACCGACAACGGCGCGGAAACCTTCGGCTGGCCCGACGGCGGCACGACGATCTTCCGAGGCGAGAAAGCCACGAACTGGGAAGGCGGCTGGCGCGTCCCGACGCTCATCCGCTGGCCCGGCGTCATCAAGCCTGGAACGGTCATCAACGACATCGGCGCGCATGAAGACATGATCCCGACCGTGATGGCTGCGGTAGGTGATCCCAAGATGAAGGAAGATCTGCTCAAAGGGAAGAAG
>Ga0335070_10002110_pt1 | contig 23196 bp, 26 predicted proteins | sample Lox_Sample_13_FD_206722 | JGI IMG/M metagenome (GOLD analysis project Ga0335070, IMG submission 206722) | Soil microbial communities from Loxahatchee National Wildlife Refuge, Florida, United States - Lox_Sample_1.3 | ecosystem: Environmental > Terrestrial > Soil > Wetlands | place: USA...
GCCTGCCTCGGGGCCGATTCCGGTCGTGTAGTCCACGCCGTAGGTGAGTGGGCGTACAACACCCGTCGTCGCCTTCGTCGTGTTATCGATCGTCACCTGCAGGACGATGACGGATGCCGCGGTAAACGATGTTGGATCGAGCGCGCCGCCGAAGCGTTCACGAATGACGGCCGTGGTGGAAAAGCCATCGAGAGCGTTGACAGCCGTCTGGTTCGGCATCAGCGCATTCGCGGGCTGAATGTTCAGCGTGCCATCGGTGGAGCCGGCGAAGTACAGATCGGTGGGATACGGCAGTATTCCCTGCAATGGCTGGAACAGTGCCGCGGTCGCAGCCGGCGGAGTGACCGGAGCGCCGGTAGGGTTGCCGTTGCCGCTGGTGGGATCGGTGGGACCGATGGTCCCGTGTCCTCCCGAGCACCCTGCCAGCAGCAGCGCGGCCGCCAGGCCCGCAGCCCACACGCGTTTCTCCATATCCCTCGAACTCCTTGAACCGTTCCAGCCGGTCGCGAACCCCCTTCGCTCCGTGCCTTGTTACTGTTATGGCAAGACCCCGCTAGGGTACGCTTGCGGCGAGAAGGGTGGCAAGCCGCTGCCCGGGCAGCACGACAGTGACCCCAAGCGGAAAATCAGGTGGCCGGCCGCCGCCGCCGGCACGCGCTGCCCAGGCGCGCGTGTTGAGAATCATCGGCGGGACGTGGCGCGGGCGTCGGCTGCGGTTCCCGCCCGTCGAGCAGATCCGACCCACGCCGGATCGCGTCCGGGAGACCCTGTTCAACTGGCTCGGCACGCGCGTCGCCGGGGCGAGCTGCCTGGATCTGTTCGCCGGCAGCGGTGCCCTGGGCCTCGAGGCCCTGTCTCGTGGCGCCGCGCGGGTGACCTTCGTCGAGCGCGATGCGGCCGCGGTCCAGGCGTTGCGCGCGCGCCTCATCGAGTGGCACGCCTCCGGCGGGAGCGTGGAGCAGGCGGACGCAGCGCGGTTCCTGGCTGGCCCGCCGCACCCGGTGGACATCGCCTTTCTCGATCCGCCCTTCGATTCGGGCCTGCTCACGCAGGTGGCGCGGCTTCTGGAGGAACGCGGCTGGCTCGCGCCCGGTGCGTGGATTTATGTCGAAACCGGCGCGCAGGCCGGCCTGCCGCCCCTGCCGCAGCGCTGGCAGGTCATCAAGGCGAAGCAGGCCGGGGCGGTCGGGTATCATCTGCTCGCCAGTCAGAATGAGGGAGCCGCCGGCGAATGAAGCGTGTTGCCATGTATCCCGGCACGTTCGATCCGATCACCAACGGTCATCACGACCTGGTGCGCCGCGCGGCGAGCATCTTCGACCGCGTGATCGTCGCCATCGCGGCGAATCCCAACAAGGCGCCGATGTTTCCGCTCGACGCGCGCGTCGATCTGGCGCGCCGCGTGCTGGCCGACCTGAACAACGTCGAGGTGGTGGGCTACGCGGGCCTCACCGTGGAGTTCGCCAAACAGCACGGCGTCTCGGTGGTGGTGCGCGGCCTGCGCGCCGTGTCCGATTTCGAGTTCGAGTTCCAGCTCGCCAACATGAGCCGGCATCTGGCGCGCGAGATCGAGACGGTGTTCCTCACCCCGCAGGAGCAGTTCACCTTCATCTCCTCGACGCTGGTACGTGAGATCGCGGTGCTCGGCGGCGATGTGGCGGAGTTCGTCCACCCGATCGTGGAGGCGGAGCTGAAGAAGCACCGCCGCTCCTGAAGGTCGGGTCAGCACAGTTTCCCAGGGCCGCGTGAACACACCTCCGCGTGATTCCGCCAGGGCAACGCCTCCACCACTGGAGGGCGCGTGGGTGCCCGTGGCCGCCAACGTCTCCGGGAAAGAGCTGATCGTCGCCGAGCTGCGCGTGAAATATCTCGTGCTCGCCGGCCACGACTACAGCATCATCGATCGCACCAACCAGGTGGTTGATCGTGGTGAGTATCTGGTGGACGCCACGGCGACTCCCTGCACCATCGACATCCTCGGGCGCACCGGTCCGAATGCCGGACGCAGCATGCTGGCCATCTTCGAGCTGACCGACGATCGCCTCACGGTCTGCTACGACCTGGATGGCAAGGATCGCCCGATGGACATGCAGCCGCGCGAGGATCAACTGCTGCTGAGCATCACCTACGAGCGCGCGACGGGCGTGCTTTCCTGACGCCGCCTGCTTCTGAGAGCGCCCCCTGCTTCTGACAGCGCCGCCTACGTCTGACAGCGCCGCCTACGTCTGGCAGGTCGGGCAGTAGTAGGTCGAGCGCTGCCCCTGTGTGAACTGGCGGACCGGCGTTCGGCAGTTGCGACAGGGCTTCCCCTTGCGCTCGTACACGTAGAGCTTCTGCCTGAAATATCCGGGTTCACCATCCGCGCCCACGTAGTCCCGCAGGGTCGTGCCGCCCACGCGTATCGCCATTGCCAGCACGGTGCGGACCGCGCGCACCAGCCGTGCCACTTCCGCTCGGGACAGGCTCCGCGCCTGGCGGCGCGGGCGGACTTTTGCCCTGAACAGCGCTTCGCTCGCGTAGATGTTGCCCACGCCGACCACCAACCTGCTGTTCATCAGGAGTTGTTTGATCGCGACCCGCCGGCCGCGCGTCACGCGCCACAGGTAGTCGGTGTCGAAGGCCTCGGCCAGAGGCTCGGGAGCGAGGTCCGCGAGCAGCGGGTGCTCGTTCGGATCGGTGTCTGTGAAATGCAGGCTGCCGAATCGGCGCGGGTCGTTGAATCGCAGCGCCTGTCCGGAGTCGAGCACCAGGTCGAAGTGATCGTGCGCCAGTCGCGGGGTGTCCGCCGGCAGCACGCGCAGACTGCCGGACATCCCCAGGTGCAGCAGCAGCGTGCCCGCTTCGAGTTCGAGCAACAGGTACTTCGCGCGGCGTGTCGCCCGCTCGATGCGCTGTCCGGCCACCTTGCCCGGCAGATCGTCCGGAATGCGCCAGCGCAACCGTGGCTCGTGCACGTGCAACGCCCGGATCCGGCGCGCGACGGTGTGCGGCTCGATACCGCGGCGAGTGGTTTCGACTTCGGGCAATTCCGGCATCGCCTCACCCTCGCGCCGCCACCGGCGTGGCGGCCAAAGCAAAAGGCCCGGCAGTGCCGGGCCTTGTCATCGGTCAGCGCCGGTGCGCGCCTACTTGATCTTGGTTTCCTTGTAGACCACGTGCTTGCGCGACACCGGGTCGAACTTGCGCACTTCCAGCTTGTCCGGATGCAGGCGCTTGTTCTTGGTGGTCACGTAGAAGTGGCCGGTACCGGCCGTGGACAGCAGTTTGATCTTTTCGCGCATGGTTCGCTCCTGGCGGCGCCGCGGCGGCCTAGATCCTCACGCCCCGGGCGCGAAGTTCCGCGAGAACGGTGTCGATGCCCTTCTTCTCGATCGTGCGCAGCCCGTTGGCGGAAATGCGCAGCGACACCCAGCGCTTCTCGGTCTCGACCCAGAATCGCTGTGAGTGCAGGTTCGGCAGGAAGCGGCGGCGCTTCTTGTTGTTCGCGTGGGAGACGCGGTTACCGACGGCCGGCCCCTTGCCGGTGATCTCGCAGACGCGGGACATACGAAACAACCTTGAGAATTCAGTGATTTGGCAGTGCGCGGGCGAGCCCGCCGCACGGAGTCGCGCTTTATACCAGCCCCTCCTCGCCAGAGCAACTGGCCCCCGGGGCGGCGGCGGGGCCTCGCATCCACCCCGGACCGGAGATGCCCTACAGTAGCCCGTTCTCCGCAAAGGAGAAGCACTGGCCATCGCCCACGATGAAATGATCCAGCAGGCGTACATCCACCAGGGCAAGGGTCTGCTGCAGCCTGCGTGTCACGAGCTCGTCGGCCTGGCTCGGCTCGAGGCACCCGGACGGGTGGTTATGCGCCGCGATGAAGGAAGCGGCGTTATGCGCCAGCGTCTGCCGGGCCACCTCGCGGGGATAGACGCTCGCGCCGTCGATGGTCCCGCGGAAGATCTCCTCAAAAGCGATCAAACGGTGTCGATTATCGAGGAACAGGCCGCAAAATACCTCGTAACGGCGGTCCCGGAGCTGCGCGACCAGAAATCGTCGGGTGGCATCGGGATCCGAGAGTGCGGACCCCTTGCGCAACGGCTCCTGGAGGTGACGCCGGGTGAGCTCGACCGCCGCCTGGATGGCCGCAAAGCGGGCATCGCCGATGCCGCGGTGGCGCTTCCAGCTCTCCCGGTCGGCATTGAGCAGCTCGCGCAGCGAGCTTCCCGCGCCGGCAATCAGCTCCCGGGCCACCTGGACGGCCGAGCGTCCGGGGGTCCCCGAGCCGATCAGCAGGGCCAGCAGCTCGGCATCGCTCAGCGCCTGCGCACCTCGTTCCAGCAGCTTCTCCCGCGGCCGCTCCGATTCCGGCCACCGGTCGATGGTCAGGCTGGGGCCCGGGAGCCCCGCCGGGGCCTTCCCGGCGCGGCGTGTGTTCATCCATACCTCCTGCCGTGGGCACGCCGGAGACTGTGCCGGGGTGACTGGCCGGCGGGCAGGGGCCAAAACGGACCGGTACGCGCGGAAATGCCGATATGCCAAGCCGTTGTTTGCACCCCCGGGGAATGTCGCCCGATAATCGCTCCAGCATCCAGGAACGCGCGCGGAATCGCGATGCAGGGCAAACGAATAGTCCTCGGGGTCACGGGCGGAATTGCCGCCTACAAGTCGGCGGATCTCGTCCGCCGCCTGCGCGAGCGTGGCGCCGAGGTGCAGGTGGTCATGACGGCTGGTGCACGCGAGTTCGTCACCCCGATGACTTTCCAGGCATTGTCCGGACGCACCGTCCGCACGGATCTGTGGGATACCGCGGCCGAAGCTGCGATGGGGCACATCGAGCTGGCGCGCTGGGCCGAGCTGATCCTGGTGGCACCCGCGAGCGCGGACTTCCTGGCGCGACTGGCGAACGGACTCGCGGATGATCTTCTCACCACCGTGTGTCTTGCGAGCCAGGCGCCGATCGCCGTGGCACCGGCCATGAATCGCGTGATGTGGGCCAACCCCGCGACGGCCGACAACGTGGCGATGCTCCACCAGCGCGGTGTGCGGATATTCGGACCGGCGGAAGGTGATCAGGCCTGCGGCGAGGTGGGTGCCGGCCGGATGCTCGAGCCGCTGGAGCTCGCCGACCGGCTCGGCGCGCTGCTGGTGAACCGCGGGCCTCTGCAGGGCCGCCGCGTGTTGATCACCGCGGGCCCCACGCGCGAGCGCATCGATCCGGTGCGGTTCATCAGCAATCGCAGCTCCGGCAAGATGGGATTCGCGGTCGCCCAGGCGGCGCGCGAGGCCGGCGCCGAAGTCGTTCTCGTCAGTGGTCCGGTCAGCTTGCCCACTCCGGCCGGTGTACGCCGTATCGATGTTGAGAGCGCCGCGGACATGCTCGCGGCTGTGTTGCCAGAGGCCACGGGCGCTGACATTTTCATCTCCACCGCGGCGGTGGCGGATTACCGGCCGGCGAGCGCCGCGCCACAGAAGATCAAGAAGACCTCCGACACGCTCGATCTCAACATGGAGCGCACGACGGATGTGCTGGCGACGGTGGCGGCATTGCCGCGGCGCCCGTTCGTGGTGGGATTCGCCGCCGAGACCGAGTCCGTGGAACAGCACGCGCGCGGCAAGCTGCTGAAGAAGAATCTCGACATGATCGCGGCCAACGAAGTGGGCCACGACAAGGCCTTCGACTGCGAGGACAACCAGCTCATCGTGCTGTGGCGCGCCGGCCGGCGCGAGCTCGGTCGCGCCTCCAAGCTGACCCTGGCGCGCGAACTGGTCGCGCTGATCGCCGAATCGTACGCGGCCGCGCAATCCAGTCCCGCGCAGCGCGGCACTGCGCTGGCATGACGGCACCGCGCCCGGCGGCCCATCGCCCGCTCAAGGTCCGCATCCTCGATCCACGCATCGGCAGTGAATTTCCGCTGCCCACCTATGCCACGGCCGGTTCGGCCGGGCTCGATCTGCGCGCCTGTCTGGATCGCGACCTGCAGCTGCAGCCCGGTCGCGCCGAGCTCATTCCCACCGGACTGGCCATCCACGTGGAGGATCCGGGGCTGGCGGCCGTGATCCTGCCGCGCTCGGGCCTGGGCCACAAACACGGCATCGTGCTCGGCAACCTGGTCGGACTGATCGATTCGGACTACCAGGGTCAGCTGATGGTCTCATGCTGGAACCGGGGACTGGAGCCTTTCACCATCCGCCCGGGCGAGCGGGTCGCGCAGCTGGTCGTGGTGCCGGTGGTGCAGGTGGAACTGCAGGTCGTCGAGGATTTCGCCGGTACCGAGCGCGGCGCGGGCGGCTTCGGTCACTCAGGCCGTCACTGACCGGGGACGGGCCCTGGCCTGCAAGCCGCTGACGAGAGCCGCAGGTTGAAAGAGATCAGCGCTGCGCCTGGACCTGCGCGGCGTGCAGTTCGCGGTAGCGCTCGATGTCAGTCTGGAACTGCGCCCGCAGGTTGGATTCTTCCTCGCTCTTCTGCGCCAGCGCATTCGATTGCGTGCGCAGGTCGCTCAGCGTGCGCACCAGGTCCTCGGCAAGATCATCGGGCATGCGACGCGCGTCGGCGCGCGTGCTGTAGGGTTTGAAGGTCATTGCGCGCGCCTGCAGTGAACTCAGGCGCGAGTGCAGGCTGTCGACAAATTGCTGCGCGGCGAGCTTCTGTCCTGCCAGCTGGTCGAGGCGGACGTCGCGCAGCGCCTCGATGTCCTTGACCGACGTGTAAGTCGTCATCAGAAAGCTGTCGTGCTGCTTCTGCCGGATGAGTTCCTGCCGCGCCCGCTCATCGGCGGCAAGCTGCTCGGGAGTCTTCTGCGCATCGAGGTGACGCACCTCGATGCCATGGCTGTTGAGAACCGAGCGGTCCTGCTTCGCATACTGTGGGGGGACGCTGTCGCCGTAGTGCACAACTCCTTGCTCATCGGTCCACTTGTACGTCTCGGTGGACTTGGTCGTCGAGCTGCTCGCGCCCAGAGCGCCCACCGGTACGAAACCGGCCAGCACGCCAAACAGAGCGAGCGCCACACGCGGCTCGAGCATCAAGAAGCCCCCCACACACGGCCCGACGGCCACCCGTCATTGTCCGGCCGCCACCGCGCCCGTGGCAAGAGTCAGCTGACGCCGTACCGTTGCCGGTAGGCGAGCAGCGATGTGAGCTGCTCGGCAGAAATGCGACTCCGTCCGTCGGGTGGCCGGGACAGGGTCTCGATCAGATCGGCAAGTGTGATCACGCTCACACACGCCAGGCCGAACTCCTGCTGCAGCTCCTGCACCGCTGACAGACTGCCCTGGCCGCGCTCCTGGCGGTCGAGCGCCAGCGCCACGCCCACGGGTTGGGCGCCTGCGCCGCGAATCAGGTCGAGCGATTCGCGGATGGCGGTCCCGGCAGTGATCACGTCGTCGATGATGAGCACGCGGCCACGCAGGGGGCTGCCCACCACGTTGCCGCCTTCGCCATGATCCTTGGCCTCCTTCCGGTTGAAGGCGTAAGGCACATTGCGGCCATGGTGTTCGGCCAGTGCGATGGCGACAGCGGTCGCGAGCGGAATGCCCTTGTAGGCTGGCCCGAACACCATGTCGAAGCCGACGCCGGCGTGCAGGATGGCGGCCGCGTAGCAGCGTCCGAGCATCGCCGCCGCCGCGCCGTCGCTGAACAGACCGGCATTGAAGAAGTAGGGACTCTCGCGACCGGATTTCAGGCGGAACGTGCCGAAGCGCAGCGCATCGCGCGCCAGGGCGAGATCGATGAAATCCAGCTGATAGGGTTGCATCCGCGCGAAGTCCGGACCGTGAGTGGGGCGCAACGGTATCATGGAGCGATGCCTGAACCGACCACGGGCGGGGTGCCCGCCCCGGGCCCGCTCTCCGCCCCAAGCGTGCGATCGCCCACCCCCGCGCCGGTCCGGTCGCAACGACCGCCGCTGCGACAGGTGCTGGCCAGCCCCAAGATGCTCGCCATCCTGCTGATGGGCGCGGCCTCCGGCTACCCGAACCAGCTCACCGAAAGCGCGCTGCAGGCCTGGCTCAAGGATGCGCACGTCTCGAACACGACCATCGGCCTCATGTCGTACGTTGCGTTGCCCTACGTGTTCAAGTTCCTGTGGGCACCTTTTCTCGACCGTTACCCGCTGCCCCTGCTGGGCCGAAGGCGCGGGTGGATGCTCATCAGTCAGGTTGCGCTGGCGGCGGCCATTGGTTTCATGGCGACGCAGGACCCGGCCCTGGCGCTGACACCGGTGGCCGTGTGCGCGCTGGCCATCGTGTTCTTCTCCGCCACCCAGGACATCGTCATCGACGCCTACCGCACGGACATCGCGCGCCCGGAAGAACGCGGCCCGGCGGCGGCGTTGACCAATCTGGGGTATCGCACTTGCGCGTGGCTCGCTTCGGGACTTGCGCTGCTGGTCGCGGATTACTTCGGCTGGCGGCCGGCATTCCTGGTTCTCGCCGGGGTCATGGCGCTGTTCACACTGGCCACCTGGTTCGCGCCCGAACCCGGCGAGTCGCCGGCGCCGCCGCGCTCCCTGGGTGACTCGGTCATCACACCGTTGCGGGAGCTGCTGGCGGGTCCGGGAGCGCTGGCCCTCCTGAGCGTCGTGCTGCTCTTCAAGATCGGCGATGCCTTCGCCATGAAGTTGTTCACACCCTTCATGCTGGACACGGGGTTCTCCAAGACCGAGCTGGCAGTGGTGGTGAAGTCGTTGTTCACCGGTGGCTCGCTGCTGGGCGCGGTGCTCGGTGGCATCGCGATGGTGCGCCTGGGGCTGTGGCGCTCGATGCTGATCTTCGGCGTGGCGCAGGCGGTGACCAACCTGATGTACTGCGCGCTCGCGGCGGTCGGGAAGAGCTATGCGCTCATGGCTGCCGCGGTCGTGATCGAACACGTCGCCGCCGCGATGGGCAACATCGCCCTGGTGGCGCTGATCATGGCCCTGTGCGACATCCGTTACAGCGCCTTCCAGTACGCGCTGCTGTCTTCGCTGGCGCTGTTGCCCCGCTACGGCCTCGGTTATCCGGCCGGCTGGGTGGCGGACCACGGCGGCTGGTTCACCTATTACGTGGTGAGCTTCGCGATCGCCCTGCCGGGCCTGGCCATCGTGTGGATCAACCGCGGGCGGATCGAAGCACTGGATGTGCAGCGCGCGTGAGCGAGCCCGACCCGCCGCCATCCCGCCCGTCAGCTTCCAATCCGTTGGCGTCCAACCCGTCGGCGTCCAACCCACCGGGCCAGGTTCAGCTCGACGTCGAGCGTGTGATCTGCCGTCTCGATGATCTCCACGACTCAAACGCGCGCGGCTTCACCATCGGACGCGGCGACTGGCCGGTGCGGGGTTTCGTCGTGCGCGTGCGTGATCAGGTCTGCGCCTACCGCAACCGCTGTCCGCATGCCGGTCATCCCCTGAACCTGCGTCCCAACAGCTTCCTGTCGCCGGATGGCGCACTCATCCTGTGTTCATCCCACGGCGCGCTGTTTGAGAAGAGCACGGGTTACTGCGTGGCCGGACCGTGTGCGGGATTTTCCCTGCGCTCAATCCCGGTCAGGCTGACGGGTGGCTTCGTGATGTTGGGTGATGAGGTCGATCTGGGTACAAGCGACGACGGCGGCCGCTGACAGGCGCTGACGCTGTCGGTGCCAACAGTGCGGCGCGCCTCGACGCTGAGTCATCGCCTCCAGGCGAGGCGTTCACTCGAACAGATCGATACCGTCGAGCGAGCTCGCGCGCAGGTTTCCCTCGTCCCCCGAGATATCCGTGCCGCCGTAGTTGTCGTCAGCGACCTCGACGTCCACCGATCCGGTCCAGTCTTCAGGGGGCTCCGCCGCCTCGAGAGCACGGTCCGCCCACTGGCCTTCCCAGTCTTCGGTATCCATCTCCTCGACGGTCCCGTCGAAATACTGGATCTCGATCGTGCCGTCGTCCTCGTCGAACGCGACGACTTCGAACGAGTTACCGCCCGTGTGGCGATACCACTCGCCAATAGTCGGATGAGGAGCCGTCATCGCAACAACCTCTCTCGGGTGCGATTCGATGTTGCTCCCGAGCCGTGACGCTTTCAAGAAGTTATTGAGTCCCGCACAGCATCAATCTGACCGACCGCGCAGTTGGCGTTCAACGTCGGGCGAAAGCCAGATCCCACACTCCGTGGCCGAGCCTCTCGCCGCGCTTCTCGAAGCGCGTGGGCTGGCGCTCGGCGGGCCGCGGAACGTACCCGCCGTCGGCTGAAAGATTGCGCAGCAGCGGACTTGCACTCAGGACTTCGAGCGCAGACTGCGCATAGGGTTGCCAGTCGGTGGCGAAGCGCAGCACGCCGCCCGGCCGCAACCTGCCGGCCACCAGTTCCACGAACGGAGCCTGCACCAGGCGCCGCTTGTGGTGGCGCTTCTTCGGCCACGGATCGGGAAACAGGATGAGCACTTCATCGAGACTGTCGGGCGGGATCTGCCGCTGCAGAACTTCAACTGCATCGTGGCAGATGAGGCGCACATGCCCGAGCCCCCGCTCCTCGAGCGTCAGCAGCAGCCTCCCCACGCCAGGACGATGGACCTCGATGCCCAGATAGTTGCGCTGCGGGTGGGCGGCCGCCAGCGCGGCGAGATTCTCGCCGTTGCCGAACCCGATCTCCACGGAACGGGGCGCCGGGCGACCGAACACCGCATCCAGATCCAGAAAGGCGGGTTCATAGTCGATCCCGAAGCGTGGCCACAGCAGGTCAAGCGCTCGCTGCTGCGCCTCCGTGATCCTTCCGCCCCGCAGCACGAAGGAGCGGACGGAGCGTGGATGCTCGATCTCAGCCATGGCAGTGAGACCGCGTTTCGGGCGTGGCGGGGGGGCCGGCGCGAGGAACCCCCTTCAGACCGGACGACCAGTGCGCGGATCGATGCGGATGGTGGGGAATCCCGCGACTTTCCACTCTGAGATGCCACCGGCCAGGTGTGCCGCCGGCTGGCCGAGGCTGCGGCGCTGACGGGCCGCGGTCAGCGAGCGGCCGCCCGCCGCGCACTGGAACACCACCTGGCGGGACTCATCCGGCGGCAGCAGCCGCACATCGAACGTGGACAGCGGGAACAGCAGCGCGCCCGGGATGCGCTCGGCGGCGAATTCCGCCGGCTCGCGCACGTCGATCAGCAGCGCCCGCCCGGCATCCAGCAGTTCCTTGAGCTCGTGCGGTTCGTACTCGATCACCTGGTCGGGCGTGGTGTGGGGCATGGGGTGGCGCAGCAAGGCGCCGTTCCTGGTCGGACTGGGGGTCGCATTGTAGCGCGTGCAGCAGCCGCAAGGACTCCCCCAAAAAGAAGGCGCGTCACCCGTGCATTGGATGACGCGCCGATGGGGGTCCGGCCCGCCCTCGGGCGGCGGCCACGGATTGCGCGAGCAGAACGAAACGAAGGCGCCGACGTTGAAGTTGTTGCTCTTGTTGGAATCACCGGCCTGGTTCTTCGACTCCAGGTGGCTGAACTCGCTCAGCAGCAGCAGGTTCGTGGTCAGCTGGTGGTACACGCCGAACGTCACCTTGTCGTTCTTCGCCACGAGCGTGGGCGCCAGTTCGCCGTCCGCCTGGTCGAGGCGGCTCTGGCCATAGTTGATGCCCAGCTTGGTGTTGACGATCTTGTAGGTGAGCTGCGCGAGGAAGCCCTGCGACTTGCGCGGATCACCGGCCGCATCCGCCGACAGCACGAACAGGCCCGTGGTGCCCAGTCCCTTGGCGTAGTAGTACCAGCCGGCGATCTCGAAACCGTTGATGTCGTACTTGCCGCCGAAATCGATACCGCCGCCGGAATAGTCCTTCTTCTGGTCGGGGATGCCGCTCAGCGCCGTCACGTCGATGCTCTGCTTCTCGTACAGACCGCTCGCGGACAGATAGAGCGAATCACCCATCTTGTAGGCGATCTTGGCGTGGAAGCCGGGTGCGGCCTTGGGTGTCGCGCCACCCGGATCGGTGAGCGACTCCACCGGGTCGAAGATGCCGATGGTGATCTTCGTGCCACCCAGGTCCGGTGTCGTGTAGTTGATCTGCGCCAGCCAGTCCGTGTAGATGTAGCCGAGGCCGATCGAGCCCAGCGACGTGTTGGTCGGCGCGGCGTAGTTGCCGTTGCCGGCGCCCACGCCCAGCAGTGTCATATCGTTGAGGATGGCATCCGCGCCGAACAGGCCGATGTTGCGGCCCGCCATCACGGTGCCCATGTCCTTGTTGCCGAATGTCAGGAACACCTGGCGGACATCGAGGCCGGCGGTGCCGAGAGCGGTGTTGCGTGTCCCGGACGTATTGGCGAGGTTGGGACTGCCGCCGTCGTTGGTGCTGATGCCCGGATACAGGCCGAACGTCACACCGATGTCATAACCGCTCTGGGTCGTCGCGGCACTGATGCTCAGCGCGGCGGGTAGCAGGCCGTTGCTGACGGAAGAGGAGGACTTCTCGCCATCCTCCGATCCGACGCAGGCGAGGCCACCGGCCACGGCCTTGGACGAGTCGAACGACTGGCAGCTCGAGTAGATGTAGTGTGCGTTGACGTTGCCGTCAAAGCTGAGTTTCCAGTCGCCGGCGGTGACATCGACGGCATAGGCCGCCGGCGCGCAGGCTGCTGCCAGCGCGGCTGCGATGGTAAGGCAGATACGTTGATGTTTCATGGGGGCGTCCTTCGAGTTGTCGGCGATGCGCGCTCACCGAGAGTTTTTGCGTCGCGTTACGCGCGGCCACATTCAATCCCCGCGACGGCGGCGTAGTGTCGGCTGCAACAGCCATGCCAGCGATCCGGCACCCGACAGACAGCGTGTCTCGCGCGCAACACAAACCCGCGGTAAATCCCCCGGCTGTTCCATTTGCAGGTGTGTTTGATACAAAGTTGTCACGCTAATGGAACGTACCGCCCGGGCGGGCGCGCTGCGCCAGCGCATTTCTCCCCGCTGCCACGCATGAAACCAAGCTTGCAGTGATCGCGACTACGTGTTTCTCTAACGTGACACTGTAACGGGACGCCTGCTGCAGAACAGTGACTGTTGGAGGGGGATGTTCGTATGGGAAACGCAACGGGTATGAGGCGTGCGCAGGATGCGGTGCGCGGCGATCAGGATGTGGTGGATTTCGCCACGCCGGCGCACGGCGAACGGGTGAGATGCGAGCAGCTCATTGCGCTTGCCTCGCTGGAGCTGGATCGCCTGCACGAGCGTATCTCCGATGCGGGCTGCGTTTTGCTTCTCACGGATTCCAACGGCACCATCCTCCACGAGAAATCCAACGCGGTATTGAAGGGATCATTCCGCGTCGATCGCGTGGCGCCGCCCGCGACGCGCTCGCTTTCTCAGGAGCGCGACGCCGCGCTCGCGGCGTTCCGCGCTTCCCAACATGCGCTGACACTGGAAGATCTGGCGGGCGAGGATCCGCAGATGCTGCGCAACGTGCGTAGCGCCTACCGCATCGCCGATTCAGGCGTTTCCGTGCTGATCCAGGGACCAACAGGCTCGGGCAAGGAGGCGTTCGCGCATGCCATGCACCTGGTGAGTCGCCGGGCCGAGCGGCCGTTCGTGGCGGTCAACTGCGCGGCCATTCCCGAGACGCTCATCGAGAGCGAGCTGTTTGGTTACAAGCCGGGTGCGTTCACCGGTGCGCGCAAGGAAGGCATGCGCGGCAAGATCCTGCAGTCGGCCGGTGGCACGCTGTTTCTCGACGAGATCGGCGACATGCCGCTGACGCTGCAGACGCGGCTTTTGCGCGTACTCGAGGAACAGGAGATCGTGCCGCTGGGAAGCGAGACGGCCATCAAGGTCGATCTGCATGTCATCGCGGCATCCCATCGCAATCTGCGCGAGATGATTGCCAGCGGTTCGTTCCGCGAGGATCTGTATTACCGCCTGAACGGGATTACGCTCGAGTTGCCCGCGCTGCGCGACCGGGCTGACAAGGAGCGGGTCATCCACCACGCCCTGGCGGTGGAGACGGGTAACGGCCGGCCGGCCGCCATCGAAATGGATGCGTTGCAGCGCCTCTTGGCCTATCCCTGGCCTGGCAACGTTCGTGAGCTGCGCAACGTCATCCGCACGGCACTGGCCATCTGCGAAGGCGGCGTCGTGCGCGGAATCGACCTGCCGCGTGAGATACGCGAAGTGGAATCCAACACAACGGACGTGTCGGCGATCGCGGCGCTGGCCGCGGGTGCGCGTACGGCGGCCGCGGATCCATCCGCGCCGCCAGCGAATCCGCTCAGGGCAGCCGAACGGGCCGCGCTCGTGCGCGTGATCGCCGAATGCCACGGCAACATGACCCGTGTCGCCGCGCAACTCGGCATGAGCCGCAACACGCTCTACCGGCGGATGAAGCGTCACTCGATACCGCTGGCTCACGGCGGCTGACGCGCCGCGAACCAACCTCTGGCCCGGAGATTGCAAAGCCGCTGATGCGCGAGCTTGGTTCGCGCAGATTTGCCGTTCGCGCCGGAAGCTCGCAACCCGCGCGTGGCGGAGCCAGGGCATGAAGGACAAAGCAGCGTCACGGCCGAGCAGGGTGCGGCTCTGCTCGGGACGCCAATTGCAGAAAGACTCCGCGGGAGATGGTCACATCCTGGCCGGTCCCGCGGGCATCGTGCAGCTGAACGAAAGCGCGGCCGCGATTCTCGCGCTCTGCGACGGAACGCTGACACGGGAGCAGATCGTCACGCGCGTGCTGCCGCGCTCACGTGACGACAGCTTTGCCGTGGACGTGCGCGAGTTCCTCACCGCCGCGCGCCGTCGCGGCTGGATCGTCGAAGACTAGCGGAACACGGCGGCGCCGCGGTTGCGCAGGACTCGGTGAACCGCGATGAAGACATAATACGTAGCAAGAAAGCCGGCCACACGCAGCAGCGTTGGGTTGATGCCCGTTCCCGGCCAGATGAGGCGGCCCAGCAGCGGAGCCAGGAGCCAACCCGCCGCCAGCGTCGCCACCACCGCGCCGAAGTAGATCCGGCCCGCCGGCGCCAGACGGGGCGGCCCGGCGCCCTGCTCCCGGTACTGAAGGCGCGTGCGCAGCCAGATCATCCCGAGGAAGAACAGCGCACTGCCGATTTCGATCGCGAGTGGGGCCGTCATGGGGTATGCGGTGGCTGTGCGGGCACGCTCGCGCGGGAACGGGTCGCTCGCCGCGGTGCCGGGCAATCTACGGGAGGGCGGGCCCCCGCATCCACTCTGAAACGCAGAGTACTTGACGTTTCAGCGATTGCATCGTATTCTGTCTTTTCCATTCGCCGGAGCCCGGGTGAGCTCGCCGAAACAGAACAACACCGTCGCGCTCGATACCCACGCGCTCGGCACCCTGAACTACATTCGCGCCTCGATCGAGGCCGCCGGGACGTTTGCCGTGCCCGGCATTGCCGGCATCGCCATGGGTGCCGTGGGTGTGACGGCCACTGTGCTTGCCTCGCTGTCCGCGCTGGCGGGCTGGTGGCTCGAGATCTGGCTGGTGGCCGCGCTCGCCGCTTCGGCGGCCGGTTGTCTGCTCGTGGCCCGGCAGTCGCACCGGCTGTCAGACGGCGGGTTCGCGCTGTACCGCGGGCCGGTGCGGAAATTCGTGTTGTCCCTGTGCCCGGCGCTGCTCGCCGGCGCGGTCCTCACCGTGGTGTTGTGGGTGGAGGGACACGGCGTGCTGATCGCCGGGATGTGGCTGCTCCTGTACGGCTGCGCCGTCCTGTCGGCCAGCATGATGACGAGCGCCGTGACCCAGCGGCTGGTGGCCGCGATGGGCGGTCTGTTCGTGGTTTGCGGGGCGGTTGCCTTCGCCGTGCCCCCGCGCTGGCACAACCTGATCCTGGGGTTGGGGTTCGGCGCGCTGCACCTGCTGTTCGGAATACTCATAGGACGGATCAACCGTGTCGAATAAAGTGGCTGCCAACCGGTCCGTGCCGCGGCGTGAGCCCGCCGCGAGCCCGGTTCCCAGGCCGGTGCCCGTCAGCGGGCGGGGCAGCGAGGATGCGCGCTTCGACCGCCTCGTCTACGAGCGCGTGCGCCTGGGCATCATGAGCGCACTGGCCGTGAACGAGCAGCTCACCTTCAATGAGCTGAAGGCCCTGTTCGAGGTCAGCGACGGCAATCTGAGCGCGCACGCGCGCAAGCTCGAGGAGGCCGGCTACATCGAGTGCGCCAAATCCTTCGAAGGCCGGCGCCCCAAATCCGAATACCGCCTCACGCCCGTGGGCCGCAAGGCGCTGCACCGCTACCTCGAGCACATCGAAGCGGTCATCAAGGCCACGCGCAATGTTTGACGAACGCATGAGCAACCTGCACGTCGCGATCATCATGGACGGCAACGGCCGCTGGGCGCAGCGCCGTGGATTGCCCCGCACCGCCGGACATATAGAAGGGGTGAAGACAGTCAATTCCATCGTGGAGACCGCCGCCCGCAGTGGAGTGCGCGCCCTGACGCTCTACGCATTCTCCGCCGACAACTGGCAGCGTCCGAACGTCGAAGTCGCCGCGCTGATGCGCCTGCTGCGCCGCTATCTCATTACTGAAACACGCCGCTGCATCGAGCAGTCGATCCGCATCAACATCGTCGGCCGCCGCGACCGCCTCAGTACGAGCCTCGTGCGTGCGATCGAGATGAGCGAGCGTCTCACCGCTCAATGCACCGGACTTCACCTGCGCATCGCGGTGGACTACTCCGCCCAGCACAGCATCCTCGCCGCCGCGCGCCTGCTGAGCCGACTGCAGGGCACGGGGCGCGCGGAGGCCGTGCTGGCCGATCCCCGGCGGTTCAACGACCTGCTCGACCAGGTGGATCATTCCAGTGCGCCGGCCGGCGCCGTGGACCTGCTGATCCGCACCGGTGCCGAGCAGCGGCTCAGCGACTTCCTGCTGTGGGAGTGCGCTTACGCCGAACTCTATTTCACCGACTGCATGTGGCCGGATTTCGGAGTCCAGGGGTTCGAGGCGGCCCTGGCGGACTATTCGCGCCGGCAGCGGCGCTTCGGCAAGGTGCTCGCAGAAGCGCGCTGAGCGCATAATCCGCCCCCGTCCGCTGTCGGACTGTCCTGGGGGTCTCCATGCGTCGCTCCTCGTTTGCCGTCCTCGCACTGGTACTGGCCAGCGCAGTCCGCGCTGCGCCCGCCGATTCGCCGTCACACGTATTCGAAGGGAAGGATCTGTTCAGCCTGCAGAGCGTGAACGATCCGCAGGTTCGTCCCGACGGCCGGACGGTAGCCTATGTGCGGGTGTCGTACGAGATCATGACGGACCACGCGCGCCGTTCGATCTGGCTGGTGGACACCGAGAGTGGGGAACAGACACCACTGGTCGCTGGTTCCGTCTCGGCGTTCTCGCCGCGATGGTCCCCGGACGGCAAGCGTCTGGCCTATGTCGCCGTTGACGGCCATCACGCGCAGATTTACGTGCGATGGGTACAGACACAACAGGTCGCGCGGATCACGGACCTGACCGAGGCGCCGGACGATCTGGAATGGTCCCACGACGGCAAGTCGATCGCCTTCACGATGCATACACCCGATGAGGGAGCGCATCTCGGCAGCGCACCGGCCAAACCGGAAGGCGCCAACTGGGCAGAGCCGCTGACCGTCATCACCGATCTGAAGTATCGCGCCGACGGCGAGGGCTATCTCAAACCGGGCTTCACCCACGCATTCGTCGTGTCCGCCGAAGGCGGCTTCCCCCGCCAGCTCACCTTCGGTGCATACAACGACGACGGCCCTCTGGCCTGGAGCGCCGACGACCGCTATGTGCTGTTCAGCGGCAACCGCAAGCCAGGCTGGCAGCACGAGGCCATCAACTCGCAGATCTACCAGGTGTCCGTCGCGGACTCGAGCGTCACCGCGCTGACCAACAGGGCGGGTCCCGATCGCCGGCCGCGCGTGTCGCCCGACGGCAGGAAGATCGCCTACGTGGGGTACGACGATCGCTTGCTTGGCTACCAGAACGTGCACCTCTACATCATGGATCGCGATGGCCAGCACTCCCATTCGATCACCGATTCGCTCGACCGATCCGTCGAGGATCTGCAGTGGAGCGGCGATGGCCGCAGCCTGTTCATCCAGTACACCGACAGGGCCGTCACGAAGGTGGCGCGTCTCTCGCTGGACGGTCACCTGCAGACGCTCGCGGAAGGACTGGGGGGTTCCGGGCTGGATCGACCCTATAGCGGCGGGGAATTCAGCGTCTCCAACAACGGCACGGTCGCCTTCACCGCCGGCGGTGCGGATCATCCGCCGGATCTCGGCCTCGTGCGCGGAACCCGTGTCAGTCGCATGACGCGACTCAACGATGGTCTGTTTGCCGCACGCAACCTGGCCGAAGTCAAACCTCTAGAGGTCAGTTCCTCGGTGGACAAGCGTCACATCGACGCCTGGATGGTCACACCGCCCGGATTCGATGCGAAGAAGAAGTACCCGCTCATCCTCGAGATTCACGGCGGACCGTACGCCAGCTATGGCTCGCTGTTCTCGACGGACAACCAGCTGTACGCCGCGGCGGGTTACGTGGTGGTCTACTCCAACCCGCGCGGTTCGACATCGTACGGAGAGGAGTTCGCCAACTTCATCCAGCACGACTATCCCAGCCATGACTATGACGATCTGATGAGTGTCGTCGATGCGGCGATCGCACTCGGGTGCGTCGACCCCGAGCAGTTGTTCGTGACCGGTGGCTCCGGTGGTGGGGTGCTGACTTCGTGGATCGTGGGACGCACCCAGCGCTTCCGCGCCGCCGTCACCCAGAAGCCGGTCATCAACTGGGGCAGCTTTGCCCTGACTACCGACATCGCCACCTACGTGCAGAAATACTGGTTCGCGAAGCTGCCGTGGGAGGATCCGGACAGCTACTGGAAGCACTCGCCCCTGTCGCTGGTGGGCAATGTCACCACACCCACCATGGTGATGGTGGGTGCGGAGGACTTCCGTACCCCGGTCAGCGACTCGGAGCAGTACTACGAAGCGCTGCAGCTGCGGGACGTGCCGACGGCATTCGTCAAGGTGCCCGGTGCCTCTCACGGAGGTCTGGCGGCGCGACCCTCGCAGTCGGCCGCCGAGATCAGCGCGATCATCGCCTGGTTCGACCGCTACCGGAATGCACCGAGATGGACGCCGCGAGCGGCCGCCAGTGCCGCGGCGCCCGCCGCGCCGGGGGATTCTCCCTCTTCCGGCAGATAGCGTAGTGTCACATCGGTTGCGAACAATGGTCCTGTCCCGACCCGCCCCGGGGAGTCCCTCATGTCGATCCAATTGACGGTGAACGACCAGGTCCGCGAGCTGGATGTGGATCCGGACATGCCCCTGCTGTGGGCCATCCGCGATCATCTGCAGCTCACGGGCACCAAATTCGGCTGCGGCATGGCCCTGTGTGGCGCCTGTACCGTGCACATCGACGGGCAGGCCATGCGGTCCTGCATCACCCCCGTTTCCGCGGCGGTGGGCAGGAAGATCACCACCATCGAAGGTCTCTCCACGGCTGCCGGCAAGGCGGTGCAGTCCGCGTGGGTCAAGCTTGACGTGCCGCAGTGCGGCTACTGCCAGAGCGGACAGGTCATGTCCGCCGCCGCGCTGCTGGCGGGCAACTCGCGTCCCACGGATGAGGACATCGACGCAGCGATGGCCGGAAACATCTGCCGGTGCGCCACCTATGTCCGCATCCGCGCAGCGATCCACCAGGCAGCGGAAGCGCTGCCGGCCGCGACAGGCAAGAGCTGAAAGGAACGCGCCATGTACTTCCGCCACACCGACAATCTGTCGATGCTGCTGACTCGCACCGAAGGAGTCTCGCGCCGCGACTTCCTGCGCCTGACGACGTTGGCCGGTGCCGGACTCACTCTGGGCACCGTGCTGCCAGCTTCCATTGCGCAGGGCGCCACTGCGCAGTCCAGTTCAGGCAGCAACTTCCAGCCCACGCCCTTCGTGCGCGTCGATCCGGACAACACGGTCACCGTGATCTGCAAGCACGTCGAAGCCGGGCAGGGCGTGTGGACCGGATTGCCCGCCGTGGTCGCGGAAGAGCTGGATGCTTCGTGGGATCAGATGCGCGTCGAGAGCGCACCGGCTTTGGTACCCACCTACGGAAATCTCGCGTTCGGACCGGACGCTCGCGTACAGGGCACCGGTGGTTCGACCTCCCTGGCCAACTCCTGGGACCAGCTGCGCCATGCGGGTGCGACCGCGCGTGCCATGTTGGTTCAGGCCGCGGCCGTGCGCTGGAAGGTGTCCGCGAGCGAGATCACTGTCAGTGATGGCGTCGTGTCGCACACCTCGGGACGGAAGGCCACCTTCGGCGAGCTGGCCGCTGCCGCCGCCAGGCTGCCCGTGCCGGCCAGCGTCAGCCTGAAGGATCCGGCGCATTTCAAACTCATCGGCCGGGACAAGCTCCCCCGGCTGGACAGCCGCGCCAAGTCCACGGGCACCCAGCAATTCGCGATCGACGTGATGTTGCCGGGCATGATGACCGCGGTCATCGCGCGGCCACCGCGATTCGGAGCCAGGGTGCAGTCGATCGATCCAAAAGCCGCGAAAGCGGTGGCGGGCGTGGTCGACGTAGTGCAGGTGCCGCGGGGCGTTGCCGTCGTGGGCCGCGACATGTGGTCCGCGAAGAAGGGCCGCGAGGCGGTCAAGGTCACCTGGGACGAGTCCGGCGCCGAGAAGCGCGGTACGGATGAGCTGCTCAGATCGTTCCGGGAGTTGAGTCACGGCAAGGATGCGCGCGTCGCGCTCACTCGCGGTGATGTTGACACGGCGCTCAAGGGCGCCGCCAGGGTGATCGAGGCCGAGTTCGAATTTCCCTATCTTGCGCACGCGCCCATGGAGCCGCTGACCTCCGTGTGTCGCCTGAGCGCCGATCGCTGTGAGATCTGGGCGGGCTGCCAGTTCCAGACCATCGATCAGGTGAACGCCGCCGCCGCGGTGGGCCTGAAGCCCGAGCAGGTCACCATCTACACGCTGGCCGCGGGCGGCACGTTCGGTCGCCGCGCCAATGCCGAGTCCGACTACATCTCCGAGGTTGCCTCCATTGCGAAGGCCACCGGCGGAAAGTATCCGGTGCGGCTCATCTGGACACGCGAGGACGACATCACCGGCGGCCGCTATCGCCCGCTCAACTATCACCGCATCACGGCGGGTCTCAGCAAGGACGGCAAGCTCGTGGCCGTGCGCCAGAGCATGGTGGGTCAGTCCATCATGGCCGGCACGCCCTTTGCGGCCATGATGAAGGACGGAGTCGATCCGACGGCAGTCGAAGGGAATGCTGCGGAACTCTACGACGTGGAGAACGCGCAGGTGACCTGGTCACAGCCCACGGTGGGAATCCCCGTGCTGTGGTGGCGCTCGGTGGGTCACTCCCATACCGCGTTCTCCAAGGAAGTGGCCATCGATGAACTCGCGCAGGCGGCGGGTCAGGATCCGGTGGCATTCCGCCTCGCCCTGCTGGGTTCGCATCCGCGCCAGGCGGCGGCCCTGAAACTCGCGGCCGAGAAGGCCGGTTGGGACAAGCCGTTCCAGCAGGGCAACGGCCGCGGTCGCGGCATCGCCGTGCACGAATCGTTCGGTTCGGTGGTCGCGCATGTCGCCGAAGTCACCGTGTCGAAGGATGCGATCCACATCGACAGGATCGTCACCGCCGTCGATTGCGGAATCGCGGTCACGCCTGACGTGGTGCGGGCGCAGATGCAGAGCTGCATCGGCTACGGACTGTCAGCGGCCCTGTACGGCAAGATCACCCTGACCGACGGTCATGTCGATCAGACCAACTTCCACCAGTACCGCGTGATGCGCATCAACGAGATGCCGCGCGACATCGAGATCCATATCGTGCCCTCGACGAATCCGCCTTCGGGCGTGGGCGAACCGGGCTTGCCAGCGATCGCTCCCGCCGTCGCCAACGCAGTCCGGGCGGCCACCGGCATCCGCCTGCGCAAGCTGCCGTTCGATCTGGCAGCGGCCCGAACCGCGCAGGCCTGAAGGCGTCGCCCCGGGCGCCTCAACCCAGCCAATCAGAGGATCCGGGTCTCGCCCGTCTCCAGCACCTGGAACGCCTCCGGCGGCACACCGTGATGTTCGCGGGCGACGGCCAGCTCACGTGGCGGATCGTCGATGCCCTCGTCGGTCAGCTGGAAACAACCGAAGTGAGTGCCGATCGACAGACCCGCCTTCAGGTCGAGGTGCGCGCGCACCGCGTCGTCGGGGTTCATGTGCTGGTTCTGCATGAACCAGCGCGGTTCGTAGGCCCCAATGGGTAGCAACGCAAGGTCCGCCGGCCCAAATCGCTCGCGTATGCGTGAGAAATGGGCCCCATAGCCCGTGTCCCCTGCAAAGAAAACCTGACGGCCCGACGCACGCAGCATGAAGCCGCCCCACAACGTGCGGTTGCGATTGCGCGAGCGACGCGCGGACCAGTGCTGGGCGGGGGTGAGCGTGACTTGCGCCGAGCCGAGCGCAAGGCTTTGCCACCAGTCGAGCTCGCTGACCTGACTCAAGCCGAATTGCTGCAGGAAAGCGCGGTTGCCCAGCGTGGTGACGAAGTGCGGCGCGTGAACTTCCTCGAGCCGGATCAGCGTCTCGATGTCGAGGTGGTCATAGTGATTGTGGGATACCAGAACGACGTGCACCTCGGGAAGGTCCGTGAACGGCAATCCAGGATCACGGACACGGGCGGGACCCAGACTGCGGAAGGGACTCACCCGGTGCGAGTACACCGGGTCGGTCAGTACGTTGAGGCCCGCGAACTGGATCAGGAAGGTGATGTGGTTGATGAAGGTCAGAGCCATCTCGCCGGCGCGCAGGTGCGCAGGGAGTTCGGGGCGGGCGCGATTCTCGACCCATTGGGGCCAGACTTTGCGCTGGCGGGTGCGTTGCCAGCGCAGGAAGTCGCCGAACGAGCGGCCGGCCGGCGCGTCCGGATTGAAGAAGCGCGTCCCGTCGAAATGGTCGCTGCGCGGCCCCTGGTGACCGTCTCCGCCGTTCAGCGAGCGCCAGACATCGCGCAGTCGCCAGCGGCGCTGCGGCAGGGCGCCCCCGGGTCGGGTCTGCGAATCCATGCGATATGATCGCAGCGAAGCGAGGCGGCATGAATACCGACGAGAGGCGGATCCGGCAGGCGGTTTGCGTGTACTGCGCATCCAGTCGCACTGCGCCCGAAGAGTACCGGACCGTCGCCTTCCGCCTGGGCGAGGTGCTGGCCGAACAGGGACTGGAGGTGGTCTATGGCGGGGGCGCGCGTGGCTCCATGGGCGCGCTCGCGGATGGCGCCCTGAGCCGGGGAGGGCGCGTCCGC
>Ga0335070_10002111_pt1 | contig 23187 bp, 14 predicted proteins | sample Lox_Sample_13_FD_206722 | JGI IMG/M metagenome (GOLD analysis project Ga0335070, IMG submission 206722) | Soil microbial communities from Loxahatchee National Wildlife Refuge, Florida, United States - Lox_Sample_1.3 | ecosystem: Environmental > Terrestrial > Soil > Wetlands | place: USA...
CTTCTTCCCGATGATGCTCTTCAAGTACTCCAAGTACCCGAAGGCGGCCAAGGCCTACCTCGCCTTCATGATGGAGAAGGAGCAATACGAGCCCTGGCAGCAGGCGGCCATCGGCTACGTGTCGCATCCGCTCGTGGCGTACGAGAAGAATCCGCTCTGGGCCTCGGATCCGAAGAACGCGCCGTACAGCAACTCGATGAAGGTCATGCTGCCGAACGGCTACGCCGGTCCCATGGGCTACGCGTCGGCCGCCACCATGGCGGACTTCATCATGGTCAACATGGTGGCCGAAGCGGCCTCCGGCGCGAAGACGCCGAAGGAGGCGATGGAGCGGGCGAAGGCTCGTGCGGAGCGGTACTACAAGGTGTGAGCGCGGACAGCTGACTGCCGCATTCACGTGACCCGGTTGGAGCGGACCTGGAGCCGCTCAACCGGGTCCTCCGGCCCATGCATCGTCTCCTGAACAATCGTCATGTCCTCGGGCTGCTCTTCATGCTGCCCGCGGGGCTGCTGCTGCTCGTCTTCCTCACCTATCCGCTCGGGCTCGGCACGTGGCTGGGCTTCACCGACGCGAAGGTGGGCCGCGCCGGGCATTTCGTGGGCCTGGAGAATTTCCAGTTCCTGTGGGGCGACTCGGTCACCCGCCTCGCCCTTTTCAATACGCTCTTCTATACCGCGGTGGCGAGCGTCATCAAGTTCGCACTCGGCCTGTGGCTCGCGCTGCTGCTCAACCGCAACCTGCCGTTCAAGTCGTTCTTCCGCGCCGTGGTGCTGCTGCCCTTCATCGTGCCGACCGCGCTCTCCGCGCTGGCGTTCTGGTGGATCTACGACGCCCAGTTCTCGATCGTGAGCTGGACCCTGATGAAGATGGGCCTCATCCACCAGTACATCGACTTCCTCGGCGATCCCTGGCTCGCCCGCTACTCCACCATTGCGGCCAACATCTGGCGCGGCGTGCCGTTCGTGGCGATCTGCCTGCTCGCGGGGCTGCAGACGATTCCCGTTTCGCTCTACGAGGCCGCGGCGCTGGACGGCGCGACGCCGTGGCAGCGCTTCCGCTTCGTCACGCTGCCGCTTCTTACGCCGATCATCGCGGTGGTCATGACCTTCTCGGTGCTGTTCACGTTCACGGACTTCCAGCTGATCTACGTGCTCACGCGCGGCGGGCCCTTGAATGCGACCCACCTCATGGCGACACTCTCCTTCCAGCGCGCCATTTCCGGCGGCTCGCTGGGCGAGGGAGCGGCGGTGGCCACGGCGATGGTGCCGTTCCTGCTGGCCGCCATCCTCTTCAGCTACTTCGGCCTGCAGCGCCGCAAGTGGCAGCAAGGTGCCAGGGACTGACGCGTGAGCGCCGAACGGCAGCCGGCCGAGGGCATGGGATACCTGGAATCGGTGCCCCGGCGGGTGGTGACGCTCTACATGCCGCTGGCGACGTTCGTCTTCGTGCTGCTCTTCCCCTTCTACTGGATGGCGACCACGTCGATCAAGTCGAACGAAGAGCTCCTGTCCCACGAGGGCAATCCGTTCTGGGTCGCGCATCCCACGTTCGAGCATTTCAGGCACCTCGTCTTCGAGACGCCGTACCCGGACTGGATGTGGAACACGATCATCGTGTCGGTGGTCTCGACGTTCACCTCGCTTGCGGCGAGCGTCTTCGCGGCCTATGCCATCGAGCGGCTGCGTTTCCGCGGCTCGAAGCAGGTGGGCCTCGCGATCTTCCTCGCCTACCTGGTGCCGCCGTCGATCCTCTTCATCCCGCTCGCCGCCATCGTCTTCAAGCTCGGCATCTTCGACACGCGCTGGGCGCTGATCCTCACGTACCCCACGTTCCTCATCCCGTTCTGCACGTGGCTGCTGATGGGCTACTTCCGCTCGATCCCGTTCGAGCTGGAGGAATGCGCGCTCATCGACGGCGCCACGCGCTGGCAGATCCTCGTGAAGATCGTGCTGCCGCTCGCGGTGCCCGGGCTCATCTCGGCGGGCATCTTCGCCTTCACGCTGTCGTGGAACGAGTTCATCTACGCGCTCACCTTCGTCTCGTCCTCGGAGGTGAAGACGGTGCCCGTGGGCGTGGTGACGGAGCTCGTGGAGGGCGACGTCTATCACTGGGGCGCGCTGATGGCGGGCGCCCTGCTGGGCTCGCTGCCCGTCGCGGTGATGTACTCGTTCTTCGTCGAGTACTACGTCTCGGGGATGACCGGGGCCGTGAAGGAATAGTCCCTCACGGGGCGCGCACGAGCTCCACGCGCCGGTTCTGGGAGCGCCCCATGCCCGTGTCGTTGCTCGCGACGGGCCGGGTCGCGCCGAATCCCTTCGGCTCGAGGCGCTGGGCGGCGATTCCCGCCTTCACGAGCCACGCCTTCACCGCAGCCGCCCGGCGCTCCGAAAGCGGCTGGTTGTGCGCGTCGCCGCCGGTGGAATCGGTGTGCCCTTCGATCACGAAGCGCCACGAGGGATTCTCGCGCGCGAGCTGCGCGATCGACTGCAGCGCCGGCACCGAGTCGTCCCTCAGGCGATCCGAGTCGAGGTCGAAGAGGATTCCGTAGATGCGCGCGTGGCCACCCTTGTCGAGCTGGGCCGCGAGCTGCTTCGAGGCGCCTTCCGGTCCCTTCCAATGGGCGCAGTTGCCGGGCGTGTCGCTCACGCGCGTGCCGTTCCACAGCTCGCCGCGCCGGTTGGTGAGCTGCTCGTACCACCAGAGGCCGAGGAACTCCTTGCCGTCGGGCGCGAAGACGAAGAAGGCCGGCCCGCGCGGCACCGGGCCCGCGCTCGAGTCCTGCACCCAGGTGAAGCGCGCCATGCGCCCCTCCAGCCCGCCGTTCTCCACCAGGCCGTGCTTGAACTCGTAGCAGCCCGTGATGGTCGCTCCCTGCTGCACGAAGTGGAACGTGCCCCAGTTGGTCCGGTAGGCGCCGGTGAACGAGGGGTAGGGCGCGGGCTTGCCCACGGCGTCGCCGAAGGCGCGGAACTCGAAGAGCTCGATGTATTCCTTCGAGCCGTGGTTCGATTTCACGCGCAGCCGGATCCATCGGCCCTGGCGCGGCGTGGCGAGCGCGAAGCGCTGGTGGTCCTTGCGTGCCGCGAGCTTCGCCTCGACGGCGGGCTCGAAGCCCTCGGTGGCGGAGCGATCCGAGATCTCGACCGCGATGTCCTGCGCCGCGCGGCTGCCTTCGGCGTCGCCGTCGGTGGACGCGGTGTCGAACTCCACGGCGCGGATCATCGAGCTTTGCGCGAGCTGCACGACGATCTCGTCGGGCGTGACCACGCCGCGCGGCGATGCCCAGCCCGAGTCCGGGCGCTCGTCGAGCAGCCAGTGCGCGCCCCACGACTCGTCGTAGGCGCGCGGGTGCTTCACGATCCAGCCGCCCATCGCATAGGAGGCGAGGTTGGTCTCGGGGGCCGTGTCCGCCGGCTGTGCGAAGGCGGGCGGCGCCGCGAGGGCGGCGAGGAGCAGGACGGTGGGTCGCATGAGGCCTCCCGGAAGGTTCTCGCGCGCTATCATGCGCCATGCCCGAAATCCAGAAGACGCTCTACGACGTCCTGGGCGTGTCGCGCGACGCCAAGGCGACGGACATCGGCCGCGCGGCGAGCCGCATCCAGGCCACGATGCAGCGCGAGGACTGGATACCCGACCCGCGATTCGAGGCCCAGTTCAAGGTCGCCATCGAGACGCTGTCCGATCCGGCCAGGCGCGATGCCTACGACGCGACGCTGCGCGCCCGCACGGCGAGCCGCAAGTCGCGCGCCCCGCTCGCGGGCGGCATCGCCGCGGCGGTGGTCGTGCTGGCCGCCGGCGGCTACTGGTTCGCGGGGCGCCACGGCGCCGCCGCGCCGAAGCCGCTCGCCCGCGAGGAGGTCCTGCAGGCCGTGGGTCCGTACGTGGGCGAGCTCAAGGGCGCGCTCATGTCGGGCGAGGTCCGCCCGATCGGCGAGGCGGTCGTGGTGGCCGAGGACCAGATGGCCACCACGTGCAAGGGCTTCATGCCGGGCGCCACCCTCACCATGAAAGTCGGCGACTACTCGACGCAGGCCTCGCTTGCGCGCGTGGACGAGACGCTCGACGTGTGCGTGCTGGCGGTGCCGAGCATGGGGACCGCCGTGAAGCTGCGCCAGGGCCTGCCCGCCTCGCGCGAAGAGATGCATGCCGTCGTGATCGACGGCTCCGGCAAGCCGCAGGTGCGCCAGGCGAGCATCTCCGGGTTCATCGACGATCCCAGGGGCACGATGATGCAGGTCCGCTCGGCGGTGCCGCTGCCCAACGGCACGCCGGTATTCGATTCGCAGGCGCAGCTCGCGGGCATCGTCACTTCGCCCCACGCCTACGGCGAGGGACTGATCGTGGCGTTGCCCGCCTCGCGCATCCTCGAGGCACGCAATGCCGCGTCGGCCGCGACCACCGCCCCGACGGGGGCGCCGCGGCCCGTCGCGAATCCGGCCCAGGAGGCCGGGGACGTGCCGCAAGGTGCCGCACGTTCGAAGGAGCTGCAAAAGGCCTACGACGTGCGCAGCAAGACGGTGGACGACGCCGATAGGCCGGGCGCCGGAACGGCGCCGGGAAAGTGATGGCCGACGCCGCCCGAGCCGTCTTCGACCTGGCCTGGGCCGGCAAGCACGCAGAAGCCATCGAGCGGGCCACCCGGTCGCTGGGCGCCTCGCGCCTCGACGAGACGGCGCGCCTGCGGCTGCTCGACCTGCGCAGCGAAAGCCGCCTCGCGGTGGGCGACCTCAAGGGCGCGCAGGACGATTCGCTCGCCATGGAGGGCATCGCCCGCGATTCGGGCGCGGCGGCCCACGCCGGGCTGTCCTCGTGCCGGGCCTCGATGGTGGCGATGCGTGCTGGCGAGATGAAGGGCGCGTTGGCCGCGGCGCAAGCCGCGCTCGCTGCGGCGAAGCGGACGGGCGACGAGCCGCTCCTCGCCCTCGCGTACGCGAGGCTCGCCGAGGTTCAGTTCCGCATGCGCAGCCTCTCCCGCAAGGCGATCCGCAGCGCCCAGCAGGCCGAGCGCCTGTACCGGTCGCTCGGCGACGATGCGGGGCGCAGCCGCGCGCTCTGGGCGTTGGCCTCGTCGTACAACGATACCGGGGAAGTGTCGAAGTGGCGGGCCGCGGCTCGCGAGTCGGTCGCGCTCGCGCGCCGCGCGGGCGACCTCTACGCGCTGGGCAACGCGCTCAACATCCTCACCTTCAACGAGTCCGACCTCGCCGTGATGCTGCGCCTGCGCAAGGAGTGCCTCGCGGCTTTCGAGGCGTCCGGCTACGTGGAGCGCCAGGCGGTCTCCATCGCGAACCTGGGCATCCTCTACGCGCGCATGGGCCTGTGGCGCCGCGCGCGGCGCCTCACGAAGCGGGCCATCGAGCTCTACAGGAGCACCGGCAGCCGCGACGGGGTCTGGAACAGCGACTTCGTCCTGTCGAAGATCGAGATCGAGATGGGCCACGGGCAGGCCGCACGTGCGGCCGCCGACGAGGCGCTGCATTTCGCGCAGGAAGGGCAAAACGCGCTGCTGAAGGGCTTCATGCCCTACATGGTGGGCGAGCTCGAGCTCCACGCCGGCGAAGCCGCCGCGGCGGCGCTCAGCTTCGAGCGTTCCGTGCAGCTCATGGCCAGGATGCCCGGCACGCACTACGAGACGGTGGTGCTGCCGTACCTCTCGCAGGCGCGGCTTGCCGCCGGCGATGCGCGGGGAGCACTCGAAGCGAGCAGGCGCGCGGCGAGCCTGCACCGGCGCAAGACCCTGATGTCCTTCGCGGGCATCGAGGGCGGCGACCACATCTGGTGGGCGCACTACGAGGCGCTGCGCGCCAACGGCCGCGTCGGCGATGCACGCAAGGCCCTGGAGACCGCCTACGAGCTGGTGGTGCAGGGGATCTCGCAGCTGGGCGACGAAGGGCTGCGGCGCAGCGTCCTTTGCCACGTCCCCTGGCATCGGAAGATCGTGCGCGCGTGGATGGAGGATCCGGCGACGGCGCGCCTGCCCGCGAAGAAGCGCACGGCGCACCTGGCGGGCAAGGCGAGCTTGCGCGAGCCGTTCGAGCGGCTCGCCGACACGGGCCTGAGGCTCAACGGGATTCGCGGCGAGAAGGAGCTGCACGAGTTCCTGATCGAGGAGGCCACCGAGGTATCGGGCGCCGAGCGCGTCATGCTCGTGCTCGAGGCCGCGGGCGGTCCGGCGATCGCCGGTTCCCTGGTGCCGCAAGGCGAGGACGCACAGGAGCTGCTCGCATCGATCGGGTCCGCCCTCGAGGAGGTGCGCTTCACGCGCGCGGCGATGCTCGTCCACGGGCCGAAGGGCGCGCCGGCGATCGAGCAGCGCTCGCGCATCGTCGCGCCCCTCATTGCCCGGCACGACATCGTGGGTTTCCTCTACGCCGACATCGACGGGCTCTTCGGGCGTTTCCGCGACTCCGACCGCGACCTGCTGGCGCTTCTCGCGAGCCAGGGCGCGGTGGCGCTCGTCAATGCCCGCTGGTCGGAGGGCCTCGAGTCCCAGGTCGAGCAGCGCACGAAGGAGCTTCGCCACTCGAACGCGCAGCTCGCGCAGCGTGCCAACGAGCTCGCCATCATCAACAGCGTCCAGGAGGGGCTCGCCTCGCGCCTGGACATCGACGGCATCTACGCGCTGGTAGGCGCGAAGATCCGCGAGATCTTCTCCGCCGACACGACCTACATCGGCTACCACGAGACCTCCGACAACACGGTGGTGTTCCCGTACTACGTGGACGCCGGCGAGACGCCCGACCTGCTGAAGGAGCTGCGGCGCCACCGGCCCTACGGGCAGGGGCTCACCGAGGTGATGATCGAGTCGGGCAAGCCGCTGCTGCTGGGCACGGCCGAGGAGTCGGCGCGCCTCGGCAGCTTCCTGGTGAGCTCGCCGGGCGCCCAGGAGGACCTGAACCAGTCGTTCCTCGGCGTGCCGCTCTTCCGCATGGGCAAGGCCTACGGTTGCGTGAGCGTGCAGAGCTACCAGGCCCACGCCTACTCCGAGGGCGACCTGAAGCTGCTCACCACGCTCGCCAACGCGATGAGCGTGGCGCTCGAGAACGCGCGCCTCTTCGGCGAGACGCAGCGCCTCTACAAGCAGAGCGAGCAGCGGGCCGCGGAGCTGGCGATCATCAACAGCGTGCAGCAGGCGCTCGCCGCCGAGCTCAACATCCAGGGCATCTACGACGCGGTGGGCGACAAGATCAAGGAAATCTTCCCGCGCGCCGACGTGGGCATTCGCATCTTCGACGCCAGGGCGGGCGTCTCGCACGTTCCCTACATGCAGGATGGTGGCCGGCGCGTCCATGTGGGGACGGTCGGCTTCGATCCGGACAGGGGCGTCGGCGGCCACGTCTTCCGCACCCGCGAGACAGTGGTGGTCGAGGAAGTGGGCGCCGAATCCCTCGCGAAATACAACAGCGGGGTGATGCCCGGCACCGTCGGCCTCGAGAGGTCGGGCGTCTACGTGCCGCTCGCCACGGGCGGCGAAGTGCGCGGCGTGATCCAGATCACCGACGCCGAACGCACCCACGCCTTCGGCGAGTCCGACGTGCGGCTGCTCGAGACGCTCGCCGGTGCGATGAGCGTGGCCCTGGAGAACGCGCGCCTGTTCGACGAGACGCAGAAGCTCCTTCGCGAGACCGAGCGGCGCAACGCCGAGCTCGCGGTCATCAACAGCATCCAGCAGGGCCTCGCAGCCGAGCTCGACCTGCACAAGATCATCGAGATGGTGGGCGAGAAGCTGCGCGAGGTGTTCAAGGCGGACATTACCGGCATCGCGTTGTATGACCGCGCGAACGACCGCATCGTGTCGGGCTACCTTGTCGACCACGGGAAGCGGCACGACCCTGGCCAGAGGCCGCGCAGCGGCGTTTCCGGCCGGGTCCTGGAGACCCGGCGCGCGATCGTCATCGGCACGGCGGAGGAGCTGGATCGCCTCACGATCGAGACAGGCTCGACCATCCCGCCAAGCAGCGAAGCGGCCGACAACTCGTTCGTGTTCGCGCCGCTGGTAAGCGGCGACCAGGCGACCGGCCTCATCGTGATCGGCAAGCAGGCCGAGCACGCCTTTTCCGCATCCGACGTGAGCCTCATCACGACGGTGGCGGCGAGCCTGAGCCTCGCCCTGCAGAACGCGCAGAGCTTCCAGGCCGAGCGCCAGCGCGCCGCCGAGCTCGCGATCATCAACAGCGTGCAGCAGGCGCTCGCCGCCGAGCTCAACATCCAGGGCATCTACGAGGCCGTGGGCGACAAGGTCCGCGAGATCTTCCACCAGGCCGACGTGGGCATCCGCATCTTCGACGAGGCCTCGGGAGAGGTCCACTACCCGTACACCGTCGAGCACGGCAAGCGCCTCGAGGTGCCCTCGGGGCGCCTTTCGAACACCGGCTTCAGCGCGCACATCCGCAGGACCGGGCAGACCCTCGTGATCAACGAGGACATGGCCGGCCAGGTGGTGAAGTTCGGCAGCGTGGTGAACCCGGGCACCGAGATGGAGAAGTCCTCGGTTTACGTGCCGCTCGTGGCCGCCGGGAAGGTGAGGGGCCTCATCAACATGGTGGACATGCACCGCGAGCACGCGTTCAGCGACTCGGACGTGAGGCTGCTCGAGACGCTGGCGGGGAGCATGAGCGTGGCGCTGGAGAACGCGCGCCTCTTCGACGAGACGCAGCGCCTCTACAAGGAAAGCGAGCAGCGCGCGGCCGAGCTCGCGGTGATCAACAGCATCCAGCAGGGCATCGCCGCCGAGCTTGACTTCGACGCGATCATCGAGCTGGTGGGCGACAAGCTGCGCGAGGTGTTCAAGGGCGCCGACCTCGGGATACGGATGATCGACCGCAAGACGGACCTCGTCCACTGCATCTACGAGACGGAAATGGGCCGGCGCATCCAGATCGCGCCCATCCGGCTGCGCCGGGAGTCGCGCGCCGTGCAGGCGACCCTCGCACGCCAGCCGGTGGTCCTGAACAACCGCGCCGAGATGCGCGAGTGGGGCCTGAGGCAGATAGAGGGCACGGCCTCCTCGTATTCCTTCATGGCGATCCCGATCGTCGGGGCCGACGGCGTGATCGGCGTGATCGCGATGGAGGACTACGAGAAGGAGAACGCGTTCGGCGAGGCGCAGGTGCGCTTGCTCACCACGATCGCCGCCAGCCTCGGCGTGGCCCTCGAGAACGCGCGGCTCTTCGCCGAGCGCCAGCGGCGCGCGAAGGAAACCGCCGCGCTCGCCGAAGTGGGCCGCGACATCTCCTCCACCCTCGAGCTTTCCACGGTGATGGACCGCATCGCGCGCCACGCCAAGGACCTGCTCGGCGTCGACAACACCGCGATCTTCCTTCCCGACGAAGGCGGATCGCCCTATCGCGCGATCGTGGCGCTGGGGGAGGTGGCCGAGGCGATCCGCAACACGGTCGTCGAGCCGGGCAGCGGCATCATCGGCTCGATCCTCAAGGTGGGCCGCGCCGAGCTGGTGAACGACACCGGCGCCGATCCGCGCGGCATCCAGATCGCGGGCACGGAGAAGAAGGATGATGAACGCCTGATGGTCGCGCCGCTGCTCGCCGGCGACGAGGTGAAGGGCGCGATGGCGGTTTGGCGAACGGGCGGCAAGCCCTTCGACGACGACGATCTCGAGTTCCTCGTGGGGCTTTCGCGCCAGGCGGCGGTGGCCATCGAGAACGCACGGCTCTTCGCCGAATCGCAGCGCCGCGCCGCCGAGCTGGACGCCGTCAACACGGTGTCGCAGCAGGTGGCCGGCAAGCTCGACCTCGACGCGCTGATCGAAGGCGTCGGCGACGAGGTGCGCGGCCTCTTCAAGGCCGACATCGCGTACGTGGCGCTGCTCGACGCGGCCACCGGCATGATCAACTTCCCCTACCAGTACGGCGAGGAAGTGCAGCCGCGGCCGCTGGGCGAGGGACTCACCAGCCGGATCATCCAGACGGGCGAGCCGCTCATCCTCAACGAGGACGTGGACCGGCGCAGCAGCGAGCTGGGCGCGCGCATCATCGGCACCAAGTCGCTCTCGTACCTCGGCGTGCCGATCCTCGTGGACGGCAAGGCGCAGGGCGTGCTGAGCGTGCAGAGCACGCGCCAGGAGGGCCGCTACGACGTCGACGACCAGAGGCTGCTCGCCACGGTCGCCGCCAACGTCGGCATTGCGCTCAAGAACGCGAGGCTCTTCAACGAGACGAGGGAAGCGCTCGAGCAGCAAACCGCTACCGCCGAGGTGCTGCGTGTGATCTCGAGCTCGCCCACCGACGTGCAGCCGGTGTTCGACGCGATCGCCCAGCGCGCGATGATGCTGTGCGACGCGAACATCGGCATGGTGGCGCGCTATGACGGCGAGATGATCCACGTGGCGGCCTTCCATGGCGCCAGCCCGGAGGCCATGAAGGAGATCAACGCCCTGTATCCGCTCAGGCCCGGCCCGGCCACCGTCACGTCGCGCGCGGTGCGCGACGCGAAGCCCGTGCAGATCGCCGACGTCCTCGCCGATCCGGAGTACGGCTCGAAGCAGGGCGCGAAGCGCGCCGACTACAGGAGCCTCCTGGGCGTGCCGATGATCCGCGAGGGCAAGGTGGTCGGCGCCCTGGGCCTTGCCCGCAGGAAGACGGGCCTCTTTCCCGACAAGCAGGTGGCGCTGCTGCGGACGTTCGCCGACCAGGCCGTGATCGCACTGGAGAACGTGCGCCTTTTCAACGAAACCCGGGAGGCGCTCGAGCGGCAGACGGCCACGAGCGAGGTGCTGCAGGTGATCAGCAGCTCGATCGCCGACACCACGCCGGTGTTCGACAAGATCCTCGACAGCTGCCAGCGCCTCTTCTCGAGCGAGCAGCTGGGCATCTTCCTCGTGGACGACGAGGGGCTGGTGAGCGTGGGGCAGTGGCGCGGCTCCGCGTTGGAAACCCTGCGCGGCATCGGCAAGATGCCGCTGGAGGGTTCGTACACCGGGAAGGCGATCCGCGAGCGGCGCACCCTCCACGTGCCCGACGCCCTGGCGGCCGCGCACGAAATGGAAAGTGCGCGCAGGGCGGTGCAGGCTCACGGCAACTACTCGGCCATCTACAGCCCCATGATGTGGGAAGGCCAGGGCATCGGCGCGATCTGCATTTTCCGCCAGCCGCCCGGGCCCTTCAGCGAGAAGGAGCAGGCGCTGCTGCAGACCTTCGCGAACCAGGCCGTGATCGCGATCCAGAACGCGCGGCTCTTCAACGAGGCGCAGGCCGCGCGCGCCGCGGCCGAGGCCGCCAACGAGGCGAAGAGCTCCTTCCTCGCCACCATGAGCCACGAGATCCGCACGCCGATGAACGCCGTCATCGGCATGAGCGGGCTGCTGCTGGACACGAAGCTCGACGGCGAGCAGAAGGAATACGCGGGCACGATCCGCGATTCGGGCGACGCGCTCCTCACCATCATCAACGACATCCTCGACTTCTCGAAGATCGAGGCCGGCCGCATGGACATCGAGTCGCAGCCCTTCGACCTGCGCGAGTGCATCGAGTCCGCCATGGACCTGGTGAGCACGAAGGCGGTGGAGAAGGGGCTCGAGCTCGCCTACGTGTTCGAAGGCGACGTGCCGGTCGCGGTCAAGGGCGACGTGACACGCCTTCGCCAGGTGGTGCTGAACCTGCTCGCCAACGCGGTGAAGTTCACCGAGGCGGGCGAGGTGGTGCTCACCGCGACCTCCAAGGACCTGGGCGCCGGCAAGGCCGAGCTCATGTTCTGCGTGAGCGACACGGGCATCGGCATCTCGGCCGAGGAGATGCCGCGCCTCTTCCAGTCGTTCTCGCAGGCCGATTCTTCCACCACGCGCAAGTACGGCGGCACCGGCCTGGGGCTTGCCATCAGCAAGCGACTCGCGGAGCTGATGGGCGGGCGCATGTGGGCCGAGAGCGGCGGCGCGGGCAAGGGCGCGTCCTTCTTCTTCACCATCCAGGTGCCGGTCGCGGAAGCGCCGACGACCCGTAGCCGCGAGTTCATCGGCGTGCAGCCGCAGCTCAAGGGCCGGCGCGTGCTCGTCGTGGACGACAATGCCACGAACCGCCGCGTGCTCGTGCTGCAGTCGGCCAAGTGGGGCCTGCAGGCGCGCGCCACGGGCTCGCCGCTGGAAGCGCTGGCGTGGGTGGGGCAGGGCGAGGCCTTCGACGTGGCGATCGTGGACATGCACATGCCGGAGCTCGACGGCGTGGCCCTCGCACGGAAGCTGCGTGCCGCCGCGCCCAACCTGCCGCTCGTGCTCTTCAGCTCGCTGGGCCGGCGCGAAGTGGGCGACGATGCTTCGCTCTTCGACGGCTACCTCGCGAAGCCGATCCACCAGTCGGGCCTCTTCGACACGCTCGCCGGCATCCTCGCCGTGGAGACGTCCGCCTCGGTGGTGCCGGTGGCGGCGCCGTCGATCGACGCGGCGATGGCCGCGCGGCATCCGCTGCGCATCCTGATCGCCGAGGACAACGTGGTGAACCAGAAGCTCGCCCTGCGCCTGCTCGAGCGCATGGGCTACCGGGCCGACCTCGCCTCCAACGGGATCGAGGCGATCGAGTCGGTGCAGCGCCAGTCGTACGACGTGATCCTGATGGACGTGCAAATGCCGGAGATGGACGGAATGGAAGCCACGCGCAGGATCTGCGCCCGCTGGCCCGCGGGCGCGCGCCCGCGCATCATCGCGATGACCGCCAACGCGATGCAGGGCGACCGCGAGCAATGCCTCGCGGCCGGCATGGACGACTACATCACCAAGCCGATTCGCGTCGAGCGCCTGGTCGAGGCCCTGGGCCTCGCGCGCGCGATGGAGGGAAGCGCATGAGCGCGGTGATCGACGAGGGTACCTACAAGGCGCTGGAGGAGGCCGCGGGCGCCGAGTTCGTGGCACAGCTCGCGCGCACCTTCCTCGAAGAGGCGCCGCGCATGATCGAGCAGATGAACGCGGCGCTCGCCGCGGGCGACGCGGAAACGTTCCGCCGCGCGGCCCATTCGCTCAAGAGCAACAGCGCCACGTTCGGCGCGCTGGGGCTCGCGAAGTCCTCGCGGGAGCTCGAGCTCTCGGCGGCCGAGCGCGTCGCCCATGCGGACCGCGCGGCTGTCGAGCGACTCGCGAGGGACTACGCCGACGTGGCCCACGACCTGCAGGAGCGTGCCCGTGCGTGACGCGAGGCAGGCACCCGCCCGCTTGCTGGTGGCCGACGACAACAAGGTGAACCGGCTGCTGCTCACGCGAAGCCTCGAGCTGCAGGGCCATGCGGTCGCCACGGCGGCCAACGGGCGCGCCGCGCTCGAGATGCTGCGCGCCGGGCCCTTCGACCTCATGCTGCTCGACATCGAGATGCCGGAGCTGGACGGCTTCCAGGTCCTCGAGCAGCTCGCGGGCGACGTGCAGCTGCGCGACCTGCCGGTGATCGTGACCTCGTCGCTGGAAGGCGTCGAGTCGGTGGTGCGCTGCATCGAGCTGGGCGCCGAGGACTACCTCGCCAAGCCGGTGAACCCGGTGCTGCTGAAGGCGCGCATCGACGCGAGCCTCGAGAAGAAGCGGCTGCGCGACCAGCAGAAGGAGCTCGTGCGCCGCTTCGCCACCTCGGAAGTCGCGCAGGACCTGCAGCAATCGGGCTTTGCCCTCGGCGGGCGCAAGGTGCACGCCTCCGTGATGTTCTCCGACATCCGCGGCTTCACCACCCTCGTGGAGTCGCGCCCGCCCGAAGAGGTGATCGAGCTCCTCAACACCTATTACACGCTCATGTTCGACGCCATCTCGGGACAGGGCGGCGTCGTGAACCAGATGGTGGGCGACGGCCTCATGGCGATCTTCGGCGCGCCGTTGCCGCTTGCCGATCCCGCGGGGAGCGCGGTGGCCGCAGCGAAGGAGATGATGGACCTCGTGGGCCTCTTCAACCGCGAGCAGGCCGCGGGCGGAAAGCCGGAGATCCGCATCGGCATCGGCATCGCGACCGGCGACGTGGTGGCCGGCTACACAGGCACCCAGCAGCGCGCGACCTACACGTGCGTGGGCGACACCGTGAACCTCGCCGCGCGCCTGGAAGCGCGGACCAAGGATGCCGGGCGCTCGATCCTCATCGACGGCGCCACGCGCTCGGCGCTCGGCGCCGGCGTGGCCGTCGAATCCCTGGGGCCCGCGGCGGTCAAGGGAAAGACGGTGCCCGTGGACGTTTTCGCGGTCGAGGTGAAATGATGCGGGCCTTGCCGGTCTTCCTGGCGGCGCTCCTCGCCGCATGCGCCAGCACTCCGGCCGTTCAAGTGGCCGGCGTGAAGCCCGCGTACCTCGAGGAGGCCACCGCGAAAGTTCCCAACATGGAGGCGCTCGGCCGCCGCATGTGGGTTCCGGCGCTCGACGAAGGCTACGTGCCGCAGGGCCTTACCATCGGCGACGGCTCGATCTGGGTAAGCAGCTATCGCAGCGCCGATCCCAAGGTGAACACGGGGCCGTGCCGCGTGTTCCGCCTCGAGATGGAAACGGGCCGCATCATGGGCCAGTTCGACCTGCCGCCGGCCGCCTGCACGCATTCGGGCGGCCTCGCGTGGCTGGGCAACGGACGTATCCTCCTCGCCGACACGCGGCAGATCTTCCGCATCGACGTGGCCAAGGCGCTCGCATCGGGCCAGGCCGAAGGCGCGATGCAGTCGGTGAAGCTCGCGGGCGAGCTGCGCGGCTCCTTCGCGGGCTTCGACGGCCTCCACGCCTGGATCGGCACGTGGACGAAGGACGTATCGCGAGCGCGCATGTACCGGCTGGACGACCACCTCTTCGACCTGTACGACGGCCGCAGCGTCGATCACATGGTGGGCTCCGTCGAATCGATGGCGATCCCGCCCGAGGTGCAGGGCCTTTCGTTCGACAAGCACGGCGACCCCTGGGTGTCGGCGAGCAACGGCACCTTCGGCCGCCTCTACCACCTCGATCGGCGAGGCTACGTCCTCGAGAAGTTCGAGATGGTGGCGGGCCTCGAGGACATCGAGTTCGATTCCGCCGGCCGCCTGTGGGGATTGTCGGAGTCGGGCTCGCGCAAGTACATGGACTGGGCCACGCATTTCCCGCAGGTGTTCGAGATCGACGTATCGAAGCTGCGCTAGCGAGTGGGCCTTCGCCCGCTCAGGCGAAGCGCATCTTCTCCAGGAACGGGTGCCAGCGCGCGTCGGCGTGCATGGCCTTGAAGTGCGGGTCGGTCTTCACGTGGGCAAGCCCCGGGTCGCGCTGCACGTAGGCGCGCTCGAGCCACTCGAACGCGCGCTCGGGCTCGCCGCGCCACGCGTAGGCCTCGGCGACCTGGTAGGCGGCGGAGCCGCCGTAGCCGGCGATGAGCGCCTCGAGCGCGCGGTCGGAGGCCTCGCGGTGTCCCAGGGCGTGCTCCGTCATCGCGATTGCGAGCAGCTTGAAGTCCGGCAGCACCTCGCGATTCGCCCATTCGTGCGCATCCGCCGCTTCGCCCTGGAAGAGGCGGATGGTGGCCATGAAGCAGTTGGCGAGGCCCTGCGTGGGATTCAGGTCGAGCGCCGCCCGCAGGGCCTTCTCGCCTTCTTCGAGATGACCGTAGATCGCGCAGCGCAGGCCGAGCAGTCGATGGCTGGTCCAGTTCAAGGGATCGAGGGCGATCGCCTTGCGCAGCAGCTCGAGCGCCTCGTCCTGCCGTCCGAGCATGCCTAGTGTCCCGGAGTAGCCGCGGATCGCCTCGACGCTCGCCGGGGCGAGTACCAGCCCGCGCTCGAATTCCGCCATGGCGCCCTGCCAATCCCAGTCGTACGACTGCAGCACGTGGGCCAATGCCACATGGGCCTCGGGCAGGTCGGGGGCGAGCGCAAGGGCGCGGCGGGCGGCCTCGCGCGCTTGCTCGAAGCCGGATTCGACCGGGCGCCAGCCGTATCCGGCTTCGACCCAATAGGCGTGCGAAATGCCCACCCAGGCCATCGCGTAGCGCGCATCGAGCGCGACCGCCTGCTCGAACAGCTTCAACGCGCGCGCGACGTCGGCCTGCGTCATGCGCTCGAGGTAGAAGCGGCCCTGCAGCACCAGCGCGTGTGCTTGCGAGTTCTCGGTGCGCCCCGTCGCGGCGGCTTCCACGCTCGCTTTCGCCTCGGCACTCGCCGCGCCGCGCCCGCGCGCACCCATCAACGCTGCGCGCAGCTCCGTGACTACGGCCTGCGCGATGTCGTCCTGCACGGCGAAGACATCCTCCAGCTCGCGGTCATAGGTGTCGGACCAGAGGTGCGAGTCGGTCGCGACGTCGATCAGCTGCGCGGTGATCCTCACGCGCTTGCCGGACTTGCGCACGCTGCCCTCGAGGATGGTCGCGACGTTGAGCTTCTTCGCGACCGCGGGGATGTCGATGTCCTTGCCCTTGAAGTAGAAGGCCGACGTGCGCGAGGCCACGCGCAGCCCGCCGATCTTCGCGAGCAGGTTGAGGAGCTCCTCCGAGAGCCCGTCGGCGAAGTACTCGTTCTCCTCGTCGCGGCTCATGTTGACGAAGGGGAGAACGGCGATCGAGGGCCCCTCGCCCGATGCCGGGGTCGCCGCCGTGCGCGGGGGCGAGGCCGGCGCCGGCGTGGTGCTGCGCCCCGTCAGCAGGCGCAGCGTGCGGTCGGCGAAAGCGGCGAGCGTCTCGGCGCCGAAGGGCCGCGACCACTGCAGCTCGCGGAAGCGATCGGGCACCCGGGCGGTAGCCTCCGCGGTTTCGTCGATCGCGACGGGCAGCAGGAAAGCCTGGTCGTCGGCCATGAGGTGCGAGCGGTCCACCGCGAGCTTCCATTCGAGGCGGAAGTAGCCCTCGGCGCGCGCGTCGGTGTTGGCGGAGACCACGGGAACGAAGAGCGCGCAATCGCGGATCTGCTTGCGGATCGAGGCATCCCACGCGTCGCCGCCGCGCAGCTCGCTCTTGTCGAACCAGACCTCGATCCCGGCGGCCTGCAGCGCATCGCGGATGCGCTGCGCCGCATCCGCGTCGTCGGATGCGTAGCTCAGGAAGACGGCCTTGCCGGGAGCTGCCATGCGGGAAGTCTACCGGCCCCTCAATTCACCGCCGTGAGCAACGGCTTGCCCGCGAAGTGCGCGGCGATGTTGTCCATCATGAGCTGGCCCATGGCGCGGCGCGTCTTGTGCGTGGCGCTGCCCACGTGCGGCTGGAGCAGGACGCTGTCGAGCATGAGCAGGCCCTGCGGCACGCGCGGCTCGTCGGCGAAGACGTCGAGGCCCGCGCCGGCGATCTTCTTCTGCTGCAGCGCCTCGACCAGCGCCGGCTCGTCCACCACGGAGCCGCGCGAGATGTTCACGAGGTATCCGGCGGGGCCGAGCGCCTCGAGGACCGTGCGCGAGACGAGGCCCCGGGTGGCCGCCCCGCCCGGGCACGTGACCATCAGGATGTCGCAGTTCTTCGCGAGCTCCACCGCGTCGGCGAAGTAGGGCCACGCCACGTCGGCCTTGCGGTTCGGGCCCTGGTACGCGATCTTCAGGTTGAACGCCTCGGCGCGCCTGGCGATCGCGCGCCCGATGCGGCCCAGGCCCAGGATGCCGAGCGTCTTGCCCTGCAGGCTCTCCGAGAGCGGCATCGAGCCCTTCAGCCAGAAGCCCCCGCGCACCCAGCGATCGCCCATCGCGATGCGCCGCACGGTGCCCAGCACGAGCGCCATGGCGAGGTCGGCCACCTCTTCGGTCAGCACGTCGGGCGTGTTGGTCACCTTCACGCCGCGCGCGCTGGCCGCCTCCACGTCGACGGCGTCGTAGCCCACGCCGAAATGCGCGATCACCTTGAGCTTCGGAAGCCGCGCGATGAGCTTGGCGTCCACGCCGCCGACGGAGCTCGCGATGGCGGTGATGCGATCGGCCACCTGGTCGAGCAGCGCTTCGCGGTTCGGTGCCGCATAGAGCTTGTACGTCGTGTAGGTGTTGTCCAGCGCCTCGATGGTGGGCGGATACATGGGACCTGCGATGAGCACTTCGTTCTTCATGGCTTGTCGTCCGGTGGCTTGACGCCGAGCTTCGCGGACCAGTTGCGCATGTCCTTGAGCGCCTCGTCGTCGATGGGAATTCCTTCGCGCTTGCGTTCCCGCTCGGCGATGAGCTCCGGCTCGCCGGGGAAGAGGATCTCGCCTTGCGTGCGCAGGTCGTCGATCACCGCGTCGACCGTCTGCTCGAGGCTCTCGCCGCCTGCGAAGCGCGCGGGGTCGATGGCGACGAGCAGGTGGCCGATCTTGCGGGGCTGGTCGAGGTCCTCGTACATCGAGTTGATGTGGCGCCCGAACGTCATGCCGTTCATCGCGCCGCACAGCAGGTCGATCACGAAGGCGAGGCCGTAGCCCTTGTAGCCGTAGACGGGGCCGCCCAGCGCGATGCCCGCCGTGGCCTTGTGCGCGTCGGTGGTGGGCACGCCGTCGGCATCGACCGCGATGCCCGGGTCGAGCGGCTTTCCCTCCAGGCGCGCGTTGAGCACCTTGTTCCAGGCCACCTGGGATGTGGCCATGTCGAGGCAGAGCGGCTCGCCGTTGCGTCGCGCGAAGGCGAACGAGATGGGATTGGTGCCGAAATATTTGTGCTTGCCGCCGTGGGGCACGACGACCGAGCTCGAATGCGTCATCGCGATGCCGATCAAGCGCTCGCGCGCCGCCATGCGCGTATAGAGTCCCATGGCGCCGCAATGCGACGAGTGGCCCACGCCCACCACGCCCGCGCCGCATTCCTTGGCCATCTCGATGGCGACTTCCATGCCGAGCGTCGCGTGGATGATGCCCAGGCCGTCCTCGCCGTGCACCTGCGCCGTGGCGGGGCCGGTGCGCATCACGACGGGCGCGGCGCTCGCGGAGATGGAGCCGCGCGAAAGGCGGTTGAGGTAGTGCGTGAGGCGCAGCACGCCGTGCGAGTCGATGCCCCATGCGCTCGTCTGCACGAGCGAGCTGCCGACCAACCGGGCTTCGGGGGGAGGAACGCCGGCCTTCTCGAGGCAGGCGACGGCCCAGGATTCGAGCCGCTCGCGGGGTACGCGCTGCATGGGGTCCGGCAACCTCCGTGGAGTCTGCCGGCGATTCTACTGGGGATTCAGGCCGCGGCCGCCACGCGCCGCTTGTGGGCGGCGGGAACCTCGGGGAAAAGCTGCATCGCGCGCTCGACGGTCGCCATCAGGCTCCTGCGGCTCACGCCGTCGCGGCCCATCATCGCCATTCCGTTCATCACCGTGGAGAAGAAGTCCGCGAGCGCGGTGGGATCGGCATCGCGGGGCACGTCGCCTTCCTCGATGCCGCGCTTGATGCGAGAGCGCAAGTGCTCGCGCGCCGAGACGCGCTTGTCCGCCAACGCCTTCCTCAGCTTCGGCGAGGCGTTGGCGCTGGTGGCCTCCGCCATCATCATCATGCAGCCGCGCGGGTGGTCGGGCCCCGTGACCTCCTGCGCCATGTAGGTGAGCAGGCGCTCGATGGAGGCGCGCGCCGTGGGCTCGGTGGTGTAGGGGCAGTCGTCCCCGCGCGAGCGCTCGTAGCTCTCGATCGCCTCGAGGAAGAGCCGCTCCTTGTCGCCGAACGCGGCATACAGGCTCGGCGGGTTGATGCCCATCGCCTCGGTGAGGTCGCTGATGGAGGTCCCCTCGAAGCCCTTCGTCCAGAACACCTCGATGGCGGCGGCAAGCGCGGCGTCCCGGTCGAACGAGCGGGGCCGGCCGCGCGGCTTGCGCGGTTTGGCGGGGCTCGAGGCGGCGGACTTTTTCATAGTGATTGCTATAATATTAAGTCAGCCGGCGTGGCCCGTCAAGCCGGCGCTCCCGCGCCGCGCATGCGCTTCATGTCGGTGGCGGGCGGCGCGCCGAAGAGCCGGCTGTACTCGCGGCTGAACTGGCTGGGGCTCTCGTAACCCACGCGGTGCCCGGCGGTGGCCGCATCGATGGCCTCGGCGAGCAGCAGCTGCCGCGCCTCCTGCAGCCTCAGCTGCTTCTGGAACTGCAGCGGGCTCATGGCGGTGACCGCGCGGAAGTGCTCGTGGAACGACGAGGTGCTCATGCTCGCCTGGGCCGCGAGCTCCTCGACGCGCAAGGCCTGGCGGTAGTTCGCGCGCAGCCACTCGATCGCCTTGGCGATGCGCTTGGCGTGGCCGGAGACGCTCGCGATCTGGCGCAGGCGATGTCCCTGCTCGCCCTTGAGCACGCGATAGAGGATCTCGCGGCGGGCGAGGGGCGCCAGGACCGCGATGTCGTCGCGGCTTTCCAGCAGGCGCAGCAGCCGCACGAAGGATTCCACCATCTCCGGGTCGCTGCGGCTCACGTAGAGGCCGCGCGCGGGAGGCGCTTCGCCGTTGAGCCGGTCGGGCGCCTCGAGGAGGAGGGCGGCGACTTCCTTGGGATCCACGTCGAGCTTTAGGGAAAGGAACGGCGACTCCTCGCTCGCCTGCACGATCTGCCCCGAGACCGGCAGGTCCACCGAGGCCGCGAGGAACTGCGCGCGGTCGTACATATAGATGTCGTCGCCCAGCATCACGCGCTTGGCGCCCTGCGCGATCACGCAGATGCACGGGTTCTGCACGCCGAACATGCGCATCGGGCTGGGCTCCGAGGCCCGGTGAACCGTGAGCCCGGGGATGGGCGTGGCGTGGGAGCCGTCGCCGCCCTGCGCGGTGAATCGGGTGATGAGGCCCGCCAGCTCGGCGAGCGCGTAATCGAGCCTAAGGTCCTGTGTCGTCATGGCTTGCACCTTACTCCGCGGTTCTTGCCCATCACAAGCGTTCTTCCGCCCGCGCGGAGGATCGGGCAAGAAGCGCAGCGTTTCGGGCTAACGAATCGCGGCGCACGCGTTCCAGACTGCCGCTCGGGGCCCGCCGCCCTCGTTGTGTCCTAGTTATTCTATAGCGATCGATAAAAAAGTGCTTGACATGGGCTGGGCGGGCCGAATAGAGTCTCGCTTCGTTATGTAACGATCGCTAAATAACACATCGCCAGGAGTCCCGCATGCCAGCCAAAGCCATTTCCCGCAATCCCGTCGCCATCGCCGTCGGCGTGGCACTCGCCGTCACCGCGTTGAGCGCCGCGTTGCTGCCGCACCGCACCTCGAGCGCGGCCGCGCCGCAGGACGCCCCGCAGGCGATGCCCGTCATGGTGGCCGCGGTCACGCCCACGCAGGTCACGACGTGGGACGAATTCTCCGGGCGCCTCGAAGCCGTCGACCGCGTGGATGTCCGCTCGCGCGTGGCGGGCGCCGTGCAGGCGATCCACTTCCGCGAGGGCGCGCTGGTGAAGGAAGGCGACCTCCTCGTCACCATCGACCCCGCGCCCTACGCGGCCGAGGCCGACCGCGCCGCCGCGCAGCTCCTCGCCGCGCAGGCGCGCCTGGACAACGCGAAGAGCGAGCTCGACCGGGCGCAGCGCCTGTGGGACGAGAGCGCGATCGCCAAACGCGAGCTCGACGAGCGCGTGAACGCGCGCCGCGAGGCCGAAGCCAACGTGCGTGCCGCGGAGGCGGCGCTGCAATCGGCGCGCCTGAACCTGGGCTACACGCAGGTGAGGGCGCCGGTCGCGGGCCGCGTGGGCAAGCTCGAGGTCACGATCGGCAACCTGGTGCCCGCGGGCCCCGGCGCGCCGGTGCTGACGACGCTGGTCTCGGTCAACCCGATCTACGCGAGCTTCGATGCCGACGAGCAGGCGGTGACGCGCGCCCTGCAGGAGGCCGGGGGCAGCCCCGCGGGCCTCGCCGGCATCCCGGTGCTGATGGGCGTGGGGGGCACGGGCGAGACGCCGCTGCGCGGCAAGCTGCAGCTGGTCGACAACCAGGTGAACGCGAAGAGCGGCACGGTGCGCGTGCGCGCGGTGTTCGACAACCCGCACGGCACGCTCATCCCGGGCCAGTTCGCGCAGCTGAAGCTCGGCCACGCGCATCCCGAGAGCGCGCTCCTCATCAACGAGCGCGTCGTGGGCACCGACCAGGGCAAGAAGTTCGTCTTCGTGGTGGACGGCCAGAACAAGGCGGCGTACCGCGAAGTGACGTTGGGGCCCACGGTCGACGGCCAGCGCATCGTGAGCTCCGGCCTGCAGCCCAACGACCTCGTCGTGGTGAACGGCCTGCAGCGCGTGCGGCCCGGCGCGCTGCTCGCCCCGCAACTCGCGAAAACGGCTTCGAACTGACCTGCTCGAGGAATTGAGCGGCGACTTGTCGTCCGCTCCAATGATCGCCCCGATGCCCAATTTCACATGAACCTTTCCAAATTCTTCATCGATCGGCCGATCTTCGCCGGCGTCCTCTCGCTCCTGATCCTCATCGCGGGCCTCATCGCGATGCGCGTGCTGCCCATCGCCGAGTACCCGGAGGTCGTGCCGCCGGCGGTGGTGGTGCACGCGCAATACCCCGGTGCCAACCCGAAGGTGATCGCCGAGACGGTGGCGATGCCCCTCGAGGAAGCCATCAACGGCGTCGAGAACATGCTCTACATGGGCAGCCAGGCGACCGCCGACGGCAACCTCGCGCTCACGGTCACCTTCAAGCTGGGCACCGATCCGGACAAGGCGCAGCAGCTCGTGCAGAACCGCGTCTCGCAGGCCGAGGCGCGGCTGCCCGAGGAGGTGCGCCGCCTGGGCATCACGACGGCCAAGGGCGCCACCGACCTCACGATGGTGGTGCACCTCGTCTCGCCCAACGAGCGCTACGACATGACGTACCTGCGCAACTACGCGGTGCTGAACGTGAAGGACCGCCTCGCGCGCATCGACGGCGTGGGGCAGGTCCTCCTGTTCGGCTCGGGCGACTACTCGATGCGCGTGTGGCTGGACCCGCGCAAGGTGGCCGAGCGCGGGCTTTCCGCGGGCGACGTGGTGCGCGCGATCCGCGAGCAGAACGTGCAGGCCGCCGCGGGAGTGATCGGCGCCTCGCCCGGCCTGCCGAACGCCGACCTGCAGCTCTCGATCAACGCGCAGGGGCGGCTTGCGAACGAGGAAGAGTTCGGCGACATCATCGTGAAGACCGACGCCGGCGGGGCGGTCACGCGCCTTCGCGACGTGGCGCGCATCGAGCTGGGCGCTTCCGAATACGCGCTGCGCTCGCTGCTCAACAACAAGCCCGCCGTGGCGATACCGATCTTCGCCGCGCCCAACTCGAACGCGATCCAGATCTCCGACAACGTGCGCGCCACCATGGCCGAGATCAAGGAAAGCATGCCCGAGGGCGTGGACTACCAGATCGTCTACGACCCCACGCAGTTCGTGCGCGCCTCCATCAAGGCGGTGGTCGAGACGCTGCTC
>Ga0335070_10002112_pt1 | contig 23183 bp, 25 predicted proteins | sample Lox_Sample_13_FD_206722 | JGI IMG/M metagenome (GOLD analysis project Ga0335070, IMG submission 206722) | Soil microbial communities from Loxahatchee National Wildlife Refuge, Florida, United States - Lox_Sample_1.3 | ecosystem: Environmental > Terrestrial > Soil > Wetlands | place: USA...
AAGCGGCTCGATTGCGGGATCGCTATGCTTCATATCGAATTAGGTGCATTTCACGCTGGGGTTCGGGGTCAGTGGGAATTCCTCGATAATCCTGGCGTCGCGACCTTCAGGAAACTATAACCTCCCCAAAAAACGGTGTTGAGTGTTAGTTGTTAAGTGTTATGTGCTATGTGTCGACGACTTTTAACCCGTAACTCGTAACCTGTAACTCGCAACGGCTTTAGTCCTTCACACATCCACTTTCGCACTCTTGCCCGTCTTGAAACCCTTTATCGCCAAGCCGCGCGCCCTCCGGAAGAAGAGCTCAACTAAATCGGAATTCTGGGGTTCCTCCCTCAACGCCTGTTCTTTAAAACCGTACCACGTGAAACGTTTTTCCGCCAACAGCCTCCGTACTATTTTATGCTCGTAAGACTTTCCCGGCTGCAGCGCCTCTGCCAGATCACCCAAAGTACTCAGGTCGGTCGATCTGTCTACAGCCTGCTTCACATAGTTAATGAAGCGAACGAGTTTCATCAAGGTATACGTGGTCTCTCTTGGAAAAAGCGGATTGGCCGGAAACATGACGCTCGACCGCATAAACTGTATATACGGCTCCCATGCATTGCCGACAATCTCATGAAATGCCTTGCTTCCGGGGGCAAGGTAAAATATGCTCGGCCCCAGAAGAAGCCTCTTGCCCATGAGAAAAAGGATTGTCTCAAGCACATCCTCGGGCCTTTGTCCTGGAAGGCCGACGATGAAATGCGTCTCTATCAGAAAAGGAGAGGACTCCAGCCAGGGAAGGATTTCCAGCAAAGTTTTCGGAAGAGCTCTCGCCTGGCTGTTCAGGACTGACTCCCTGGCATCGACGAGAGAAAAATTGAGCCTGTGAAAACCTGCCGCTTGCATCGACTCCAACAACGGAATGTCTATGGTCTCAGAATAAAGCCCGTTCATAGCTGATAAGGTGAGTTCTTTTTCGCGCACCAGGGCCAACACGTTCTTAAAAAAAGACTTATCCAGGTTAAGCATATCGTCCTCAAAGTCTATGGCCTCGATGCCCAGGTCGATGCACTCGTCGACTTCCCTTTCTATGCCGGCGATGCTCCTCTTCCTGTATGGGACAGGTGGCTTGCCACAGAAACTGCAGTTGAAAGGGCAGCCTCTGGAGGTCAGAAAGAACGCATACTTCTTTTTGTTGATACGGTACGTCTCTGAAGAAATCGCCTGCCGATCGGGCAGGAGGTCAATCTCTCTTTCAACGTTGATCCCTGAAATATGGAGATGACCGTCTCTCCGGAAGCTTACACCATCAATAACCCTAAGCCGCGGGTTCTCTCCTTTTTGCAGGCTCTCCACAAGATGCGCGAAAGGCGTCTCCCCGTCCCCTCGGATAGCGTAATCAACAAACGTATGTTGCAGAAGATGCTGTGGAAAAAGTGTGGCATGCGTCCCGCCCATTACAGTGACGATATTCTCATCAACTTCCTTGGTGATCCGCGCTATCTCCAACGCCTCCATGGAATAGGTCGTGTAGGAAGCCGAAACCCCAACGATCGACGGTGCCTCCTTCTGAATGGTCTGTCTGATCTCCTCCGACGTTGCTCCGAAGCGATGGAATCGGCGGAAGAGCGAAAAGGGAGTGTATACGTCATCCCGATAGAAGGGAGTCAAGTCTTGAAAAGATTCCGGTAGGGCAAGGGTGCGTTTCCTGCCGGTTCTGAGATCAACTACGGATACATCGCAAAGATCCCTGATCTTCGCTGCAATATAGAGGAGATTTAATGGGTAGGTCCTGATGGATGTGTCGTAAAAGTCTTGTATGGGAGGCTGGATGAGGAGTACTTTCACGCTTACACTGTATGGGAAAATATGCGCAACTAAAACGGGTATCTCTCAACAAAATCCAGAGTAACGTAAGAATATCGGGGCTCTTACTTTGTCTTTGGATGGGCCCCCATCTGTCCGGGCTTCCCGTTCACCTGTATGGCAGGGGAGAGGATAATCTTATCGAAGGTCCGATTGAGAGTCTTGCTCTGAAAATTCTCCAGAGGCGGAGAATCCGGGAACGCAACCTCATCACCGGGTTTGACCTCGACTTCCATCACGGCAACCCAGAGCCTCTTCCCTTTTTCTTCCACCTCAACGTACGTGTAACCACCGGCATTGACCGCTGACACGACCTTGCCTTTATGATCTGCCCCCGTAGCCATTTCCTGAGGCTTCACACCAGCGTGAGGGTTTGCTGCCGGGCCCGCTCCGCCGTGAGCCGAACTCGGCTGCAACTCTCGCCCGGTCCCGGCATCCTGCGAGGCGCTCGTTGTTTGGGCGTTTGGTTTATCCTTGCACCCCACAAAAACGAAGGTTGCAATTACCAATACGGTTACGACGATCTTTTTCATCCTCATCCTTTCTCGATGTATTGTCTGTCTCGCCGTGAAAAATAGCATATTCCCCTCATCAATTACAAATACAGGCACTTACTGGATTCTCCAGGCGTGGGAAGCAGTTCCAGAAAAAGAGGTATTTAACGAGACCTGTCTCGGAGAGGCACGGGCCCTTCAAGGGTCTGTGCGAGCAACAGGCCCGCGCAACTGACAAACCCGCATAAGAGAAAGGCAGCCTGGTATTTGCCGACGAGATCGAACATGAAACCGGTGACGAATGGCCCTACTCCGCCTCCAAATGTGAAGCCGCACGCAACGATGCCCAAGAGGAGTCCGTGGGAACGAAGCCCGAAGAGGTCAGCTACCAGCGGAGATTCGCACGTCACACACGCTCCGAAGGCAAAGCCAAAAAGCAGCGCAAAGAGATAAAGCATGCTGAGCGCACTGGCAAATGCAACGAGAAAAAAAGAAATACCCAATATGCAAAAGCCGATGGCAAAACCCCTGCGGCTCCCGATCCTATCCAGGACTCTGCCGAATACGACCCTGCCGGCTATGCAGACTGCTCCAATAGCAGCCATGATATTCGCCGCCGTCGCTTGTGTAAACCCAAGATCGGTTACGTGGGGCGCGATGTGAACCATGATTGCAAAGATGGAAAAACCGAGGCAGAATACCATGCTGAAAACTCTCCAGAATTTCCACGAATTTATCGCATCGTGGAAAGCAACGCCCTCCAGATGAATGGCCTGCTCCTTCTCCGGTCCCTCCTTGGCGTGTGCGCCTCTTCTCATCTGCCCTGGAGCAGACTTAAGTAGCTGAGCCAGAAAAACCGTCATAACCAGGACAATCACGCCGATAGTGGTATAGGATGTACGCCATCCGTAATGAGAAATAAGGATCCCTGCTACCGGAGGACCCACAAGCGCCCCCACCCCAGTGCCTGAAACAACAAGGCCTGTCATCAACCCCCTTCTCTTAATGTACCACCGGGCCGTAAGGGTCAGGAGAGGCGCAAAGGAGCCACCCATCCCTATTCCCAGGATAACTGAGAAAAAGATGTAGAGCTGCAACAGGGAATTGAGCTGTGACATTAGGAGATAGCCGGCTGCGAGGAAAAGACCACAGATTGTCATGACTACACGGGGGCCGAACCGGTCGGTTAATCCGCCCATGGCTATTGCAAGCAGACCCTGGATGAAAGAACAAAGGGAAAAGGCTCCTGCCGTCGCTGCCCTTGTCCAGCCGAATTCCGCGAGAACCGGCTTAAAAAAAATGCCGAAAGAATAGAACGCGGTCCACATGACGCACATGAGCATGAAGGCGCTGGAGACGATCACGTAGCCATACCGGTTGTCTATACCGGCGTCGTCGTCCGATTTATCGGGGGCAAAGGAAGCGTCAATACTCATAGCGGTTGAAAACCTCTCTCACGGTTCTAACCTTAGCACAGATTAGGACGTGAGCCCAGGTAATTCTTGGTGCCGTACGTTTGCCCTGGATTTGCTTTCCACTTCCCGTGTAGAATAAAAGTCAGTAAGATGATGACCATGGAGGTGGGCCATGGAAAAAAAGTGGGCAGACATGTCATCCGAAGAAAAAAGGCAGACAAGATTTGAAGCATGGATCTCCCCGCAAGGCGTCGAGTTCCACAACCCCGAAGCTGCGGCTGCCTACAAAGCAGCTGTGCTGAGATTCAGGGATGCCGTTCAGATGGAGAAAGCCCCGGACAGAGTGCCGGTGCTGCTTCTCAGCACCTTCATGCCGTCCTACCTGTACGGTGTGACCGCACACGAAGCTATGTATGATACAGACAAACTGGTTGCGGCCAACAAAAGGTTCCTCCAGGAATACAGACCCGACTATTATGTCACTCCTGCCCTCATCGGCGCAGGAAAGATTTTCGAGATCCTCGACTATAAGCTGTACAAATGGCCGGGCCACGGTATATCAAAGGAATCAGCCTACCAGGCTGTTGAAGGCGAATATATGCTGCCGGAGGATTACGAGGCCCTCATCGACGACCCTTCAGACTTCTGGATAAGACGCTGGATGCCCCGTGTTTTCGGAGCACTGGAGCCTTTGAAGAATCTCCCCCCATTCACGGATTGCTGGGAAGTAGTGCTCGTCTCGCTGCAGATGATACCCTTCGGGGTTCCGCCTGTCCAGAGCGCTTTGAAGGCTCTGATCGATGCGGGAAATGAAGCGATGGCATGGATTCAGAAGATTGGAGCTTTCGAGACGGAAGCCAAGGCCACGGGTTTCCCCAGCTGTTTCGGGGGCGCAACAAAGGCACCCTTCGACATCATAGGCGACACGCTAAGAGGCACGCGGGCTATGACACTCGACATGTACAGGCGACCGAATATGATTTTGAAAGCCGTTGAGCGGTTTACTCCTCTTGCCATCAAACAAGGCGTGGCCGGCGCAACCATGAATAGCTGCCCCGTTGTTTTTATCCCTCTGCATAAAGGTGCTGACGGGTTCATGTCCGATGAGCAGTTCAGAAAGTTTTATTGGCCCACGCTCAAGGCCCTTATCCTCGGGCTGGCGGACGAGGGATGCGTTCCTTTCTGCTTCTGCGAAGGATCGTATAATACACGCCTTAAGTATCTGACGGAGCTACCCAAGGGCTCTTGCCTGTGGGTCTTCGATCGAACGGACATGACACGAGTGAAGGAACTCCTCGGTGGCAAAATCTGTGTTGGTGGAAATGTTCCATCCGGAATGATCCTCACGGGCACCGCGGAAAAAGTAAGAGCCTATTGCAAAGACCTCATCGACGTCGTGGGAAAGGGCGGCGGATATATCATGTCCTTCGGCACCTCAATGGATGAAGGTAAGGCAGAGACCATCCACGCGATGGTCGATTTTACAAAAGAGTACGGCGTATATCGATAACTACTCACGACCGCTTCGCTAGGTAGACGCGAAGTCCCCGAAGGGGGGAAGACCGTGGCACCGGCTACCCGCTTCGCGGGTGGATGCGCCTAGGAAGATGGAAGAGAGAAATATCAACCAATAAGGAGGAAATGGAATGAAGAAGTTGTACCCACTCATGATCGACGGCTTTGCCCACGTTGCGCCCCCGAAGTACCGTGACCTGCTTCGTAAAGCAGCCCCTAAAGAGTGCGCTTACATGATCGATACCTTTCCCCCGCTGTATGACATGGAGGCAAGGTTCCGGATAATGGACCGATACGAAGGCCTGGTGCAGGTGATCGCACCGTCGTGGCCGTCGGTAGAACTCGCAGCCCCGAAACAATCGGTTGATCTGGCAAAGGCGCTCAATGATGAGATGGCCGAGCTCATCACTAAATATCCGGCGAGATTCCCAGCGGGCATCGCCTGCTTGCCGATGAATGATATGGATGCTGCGTTGAAGGAGACGGACAGGGCAATTACAGACCTGAGGTTAAGGGGCGTTCTCGTGTATACACCCGTCGCTGACAAGCCTCTTGACTCGCCCGAATTCATACCGCTGTACGAGAAGATGTCTCAGTATAATCTACCGATAGTGATCCACCCGATGAGAAATCCAGACTACCCGGACTACAGGACGGAGACCGAATCGAAGTATAGAATCTACAATACGTTCGGCTGGGTTTATGAGACCACCACTGCCATGACCCGCCTCATCTTCAGCGGCATACTGGAGAAATACCCCAACCTGAAGTTTGTCACACACCATTGCGGCGGCATGGTGCCCTATCTCGCGGAAAGAATACGGCAGTTTCAGGACCTGGGAGAGATGCGCTGGGGCCAGAAATATTTTCAAGGGCTCACCAAAGCTCCTATCGACTATTACAAAATGTTTTACGCTGACACCGCGCTCTACGGGAACACTCCCGCGCTCATGTGCGGCCACGCCTTCTTCGGTGCGGACCATCTCCTCTTCGGCATTGATATGCCGCTTGGTGATATGGAATTCGGCAACAGGAATTACAGGCAGACAATTAATGCGATAGAAGAGATGGCCATCAGCGACGAGGACAAGACCAAAATATACGAGGAGACTGCAAGGAAACTTTACCGTTTGCCCATATAGATTTCCACGGGCAAGCCGGGTGCCCGTGGCGATTTTCCAAGGGTGTTACTCCAAGCACCACGCGTACCGGGGGCAGAAGACGCTTTCACCCGCGCACAAGTGCGGGGGTCGAACCCGCCAAGTCGCGCTAGCGTCGCCCGCGGAAATATATCTAGCGAGCACGGCGCCCGCGCTCTCTTTTTTCAAACCGGAATGGCCTTGACATTCACCGGGACAGGTTTACATTAGCAATGTAAGCAAATACTAGAAGGAGGAAACGACACATGAAAGATGCAACGATGTCCCGCGTAACGATCCCTGCCGACCTGTTGAAGAAGTTTCAGACCGAGAAAGGGGCAATGATGATCCGCAGGCTCCCCGTGGCGGGGATCATAATGGTGCCCGAGGACATGATCGCCAAGCTAGGCCTTGGAGATGTCACCAAGGCCGGATTCCAGGTGCTGGTCGTACCCGCGGAGGAATAGGGGCTGCAGGCAAGGATCTGGCCAGCACAACGCGGACCGGGGTCTTCACCTCAAGGCCCTTTTTTGTTGGGGCCAGAAGGTATAGTACGGGTCTGAGCCGCGTCTCACGGATGCCCGCAATAGATTGAAGAGAGCCTGGTCACATGTCCTTCTTCGCTGGCGGTTGACCTGCCCGCACTATATTCCCTCTCAGGCCGGATAGGGAGATGAAAATGTCGACGGAACCCGGGACCGGTGTCGCCTTTTTGAGAAACATCGGACTCATGATGACATACAGGTGCCAAGCGGCATGCCCGCACTGTGTGGTAGAGGCGGGGCCGCACCGGAAGGAGGAGGTCTCTCTCGAGGAGGCCCTCGGCTGGATAGACCAGATGGCCGCGTATCGTGACGGGCACATCGCGGCGCTTTCCTTGACCGGCGGGGAGCCCTTCTGCTGCCTTGAGAAACTGAAGGAGACTACCAGGCATGCGGCGCAATTGGGAATGGTCGTCACGACCGTCACGAACGGCTTCTGGGCGACCACCGTGAGGGAGGCCGTGTCGGTCCTAGCCGAGCTCAAGGGCCTCAAGATGATCGGCATCAGCGCGGATCCCCATCATCAGGCCTTCATTCCTTTTGACAGGGTAAGGAACGCGGTCGCAGCTGCCCGGGAGTGCGGCCTGGAGTACAGGATTATCGTGACCTGCGAAGACGATACCTCTCCGGAGTACCGGGCGTTCCGCGCGCGTCTGGAGGAGGTGAGCCCCGAGGAGCACATTCAGCCGGTGACGACGTTTATTGCGGGCCGTGCCAAGGACGAAATCGATGGTGCGCGTTGCCGGACCTCTCCGGCGCCGTGCCAGGCCCGTTGCGAGGCGGTGGGGTCGCCCGTCGTATTTCCGAACGGGCAGGTGGTCGCCTGCATTGGGGCGCTTATTGCGCTGCCGACGCACCATCCGCTGGTGCTGGGGAACCTGCGCCATCAGCCCCTGAAGGAGATACTCGACAAGGCGGAGGGGAACGCCATCCTGCACGGTCTCCGGGTGTGGGGTCCCGGAAGGCTTGTATCCATGATCGAGCAGTCAGAAGCGAGATCCGAGCTGCCGGACCGGTACATCGACGACGTTATCTGCGACCCCTGCTACAGGATCATGTCCAATGGAAAGCTAGCGCGATGGGTGGAACGTTTGGCCGCCGACTCCGAGTATATAAGGACGGTCGCTTACGGCAGGGCTTACTTCCTGAACGAAGGCGATATGCTCGGCTATCTTGGGTGGCACTGACCTCACTCGACGCATGCGTTGGCTCGTCCCTGCGGTCCGCTGCCTTGATTCACCATCCAAAATAATGAAAACTTCGTTGGCCCTGGGAAATCGGGGATAGCATTCGGTTGCGACACCAATTGCGGGTCTCAGAGTCTTTGGGCCGCGCGCTCTGCAATTCGGTTGAGGGGAGCTCCCTCAAGATAGACTTCAGCGATCAGTAAACACTGGCCGTATCGGTACTCCCGGAGTTTTTCGTGGATTGAAGATTAGCATTTTATAATGCGAGCCTTTTCAGCGTGCGTCGCGCTATCGCATTGCCCTGGGCAAGGAGTCCTGTAGCCAGGACGAAATCCTGTAGCTCAGGACAATTATCGAGTTGTGATGGGCTTCACTCTTTCAGCCTGAAGGCCCTTGCAGCGCGGGAATAGGATCAATCGATCGAGAGGAAAGGCGTGCGGCATGCAACTTGTATCTCCTTCAGCACTACGATCGAGGAGGATAGCATGACCCCTAGGATACCGCTGCAAAGCTTTCCCGCCGCTCGGCAGCAGAGAACCATTGAAGCGGTTACTGATGCACAGGTCTTCGATACTCTTCACAGGGTGCTTTCGGTTTGCATACCTCTGTTTGCCCGGGCTATGGATTCATTGACGAAAGGTTCTTCCCCGGGTCTGTTCCGTCAGGGTCCGTCGTTACCATGAGCAGAAAGGGTTCTGAGATATTTATGCCTCTCGATGGACGCGGGAAGCCCTTGAAACAGGCAGTGGTGAAGCGCCTTCACAGGATTGTTGTCTCATCGCTCGATTTTTTAGGCAGAACGTCGAAACCTTTCCTGTCGCACTCAGGAAAGGAAGCGTTCCTTGCGGTTCAGGACCGCGATCCTTATCTGGAAAGATTGCTACTGGCACTCCAGCGCCGGAAATAAGCAGTCAAAGGGTTACGCACGTCGTAGATTACCATAGAGGAAGAAGATGAAGGATTACTTACTCAACCTGGCATTGGCCGCAACAGTGGTGCTCATCGCCCTGGCCTACTATTTCGGCCACGATACTATCAGCCGGCTCATGATTAACGGCCCAACAGACCTGGTCCGGCTGGTGGCAAGGTAATGCCGGTTCGGCTACAGGCACGTGCCCTAGAATGCAAATGAAGCTGACTCTGGAGAATTTGTAGCCGTATGATCGATCATAAACTTTGGAAGGGAGGCTTTGGGCTGCGTGATGGAAGCACAAGGTACGTTCGTAAAGGATGATTCACGCGTCATAGGGAGTAACATCGATGGCCCGTTTTTTGGCTGGAGCGGGAGCACGGTATTCAAACTCGCAAACGGCCAGGTGTGGGAACAGGATGCCCCTGCGCGTACATACCACTTTGCCTACCGCCCGAACGTCAGGATTACGGAGGCGGGTGATACGCACCTGATGGAGGTTAGCGGCGTTGGTGGCGTGCGTGTGCGAAGGGTGTTCGCCTTTGTTGAAAGCTATATAGACGGGGCCTTTAATGGCTGGGACGGCAAAACGGTTTTCCCACTCGCCAATGGTCAGGTCTGGCAGCAATCTGCCTACGCTTACCACTATCAGCACGCATACCGGCCGGAGGTTTTGATCTACTTGTCGAAAGGCGGCTGGAGATTGAAAGTGGACAATGTTTCTGAGACGGTGGATGTCACGAGAATAAAGTGATGCGGCGGAGAGGGCACTAACGGTTGTCCAATGCCCGCTGTGACGTTTCTGCCAGTTCCTTCCTTACCACGGGTTGATGATAAAATCACGGATGCCGGGTCCCTCGACCCCACATAGCTAACCACCCGACGGCTACGAGCACAGGAAGTTGTCATCAACGTGGAGACATACAGTCGGAATCGCAGGCGTAGAGATGTTCACGTGTCAACGGGAGGTCATTGGTGAGCCCGTTGGTAAATAGTATTTGATAGAGCCTTAAATCGCCCCACCTGAAAGCCGCAGCGCTGCCGTTAAGATACATGCGCCACATCCGGACAGCCGGCGAACCGGCCAGTGTCTCGATCGTCGACGCATTCGATTCAAGCCGTCTCGCCCATTCATCGAGGGTCGCCGCATAGTGAAGGCGAAGGTTTTCAATATCGATGGGGACAAGGCTTCTTTCTCCCATGGCCCGCACCACGTGATCAAGTGTTGGAATATAAGCCCCCGGGAAAATATATTTCGCCGTCCACGGATCACCAGCGGTGGGGCGCTCCTTTCCCACGGTATGCAGGAGACCGAGGCCACCGGGTCTCAACAAATCTCTCGTTTTCTCCATGAACGTCGAAACAAAGCCTTTCCCCACATGTTCGAACATGCCGATGGAGACAAACTTATCAAACCGACCCGTGATGTTCCGATAGTCTTCATAGAGAACGGCAATATTCTTTTTGAGGCCCTCCCGTGCCGCCGTTTGTTTGGCGTATTCGACCTGGTGTTTGGAGAGGGTGCATCCGACACCGGCTATTCCGTAATGGCGGGCGGCGTAGAGAAGCATGCCACCCCACCCGCAGCCGATATCTATCAGGGTCTCGCCTGCCTTTAGCCGTAGTTTTCGGCAGATGTGCTCGTACTTCTGCTGCTGTGCCTGTTCAAGGGTATCTTTCTCACTCCTGAAATAGGCACACGAATAGGTCATGCTCTCATCGAGGTATTGCTTGAAGAAATCGTCTCCGAGGTCGTAGTGGCGCGCGATGTTTGCGGGAGATCTCTTCACGGTGTTGAGAGACGTCAGGTGCCGGAACAGGATCGCTGCCTTTACCTCCAGGGACAATTTCATATCCTGGATGCGTGGGTCCATGCCGACGTGGAAAAGCTGCTGAAGGTCGCCTTCGACACCGATGTTGCCGGCAACATATTCCTCTCTGAACCCTGTCGAGCCCCATCTGAAAATGCTTTCTGCCGCGTCTTTCGTGGCGACTGTCACGGCGAACTCGGGTTGGTCTTTACCGAACGTTTCGGTATCACCGTCCCAGAAATGAACCTCGAAGGAGATATCAGGCAGGTGATCGCTTACTGTCCGCAGCAACCTTTGAATGGTTTTCTTCATGCGCCTCTCACGCGATCATTATTGACCGGAGCCTCTTTCCGGCGCAATGGGCTGAACTATATGCACAATCGTATGCGGTTCTCAAGGGTTTGTCAACCAGCAGGCCAGCCCATTCGTATGCCAGGGAATCTCTATGAACTGAAATTATGGAGAGTGACAGTTACCGTCTGCACTCGTGATATCCAGGAGAAGTCTGAATATGCACATGTGTGTTTTTGAGGCCTGTTTTAAGCAAGCGGGGTAGACTATAAGCCGGGTTCTGTTGCTGAAACTTCAGCATGTGGCCATTTCTCTAGGATTCAGATCGCTCTGAACCTCATGCGGCCTACCTGGGTTAAGGGACGGGCCGTCCCCGCCGCGTGTCGGCGGCCCCCTTTTTGGCCTTGCATCGGGTGGGGTTTGCAAAGCCATTCAGTCTCCTGAATGCTGGTGGGCTCTTACCCCGCCTTTTCACCCTTACCCCGCATGCAGCGAGGCGGTATATTTTCTGTTGCACTTTCCTTAGGGTTTCCCCCAGTCCCCGTTAGGGACCACCCTGCCCTTTGATGCCCGGACTTTCCTCAGGGATCCATCCCCGCGGCCACACGTCTACCCCGACTGCTGTGACGCTGCACTCTTGGCAAGCTTGTCTGCAAGCTTATTTTTCTCTCGCGGAATGTATTTTATTTCGAAGCCGTTGAACTCATCAATCAGGTCTTTTGCTTCCTGCAAATATTTTCTCAGGCGATCATTTTTTGCCCTGTATGCGCCCAAGACCTGATTTGCAACGAGTTCAGAATCGGTATAAACAGAGACGATTGTGACGGCCATTTCACGCGCCTTGCGAAGTGCGCGCACCAGAGCTTCGTATTCTGCCATATTGTTTGTCATAGTTCCAAGGTGTATCCCTTCTCTCCACACCTCGTTGCCTTCTTCATCGTAACTGACAATTCCGGCACCGGACCGGCCGGGATTACCGAGAGAGGCACCGTCTATGTAAATGTGCCATCCTCTCACGAATCTTCCCTGTAGCAGAAGATTCTATTGCAGCTTGGGCAGGTGATCAACCGCGCATTTTTCGTGACTTCGATAAAGAGCTGGGGAGGAATATTCATATAGCAACCCAGACAGACGCCGTTCTTAACATTGACAACTGCAAGTCCGCTTCTTTTCTCCATGAGCACCTTGTAACGAGCTTTTGCCTCGCCGCTGAGCCTGCCGAGCAATGCGTCGCGTTCCTTCCTTAGCTCCGTCACCAGACTCTCGACGGAGCTCATCTCTTTTTCCAGCTCCTTTTTTTCAGATTCAACTTCTTTGTCCCTCTTTTTTACATAGGCCAGTGTGGCGTCGTAATCTTTGCGCAACTCCTCGATTCGCTCCAGTAGAAGAATAATTTCTTCCTCTGTCTTGTCGTTAGCTGCCTGTGCGGCCTCGGTTTCCTTCAGAACTGCCTGATATTCCTTATTCGTCTTTATTTCATAAAGCTTCGATTGAACCTTCTTTATCCTTTCTTTTTCAGCGTCAAGCTCCTTCTCCTTGCGCCGCCTCTCCTTGTCCAGCTCGTCAATGATATCTTTCTCCTTTGTCGCCTTATCCTTCGCCCTTTGAAGATCCTGCTCTAACTCAGCGAGCTGCTTCGGCGCCCGCACCCTCTTCCGCTCGTGCTCGATCAGTTGCGTGTCTAGCCTCTGCATCTCGCAAAGCGTTTCCAATTCCTCTGTCAACGTCATCCTCCTTAATGTTAAAGGGGGGTGTACGAACCGTACACCCCCCTTCTGCTTAGCCCACGTGACGCGGCAACATAATATGACAGCTCATCCATTTCTCGCTAAGTGGTGGGCCCACCTGGGCTCGAACCAGGGACCTACCGGTTATGAGCCGGTGGCTCTTCCAGCTGAGCTATGGGCCCATCGCAAGAGCTAGTGTAACCGATGACGGCCTCGGTTGTCAAGGGCGCGGTTTGTTGTCGCAGGCTACACGGTGAGCCCAAAAAAACAACCGTCCAGTTCCAACAAGAACCCCTAAAAGTCCTGTAATAAGGGCAATAACGGCGTCGATCGATGCCTGCGTCCACTTTTACAAGATTACCACACCAGATGCGCATTCCGCCAACCCCTGGTCCAAAATTAACTCTGTACAGAGGTGGCCGGAGGTCGGGAATGAACGGCTTTGTGGCCCATACTCCGAAAGGAAAGGTGGCCAAAGCGTGGCATATTTATTGCTTGCCACTACCAAAAGATGTAGCCCGGGACAAAATAGATTTCCACGGGTAAGCGCTCGAGACCTAGCGGTTTCCGGTTGGAAATCTATTTAGCGAGCACGGCGAGCCGGGTACCACGAAGTTGATGGTGGAAGGCCGGGTACCCGCTTGCGGGTATCCCAATAAATGACATGCCCATAAACGAGGAAGGCTTCTATGAATCAGTCCTTTGTGACCAGAAAGCCGCTATTAGATAGGAACAGGAATATTGCCGCCTACGAAGTTTCATTCAGGGACATGAACGGCCTTCGACCGGACGCTGTACCAACACAATCACCCGGTGAAGCCCTCGCTGTGTTCCTAAGTACCAGCAGCTTCGAACAGCTGACGGGTGAAAGGGTAGGCCTGATCAGCCTCGGACCTGATCTATTGAAAGACCACATCGTTGCCTTAATTCCAAAGGACGGAGCCGTGCTTGGGCTATCAGATGGAGACCCCCTCACAAATGCAGTGCTTATGGAACAGTGTAAAAACCTTCGGCAGCGCGGGTATCGATTCTGCCTCAACGACTTCAAACATGAGGGATCGTATCCCTCCTTTCTGCAACTCGCCGAATTTGTGAAGATAAGTATGACGGAAAACGATCGCGCCAAGATTGCCGAGAACAACGCTTTGCTCAAAAAACTGCCTGTAAAACTGATCGCTTCAGACGTGGACACAGAGGATGAGTACAAATATTCTCTCGGCCTAGACTTTGATCTATTTGAGGGATCTTTCTATTACAAACATTCAGTGGTCACCCCGAAGTCAATCTCCCCCTCGCAGATACTTCTACTCGAACTTTCCGCTTATCTTGCCAAAGACGAGGATATGCACATTGTGGAGGGCATATTCAAGAAGAACCCCGAGCTCACCTTCGGACTTCTCAAGTTGATCAACTCCGCCTTCTTTCGGGTACAGCAGAAGATCACCTCGATCAGACAAGCCATAGCGTTACTTGGGTACGCGAATTTGCAGAAGTGGGTGGGGTTGCTCCTCTTCACCATAGACCATCGTGACCACGCGCTCAATCCTCTCGTTGAAAAGGTGCTCATCCGTGGCAGGATGATGGAGTTGCTGGCTGAACGGGTGACCGGCAGCAAAACCGCCGCGGACGGCGCCTTTATCACGGGTATCCTCTCCTTCGTCAACGTACTCTTCGGCAAGTCTCTGCAAGAGATCATCGATAAGCTCAGCCTTGCTCCAGAAATCCGCGAAGCTCTCCTGCAGAGAGAGGGAGTCCTGGGTACTCTGCTCGCCATCACTGAAGACTTGGATGATGAAAATTATAACGACCTCGAAAAGAGGTTTTCCTTAGTGGGCATTCGCGCTATCGATCTTCTCTCAATCGAGACCAAAGCATTCCTGGAGTATCAGGCATCGGTTAATGACGATATAACGAAGCATCCTCAGGGAAAGGAGGCGAACTAGGGTCTTTGTCCCCTAAAAAAGGCGGGACGAGGACTCTATCCCCAGAATGCGTCAAGCGAAACCGCGCGGTGGCACACAACTTCTGTGCCGGGCGTAACGAAGAAACGGAGTGAAGCAACATGGATGTTTTTGTTGCCCGGCAGCCAATTTTTGACGCGCGCCAGACCGTGTACGGATACGAGCTACTTTACCGTTCCGGATCTTCCAATGTATACGAAGGCACAGATGGGAGCCAAGCCTCACTAAGCGTCATACGGAATGCTTTCCTCATGCTGGGGCCTCAAGCGCTTACGGGTCGAAAAAAGGCGTTTATAAACTTCACCAAAGACCTCCTAGTGAGCGGGGTAGCCCTGAGTTTGCCCCATGACCAAACGGTCGTCGAAATTCTGGAAGACATCGAGGCAGATGAGAGCACACTCAGCGCGTGCAGAGGCCTCAAGGAAGCAGGTTTTACGCTTGCACTGGATGATTATACCCTTGCCAATACCACTCAGGAATCTTTCCTGGAACTTGCCGACATTGTCAAAGTCGATTTTAAGCTGACACCTGAACAAGACCGCTGGAAGATCGTACAGCGTGCTTCAGGCCAGCCGAAGCGGTTCCTGGCAGAGAAGGTGGAAACAAGGCAGGAGTTCAACGAGGCTGTCAAAAAAGGGTATGGACTGTTCCAGGGATACTTTTTCAGCAAGCCCGTTATTGTCTCCGGTAAAGATATTCCCACCATCAAGCTCAATTACATGCGGGTGGTGCAGGAGGTGAACCGACGGGAACTCGACTTCTACCAGCTGGAAAAGGTCATAAGGCAGGATACCTCACTCTGCTACACCCTGTTGAACTATATCAACTCTGCCTATTTTGGTCTGCGAGAACATATCAGTTCCATACGACACGCCATGGTGCTGTTGGGAGAAAATGAAGTGAGAAAATGGGCCTCCCTCGTTCTATTCACGTTCATCGGGCAAGATAGACCGCCTGAAGTGATGGTTACATCTCTTATCAGGGCCAAGATGTGTGAGGCGCTGGCCAGTCACACGGGTCTCAGGGGCTGCGAGTCAGAACTTTTTTTTGTGGGTATGTTTTCCATGCTCGACGTTCTGATCGGTCGGCCCTTGCGTGAAATTCTTGACTCAATGCGATTGTCGAAGGACGTGAAAAACGCCCTGCTCGGTGCGAAAAGCAGATACAAAGAGGTTTTTGATCTGGTGGTCAACTATCAGGGGGGCAACTGGGAACAGTTCGCACAGTCTGCCAAAAAGCTCTCGCTCGCCGAAACAACAGTTCCAAAGCTCTACGTGGAATCCGTCGAGTGGGCTGACCAGATTACAAGTCTCAAGGAGGATTCGGGAACCTGAACAAAAGGCCCGCCATCCGGTTTAGTCTTATCCTCGTAATCGGCCTGTTTGGTTTCTCTGGCTTCTCTCGTTTCCCCGGTCTATCTGGTTTGCCTAGTTTTCGTCTTAGGTGTCGCTGATCATCGGCTTCCTTCCTCTGACTTGACCCATGGCCCCTGCCCCGTGCCCCCCTGCGTTCCAAATGGCGAAGTGGCAACAAAAGTGTTTGATTTTGCTTTAGGGCTATGTTATAAAATTCACAAAATCGCGCAAAGCACAACGCTGCTCGCGGCTTGACCAGCCCAAGCCGCTGTTTCTTCGGGAGGCTGCAATGAGTAACTTTCTCGATAAACTTACTATCAGACTTATGAGAGAAGACGACCTTGACGCCATTATAGACATAGACACTAAGGTACTCGGAGAGGCAAGGAAGGACTACTGGGTAACAAAAATCATTAATCAGGCCCAGTCCCGACCACGTGATGTTTCTCTCATTTCAGAGATAGATGGCAAAGTGATCGGCTTTATCCTTGGCGAAGTTAGCGGATGGGAGTTCAAGGTTCCCAACAACATAGGGTGGATAGACACGATAGGCATAGACCCTGATTATCAAAACCGTGGAATAGCCAAAGAACTCGCAAACGCCCTCGTCACGAATCTCAGGAAGCATGGGGTTGACACTATCTACACCCTTGTCAATTGGAACGACTGGGATTTACTGCAGTTTTTCCATGCGATGGGATTTACCAGGGGAGATATGATCAACCTTGTCTTGAAGGTCTAATAACGGGGGTCAACCTTTCCTGGCCGGGAGGCGCAGCTTGGTGCCGGCCAAAACACGATCGCTTTTCAGGTTGTTTGCCCGTTTGAGCGCAAGCACATTTATACCATACTTTTCCGAGATATCCGAAAGATTCTCACCTTTCCTAACCGTATGATAGCCGCTGGCCAATTTAGGTCGTGATTTTTTCTGGGATGCCAGCTCTATGCGCATATTCGGGTAAATCTGATCCTTCTTTAACCTGTTTATCTCCTTCAAGGTAGCCACATCCACCCCATATTTCTCTGAAATATCGGCCAGCCTCTCGCCTTTCTTGACAATATGGTATATTTTCTTTGCCTCTTTCTTTTCAGCTGCGACTGAGTGCCTCGGCCCTGCGACGAATTCTTTCCGGGTGCCTGCCCGCATCTCGGGCGCTTCATTTTTCAGAACTCTGGCCACCTGTGTCTTCGGTTCGGCCTTGAGCGCGGGCTGACCATAAAATGAGGGAATATAAATCACGCTACCCCGCTTCACCTTGACTCCCGTATCACAGTAGTTGACGAGCGCGAGGTCTGCATAGGTCACCCTGTAACGCTTCATGATGCTTGGCAAAGAATCCTTCTTCTTCACTATGTGAGCAAAAAACCCTTTTATCTTCCTTTCCTTTTCCATAGCATCGTTGAGATTGTCGCGAAATTCCTGTTGTTCAACGCCCTTAGGAAGCTTAATTACGTAGTGTTGCACATCGGGTGGCGTCATAGCGGTTAAGAGCTCAGGGTTATACGACCTGAGCAGGGATATGTCTGTGGACGCGGCCCGTGCCACTGTTTCCAAACGAATGCCCCCGGGCACCTGTTGCCGCACAAATTCTATTGGCGCCTCATAATCGATATCCGTAAATCCATACCGCTCCGGGTTTTTTGCGATGATGGCAGCCGCAATGAGCTGCGGGATATACTCCCGGGTCTCCCGAGGCAATGTATTATACTTGCTCAACTCCCAGAAGTCAGCCGTTTCGTGGCGCACGATGGCTCTTTCGATTCGCTTCTCTCCTGCGTTGTATCCTGCCGCCGCTAGGTACCAGTCACCAAACTGTTTAAAGAGATCCCGAAGGTATCGGGCCGCCGCAACCGTCGATTTTTCGGGATCCCTTCGTTCGTCAACCCAGTGGCTCACCTTGAGACCGTACCGTTCACCCGTCTCATAAATGAACTGCCAGGGGCCGCATGCCTTCATGGGTGAATAAGCTTTTGTATTAAAACCGCTCTCAATCATCGCTAGGTAAACAAGGTCTTCCGGCAGACCATGTTGTCTCAATATTTCCCTGATCGGCGGCACGTACCTTTCGGACCGTCGGAGCCATTTGGTGAAAACTTTTCTTTTTTCCACGGTGAAGAAATGAATGAAGTATTGCACAGCATCGTTGAAAACGATGGGTATGTCGAAATTCTCGAGGGAGCCGGGGCCGACGAGGAGAGGTGGCTCTTCCTCCTCGATCTGATCAGGAGCTACGGACTCGTTCCCATCATTGGCGAAAGTCGCCCCTCTGTCGGGAGTAAGAGTACTGCCGATAACTGAGGTATCCTGATCGCGACCCAAAGAAGCGCGATCTTCGAGCATAGGGATATTTGTAGGCGGAGGGGCAGTTGCCTGCGAGCTTGTCCCAGCCAGCATCACTGCCAACCCAACAGCACCAAACAGGCCTACAAGACGCCGTATCCTTGTCTCCATCTCCCCCTTTCTAGCAAGAAGGATACCAAACATCCTGAACTCCCTTGATAATAAAGACTAAAGCTGCCTCTGTCAAGAAAAAAATGACCCAAAAGCCTGTCAGGAGAATCTTTTGCCAACTATACCCCTATAGCCTCTCGCGAATTCAGAGGCGTCCATTCTCCTTCTGTTCTCGAGCTGTACCTCTCTTAGCAGGACAGAACCGCCCAGGGAAGCTACCAGTAGCCCATCCGGCAGGGCTTCCAGCACAATGCCAGGCTCAGACTCTTCTGTACGGTGACCGAGATCTGCTGCAAACACTTTCACCAGCTTGCCATCGAGAAACGTGTAAGCCGTTGGCCAAACCGCCAGTGCTCTTACCTGCCTAACTATCTTGATTGCATCTGTAGCCCAGGAAATGAGCCCCATCTCCCTCGTGATGATAGGAGTATAGGTAGCATCCTCCTCCCGTTGAACTGTCCCTTGGGGTAAACCGTCTTTCTCAACGCCCTTCAAAAAGCCCGGCAAGATCTGGGCCGTCCGTCGAGACAGTCTTTCAGAGAGCTCCCTGGCGTCCTCGCCTGCCCGGATTGAAGACGGCTCCTGATAAAGAATATCGCCTGCGTCCATCCTCTCACTCATCTTTATGATAGTGATGCCGGTTTCAGATTCACCGTCGCGAATAGCCCACTGCATGGGCGCAGGCCCGCGATACTTTGGAAGCAGCGAAGGATGCACGTTTATGGCGCCGATAATTGGCACCTCCAGGAACCACCTAGGTATGAGAAGGCCAAAACTGACTACTACGAGCAAGTCGGGCTTGAGCGCCGCAAGGTCCCGCGCCGCGGGGTCTTTAAAGGAGTCAATCTCAAAAAGAGGCAGTTTCAGACGACGGGCGAGTTGAGCCACCTCACCATCCTCCAGGAGGTAACCGCGCCCTCTTGGCTTTGCCTTTTTCGTCACGACAGCGGAAACAAGGGAATAAATCGATTCAAGTGGAAAAACAGAGAAGCTTGAGGAGCCGAAGAAGAGTATCCTCATTCACTCCTTCATATATTCTTTTCGAAATAATTGCCTCTTAACCGGGCTCAAATGATCAACGAGCAGTATCCCATTCAAATGATCAATCTCATGTTGGAATGCCCTGGCCAGAAGACCTTCACATTCCATGCTAAACTCCTTTCCCTCCAGAGTAACAGCTTTCACCAGTACCTGCCTCGCTCTCTTTACCGTTTCGTAAAAGCCGGGCAGGCTGAGACACCCCTCCTCTGCTGTTTCTTCTGACGTAAGCTGAACAATCTCGGGGTTTACAAGGACAAGAGGCTGAGATTCTTTTTCGAGCCCTAGCTCAAGGCTTATAATTCTGACGGGGACTCCAATCTGATTGGCTGCAAGCCCGACACCCCGCGCTGCACGCATCGTTTCTATCATATCCTCGGAAAGCTTGCATAGCCCTGCAGAGATGTCGGTCACTTTTTCAGCCACCTTTCTCAGGACAGGATCCGGGTACCGTCTGACAGGGTGAATCGCCATGGTGAATATTCTAATCTGGCCCTATAGGATAGTCAAGGCAGGCCTGCCTAGAGCAGAGTGAAACAGGAAAACCATCAAGCAGGTTTTAAGGTAAAGGAGAGTGCTTCGCTTACCTCAATTTCCGTTTCAGCCGTTCCCTCACTTTTCGTTTTGTCCTTCCCTCTATTCGCGGGCTCGCCCGAGCGCGACCTGCGTCTGTCGACCTTGTAGCAGCTTCCCTTGGTTACCTTGGAGTAATGTTTCATTTCAGAGGCTATTTCCGTTATCTCAACAGCGATCGAAAATGGTGTGAACTTGTTATGAGCAACGCCGATGGAGATCGACATGATTGGAAAGGAGACCGCATTCCCTGACCTGTCAGCGGACTCAATGTACCCTTTCGCCTGGTCTTCGCTGTCGTAAAAGATTGGTATAATGCCGTCGAAATTCCTTATCACCTTCTCGGAAACAACTTCCACAACGTCATAGCTGACAATGAAGACGAAGTCGTCTCCACCGATGTGGCCGACGAAGCTGTTGCTCGGCTGTTCTTCTTTCACGGTATTGAGAAGGAGCCTCCCCACCATTTTCAGCACCTCGTCACCGCGTGCAAACCCATATTTATCGTTAAAGGGCTTGAAGTCATCGAGATCTACCCAGGCTACCGCGAAGGTATCACCTGAATCGAGCCGGTTCTGTATCTGCTTGAGAATGGCTATGTTACCCGGAAGCCTCGTTAAAGGGTTGATCTCCACAAAGCGGGCCGAGCGTTCAAGGCAAAGATCCACGCGGGCCCTGACCTCAGCCTCCAGACTCGACTTCCTGACGTAATCGTCTGCCACCGAACAGTGCCAGTCAGGAGAAACTACGTGGTCCTCAGTGATGACCATGATGGGAATCTGGCCAAAGATGGGATCATTCTTTAAGTCATTGAGCGTGCCTTTCGTCAGCGGGTCGTTGATGCTCACCGCTTCAAGCACCATCAGGTCGGCCATGGTACTATACACGTAGTCGAGCGACGACTGAACATTACTGAACAGAACGAGCTTGAACGACTCAGCAAGTAAGCGCTCTAGCCTGTTCCTTAAGATAAGATCCTTGGTAATGAGAACGACTGATTTCAAGCCGCCTTCCCTGCCAGGAGCAGCCCCTCTGCCTGGTCCAGCAGATCCTCCATCTCAACCAGCGTCTCTCTTATGTTTCCGTCAGAAAGGTCAAGAAGGCGCCACGCACTCTCATCAACGTTGGGTACCAGTTTGTCGCCCCCAAAGCCAAAGCCTCGGCCCCTGATTAGGATGTCTGAAAAGTGGACTATTGCCGTACGCACCCCATAGTGTTTGGAAAGATCGGGGTTGTGGTGATACATCAGCTGCTCCACCAGACTCCGCGGAAAATTCCACTTCTTACCCACCCAACCGGCCACGTCCGCATGTGTGACGCCTAACAGCTCCTTTTCCGCATCTGCCACAAAAATGGCCCTGGCATTGGCTTCGGCAATGACTTGACTGTATAGATCCGGAAACTTCAAGCTGAGAAAAACCTTGCCCATATCGTGGAGCAACCCTGCTACCGATACTTCTTCTGGGTCCTTCAGTCCCTTTTTCCTCGCAATGATCCTGGCAATGATCGCACAGCCAACAGAGTGCTCCCATAGCCCGACGATGGATCTCTGCATGATTTCGAGAACGGATACGCCGAGAAGCAAACCTCTGGCCACATTCAACCCCAGCAGGAGCAACGCCTGTGTTATTGAGGATATGCGCCCTGGAAATCCATAAATCGGCGAATTCACAACTTTCAGGATTTTCAAGGTGAGTACCGGATCTTGGGCTATGAAGGCCCCTATCTCGTTCAACGATGTGTTGGGATTTTCAAACATTTTCAGTAAATTCCAGAGAACCGCCGGGATCGTTGGAACCGTATCTATACTCTCGATCTGCACCTTTACTGAACGGGCCGTGATCATGAATAAAGCTCCTGCAGGTGCTCCTTCAACAGCCGTTTCAGTCTCCCCATGTGCGGCTGATCCCCGGCCGGAGCAAATCTCGCTTCAAGTGCTGAAAGCATCTCGTCAAGCGAATCGTCATCTGGTAGGCCAATCACAAACACATACCGGATATCCGCGTTCTCGAGTTTTCGGATCATCTCCTCTGATATCCTGACCCCACGATCGGCCAGCATGGCGCCGGCGCCATTAAACACAGGTTTCGACAGCTGCATGCCAGGTGCCAGGTTTTTGAGAGCTGTTCTAGGCACAAGTTTCCCTTTTATTGGTTATCGCCGATAATGGATTCCAATTAAATCCCTGGAAGTGACTTTTTATGTTCGGCTCCTGGCAAATTGGCAAAGGCGGCTTATATTTATTCAGAGAGAAAAAATAGATTTCCACGGATACGACCGCGGAAATCTAGCTAACGAGCACGGCGAGCTAGGTACCCACGCAGTGGGTGGTGGGAGTCCCCCACGGCCGGGTACCCGCTTGCGGGTGTGGTGAAGGGGGCAACCCGAGCCCCAATCAAATCGATGCACGGAGGCAACCCATGGCCAGGCTAGACCGTTTGTTGCGAGAAGAGATACATGATCCGTACTTTGTAAAACAACGATATCGCGATCCTTCGGTGTGTGAACGATGTAACGTTCTCTTTCGGAATGGAGCCTTCGAATGGGTGAAGACAATACCGCAAGACGCGGTAAAAATGATCTGCCCGGCGTGTCGCCGCATAGAAGATCAATTCGAAGGCGGCGTTGTTACATTAGAGGGCGATTTTCTGTCACAACACAAGTCTGATATTATGAATATCATCACAAATACAGAAAAGGCAGAGCAAGCCTTGCGCCCCCTTGAGCGAATAATCTCTTTGACTGATCGGGGTACAAGTATAGAGATCCGGACGACATACGAGCATATCGCCCGAAGGATAGGAGAGGCTATTCACAAGGCATATAAGGGGGAACTGGCCCTTCAGTACCCCGAAGGCGAAAAGTACGCACGGGTTTCCTGGAAGAGAGGAGGTGGATAAAGTACCCCTGAATCCTCAAATA
>Ga0335070_10002113_pt1 | contig 23173 bp, 10 predicted proteins | sample Lox_Sample_13_FD_206722 | JGI IMG/M metagenome (GOLD analysis project Ga0335070, IMG submission 206722) | Soil microbial communities from Loxahatchee National Wildlife Refuge, Florida, United States - Lox_Sample_1.3 | ecosystem: Environmental > Terrestrial > Soil > Wetlands | place: USA...
GCGTAATGAATGATAGGAACACCCGCATTGGCTCAAAAAACCCCATCATGTTTTCGTTCCCGGATTTAGAATGATGTTACGGCCCATCATGGCGCGGAAGACCAAACCAATGTCAATCAGGAGAAAGAATGACCACTCCATCTGAAACTACCCAATCCAAAGTCAACTGGCGCCAGGTCGGCCTGTTCATCGGCCTGACGTTCGGCTTCACCTACGCCCTCGACTTGCTGCTGAAGCTGGCCGGTGGTTACGGCAGCTCGAGCACGATCACCTTCCTGCAGCTACAAATGCTCCTGCCGGCTTTCTTCGCCATCGTCCTGGGCATGTTCGTCTTCACCGACAGCCCGTTCTATTTTCGAATCCCCATGCCAGACGGACATCCAGACCGGGCGCGCGGTTTCTTCTACCTATACATGGGGCTGACTCTGTTCTACGTCGTCCTGGCGGCAATTTCAGCGTTGGCGCCTGGGCAGGAGAGGCTGGTGGCTCAATTGAGTTCCCTCGCGCTGTTCGTGGGGCTACTCGGCCTGATCCTCTTCAGGTCATTGAAGGGAGGGCGCGAGTCGTTCGCGCGGGCCAATATGCGTTTCGGGCGCTTCCAGGACTGGGTGATCTATGGCGCGGCAATCGTGGCTTTCATTGCCTTGCAGACCGGGTTGAACGCGCTCTTCCACCTGGGCAAGCCGGTCGACGCGGACCAGTTGGCGGCCCAACTGGGGGCCCAGATGTCTGGCTCCACGCTGGTGATCGTGCTGGCTTTCCAGATGATCCTGGTAGGCTCGCTGCTCGGGTTGGTGGTAGCTTTCGGCGAGGAATACGGCTGGCGAGGGTACCTGCAGAGTCAGCTCATTCGCCTGGGCAAGGTGCGTGGCATCCTGTTCGTCGGGCTGATCTGGGCCGCCTGGCACTACCCCATCATCTGGATGGGCCATAATTATCCCGGCCACCCCATCGCCGGCACTGTCCTGATGACGGTCTTCTGCGTGCTGCTGGCGTATGTCATCGGGCACGCGGTGCTCAAGACGGGCAGCGTCTGGCTGGCGGCGTTCCTGCACGCCATCATCGACCAGACCGCCAATTACTTCAATGGGATGATTTACACACCCGCTGACCCGATCTTCAGCTTTGGCGGCGGTCTGTATGGCATGGCCACCCTGGCCGTCGTCGTCCTTCTCCTCCTGCGCGACCCGGTGTGGAGAGATACGCCTGTCCAAACGCAGCTCTCCAAGCCTGTGTCGGCACAGGACGGATAAAGGATCAAAAGATCCTCTACCGGCTTGGGAAGTAAGCTTGAAGAAGCATGGCTCCAACGATTATGTTTCTCATCGTGATGGGCGTCTCGGGGAGCGGAAAAACCACCGTTGCCAGCCTGCTGGCGCGCCGCCTGGGCTGGGATTTCTACGATGCGGATGAATTTCACCCCCCGGAGAACATCGCCAAAATGACGCAAGGGATCCCGCTGGACGACTCCGACCGGGCTCCCTGGCTGGCGGCTCTTCACGCGCTGATTCAGCACAGCATCGCCGAGGGCCGCCCGGGTGTGCTGGCCTGTTCGGCGTTGAAGCAGAAATACCGCGACCAACTGACCGCGGACGCTCCCAGCGTCCAGGTCATTTATCTCAAAGGCAGCTACGAGGTCGTCTGGCTGCGGATCGCCGCGCGGAACGGGCACTACATGAAACCTGACCTGCTGAAAAGCCAGTTCGCGGCCCTTGAAGAGCCATCCGGCGCACTGGCGGTGGATATCCGCCCGGAGCCCGATGAGATTGTGGAGCAGATTCTGTCCACCTTGCAACTGGGGGCAACTGGCGCGGCACAAGCTTAACTAATTATTTACCAAAAGTTTATCCTCTTTCCCTGGCCGCCCCAGTACAATGAAATCGATGCCATTTCTCGCTTCGCTTTCCCAAAGCTTCGTTTCCGCTGGAAACCATCAGCTTCAATATATACTCACTGGTTTTCTGCTCCTGGGATCGGCCTACTGTGCGTACCTGGCCTTCATTTCATGGAAGCAGCGGCCGTCTACACCGGCGAGGCTGTACTCGATCCTGCTGCTGAGCATCGTTTTTTACGCGGTGGGGTACGCCCTGGAGCTGTGGAGCACTGACCTGGAAGCGATGCTGAGGAGCATCCGGATCGAATACCTGGGGGTGGCCGGCACGCCGGCGGCCTGGCTGGGGATTGGCCTGTATTATACGAACAAGACCTACTGGGAGAAACCGCAGCATTTACTGTCCCTGTGGATCATTCCCCTGGCAACCATCACAGCGGTCTATACAAATACTTACCACCACCTGTTTTATGCCTCGACGGCCATCAGCCTGGCTGGACCCTTCCCCGCGCTGTCCTTTACCCGCGGACCCTTCTACTGGATTCACATGGCGTACAGCTTTGGCTCTTGCCTGAGCGTGACCGTGCTGTTGGCCCACCAATACTACCTGCCGTACCCGCTGTACCGCAGGCAGATCAGGCTGATGCTGATCGCCAGCCTGACCACGATTTTCTTTACTGGATTGCACGTCCTGGGACTCACACCAATCCAGGGGCTGGATATCATCCCCTTTGCCTTTATCGTTTCGAGTCTCATCATTGGCGGGGGGATCCTGAACTACCATCTCGTCGAGCTCACGCCTATCGCCCGGGAGCGGCTCTTCACCCACCAACCGGATGGGGTGATGGTGGTCGACGGCCAGCTCCGCCTGGTCGATTACAACCCGGCTGCGGCCCGGTTGTTCGACCTGAACAAACACTCCATTGGACTTGCGCTGAGCCAGATCCTCCCCGCTGAGGTACTGGCGGACCTGGATGGCCTGCCCGAAAATTCTCCGGTATGCGAAGTCCAGCTAAAGAAACCAGCACCACGTTTTTTTGAGCTGGCCCGCGTCTCGCTGGACGGGCGGCGATTCCAGCGGTTGGTTGGCACGCTGATCGTGTTTCACGAGATCACCCGCATCAAAGAGGCGCAGCTAGCCCTGGAAGTGCTGAACCAGGAGCTGGAGATGCGGATCGAGCAACAGAAAAAAACCGAGCAGGCTCTCCGGGCCAGCCAGGATGACTACCGCCTGCTGGCTGAAAATTCGAGCGACGTCATCTGGCGATTGGATTTATCCGGCCGTTTTACCTACATCAGTCCGGCAGTAACGCGTTTGCTCGGTTTCACGCCCGAAGAGATTATGGACATGTCCCTGAAAGAGGCGGTCTGTCCTGGATCACTCGGCGCAGTCACCGAGGGTCTCCAGCGGGCATTCGTTTCTGGGGCAAATGATCTCTCCCTTTCTCCAGACTATATTGAAATCGAACAGCCCTGCAAAGGGGGCGGCACCGTGTGGACTGAAGCGAACACGCAACTGATCTTCTCGGAGGATGGAAACCCGGTTGGCTACGTCGGGGTATCCCGGGATATCAGCGAGCGCAAACTGGCTGAGGAGCAGTTGCGTTACGACGCGACACACGATGTGCTGACCGGACTGCCAAACCGCTTCCTCTTCACGGATCGGGTTGAGCGAGCCATCGAACGCTCCGGAAACCAGGCCGATGGTCTATTTTCGGTCCTTTTTCTGGACCTGGATGACTTTAAGGTCATTAATGACAGTCTCAGCCATTCGGTTGGAGACCAACTGCTCACCGCGATTGCCGGCCGGATCACCGAATGCCTGCGGTCCTGCGACATGGTGGCCCGCCTGGGAGGTGACGAATTCGTCATTCTGCTGGAAGATATCCAGTACAGCGAGGACGCCAGGATGATCGCCAGTCGCATTCTGGAAGAGCTCCGCTATCCGTTCCACCTGGGCAGCCATCCTGTTTTTATCACTGCCAGCATCGGCATCGTGCTTTCTGTCGATGGGTACGAGAAGCCTGAAGGCGTCCTTCAAGATGCGGACATCGCCATGTATCGAGCCAAGGCGCTGGGAAAAGACCGCTACGAATTTTTCGATCCCAAGCTACGCCAGAAAGCAATTTCACGGCTCGAGATTGAAAACGATCTGCGCCAGGCGCTCGAACAGCAAAGCTTTCTTCTTCACTACCAGCCGATCTATTCCCTGGAACGAAACTCGATCATCGGATTTGAGGCCCTGCTGCGCTGGGATGATCCCAAATACCGCCTGACCTCGCCCGCGGAAGTCATTCCCATCGCGGAAGAGACCGGGCTCATCCTCGGGATCGGCAAATGGGTGATCCGCGAGGCCTGCCGGCAAGTCCGTAAATGGCAGGAGGCGTTTCCTCAAGATCCCCCACTGGAAATCAACGTCAATATTTCCGCGAAACAGTTTTACGAGCCTGATTTTGTGGACCAGATTGAGAGTGAGATCCGGGAGGCGGGAATCAGCCCCCAAAGCCTCATCCTGGAAATCACGGAGACCGTTTTTCTCGACAACGCCTCATTGGCCTCCACCGTCTTTTCGCGACTATGCAGGCTCGGTGTCCGACTCCAGATGGATGATTTCGGCACCGGTTACTCCTCGCTTGGATACATCCATCACTTTCCGATTCACACGATCAAAATCGACCAGTCCTTTATCCGCGAATTGGGCGGGACCGGAAAGAATTCGGAGCTGGTGCGAGCGATGATCGCCATGGCACGCGACCTGGGGATGGAAACGGTCGCAGAGGGGATCGAGACCGAAGCCCAACTGGAGGAGCTCAAGCAGTTCGGCTGTATGTATGGACAGGGGTATCTGTTTTCCGTCCCGCTGGCGGGGAAATCCGTCGAAACCATGCTGAAGGAAAGGCAGCGCAGTTGGGGAATTCCACGCGAGGTTGGCTCAACAGCACTCGAAAGATAGTCCGGTAAACCTGATAATCCTTTAACTGGTTGGCCAGGCAGCTTCACTTTTCTTCAGATTAGGATAGCGAGGCGAGAATCTGCTCCAATGCGCCGATATTGAGCTTTTTTTGGGGATCCAGCAGCGCCCTGGCTGAAGCGGTAAAGTACTGGTGTTGCCGGATGAAATTCAACTGCCCCCGGTACCATTCCACGTCGGAATATTCCCGGCCCAGAAAAGCGCGCTCGCGGCGCAGATCCGCGCTGCGGGGGAGAAATTCCTTTCCTCCCAGCACGCTGAGATCGGCGTCAGCCATGACCTGCTCGAGACGGGTTGTGGGGAACTGGGGAAGGATGGTGGCGAAGATCGCCCCGGTGACAATTTCGACCTGCTCGGGATTGTAGCCAAAACCGGGCAAAGCCTCGGAAGCGATGCGAGCGCCGATCTTTTCGTGACCGTCGGCCTGTTCGATAAAGCCGATATCGTGAAACCAGGCCGCGGTGCACATCAGATGCAACGATTCCCCGGATATTCCTTCCTTCACGGCGAGCACTTCCGCCGATAAGACGACCTCATCGCGGGTGTGGTATAGGCTGTGATACACCAGGTTGGGCGAGAGCTCCTTTTCCAGGCGAGTGAGGGCATATTGTCTTGCTCGCGCGTAACTTTGCGGATTTATCATTCTATCGGGCTGTTCTCGATTCTTTCAGGATATGACTGCCAGTGTGATGGCCTGTTCCAGGTTCAGGGAGCGGCCCAATTCCCAGGCAGCCTGCGCGGCCGGTTCCGGCAGCCCTTCACGGGCCGGCTCAATCATGTGGTTCAGCCGCGCCTGCTCGGCCGGGGGGAGCGGCGCGCCGTTCGCCTCGCGCAGGGTGGCAGCGAAGCCAACCAACTGCAGGGCTATCTCCAGCCGGCCTTCCGCAGCGGCCAATCCCCCGTAATCTTCGAGTAAATAGGCGATCGCAGTCTGGTCGCCCAGTTCGCGGTTGATCGCCAGGCTCTCGTCCAGCAGTGAGCGGGCCGCGGCGGTATCGCCCTCATCCAGGATCACATCGGCCAGGGTGTTGAGGGAGAGCGCCAGGCCGGCCTTGTCGCCCAACTGGCGGCGGATGAAGAGACTCTCTTCCAGCAGCCGGCGCGCCTCGGCATACTTCCCCTGGTCGCTGGCAACGCAGGCCTGGTTGTTGAGCAACTGCCCGACTGCCCAGCGGTCGCCGATCTCCCGAAACAGCATCAGGCTCTCGGCGTTCATCTGGCGCGCGCCCTCCAGGTCGTGCTGGAAGCGGGCAACGATCCCCAGGTTGTTCAGTAAGGTGGCCACGCCGGGTTTATCGCCCAGCTCGCGGCGGATCGCCAGGCTTTCCTGGTTGAATTCGCGGGCCGCGGCGTAATCGCCCTGCCAGGTCGCCACCGTCCCTGCGCCCTTGAGGGCGTGAGCGCGCGCTTTCTGGCGGACCTGCGGCACGCCGACCTCTGCCGCGAGCCTCAGGCTCTCATCATAATAGCGCCGCGCTTCAGCGTATTTTCCCTGCAGGCGGTGGATCTCACCGATATCGGCCAGCACGTGGCTGACCCCGTCCAGGTCGCCCAACAATTGGTAGCTATCCCGCGCGCGTTTCATCCAGGTGTACGCCTCCCAGTATTCGCCGCGTTTTCTCAGCAGCCAGCCCAGGGACCGCTGCGCCAGAGCGTAGCGGTGCATATCCACCAGGCGGTCCGCCAGCGCTACCGCCTGGTGGTCGATCACCTCAGCCGCCTGCCAATCACCCACCAGTTCCAGCACCTGGCCCAGCTTCAGCAAAACCTCCACCTGCTCGTCCTCTTCCAGCAACTTGAGCACGCGCTGGTAATACTGGATCGCTGCCAGGTTGGAGAATGCGTTCTGGGCAGCTTCTCCGGCATGCAGCAGGTATTCGCGTTTCTTGGGCAGGTTTTCGCTGTGGTCGAAATGGTAAGCCAGCAGGTCGATATATTGTTCGAGCATGCCGGAATAGGTCTTCTCGATATACTGGCCGATTTGATCGTGAAACGTCGCACGCAGTGCATAGGGGAGGGTCTCGTAGGCAACCTGCTGAGTAATGATGTGCTTGAACAGGTACGCCAGCTCTGGCTCGGGCGTATCCAGCAGGGTCAGGTCGAGCTCGTTGAGAACCGCCAGGTCCCTGAGCAACTGCTGCTCGTCGCCGAATTTGTTATAGATGCCCCATAACATCGCCGCGCGGAACCAGCGCCCAATGACGCTGGCCACTTTGATCAGGGTCTTCTGGTTTTCACTGAGCTGGTCGATGCGGCTGAGGATCAGGCTGTGCAGGCTGTCAGGCAGATCCAGGTGCTCAAGCGCGTTGGCCTGTTGAGGATCGATGCCGCGGTCGTGCAAATAGTTGAGTAGCTCTTCGATATAGAATGGGTTGCCATCGGCCCGGCTGCAAATCTGTTCGATGAGGTCGGGGGGAAGTTTCACATCCGTTCCGTACATCTGGGCGGCTTTGAAGGAAACCAGTTGCTCGGTCTCATCATCCGGAAGATTGTTCAGCGGGATCTCGATGAAATGAAAAAACTGGCTGACCTTGGGAGCGAGCAGGCGTTCCAGCTCGGGGGGACGGTAGGTGAGCAGGATCAGCACCGGCAGGTCCGCCGCGGCGCGGCCGATGACTTCCAGCAGGTCGTGGGATAATGGGTCGAGCCAGTGACAGTCTTCCAGGACCAGCAGGAACGGCATCTCCCGCGCCCGGCTGCGGAGACAGTCGACCAAGAGACTCTCGAGCGACTCCTTGCGCAGCTTGGCATTGAAGGACTCGGTCAGCTCGTTATCGGGGATTTGCAGGTTGAGCACCAGGCCGAGCAGCGGCAGGCGCGGCAGCAGGGCGGGGTCGATCCTGGCGAGCTGCCGGGCCAGGAGCTCGATCTGGTCGGATTTCGGACTGCCAGGATCGAGCCCAAAAAAATCCCGCCAAATCGTCTGCCAGACCAGGTAGCTAGTGTTGGTTCCATAGGATTGGCACTCGCCGCCATAACCGATCACCTTGCGCTGACCAGCGAGGCGAATCACCTCGGCGACCAGGCGAGATTTGCCCATGCCCGCCTCCGCGTTGATCGCGACGATTTGTCCGCGTCCCTGCAGGGCCAGGTCGAGTTTTTCCACAATCTGTTTGAACTCGGCCTGGCGGCCAACCATGGGCAGCGAATACTTTGGCTCGTGGAGGTGGATGCTGAGGTGGGCGGGCCGGTCAACCAGGCGGAAGACAACCGCCGGCTGGTTCTTGCCCTTGACTCGGATGGGGGCCAGTTCTTCCCAAGTAAAGGCGTCTGCGGTGGCTTTGCGGACATCCTCGTGAACCAGGGCCTGCCCCAGAGCCGCGTTTTGCATCAGGCGGGCGGCCGTGTTGACGCCATCTCCCAGGACGCCGTAGGTGCGCCGTCCCAGGCTGCCGTATGCGCCGGTGCGTGTATGTCCCTGGCTGATGCCGATCTGGATCACGGAGACAAACTCCATCTTCAAATCTAGAAGCTCCAGAGCGGCTGAAACGGCGCGGACCGCATCGTCTTCGTGGGCCAGCGGGGCGCCAAAGGACGCGTAAAAATAGCTGCCCTTATCGCCGATGGTCAGTTGGATCATATAGCTCGTATAACGGACCAGAACGCGCTGCACGGCCTGAACGTAGTCATCCAGTCTGGATTGAGCCTGGGGATCGGCATCGTAGTCAATACCCGAGAAACGCAGGAACAGGGCAACGGTTGGACGCAGCTCGGTCAAGAACTCGCCCATCCCGCTCATCAGGCGATCGTAAACCGGCGGCAGCAGCCAGGGTTGGATGGCGGCCTGTTCCAATGCGTCGGCCGGCAGCAGGGGCCAGGGGCTCTCCGCGACCTGGACGTTCAGCCCACTCACGACAGCAAACCGGGTCCCACTCTCGGGATCATCGCGCCACTCACCGACTACGACCTGGTTCCCCAAGAGGGCGACCGCCTGCTCGTCCAGCAACACCTCCCCTTTCTCGGCGTGGTGCTCGCCGGAAGCCAGGCGGTAAATGGTCTTTCCGGCGAGGACATCGATCACCTGGATCGCCGGGTCGCCGACCAGGAAGCGGCGCACCGGGCCAACGGCGACCACCACCTTGATCGCCAGGGAGATGACCCCCGCGCCGGGAATATCCACCCGGGCGAACTGGCGCATGGTCTGCTGCATCGCTACCGCGCAGGCTGCGGCCCGGAAACCCGCCGCGGCAAGCAAAGATCGGGTGGGGCTTTCTCCAGGTTCCTCTTCGCCGGCCCGATCGTCGAACCAGCAGGTGATTGCATCGCCGCTGAAACCGATCACGCTGCCGCGGTAGCGGTCGACCTCGGCGATCAAGGCGTCATAGATCTGGTTCAGCCAGCGGGGCAGCTCCTCGGCCCCGCGCTGAGGACCCAGGAAATTGACCAGCGCCTCGGTCAGCGCGGTGAAGCCGGAGATATCGGCGAACAGCGCGGCGCCAACCGTCCGCTCGGGGAGACCCACCCCCCTGGCCAGGGCTAAGCGCCGGTCAGCCGGGATGTATACGGACAGAGATTCCATGTCAATTACGCATGCTATGGTCCAATGAACCCATCAAGGCGTGATGGTCCCTCCACCAAAGTCATCCAGGAGCGCGTTCGATGCATTCACACTCCACACGCCAATCGCGCCGCCCTTCGTGTTGAAGAAGGTCTGATCCACGCTGTTCAAGGTTACGCTGGCTACCAGCAGGCCGTTTTGATAGATCTTAATCGTGCCGTCTGCCATGATGCTGGCGAAGAGGCGATCGCCGTTGTTGAAGGTCACCGCCTGGTTTGCATACTTCGTCCAGGTCAGCGAGTTGACGCGCAGGGTCTCTACCCGCAATGCTTTGGCCACAGCGTCGTAGACCACGGCGATCCCGCCGGCCTGCGGCACGGAGCTGGTCTGGACTTTGAGCAGCAGCCCTTGCTCCTTGCTGCCGGGGTCGATCTGGGTCAGGGTGATAAACGCTCCCTGGTTCGTCCCAAAGGTTGCCGGCTTCCAATAGATTGGGCCGCCTGACTGCACGTCTAAACGGTTGCTGGCGATCTGGTAGTATTTCGTGGTGTTGAGCGCGCCCCAGTTACTGCCGATGGAGCCGTTGGATCGATTAAAGTTGTCCAAAAGGCCCAGGAGGGTGAAGTTCAACATCCGGGTTGTTTCGGCGTTCCCGGCCTGGTCGACGCTGGAGAAGGTGACCTCATCCGCGCCCGGGTTGGTGACGACGAACGGGCCGGTGTAGGTTTGCTGCGCGCCGCCGTTGACCCGGTAAGTGGTGCCGGCGACGCCGGATAGGGTGTCGCTGGCGGTCAGGGTGACCGAGGCCTGGCTGCCGTTGATGGTCACATTGCCTGTCGTGACCGGTGCGGTTTTGTCGATCTTGATCGGCCCAAAACTGGCGCTGGTTGAGTTGCCGGCCTGATCGGTCGCCGTGCCGCTGGCGGTGAAGGTTCCCTCGTTAGAGAAGGTCTGGTCCACGGGACAGGCAGCCACGCCTGTGCCCGCGTCGCTGCAGGCGAAGTGCACGCTAACCGTTTGGCTGGTCCAGGTATCCTGCGTGTATGCGGTGCTGTCCGCGTTGGTCGCGCTGGTGGAAACGGTGGGCGGAGTTGTATCTGGCTCGTTGATGGTCAGAGTGGATCCCAACCGCTGCGAGCTGGTGTAATTGGGATCGTTTAAGGTCAGGGTATGCGTGGCGTCGACCGGGATCGTGCCGTTGAAATACACGTCCACGGTGTACACGCCGACTGGCAACGGTACAGCGCCCAATGGAGCATTGCCCAGGTAGTCGGCGATCACCGAGCGGGCAAAGTTCTGCCCGGCGTTATGAACAATGAAGAAGAGCGATTTTCCACCCAAAGCACGGCCGGAAGAATCCTTGACCTGCGCCACGATGGAAGTTGGCTGGCTGGCCAGGGCAGGATTGAGGAAGATCGTGGTTGCAGGGGGCGTTACCGTGACGGATGTGCTGTCCGGCTGAAGGTTGAAGGGACTGGCGGCGGTTGAGCCCAAATAACCAGGGCCGCCAGCGAAGCTGGCCTGGAGGGTGTAATTTCCAGGGGGGATGACGGGCCGCAGTATGATGGTGGCCTGGCCGTCCGAGCCGGTGGTCGCCAGCGCCTGCTGGCCGCCGAGGTTGAGCGAGACGAGCTGGTTCGGGAGAGGCTGGCCCCCGGAAGTCAGGAGCAGGGTAAAGACGCTGTCCTTGAGGTACGTTCCAGAGGTGGGAGGTGACTGCAGGCTGATAGCAGTCGCCGCGGGTGGGGTCGGGTTCGCAGGCGCGAGGCTGTAATACGCGCCCAGGTTGGTGGCGAGGGTCGTCAGGCCGGCGCCGTTCACCGCCTCTACCATAAACAAGATATCCTGCGCGGTCGTATTGTCAGGGAGAGGCAGGGTCCCTGTCCAGAGGGTGGGGTCAGGATCATGCGTAACGTGAGTCAGGTCAAGCGGCTGCCACGTGCCGTAAGCGCCGCTTCCGGCTTTTCCCGTATAGAGCACCCAGACAGCCTGCACGCCGGCCGAGCCATCGGTGACGGCGTTGACGCTGAATTTGAGATCGGCGCCGTCGAGGACGACCGAAGCGCCCTGGATGGTGGGGGCCGGGCTGACCGCCGCGGCTTTGACCGCGGCCGGGCTGGCCGGGTCCGCCCAACTGGCGGGCAGATAGAAGAGCTGCAGGTTGAACTGGCTGAAAGAGCGCAGGGCGCCATCGATCGCGCCTGGGGCGCTCGATTGGAACTGGGCCGGGATGGCGACCAGGCGGGTATCCCCGCCGCTGACGGCGTCGTTGAAATTGAGCATCCAGACCTGGGTCGGATAGAAGACCGGGGTGTTGTAGGAAAGATGGGCGGTTGAAGTCTCGGTGGTTGGGGACGTGGTCAGGGGTACCACGTGGGTCTGGTCGCTGTACGTTCCGCCGCGGAAAGCTACCCCTCTCAGCACCTGCCCGCCGACGCTGACGTTGTCGATCTGCCGGGGATAGATCGGCTCGAAGGGATTAGCCACCACACCGTCTGGGCCGGACAGGTAAGTGGTGTGGATGGTGGAATTATCCGCCAGGTTCACCAGGGGAACGGTGTGGGAGGTGAGGGTGGGGGAGAGCGACACCACGGCGCTGCGCAGACCGTAACCCGCGCCTGGGCCGGAGGAGGTGGGATCTGTCGAGCCGACGATGGAGGGCGCGGCCGGCGGGGTGATCCGCGCGCCGGGCATATCGACCTTCATCATCGGCAGGCCATACAGGGTCATCTCAACGATGGTTTTCTGATCGATGCCGGTCAGTTGGGCGGTGGTCGCCAGATACTGGCGCTTGGCCGCGACGAGGGCTTGACCGAGGGATATTTGCCCGGTTCCGGTGCGCAATTGCTGCGCCAGGGAAATGAATAACTGCTCACCGTATGCCTTAAGCTCGGTGTCTCCGTAAGCGTAGCCGGTGGCGGAGATAAAGCCGGCCACGCCCTTTCGCAAAAAGGCCTTGGCCAGGTCGGGATTGGGGGAGGCGCCGGGCAGCAGGTCGCCGCTGGGGAGAGAGTAGCCGCTGTGGCAGCCGAGACCCAGTACGAGAACGTTGGCCAGGTCTATCTGCGACGCGGCAATGTCCGCCGCGGAAAGCTGGGTGATGTAGTCGGCGGCGACCAGGCTGCCCGCGCTAAAGTGGCCAGACAGCGAGACGATATCGTGGCGGCTGGCCAGCAGCTTATTCCGGAGCTGGGTCGCCGTCCAGGCGTTTGGCCCGGTGGGGGATTCCCCGACCGGCTGGATCAGGGTGTCCGCGGTAGAAGCTGTGCCGGCGTTCATTTCGGTCACAATCGCCTGGGCCGCATCGGCCACGAAATCGTAGCCGGTCACCAGGCTGGAGTGGGGAGTGATCACGCCGCCGGCGGAAATGTAGTTATTCACTACCCGGCTGATATCGGCGGCAGTATCGACCAGGCGGCCGACCGCCAGGTCTGGGGAAGGCAGGGTCATCCCGGCCTGGCTGATATCCACCTGCGAGCCATAGCCATCCTGCCCCTGAACGAGGTTGCTTTCCAGCCCGGCATCCGACGGAGAAGAGGGGGCTACCGGCGGGACGTATTCTTTCTCGCTGGCCAGCCCGGCCACATCCTGGACCTGGAAGAAGGGGATGACGTCCGCGCCGCCGGCCAGGACGATGTACTTGAGCGTGGCAGCGTTGGCCGAACGGTAGGCGTTGATCACCGCCTTGATCTCTTTGGCCACGGTATTCCTGGCCTGGGGGCAGGTCGGATTTTGATCGGCCTGGGTATTGGCGAAGGCGACGCGTTCATAAATAGGATTGGCCAGGTCAATGACCACGCCGGAGACATCGGCGCGGCTCGCCAGGGTCTGGAGGTCTGGCAGCGCGCCGGCGATCTCGGTGGGCGAACCGTGGAGCCGCCCCGAATCGGTCAGGATCAGGGTTTGCGCCGATTCCGAAGCCGGGGGAGCGCCGTTGATGGCTTTCAGGTTCGCCGGAACGGGCTGGACCGCGCCGCAGACGCCGCCTTCCACATCGACCTGCAGAGTGAAGGGGTGGGCGACGTCATACGGCCCGACCACACGGACGTACAAGTCCCCCGTGAGGTCGTACGTGGCGCGGTCGATGGTCTGTATTGCGGCGTAGGGATCCATGGAAATGCCGAGCAGGCTGCGCCGGGCCGCGCTGGAATAGGCGTCCAACGAGCCGGAGGGTAACGAACCCGAGGGGAGGGACCCCGAAGGCAGCGATCCGGACGGCAGCGAGCCAGAGGGGAGAGACCCGGAGGGGAGAGAGCCCGAGGGAAGCGAACCTGAGGGCAAGGACCCCGAAGGGAGCGAGCCCGAGGGTAAGGACCCGGAGGGGAGAGACCCGGACGGCAGCGATCCGGAGGGTAACGAACCGGAGGGGAGAGAGCCCGAAGGCAGAGACCCCGAGGGCAGGTATCCGGTGGGGAGCGAGCCGGAGGGCAGCGAGCCAGAGGGGAGGGAGCCGGAAGGGAGTGAGCCGGATGGCAGAGACCCGGAGGGCAAACTGCCTGAAGGAAGGAAGGCCGTATCCGCGGCGGCTGCGCTGAGCGCTGCGGCGCTATCAGGCTGGATCAGGTGGGTATAGATCGGGAATGGATCGCGGTGGAGGCTGATCGCGCTTCCGGGCAGGCCGGTCAATTGCACGTGGACCATGGAGCCCGGCTGGATCGCGAACTTGAACCACTTCTCCTGGAAGCGGTCGGTGATGAACTGCTGAGTGGAGGAGCCGCTCGAGACCGCCTGGGCTTGAACCCAGTTCAGATTAGGGGTAGACGCCGGGCGGCAGTAGGAGAATTCGGAGGTGCCGTTGGGCCCGGTCGCGGTCGTGGTGATGCCGGTCAGCTCAGCGATCCCGGCGGCGCCGAGGGTCTGGTCGAAGCTGGCCAGGCCGCTGCCATCGGTCGTTATTGTGAACGAGCCCAGGTAGGTTCGACCCTGTCCGAAGAAGCTCGGATCACAGCTCGGGCTGGAGAAGACGTCGATGAAGTAGTCCTGATTGGCGGCGGACACCAGAGCGCCAACCAGGCGGAGACTGGCGCCATCTGAAGCGGCAACCGTCAGAACCGGATAGTTCTGATAAGCGTTTGGCCCTTCGACGGCGCCCTGGTGGTTGAATGTGATGCCCACGCCGCCCAGATCGATACCCAGGCCGGGACTGTTATGATCGATACTGTTGGCGCGAAAGACGTTGTTCGTTCCGGAATTTGCTACGATCCCGGTGGGGGAATTGTTGGCAATCAGGTTGGCTTCGCCGGGGCCGGTCCCGCCGATGACGGTATTGGTAACCGAGCTGCCGGAATCACCGAGGGAAATTCCCCCGGAACCAGAGCTCGAGCCGTTCGGGATCGGCTGTAAGCCGCCGGCGTCGGTTCCAATCCGGTTGCCCAGAATCTGGTTGGCGTCCGAGGCGCCAACGATCTGGATGCCAGCGGAACTATTCCCCGAGATCAGGTTACCCAAATTGGGGGCTGCGCCGCCGATGAGATTATGATTCCCGCCGTCGATCCGCAGACCGTAGGCGCCGGATGAGGGAGCGGCGGCGCTTCCATCGGCGTTCGTGCCGAGGTAATTGCCGTGAACCAGGTTGTTATCGCTGGTCAGGGCGATCCCGGCGCCCGTGAACCCATTGACGATCAGCCCACGGACCGTGCTTTGGCCGCCGGCCACGGTCAATGTGCTGCCGCTGATCTGGATCAGCGGTTGACCGGCGAAACCAGGTTGGCTCCAGCCATCGATGACGACTGGATCGGTTAATGCTGGCAGGGAGGAACTCAGAGAAATCGTCTGGATACCCGAGCCGGGGAGATTGAATTCGATTTGGTCCGGGCCCGCCGGGCGATTGCTGGTCGCATTGGCGTTCAGAATGGCCTGACGTAACGAGCCTGCGTTGCTGTCGTTGGTGTTGCTGACCAGGAAGGTATTTACCGCGGTTTCAAATTCATACGCGCCCATGTCGCAGGCCAGGCCCTGGGGGCGGGAGACGCCGCGCGCGTCTATCGCCGCACAGGTGGCAGTATTGCCGGCATCGATCGCCGGGCTGCCAGATGTGAGCGCCATGGTTTGAACCGGCCCTCCGTTACTGGCGAGAGGGCCTAGCAGCGGGTCGGCCTGGGCGCCGGGACAGTCATTCCCGGCCGGCCAGCTCAGGTTGTTGCCCAAGTCAATGACCGCGGCGCAATTACTGGCGTGAATGCCAGAGAGAATGGAGTTGCGGATTTGTAGGTACCCGCCTTGGGGGTTCTGGGCTCCGACACTGTCGCCAAACCCGGAGGCATTATTCGCGAAAAAGGTGCTGTTATTTACGGTAATCATCCCGATGCGGGAATCGATCGCGGCGTCGTGAGGAGCAACATTGCCCACAAAGGTGCTGTTGGTGACGCTTACCGCCGCGGAGTTGCTGTGGATCGCTCCACCCGTGGAACCCGAATCGTTGGTGGCGGAATTGTTAAGAAACGTGCTGGCGTCGACCGTGGTGGCGCTGCCGTTGGGATACAGCGCCCCGCCGCCGAAGCCGCCGGAATTGCCGGTGAAGGTGCTGCCGCTGACGTTGAGCGTCGCGCCGCTTGCGCTGGATACCGCGCCGCCCCCATAATTGGCCAGGTTATTGGTGAACTGGCTGTTGGTAATACTTGCTGAGGCTGAGACGCCAACCTGAACCGCACCGCCGGTACCGGATGGGCCGGTCGATGTGGCCTGGTTGCCGGTGAAGGCTGTGTCGTGGATCGTGGCGCTGCCGCGGATCAGAACTCCTCCGCCGGGGTTCGCGGCGCCGTTCTGCACGGTCAGGTTGGACAGGTCGAGGGAAGCGCCGGATAAGACATCCAGAATCCGACCGAGATGGTTGGCATTGATGAAAGTTGCCCCGATCCCGGCCCCGGTGAGGGTCAGCCGGTCGGTGATGTCCAGATCCCGAATGGTCTCGGCGTCGTCATCGTGTTCATCGGCAGTAGAAAGAGACAAGGAGAACGTCCCGGCTGGCAGGGTGATGGAGTTCGCGCCGCCCAGCGCGTTGGTTTCCTGGATCGCAGCGCGAAGGGTGCACTGGCCGCCCGAGGTTTTACAGCGACCATCTCCGGGATGGGCGTCCACTGCGTCGGCGGTGCTGTTGACCATAAAATTCGCGGAGGCGCTCGCCGGACCGAGACCCGCCTGCGAAAGCAAAACCACCAGGATGATGACAGCGTACAACAAACCCCCAAACGTCTTATGCATTTTTTGTCTCCCTCGATCGCTTTGCCAATGAACTGGCTGGTTTGGTCGTTTTTTTAAAGCCTACAATGGACTACTGTTGATGAAACAATTTCATCCTTACAGTGTAACATTAATAATACTACAAATACCTAAATTATCAAATAATGCTATAATACATTCTCAGAAATGAAGAAATGTCCGAGATAATTGCCGAAGTTAAAAGCGGCATAACATCCCAGATTTTACTTTTAGTGGGAATAGGGTTTACCAGAACTACCGTTGGAAAGGGGTCGGGATGCAGGTTTCGCGGAGTTTGGGTATGCTGGTTGGAACGGAGCCAGGGGAAGGACAGCAGGTTTTCCTTTTTGTGGCTTTATCGTTTTTTCAGGGCATCGCCAATAACTTTATTCAGACGGCGGCATTTACCCTCTTTCTGTCCCGCTATTCCGCGCAAACCCTGTCTTATGTTTACATTCTCAACGCCGTAGTCGTCACCGGGCTGACCGCGTTGTACCTGCGCCTCGGGCGCAGGCTGGCATTTCACCGCCTCCTGATTGCCAACCTCAGCTTTTTACTGGTCCTGACCGTAGTCTTTTGGATCAGCCTGGTGGGTTTTCATGCGGTTTGGGCAGTATTCCTGCTGCCGGTTTTATTTCAGATCACGATCAACTTCGGGATCATGGCCTACTGGCCGCTGGCCAATCGGTTATTTACGGTGCGCCAGGGAAAACGCCTCTTCAGCGTGATTGGTTCGGGACAATGGATCGCGATCGTGGCGACCGGTTTCCTGATGGGGCCGTTGAGCGCATCGATTGGCACGCAAAACCTGCTGGGTCCGGGGTTGATTGGCCTGGTGGGAATGTTGGGAGTGATGTGGGTCATTAATCAGAAGTACCGCAGCGGGATGACCGGCGCGGAAGATCAGGCCGGTAAGCCAGAAGTCCAGGCAAAGGTCGAGCGGCAGCCTCCACCCTGGCAGGAACGCTACATCCTGTTGATTTTTAGCCTAGTCGCCGTGTGGTGGGTCGTTTTCTTTCTTCTGGACAACCTGTTTTACGATCGCGCTTCTGCCAGGTATCCTGACCCCACCCAACTGGCGGGTTTCCTTGGGTTTTTTCTCTCTGGCCTGGGATTCCTGACCCTGGTGATGAATTTCTTCCTGGCCGGGCGCATCCTCAGCAAATATGGGATGCGTACTTCCTTATTGATTCTGCCGTCCTTGTTGTCCCTGGCAACCCTGGTGCTGGCGGTCAGCGGGTCTATCGGTGCAAGCGCGCTGGTCTTCTTTTGGATGGCCATCGCCGCGAAGGTGCTGGACGTGATCCTTGGGTTTTCCCTGGATCGCTCTATGCAGTCTTTGCTCTACCAGCCATTCCCTGCAGACCGGCGCGGGCAGATCCAGACGATCGCGGAAGGCGCAGTCCAACCTTTTGGGAATGGTCTGGCCGGGGTGATTCTGCTGGCGCTGGGGGCGGTGTTTCAGCCGGTTACTCAACCATTGATCGTCACCCTGGTCGTTCTTTGCCTGGCCTGGGTAGCCATCGCATACGCCCTGGGCCGGGAGTATCCGCGAAGGCTGGCGGAGGCGATCCGCAAGCGCCGGTTGGAATTCTCGACGATTAACCTAGCCGACCCGGCCACGGTCCAGATCTTACGCCAGGGATTGAACAACCCCCATCCCGGCCCGGTGATCTACGCGGCCAACAGCCTGGAGGAAACCAATCCACAGGATCTGGCGCTGGCGCTTCCCGAGCTGCTGCGCCATCCCTCTCCAGACGTGCGCCAGAATACTTACGAACGGATCGAGCGCTTAAAACCGGAGGCAATCCTCCCGCAACTGCGCGCCGCTCTGAAATTCGAAACCTACCCCCTGCCCAGGCGGGCTGCGATCCGCGCGCTCTTTTCTTTCGGCAAAGCAGAGGATCTGGCGAAAGACGTCGACTATTACATCAATCACCCCATGCCAGACGTTCGCCTGGGCGCGATCGTGGGAATGATCCGGGGAGGTGGGATCGAAGGGATACTCCTGGCCGGGTCGCGCCTGCTCGAGCTGGCGCACTCGGCTGAGGTGGAAGAACGCGTCCAGGCCTGCCAGGCGATCGGCGAGATCGGTATCCAGCAGTACTACCAGCCGCTCCTGGCACTGCTCCAAGACCCGGAGCCGCGCGTGCGCCAGGCGGCCCTCCGTGCAGCCGGACAATTAAAATCTCCAGCTCTGTGGCCGCAGGTGATAGCTGCCGTGGATGACGTCCATGCCAGCGGAGCGGCCATATCTGCGCTGGCTGCCGGTGGGGAGGCTGTGCTTCCGCTGATCCAGGCCGCCCTCGAAGATGTGAATACACATCCGGTGGCGCGCCGGCGGCTGATCGCAGCCTGCGGTCAGATGAAAAGCCAGGGAGCGCTGGATCTGCTGTGCTCGCACCTGCAGACTCGGGACCTGGAAACGCGTAGCGCGTTGCTCCTGGGTTTGAACCGGATGGGTTATACCGCTCAGGGAGCGGAGCAATCCCGGCTGGCTGGGATGATCCGCCAGGAAGCTGGTTTCAGCGCGTGGCTGATCGCCGCCCGGTTGGACCTGGAGGGGAACGAGGCGTGCCGGCTCGTGTACGCTGCGCTGCAGGCGGAGCTGGAAAACAGCCGCGAGCGAATTTTTGCCATGCTGGGATGTCTGGGCAACCGCCGGGTCCTATGGCAGGCGCAGCAGGCAATCAACCATCCCTCCTCTGACCAGAGGGCGTACGCCCTGGAAATTATCGATACCCATCTGCCCCAGGAATTTAAGCCGGCGCTGATCCCACTGCTGGACCAGGCCGAACCCGAACAGCGGCTGAAACGGTTAGGAGGCCAGTTCCCTCAGCGCAGGTTAAACGTCGAGGAGCGTTTGGGAGAGCTTGCCGGCCGTCCGCTGGAATGGAACACCGCCTGGCTGGCAGCCACAGCTCTGTATGCCGCCTCGCGATTGAACTCTAGCCGGGCCGGGCAGACCGCTGAACGGATCCGGGAGATCGAAAATGCCCTGGTATTGGATAGCCATGGGACCATGAAAGTCCAGGGTGAAGCGGGTGAAACCTTTGGAGGTGGAATCTTGTTCTCGATCATTGAAAAGGTATTGATCCTCAAAAAAACCGGCCTGTTCTCCGAAACTCCGGACAGCATCCTGGCCGAAGTGGCCCAAACCCTGGATGAAATCAACTATTCTGAAGGGCGGACAATCTTCGAAAAAGGCTCCCCCGGAAGCAGTATGTACCTGATCGCTTCTGGAAAGGTGCGCGTGTTCGAGGGAGCACGTACGCTCAATTACCTGGAAGAGGGGGGCGTTTTCGGCGAAATGGCGGTGCTGGACCCGGCGCCGCGCTCGGCTTCAGTGGAAGCAGTCGCCGATACCTGCCTGCTGAAGATGGAGCAGGCCCAGTTGTACGAGCTGGTGGAAAGCCGCCTGGAAGTGGCTCGGGGTATCATCCAGGTATTATCGCGCCACCTGCGCAACCGCCTGAGCGATATCGACCGCTTGCAGAATGTCCTGGAACAACCGATGCGAGGATAACCAAAAAGCTTGATACTATCCGCTCTCGCGCCGTACCGCGACCAGAGTGAGATCGTCGAACAGATCAGCCCCGGCCTGATGAGCGCAGATCGACTGGTAGATGCGGCCGCAGGTCTCCTGGCCCCCCAATCCGGCAGCCTCCCGCAAAGCCGCCTGGAGGCGAGCCCTCCCAAAAGATTTTTGTTGGGCATCGAGGGCGTCGGGGATGCCATCCGTAAACAGAAGAACTGCCTCTCCCGGCATCAGGTGGATGACCTGCTCGTCCAAATGAAAGCGGTCAAAGAGGCCTAACGGCTGGCCTTCTCTGGAGGCAGCCTGCTCGACTCCACTTGCCCGCAGCAGTAATGGAATCTCATGGCCAGCGCGAGCATAGGTGAAGAGGCCGCTTTCTTGCTCCAGGATCCCATAGACGGCGGTGACGAAGAGGCCGCTCGCGTTCATCTGAAGCAACTGCCGGTTGACGCGCTGGAGCGTCTCGCGCGGGCCGGATCGGGAACTGGCCAGGGCGCGGAGCAGGGCATGGGCCTGGGCCATGAAGATCGCGGCCGGCATCCCTTTGTCAGTGACGTCGCCGATCACAATTCCCAGCTTATTTTTTCCCAGGGTGATCAGATCGAAGAAATCGCCCCCCACCGCTCGCGCGGGGACTAGCAGCGCTCCGAAATCGTAGCCATCCATCCGGGGAAGCTCCTGCGGCAGGATGCTCATCTGGATCTCGTGGGCCAACTGGAGCTCGCGCTCCAGCTTTTCTTTTTGAATGAGCTGCGCCTGGGCGGCCTTCAGCTCCTCATTTGCTTTCACCAGTTGGCGGTTGATCTGTTTCAGTTCCTCGATGGCCTGATTGTGGGAATGGTTCAAGCGCTCACCCAATACCTGGACCATGGCGTACCCCAGCAGTGGATTGCGCTGGAGGAGACGGTCAAAATCGGTGCGGGTCATCTCGACCAGGTGGGCTGTATCCAGCGCGCGGACGCTCGCCGTGCGCAGCGAATCCAGGCGAAACAGGCCCATCTCGCCAAAAAACTCCCCCGGGCCGCGCAGCGCCAGCCGGCGCTCGCCTTCCAGTCCGAGATTTTTGAGGATCTCGACTCGACCTTCCAAAATCACATAAAAATGTTCGCCGGTATCGCCTTCACGGAAGAGGATTGCGCCCGGAGCCAGATCCACCGTGCGCACGGAGGCGAGGAGACCTTCCAGCTCTTCAGGCGGGAGCGATTGAAACAGAGAGACATGGGCTAAGGCGTCGAGGACCATTGCGGGAAATTATACGCCGATCTATTCGAAATGTCATCAAGTTTATCAAAAAATTTAACGATCCGTTAATCAGCACCCAATCGAAATCGGATATGATCTTGTATTACAAACATTTTTGATCGTTTAGGGACTGTTTTCCACTCAACAGGAGACCTGTGTGAAAATTACACTCTTTCGCAACAGCCAGGATTACAAGAGCTATGCAGCGGGTGAAACCATCTTTCGATATGGCGATCCTGCAGACGTCATGTACGTGATCGTCGAAGGCGAGGTCGATATTGTCGGAAATACCGGGGTGGTGATCGATTCGTTGAGCGAGGGCGACCTTTTCGGCGAGATGGCGCTGGTGGACGACAGCCCGCGGAGCGGCACGGCGCTGGCGAAGACCGATTGCAAAGTGGTGCCGGTGAACCGGCAGCGCTTCGAATTCATGGTGCAGAACACCCCTCATTTTGCCGTCGTGGTCATGACCATCATGGCAGAACGGCTGCGCCGCCTGATGGCAGGGACCACCGCCGAATAGCAGCAGGGTGGATCAGGATAACGCAGCGTAGGGCGTCTGGCAGATCGCATCGATCATCGCCCAGAAATTCTCCATCGGGGTGTCGAGCTGGACGTGATGGGTCGGGCCGAGGATCAGGCCGCCGCCCCTGCCGAGGGTACGCAGGCGGGTGAGCACCTCCGTCCGCACGTCCGCGGGCGCGCCAAAGGGCAGGGTATGCTGCTCGTCCATCGAGCCCCAGAAACACAGGCGGTCGCCGTACTCCCGCTTGAGGCGGACGGGGTCCATGCTGGCGGGTTGGACCGGGTTGAGCACGTCCAGCCCGATCTCGATCAGGTCGGGGATGATCGGGTAGATGCAGCCATCGGTGTGGTAAGCGACTTTCAGGCTGGGGTTAATCGCCTTCAGCCCGGCGACAAAGCTGGCCATGCGCGGCTTGAGGAAGCGCCGCCACATCTTCGGCGAGAGGAGCATATTGTTCTGCGCCCCCACGTCGTCGCCGATCCAGATCATGTCCACACCCATCGCGGCCAGCTTTTTGGCCGCCGCCAGGTGGTAGCGGTAGGGGATATCCAGCAGGCGTTCGGCCAGCTCAGGCTGCAGGACGAAATCGGAGAGCATCTGCTCGTAGCCGCGCAGCGCCCAGGCAGTCTCGAACATGGTCGTCACTGTGACGCCGACGATGAAGTACTCGTCCTTGAACTGGTCCAGCACCCAGGCGGCCTCGCGGTAGAGCTCGGGGCGCTCGGGATCGGGGGGCTGGTAGCGGTCGATCGCGCCGTCCTCCGCCAGGGGATGGCGGGCAATCTCGGTATACCGTCCAATCCCGTAGGGAGTGGTGTAGCGGGTGGATTTCCAGCCGACGCCCCACTCGTCGACGTACTCGTCGGCTTCCTGGTAGTAGGAGTTGGCCCAGCCGACCGAGGTGAGGAGCAGATCCTCGCCCAGGGCGCGCTCCAGGCGGTAGGTATTCCCGCCGCCATGGGGGTTGTGCAGCTTTTCGCCGCCGTCCAGCTTTAATTCTCTTTCCAGACGCCGGGCAAATTCAGGAGTGAAGGACACCTGCATCGGGCAGCGGTCGGGTTCTTCGTGGTGAAGCGCCATGAGGACGCGGTCGCGTGGTTTCATCGGATGCCTTTCACCTGACAGGAGTCGCTCGGATAGAAAGAGCGCCGTTTTTTCAGCCCTCAGTGTAACAGAACAAAGCCGACAAGACAAGCCGATGGTTGCTCGATCCCTGTTTACCAGGGGGATGAATTACCAGGGCATTTCCTCGGTGATTACCCATAAGTATCCTCCCCAAAAGGAAAAGGATGCAAAAAAACAAACGAGAGGGTCATTGTTGTGACAATCACCGCGGAAATTCCCCGCAGCAGCCAATACGGGCCATCCCG
>Ga0335070_10002114_pt1 | contig 23166 bp, 22 predicted proteins | sample Lox_Sample_13_FD_206722 | JGI IMG/M metagenome (GOLD analysis project Ga0335070, IMG submission 206722) | Soil microbial communities from Loxahatchee National Wildlife Refuge, Florida, United States - Lox_Sample_1.3 | ecosystem: Environmental > Terrestrial > Soil > Wetlands | place: USA...
TTTGTTAGGCGCCACGCCTATTGAACACGTGAGCTTCTGTTGGCGCAGCACTTCGCTCTTCACGCTCCCGGCAAGCCTTCGGCCCTCTTCGAAGCTTCCGCTTGCTCTTTGGGTCACGTCGAGATACGCTTCGTCTATCCCAACCTGTTCAAAACGGTCTGCAAAGCCCTTCAAGACGTCCATCACTTTCCCGGAGATCTCTTCGTAAAACGCGTAGTCCACGGGCAGGAACACTGCATTGGTATTCTCCAGTTTTCTCTTGGCTAGGAAAATGGGCATTCCTGATTTCACGCCATATGCCCTTGCAACATAGTTTGCGGTGCTAACAGCTCCACTTTCTTCCGTTCGTCCGGAATACACGCATATCACAACAGGCTTGTCTTTCATTGAAGGATTTCTGAGCTCCTCGCACTGGGCAAAGAAATAGTCCAAGTCCACAAGCATGACTACCCTCGACTGCAAAGGCTGCTTCCCTCCAATCAAAAATTCTTGCTGAACATTTACGTCTTCTGCTGCGGGTTATTTGTGTTTTCACTCAACCATCCGGCATCGCTGAACAATAGACATCGAAGATTTAGGTTCAATATCTGTCCATCAAAAACTCAAGTGGTGTTATCTAAAGATAACTCTTTTTGCACACGATGTTCGCGTGCTATTATGTTGTTGTTACCCGCAATGCTAGTCTTTCTCCGTTGCGATTGTAGGCTGCGACGTTTTTTTCATCGGTGAACGGGAAGCCTACGATCATGAGTACCGGGCCAAAAAAGTGGTTCATATCGGCGGAAGATGGTGTTGTATTTCCTGATGGATGAGAGTGTGCTGTTCCGACGATGGAGAAATCCATTGGTAGCATGTGAAGTCGAATGTTGGCAAAACCTCGCCCATAGTTCGCAAGCGGAGGAACAAGAAGCTCCGTTATTGCAATGATATCTTTCTCCTTTTTGCCTCTGAGCATGAGAATGGTTTCTTTGGGATAGAGGTTCTTGGCGCCCTCGAAAATCGTTTGCAGCAACTCCTGCCTGATAGAGATGGTGTTGCATTTTGGCATAGAGCCTCTGAAGCCTTCCCGCACTTAAGTGCATTTCGAAGCGTGCGCATCAGGACAATATTACATAATCCTTTTGTCTTTTTCGCGCGTTCCCTGTTTCTTCAGCCGTTGAAAGGTTTTTCCAAGAATCGAATTGGAGGCGCAGTTGTGATATTTAATTCTATAACATTGCACGAGAGTTCTGTCGGTCAAGATTAATGCTAAACAGTGAAATACTGAGAATCTCTGTCTATGAACTGGAAGCAGAGGGGAAGAAGGCTGAGAACGATAAGAATAGCGTCATTTGATTTGGATGGGACTCTCACAGACATTTCATTCGTGGATTCCGTGTGGTTAGAGGGAATTCCTCGCCAATACGCCATCAAACACGGTCTTGCATTTGAAGATGCCAAAAGCTTTGTGACCCGCGAATATGGCAAGGTTGGCAGGGAGAAGCTTGAGTGGTATGATCTCAGCTATTGGATTCGGAAACTCGGTTTGGACATTTCTCCTGGGCAGATTTTGGGTTCTTTTCAACACAGAATAGCAGTTTTCCCTGAAGTGACTGAAGCGCTAAACGACCTCAAGCACATGGGATACAGGCTGATAATAGTGACGAATGCCCGCAGAGAATTCGCCGATCTGGAGATTGAAAAGACAAAGATTGGGCGGTATTTTGAGCGGGTTTTTTCCGCAACCTCCGATTTTGGACTTATCAAGAAAACGCCTGACATTTACGAAAAAGCGTGCCACATCTGCGAGGTTACCCCCAGAGAAATGATTCATGTGGGTGACGATCAATGTTTCGATTTTGAGATTCCCAAAAAAATCGGAATAGAGGCCTTCTACCTAGATAGAACTGGAAACCATTCAGGGCAGTCCGTAATTCACAGCTTAATGGAGCTGGGCCAAAAGCTAGCAACTGGGCCTTGACAAAACGGACACGAAGAAGAGTCCATAACTGGACATATGCACTGGAATCAAAACACAATTAAGTTCAGTCTGTTTTTTCTCTCTGGACGGTCTTCACGTTGAGTACTTGGCGATTGTTGAGACTCGAAACGCACGACGCGTTCATGAACATGGCTATCGACGAAGCCATCCTGACTGCCAGAATTGAAGGCCGCGCTACGGATACCCTGAGATATTTCAGTTGGAAGCCCTCGGCTGTTTCCATAGGGAAATTTCAAAGGGTCGAAAACGAGGTGCAGCTGGAGAACTGTAAGCAGCGAGGCATCGACGTTGTAAGGAGGATCACGGGAGGAGGTGCTGTGTATCACGACGCCGAGGATGAGATTACCTACAGCTTAGTCGCGAGTAGAGAGAGCTTGAAAGCAGGCAGCATAGCCGACGTGTACGAAAGAATCTACACTGGTCTGACTAGGGCGCTGGGCATCCTAGGCGTAGCTGCAGACTTCAATGAAGGCAGTGCGAAGGCCTGTCCAAACCTGACGGTCAAAGGCAGGAAAATCTCTGGAAGCGCTCAGTGTCACAGGCGCGAAGTCGTTTTGCAGCATGGAACAATTCTTGCCAACGTCAACCTGGAAAAAATGTTCACATACCTGCGTGTTCCCTGGGCCGAAAGCTGCATGCAAGTTGTGAGCATCGCAAGGCGCAAAATAACCTCGCTGCACGATGAGCTTGGAGAAAACGTTTCACCGGCAGAATTGGTCCATGCCCTAGAAGAAGGCTTTGGGCAAGCCCTGGACGTAAAGATTGTTAGCGGTGCACTGACACCTCGTGAACGTCAGCTTGCAGAAAAACTCCTCGAACAAAAATACGCTACCACAGATTGGAACCTTCACGGTAGAAGCAGCAGCTGACGGCCAACATTCGCGACTCACTTAGGGCGAGTCAGTCTTCTGGACAGAAACGATGGAAAACACGGTGTCTGTGGGGTTTAGTGTCCGCATCTGACACCTAGAGTCTTTGCCAACCGCTTGAAGGCGGCATCGCTCATCCACTCAGTCTTGAGATACTGACAAATTCTCTCGTCCTTCAATCCCAGTCTTCTCGCTTCTTGAACTGCGTAATCATAGGCCTCAACTTCAGTGGGTCTCTCCGTGTAACTGTAGCGGCTGTCAAATAGCTCCTTCCCTTCCATCAACTGCTTCACATGAACAAGCTCATGAATGATGTCGAGGTAAACGTCGATCCTGTCACCCTTGTTTAGGTACTTGGAGTTAACCATGAGATGCCCGTTCGAGGCGTTCACTCCCATATAGCCTCCTGCCCACATGAACTGAACCCCAAGATTTCGAAGCACTTCCTCGGTTCTTTCCCCGAAGAGCCTCCTCACAGCCTCGATCTTTTCGAAGCCTCTGAAATAATCCGAGAATCGGGCCGATCCTCTAAAGAGTATGCCGTCAATGCGCACTGCTCGAGCCAGACGCAACGCTCTGAACAGCAGTCGCTCACGCCAATCCATGTTTGCCATTCTTTCCGAATTTCCTCAGCAGCTGTGCTTCTTTGTTCCGGGGATGAATCGATCTAGTGTTTCTCAATTCTCCATTTGACACCTTGAGAGGTATCCTCGATTAATATGTCCATATCTTTGAGCTGTTGCCTAATCGCGTCGGCGGTTTTCCAGTCTTTCGCCCTTCTTGCTTCTTCTCTTTTCAGAATGAGTTCTTCTGCCTCTTTTGGCAATCTTTGTTCCTTTGTGATTTCTCCTATGACGCCGAGAACCTTGTCAAACTTGACTATCAGGTTGTAGACTTCTTGTGCCTCGTCTTTGCTTAGAGAGTTCTCATTAAGGAGAATGTTGACGTCTCTGATGAAGTCGAAGAGTGAGGCCAAGGCCTCGCTTATGCTTAGGTCGTCGTCCATGGCAGTTTCGAAACCATTCTGCACTCGGCTGATCAGTGGCCTAAGCTGGTCCTCGCTGGGTTTGCCGTCAGCCTCTAGGAGGCGGTGTACGAAGTTTGTCAGTCGGTCTAGAGTTTTCTTCGCTGCTTCCAGACCTTCGAATGTGAAGTTGACTTGTTGTCTGTAATGTGTTGCGAGCAGGAGATACCGTATGGCCTTGGGGTCGTAGCCTTTGGCTGTTAAGTCTCGCAGGGTGTAATAGTTGCCTAGGCTCTTCGCCATTCTTTTGCCTTCGATAAGCAGGTGTTCGTTGTGAAGCCAGTAGCTTACGAATTTTTTGCCTGTCGCGGCTTCGCTTTGGGCAATTTCGTTTTCGTGATGTGGGAACAGGTTGTCAACGCCGCCGCAGTGAATGTCCAGTGTTTCGCCCAAGTATTTCATTGACATGGCAGAGCACTCGATGTGCCATCCGGGTCTTCCCTTTCCAAAGGGCGTCTCCCAGAACGCATCTCCGTCCTCTTCGCTCCACGCTTTCCACAACGCGAAATCCTGGGCCTGCTCCTTGGCGTACTCGTCAGCTTTCACTCTTGCGCCGAGCTTGAGGTTTTCGACCTTGATGTTTGCAAGTTTCCCATAGTCCTTGAACTTTGAAATTTCATAGTATATCGAGCCGTCTTTACCCTTATACGCGTAGCCTTTCTCCATCAGTTTCGTGATGAGAGCCACCATCTCTGGTACGTGTTCAGTTGCCTTGGGGTAGAACTCTGCTTTTTCAATGTTCAAGGTCACGACATCTTCAAAGAAGGCCCTCGTATAACGTTCTGTGTATTCCTTGAGTGGTACTCCATTTTTCCTAGAAGCCCTGATCGTCTTGTCATCCACGTCTGTCAGGTTCATGACCTGGGTGACCTTGAAGCCGCGGTACTCGAGCCATCTCCTCAGCAGATCTTCGAAGATGAAGGCTCGATAGTTTCCAATGTGTCCAAAATCATATACGGTGAGCCCACACGTGTACATCTTGACTTTTCCTTTTTCGATAGGAACGAACTTTTCCTTCTCGCGTGTCAGACTGTTGAAAAACCGAATATTGCCAGATTGAGATTCCATGGATTTTCCCAAGAAATTAACGTTCAAAGATATTTAAGCATTTCACGCTTGAGCGCGTGCTCAAGTCTTTGTCTCTGCGATTGATTCCAAGTCTATCCAGAGGAGCCTCCACTGCACAGAATCCCGCAAACCATAAAGATCAGAGAAGGGCGTGATGTACGACTTAGCATGAAGAACCTGAAGTCTGAAGAAGATGCTTTTGGCAAGCCTTTTTTGCTGCCTACAATGGAGAAGATGTCTTTGAAATGCTGGAAAGAGATGACGGCTTTGTCGACGTCATGAAGGCATCAGAGTATTTTTCTGAATATGAAGGCTGGTCTGAGATTGAGCGGAAAGCTATGCAATTTGTGAAGGGGAGGGTTTTGGATGTAGGCTGTGGAGTAGGGAGGCACTCATTGTGCTTGCAGGAAAAGGGGTTCGATGTGCTCGGAATCGATATTTCTCCTCTTGCTATCAAAGTCTGCAAGCTCAGGGGGCTCAGGAAAGCCGGAGTCAAGCCCATCGAGAATGTAGATTTCAAACGCGGCTCTTTTGATACGATAATCATGATGGGAAACTTTGGACTGTTTAGCGATTTGAAGAAAGCGAGAAGACTTCTAGGGAGGTTCTATAGAATGACTTCTGAAGATGCTTTAATCATAGCTTCATCTCGAGATCCCTACGCGACCAGGAACCGCGCACATTTGCGATATCATAAACTGAACCGTGAACGGGGCAGAATGAGCGGACAGGTAAGAATCCGAAAATGATATGAGAAATACGTGAAGATGGTTTAACTACTTGACGGTATCCAGAGAAGAGATGGAACAGATCCTGTTGGGAACAGGATGGGAGATTAGGGAGTTTCTGAACTCTGAAGGGCCGCACCACATAGCGATCATTATGAAGACTCGCGCACCCTCGTAATGCTCAACTTTTTTCGAATCGTTTTCAAGAGTTATATGCTCAAAAGCACTAGTATTCTGTCAAAGGCGTGATGCGATTGTTCAGTAAGATACTAGTTCCCTTGGACGGGTCTGAACACTCTTTGAAGGCATTAGAAGAAGCGGCTCAGATAGCGAAGAAATTCTCTGGAAAATTAACGCTGATAAACGTGTACTCCGTGCAGCCTATCATGATGCCAGAGCCATCTACCGTGGGTTCGTTAAGCATTCCAATCGTAACGGGCGCTGAGGTTTCTGCGATGATTGAAGCCGCCAAGAAGCTGGGAAACAGGATTCTGGAAGACGGAGCAAAAAGAATCAAGACCTCGAGGGTTCAAGTCGAAAGGATGCTCGTGGAAGGCCACGCCGTTGAAGAAATCGTGAGGGTGGCGAACCAGGGCAATTTTGACCTAATCGTGATAGGCGCAAGAGGTGTAAGCCACATGAGAGAGATGCTTCTGGGAAGCGTGACTGACGGAGTGATGCATCATGTGCGCTGTCCGGTACTCGTTATGAAATAGCAGTATTTTCCAAGAACTGCTGGATCTCTCCAGCTTTTTGATGAAGACACCGTGAGAGAAAGCTCCATTTTTCCACGTTGAACCCGCGCTTCAAACCGCACCGTGTGCGTTGGCATAGTCTTAACGGGCCCACCAGTCAACGTGTCAAGGCACGTGTCCTTCTGGAAAACCTTTTAACGCGACGGAGGGCAAACTATTTCTCCACTTTAGAAGGGGGAATGTTTTGGCGGAAATCAAGAAAATTGCAGTTTTAGGCGCGGGCTTGATGGGGCATGGTATTGCTCAGGTAGTGGCCCAGACGGGCAAGTATGAGGTGAACCTTAGAGACATCGAACAGCGGTTTATCGATGGAGGCATGAGCATGATTCTGGATAGCCTTCAACGGTTTGTCAAGAAAGGGCAGCTCACTGAGCCGGAAATAAACGTTGTTCTCGGTAGAATTCATCCAATGTTGGATTTGGAACAGGCCGTTTGCGACGCTGACCTTATAATAGAGGCTGTGCCGGAAAATGTTGAGCTGAAAAAGACGATGGCTCGCGAAGTGGATAGCTCTGCTCCGGCCCACGCCATAATCGCCTCCAACACGTCTTCTGTAAGCATAACCGAAATAGCCTCAGCCACAAAACGACCTGAAAAAGTGTGCGGGATGCACTTCTTCAACCCTCCACAACTCATGAAGCTCGTAGAAGTCATCAGAGGGGTAAGAACTTCAGACGAAACCATCCAAACGGTCTTGGACGTTGCACACAAGTTGGAGAAGGAAACCGTTCTCGTGAAGAAGGATTGCCCAGGGTTCATAGTGAACCGTATACTCATCCCCGCACTGAATGAAGCAGTGGCAATTTACTGGGAAGGCATCGCGGACAGGGACGACATAGACAAAGCCGTAAAGCTCGGGCTGAACTGGCCCATGGGTCCACTCATGCTGCTCGACTACGTAGGTTCGGACACGACGTTGGCCATTGCCGAAGTTCTCACGCGAGAACTCGATCCCAAGTTCCATCCAACCAACGGACTTAGACAAATGGCAAAAGCCCAGCTTCTCGGCCGAAAAACCGGCAAGGGCTTCTACGACTGGACACAAAAGTGAAGGAAGGCTGAACCACGATAGAATTCAAGAACATAATCTACGAAAAAAGCGAAGGAATCGCCACAATCATCCTGAACCGTCCTGAAGCGCTAAACGCTTTCAGTAAAGAGGTCGTGGAAGAAATAATCCGTGCACTCGAAGATGTCAGGAACGACGAGAACGTGCGTGTCGTCGTGCTAACCGGAGCAGGCGAAAAAGCGTTCTCAGCAGGCGCGGACATAAAGTCCATGGTCGGGATGACGGTTCTGAAGGCGCGAGAGCTTTCACTGATGGGAGAAAAACTGTGCCTAGCCCTGGAAAACCTGGAGAAACCCGTTATCGCGGCCCTGAACGGTTACGCTGTTGGCGGAGGCTTGGAAGTCGCCATGTCATGTGATATTCGTGTAGCTTCGGAAAACGCTCGAATGGGACAAACAGAAATCAACATAGGCCTAATCCCGGGTTGGGGAGGGACTCAGAGGCTCACGCGCTTGATCGGCCGGACAAAGGCAAAAGAACTCGTGTTCACGGGCAGAATGATTGACGCGAAGACGGCAGAAAAACTCGGCATAGTAAACTTGGTAGTGCCTCCGGACAGGCTCAAGGAAACGGTCAGAGAGTTTGCCCTGGAACTCGCGTCCAAGGCTCCCGTGGCGGTCAGAGTCGCAAAGGCCCTAATCAACAAGGGCGCAGACATAGGCTTAGACTCGGCACTGGCATTGGAACGGGAAGGTTTCGGCGTTGTGGCATCGACGGACGATCTGAAAGAGGGGGTCTCAGCCTTTACCGAAAAGAGAAAACCAGTCTTCAAGGGCAAGTAGCAGTCTTCAACCATCTCGCGCTCGCTGGGAGAAGCACGCTGACTTGCAGAGCCGCTCCCTACTCTCCGTTTGTAATGTCAGATGTAATCTGTAAACACCGTATCCGTAATGTCGTGTCGTCGCCCTCCCGGTTCTCTGCTTAATGTCTGACATTTTGTTGGAGACAAGATCCCAACATTGCTCGCGCACCCTCCCTTTTTTTCTTTACGTCGGTTGTAATGTTGCTGCGTAATGTTGCGGCGTAAACTACCATGTTTTTGACCCCCGGTCTACGATTGTGAGGTTGGTTGTAATGTTGCATTGTAACAAACGATGTTGAAAACAGGCTGGACACTGCTTTACTGTTGGCGATTTTCGTTTTTTTGTGTTGTTAATTGTAATGTTGTTTTGTGATAACTTTCTCGAGCCTCCACTCCGTTTGTAAGGCCAGACGTAATGCTGCATCCTAACAAAGCGTCTGTTACAGCGACCCATTGCCAAAAAGCCTTGCATGCGTTTATAGCGTTGCCCCCCCCAACATGCCTCAACGCTTAACCCGAGACAAGCCAGCGGGCTCATGGAGCGTTGATTTGCAGTTTTGAAGAATGTCAGAAGGATGATTTATCTCTAGTTGGAACGCGCATGCCTAAATTGGCTATGCAGATTATGAGCACGAGCACCTTTTAGCATTAACTGAGAACGTAGACGCTTATACCGACTTCGAAGAGGTTCACGGGTGTGAATTTGCACACGGTCAATATGGCGCAAACACTAGAGGCGAATGTTTAGGACTGTACCTAAGACCACTACCAAACCGCAAAACTCAATACGTTTTTGCTAATGCGTTCGCGTACGAATAAAACGAGCGTGAGAACTTGAGAGAAACAATAAGCACCGAAAAACCGAGCAATGAGAAAAATGAGCTAGTGCTTTGGCTTTTTTGCTCAAATTGGGGGGAAGCGTGACCTTTTCAAGTTACCGCTAACCTAAACGTGTTGGTTCAACGTGACGCTAACTATGTTACTCTAGAAGATAAATGCCAAGATTGCGGAAAAATCGTCAAAGTTGTCTTTCGATGGGAAAAATACACCGAGCTACTCACAAAGACGCAACCCTAAGCCCTCAATTCCCTCTTTTTTTGTCCTAATTGATCAATTGATTAGGCACCCTTCCGCTCTGTTTCTTCTTTCAGGTGGACTGGAGCCTTTGCTATGCTTTTCTTCTTATTTCAATCTATCCTCGTCACGTTTAATGTTATCAGCTCTATTCTTGAGAGCATGAGGAATAGCAAGTAAAAGCATGCCAATCACAAGCAACGCAAAACCAGTAGCAAAAACATATACTGTTTCGAAATATCCTAAAACAAGCATTATGATTCCTATTATTAGAAGAGCATATCCAATTGATGGTATGGTTTTCTTATTCATTTTTACACTCTTGCCTGTTTAGCCTATTCTGTCGGTGTGCACATTTAAGATTTCTGTCTTTGAAGTTTTGCGGAAAAGTCAGCCGAACAGACTGAAGATGAGTTGACCTAGAAAATGGCTGACGAGTATGACGGGGATGGCGACACCGAGATGGATGAGAATTTCTCGTACGGGATTAGTTTTGCGATGGACCCCGATTAAATAGCTTAAGTAGATGAGTATCGCCAGCCCTAACATGACGCAAGACAGTGCTGCTATTTGTAATGGCAAGAATGCGAATAGCAACACAAAAAGACCTGCAATGGCAAACCTGATAATGAAATTGCTGATAGTGAAGATTCCGATGTTTTTTTCATGTTGCGAAGACGCTGACTCTCGGTATATGTGAAACCCCAACGAATCTGCAATGTTGTCGGCAACAGCAATCAGAAGCAAAGCTCCAATAATACTTGCTCTGGGATTGCTGCCGTACAGCAATCCGACGATAAGCCCCAAGCTAGTGACTGTCGCAGAAGTAGCTCCAAAACTAAACCTGCCAGGGTCTTTAGGAAGTTTCACAACATCCACTTCCAGTTCTTTTCACAAGCTCCACGGTTATTATAAGCCTCGAGCTAAAAAAGGTCTCTTCGGGATGACCTAGCGCGCGTGGGGGAGCAGCTTGTGCTCTCAAAGGCGAAAGCCAAATGCTAACCATTTTTGACCATTTTCGACATTTTCGGAACAAACATGCGCGCTATTCTACCAGCATGAAAGCGTATCGGTTCATGGTTTGCAAATGGTCGTGCAAAACCTTGATAGGATAACCAAGCTGCCTCACCGTTGAGAAAACGTCGACTGCCATGGCCTCGGGAGGTGGACGCGCAGACCTTTTGTTCTTGCATTTGACCCTTCCCTCCCCACATTCTTTGCATAGGCTACAGGAGTCCATGAAGAGGAGGAACGTCTTTGGATTGCCTGCCAAGAACACTTCCCGCTCCAATCCTAGAAGCCTCTTGTTGATGCCTCTTGCCCATTCATGCCGTTCTTCAGGCTTTTCAACCTTCTTTTCAAAATGAAAGACGACACCTTCATTGTAATCGCCGAAGAAGCTCTTGCACTCATCAACGGGCGGCGTGTTTGGAGGGCAGCAGGCGATTTTCCCATATTCTACGCAGCCGAACATGCATTTCATTCTGACCCATTGAGAAACCACAATGTTCTTTGGGTCAATCCATCTGAAATCATTAAAACGGTGCTTGTGGAACAGTTCTTCTAGTTGCCTCCGTTTGCTCATCTAGATCAGCCTCGAAACATAAACACACGATTATGCTTGGGTCGTTCAAATAACTTTTCGCTCCTGTTTGCAAATGGTAAAAACTATGGTGTCAAATGGGATAGTGCTTCCTTAGGCCTTTGCCCTCTTTTACGGAACCTGAAGTCGCTTCGAATTTTGAAGATGGATTCCTCAGGTTCTTCTGAAAAGTGATATATGCAGGCGCGTCGAGAGGCCTTTCTCAACTATTACCTATTGTCGAATGAAGAGTGTGAGTGGGATGATTAGGTTCATAATCTTCGGTCCACCCGGTTCAGGCAAGGGCACCTACGCTTCTCGCCTGCAAGCGAAGTTGGGTGTGGACGTGATTGCTACTGGAGACCTGCTGCGTGAGATAATGAAGGAAGACACGCCACTGGGCCGAAAAGTGAAGGGATTTGTGGAGAAAGGCCTGCTGGGGCCAAGTGAAGTTGTGACGGAAGTGTTGAAGCAGCGCCTAGCAAAATCCAAGGGCAAGAAAGGCTTCATCTTGGACGGATATCCCCGAACGATTGAACAGGCTAAAGCTCTGGGAAAACTCACAAAAATAGACGCAATCATCCTGTTAACAGTGCCCGAAAAAATAATAATCGAAAGGCTCTCAAGCCGCAGAATATGCAAGAACTGCGGAGAAGTGTACAACATACGCTTCCTGAAACCCAAAGTGGAAGGAGTGTGCGATAAATGCGGCGGACAACTCTACCAACGTTCCGACGACAAACCAGAAGTCATCAAAGACCGCATAGCCGTCTACGAGAAACAGACAGAACCCGTCCTGAAATACTACAAAAACAAAAAAACCCCATTCGTCGAGTTCAAGTGTGACAGCCTCGACATGCCACCCGAATCGGCCGTTGAAGAAATCCTGAAACAACTCAAAAATTCAAAACTGGCCTAAAAACCTCAACACAAATCAAACAGAGAAATCAGCCCGTCAAGAAATTAAGCGCCGAAAAATCACCCATCAGAGGTTCACACAGAGGCTCACGACCTGCGTGAAACCTAATGGCTCACAGTGGCTTCGAGTTTCTCATGGACCTACCTTACTTATTCCTCGGACGGTCGTGACTGTTCTCTTGAAAAAAGGAAGAAGTTCAGGCGTTGCCTATTTCATTCTTGAACGCTTCCCGCAGGTCCAATCCCCAATCATCCAGTGCTCTCAGTTTGCCGAGGAAGAATCTGAGAACCGGCGGTTCAGACACAAACCTCAGTCCCTTCACGAGGTCTCTGTGCTTGTGAAGCCACTTTATCCTGTCAATCGCGTATTCTATGTGCGATATCGAGTAAACTCTTCTCGGTAGGGCTAACCTCGTTAGTTCAACGTCTGCCAATATCTCTTTTCCTTCCTTGTCCCTGTCCATCGATATCGTCCCCCGTTCCATGCTCCTAATACCGGAGGATATGTACAGTGCGGCGGCCAACGCGCCAGCAGGGTATTGAGACTGCGGAATGTTGGGCAGAAACTTCATTGCGTCAAGGTGGCAGGCGAGTCCACCGGGCGGCGTGACCACTGGGATGCCTGCTTTGACGAGTTTGTTAACGAAGTACTTGATTTGCTCTACTGAGCAGCCTGCAACGTCGGGGTCAACCATCTCTCGCATTCCGACGGACATGGCGCCGATTTCCCTCATGGACATGCCGCCGTAAGTGAAGAAGCCTTCGTACACGGGCAGCCACGGTTGTATCAGTTCGAAGAGTTTCAGGTTGTTGGTCGCTAGGCAGCCGCCTCTGACGCACGTATTTTTTCTTCCGCTCATGTAATAAATGTCTGCTACGCTGCACATTTCTTTGACTATCTCGGCTACCGTCTTGTTCTCATACCCTTTCTCCCGTTGTCTTATCAGATAGGCGTTTTCGCAAATCAGGCTCCCATCTATGAGGAGGAGAAGTCCGGTCTCCGTGCAGATTTGTTTTATCTCCTTCAGGTTTTTCATGGAGAATGGTTGTCCACCGATGAGGTTGGTCGTGGCTTCCATGCGGACGAAGGGTATCTTGTCCTTGCCGTACTTTTTGATGACGTTCTTCAGCTTGTTTGGGTCCATGTTGCCCTTGAACGGGTTCGTGCTTTCGGTCTTCAACGCCTCGTCGTAGTAAATTTCTAGAACCTTCATGCCCTGCAGTTCAATGTGGGCCTTGGTCGTGGTAAAATGATAGTTAGTGGGAATGACTCCGCCGGGTTTGGCGAAGACCTTTGCCAGGAGGTGCTCCGCCGCCCTACCCTGGTGGACGTTCATGACGTGCTTGTAGCCTAACACGTCTTCCACCGCTTTGGCGAATTCGTAGAACGTCATGCTTCCCGCATAAGCGTCATCCGCTTTCAAAAAGGCGGCGAACTGGTTGTCGCTCATAGCGTTGACGCCGCTGTCGGTGAGCATGTCGAGGAATATGTCTTTCGTCTTGAGCAGAAAGGTGTTGTAGCCTGCTTCTTCTATGGCGTTGAGCCGTTCGTCAACTGAGACTAGCTGGATTTTCTGCACCATTCTTGCCTTGTGCATTTCTATCGGGATTTCTTCACCAGTGGATAGTTTTATGGACATGACTCAAACCTCGTGAGGTTGCTGATTATATTGCCACGTTTTATAATGCTTTCGGTTTCCTTTTTTTCATCAGCCTTTGCGTCTTTCTTACCAAAACCTATATGTGAAACCTGAAGACTGTCACAATCTTCAGTTAAATTGGTGAGAAACTCTTTGCCTGACCCGAAAGTTTTGTTGCTAGACGCCTCTGGAAAACGGGTTCTCTTGCTTGGCAACGAAGCCATCGCGCGGGGAATCCTAGAAGCGGGGGTGAGCGTAGTAACCACTTATCCGGGCACGCCCGCATCTGAAATAGGCGACTCCATTTCAGAGATTGCTTCTCAAGTCGGGTTATACATGGAGTACTCGGTCAACGAAATGGTCGCTGTTGAAGTTGCGGCTGGCGCCGCGAACTGTGGAGTAAGAGCCCTCACTGCCATGAAGCATGTTGGACTCAACGTGGCTGCTGACTTGGTCATGACGTTAGCCTACACGGGTGTGAGAGGAGGCTACGTAATCGTCACGGCGGACGATCCAGAGTGCTACAGCTCGCAGAACGAGCAGGACAATCGTTTCTACGCTCTGCTCGCAAACCTGCCCTGCCTGGAGCCCTCAGATGCTCAGGAAGCGAAGGAAATGACAGTGCATGCGGTCGAGATTTCGGAGAAACTCGAGTTGCCAGTGTTCCTGAGAACCACAACACGTGTGAGCCACACGCGTGGACCCGTCGCGTACGGAGAATTGAGGAAACCAAACTTGAAAGGCGACTTTGTGAGAGACTTGAAGCGCTTGGTCATGGTACCCGCCAACTCGAGACCCAAGCATGAAGTTCTACTGAAGCAGGCGGCAAAAGCGAGAGAAATCAGCGAAGAATCACCCTTCAACAAGGTCGTGCGACAGGGCGCGGAAATTGGCATAATCTCGTCAAGCTCAGCCTACAACTGCGCGATTGAAGCGGCAAGTCTGCTCGGCCTGGATGAGGGTGTTCTCAAGCTCGGCATGACTCATCCGCTTCCAGAAAAGATGATTGCAGACTTCTTGAATATGCACGACAGAGTAGTTGTTGTGGAGGAGCTTGAACCTTACTTGGAGATGCAGATTAAGGCAATAGCCAAAGACTACGCCCCCAACGCGGCTATATTCGGAAAGATGAAGGGACAATACTTTCCAAGGGAAGGAGAGCTCACGACTCGCCTAGTTGCAACAGGCCTTTCTGAGATAACCAACAAGAAACTTCCGGTAGATTTCCGGATGATTGAGGAGAAATACGGTCGGGTGGTCAAGGGTTTGCCGTCGAGGCCTCCGATACTCTGCGCTGGTTGCCCGCACAGGGCGTCTTATTACGTAATAAAGAAGGTGGGAGGGGAGAGGGCGGTGTATCCGGATGATATAGGCTGTTACGCGTTGGGAATCGCTCCGCCGTTGGGCGTGGGCGATATCATGATTTGCATGGGAGCAAGCATAGGCGTCGGCCAAGGAATAAGTAGGGTGACGGGCAGGGATACCGTCGCTACGATTGGAGACTCGACCTTTTTCCACGCAGGAATTCCTGGTCTGGTGAACGCAGTTTACAACAGGAGCAAAATAGTCGTGATTGTGTTGGACAATCTTGCCACGGCCATGACTGGGCATCAACCGCATCCGGGAACAGGCATGACGGGCATGCATAGTCAGACCGAGAGGATTCTCATCGAGAAAGTCGCGGAAGGATGCGGCGTCAAATACGTCAGAGTCGTGAACCCCTTCAGGACGAAGGAAGCCACTAGGGTGTTGAAGGAAGCCTTGCAGCAGCCTGGGCCTGCTGTTTTGGTTTTCCGTGCGCGGTGCACGTTAATGGACGCACGGGAGAAGAGGCGTGGGGGTGCCGAGAGCACGCCTTCAAGAATATCCGAAAAGTGCACAAACTGCATGGCCTGCATTAAGCTATTGGGCTGTCCGGCCATAATGGTTGAAGAGGGTAAGGTGAGGATAGACGAGAACTCGTGTTCTGCCTGTGGACTGTGCGTTTCTGTTTGCCCCTTCGGCGCGATTGAGGGGAGCTGTGCAGAATGAAGGAGTTTAGTATCGTTCTGGCTGGCGTGGGTGGGCAAGGCACGTTGTTGGCCGCTGAGATTATAGGAGCCGCCGCTGTCATAGAAGGCTTGAACGTACGGGTGAGTGAAATCCACGGCATGGCTCAACGTGGGGGAGCCGTCGTCTCAAACGTGAGAATAGGTGAAGGTGCCTTGGCGTCTACGGTGCTGGAAGGCCAGGCAGACGTGCTTTTGGGGTTTGAGCCCCTAGAAACAGTGAGGAACTTGAGGAGCGCTTCAGAGAAAACACTCGTCATAATGAACACTCAGCGGATCCCGCCTACGGAGCTTGCATCCAAGGGCACAGCGTACCCGACCGTCGAGGAGGTTTTGGCAAAAATTCACGTGTTCACGAGTAGAGTAATCGTGGTCGAGGCGGCCGAATTAGCTAGGAAGGCCGGAAGCAGGTTGACTCAGAACAGCGTGTTGTTGGGGGCTTTGGCTGCTGCTGAAGGGTTTCCCGTTAGGACTAAGAGTTTGGTAGAGGCTTTGTGGGAACTCGTCCCAAAAAAGCATGTGGAAGTCAACGTTAGAGCGTTCGAGCTTGGATGCGATAGTGTTAGAAAGGGGTAGAAGTCTAACTGTCTTTGGTTTTTAAGTGTGTCTGGTCTGCTTTTTCATTGTCCAAGATTGCTTTGAGTATGCCTTGGAAGAGTTTCATGTCCGAGACGTTCACGACTGGTATCTGGACACTCTTGTCGATTTCGTAGAGCTTTTCGTATTTTGTGAACTTTTGGTAGCAGACTTGGCTTATGGGAAACTCTTTGTTCTTCAGCTCGTGCTCAAAAGATTTATCGTACACTTCTAGACACAGGAGGTACCCGTTTATCCAGTAGAGCCTGCTGACTCCGTAGGTTGCGGCGCACCAAGCGATGTTTTCGACTGACCGGCTGTCCAGGCCTAGAACGTTGACTTTGTTTGTTGGAGTAACTTGGACATCCATGCTGGTTCACTCCGTGAATGGTGTGTTGAGGACTTCTTTAACCTTGCCGCTTATTTTCGGTCCAAGTCCATGTACGGTTTCGGACCAGTCGTCCACGTTTATGAGGGCGTTCAGCGGCGTCTGGTAGGATTTGAGTATGGCCAGTGCCTTTTCTTTTCCGACGTTGGGTAGGCTGGCAATGAGATAGATTTGGGCTTCGGCGGTCGTGTCGACTCTTTTGAACGGGTGAACCGTCGGCGCTCGTTTTTCGATTATCTGTTCCTGGCGTGCGGCCACGTAGAGGAAGTCGACGGTTTCTTTGTATGATGTGGTGTTTATGATCGCGACCCCGTTTCTTGCGAGGTTAAACAGTGCTCCCCAGACGGATGCGGGTTGGATTCGGCTATACTTATAGATCACGGGCAGGTATCCTTCCAAGAGGATGAGGGACTGCGGATAAACCTCTTTGAGTTTGAACACTTGCTCGAAGAGAAACCGCCTCGTGAGTGTGTAGACGAAGTCGTGAACGGTTTTTCTTTCAACGGCGCACTTGTCTGATAGGATGTAGTCTCCTTTTTCCAGTGTTTCAGTTCTTATGTGGACGCCTCGTTCTGTGAGTCCTTTGACGATTTTTGCAGCCGTGTTAGCCTCTCGGCTGTCCACGATAATCGTAGGCTGCTCATCGTTACTTTGCTTTTTTTCTTTGAGGTAGGGAAGCAATGTTTCAGTTCCAGACATCGAAATTACTCCAATAGCGTATCTTCCACTGTGGCACTTATGTTTATTTGAGCTTGTGAAGAGGTGCGAATTTTTGCATTTGAGATGAGCATCGGTTTGTGAGAACCTTTGCCCGCGGTGAGATTATGTTAAGTTTTATATTATTGACCGTTAGAATAGGAGTGTGCCTCGCTTGTTGGAACGTGTGTTTGATGAGAAAGACAATATTCAAGAAGCTTGAGGCTCAGGGACTGATTGCGAATTACAATCATCTGAGAAAGAACTTGCCTCCGAAGCTTCCTGAGAGAGTTTTTATCTGGGATGAAACCCTGAGGGAAGGGGTTCAGGCTCCAGCCGTTTTTCTGACGTACGTTGAAAAAGTCAAGCTCGCTAAGATGATGGACGAGACAGGTGTGAGCCTAATAACCGTGGGTTTTCCCGCACTCTCAGAGGAAGAGAAAAGCACTGTTAAGAAAATCGCAAACGAAGGTTTTCAGCAGGCAACCCTCACCGCCTCGGCGCGCATCCTCAAAAGTGACATAGACGTTTGCCTAGAATGCGGCATACGGGAGATTCCACTTTTTACGCCGTTCAACGGACTGAACCTACAGCACCGATTGAAAATGACCAAAGAAGAGGTACTGAAAAGAACCGTTGAGTGCATTGAGTACGCGAAAAAGCATGGTGTGAAAGTGGATTTTGTCCTTGAAGATGGTTCGAGGACGCCCTTGCCTGAGATTCTGCAGATTTTTGAGGCGGCGGTGAAAGCTGGGGCGGACCGGCTAGTCGTCGCGGACACTGTGGGCTTCTTGAGGCCACTGTCAATGCGCTATCTCATTTCTCACGTTAGAGACGGCTTATCAGAGCTGCTCAAGAAAACTGTTCCTCTATCCGTTCACTGTCACAATGATTTCGGCTTGGCGACAGCGAACAGCCTGGCTGCGGTAGAAGAAGGCGTAGCCTACGTGCACACGTGCGTTGCCGGGTACGGCGAGAGGGCAGGATGTACGCCCTTGGAAGAAGTGTGCACGGCTCTGGAACTGCTCTACGATGTGGACACCGGCGTAGATCTTGACAAACTCTACAGGCTCTCGCAGCTCGCTGAGAAAGCTTTTGCCCTGCCCATCCAGTTTCACAAGCCTCTCATAGGAGAGAACGCTTTTGCATACGAGGAAGATGAAAACGTCAAAGACGTCCTTGCAGATCCTCTCACGATTGAACCGTTTCCGCCTGAAATCATCGGAAGAGAAACTCTATTTTACCTCGGCAGAAAAGCTGGCAGAAACCTGGTTGCGAACCGTTTATCACAGGCAGAAATCAAGGCAACCCCGCTGCAGATAGAAGAAATCGTCAGAAGGATCAGGGGAGCACACGAAAGCTTGGACAAAGGCGAAGCCCAGATGACCTTCTATCAAATAAAGAAACTGACGAAGGATCTCAGAAAAGGCTTGACAGAAGAAGAATTCTGGAAGATAGTTGAACAAGTCACAAGGCAGAAGCCCAAGCTTCCACAAGAAGCGAAGACTGTGCCTTCTTGAATTGTTCAGCGCCCGCCTAGCCTGACGCGGCAGCGTCACTAGCCAACAATGGTTCTCGAAGTTCGTAAGAACCAGTTTTATATATGTGCTTTCTTCTAAGAATCCGTCGGGTGAGCTTTTTGGATTTGGAGTTGACAGCTGAGCAAAAAATGGTGGTTAAAGCGGCTTCTGAAGTGGCGAAAGATTTCGATCCAGAGTACTGGAGGAATAAAGACAAGAATCACGAGTTTCCTGATGATTTCTGGAAGGCCTTGGTTGACGCTGGTTTCGTGGGTATCGTCATTCCTGAAAAGTACGGGGGAGGCGGCATGGGAATGTTTGAGATGATATTGGTGATGGAGACTCTAACTTCTGAGAACTGCGGGTTGGCAGGAGAATGGTTTTTGTGTTTGACCTCTGTTTTCGGAGGCTTGTCCATTGTGAAACATGGAAGTGAGCCGCAGAAGGACAATTATCTGCCCAGAATTTCGAAAGGCATGGAGTTTTGTTTAGGTCTGACCGAGCCAGACGCTGGAAGCAACACTCTGAATATTCAAACAGTAGCGGTGGAAACTGGAGACGAATACGTGATAAACGGAAGAAAGACCCTCATTTCAGGAGCAGACAGGGCGCGGGGAATGCTGCTCGTAGCAAGAACAACTCCGTCGGAAAAGGCACCGAAAAGAACCTTCGGGTTAAGCCTGTTCCTCGTGGATCTGCCCGACAAAGCGGTGGAAGTGTCTCCTATAGAGAAACACGGAATCAACTACTCAAAAACATGCGACGTCTACATCACGGATCTCCGAGTGCCTCGGGAAAACCTGCTGGGCGAAACGGACAAGGGCTGGTACCTCGTACTCGACACTTTGAACCCTGAAAGAATGTCTTTCTCAGCGGCGGCGGGCGGGCTGGGGCTCTTGGCTATCGGAAAGGCGGTTGAGCATGCTAAGCAAAGGAAGGTTTTCGGAGCTCCAATCGGCTCTTACCAGGCACTGCAGTTTCCACTTGCAGAAGCAAAAGCAAAGATCGAAGCTGCCAGACTACTCAATTACAAGGCTGCATGGCTATACGACAAAGGACAACCCTGCGGAGCCGAAGCCAACATGGCCAAAGTCGTCGCAGTAGAAGCAGGCATCCAAGCCGTCTACCATGCCATGCAAACTTTCGGAGGCTACGGGTATGCAGTCGACTACGACGTAGAACGGTGGTGGAGAGAAGTGAACCTGACAAGGCTAGCACCCGTAACGCATCAGATGGCGCTGTCCTTCATAGGCGAACACGTTCTAGGTCTGCCAAAATCCTACTAGATCTAATGCCTCCCCGCGCGCGCGATCGACACTGCAGCATGCAGGGTTCCTTGCAAACTCTGGTCTTACGATGATTATCAGTCCGATGAACAGTAGAAGAAATAGAACACAGGTAGAAATGTCAAACATTTTCAATCTTCTTTTACCCTCATCAGCAAGAAACACTGTGTAACCTCGAAGGTTTAAGAGCTTCTTCAATTGTGGGGGCCATCGTTCCACTAGATTATTTTACATAGCGTGCGCAGATGATTCCCGAATCCTCACCAGTTCGGCTACAGAAAATTCAGAACGTATTTCTCATATGCAAGTGATAAGGACTCTACTACAGGGAGGTTTGTGTGCAAGGCCGCCGAGGTGCGGCCCGAAGTGCAAGAACCTATCGGTGGGACAGATTCTTGGACAACTATCGCTCGCTGGACAGAATAAAAGGTAGTGTTGTGTCTATTTTGGTCTCGGTATATAGATTCCGTTGGGGTCTATCGCTCTCAGGAGGGCCAGTTCTTCGCAGGTGGGCAGCTCGGTTGTAGGCACGTTTCTCGGCACTACTAAGTCAAACTCTGTGTTTTCCAGCACTTGTTGGGCTGAAACGCGGGGATGAATCGTAGCTAGTCTGATGCGTTTTGTTCCATTGTCAAAGTCCATTTGGCAAAGGTTGGTCACCACGAGTGATGGACCGCCGCCGAGCAGCCCTGCTTTTTGCCTATCATCAGGTCCCCCTAAGAATCCAGGGCTTGTCAAGTAGTCGAGTTTCTTGACCATCTTCCTTTTCTCATGAGTCATTATGATCACCGTTCGGCGGGCTGAGGACATTATGTCGTTTCCTCCTCCACTTCCAGGCAGTCTCACGGTTGGTTTTTCGAAGCTTCCGATGTAGGTTGTGTTTAGGTTTCCGTACATGTCGATTTGGGCCGCGCCGACGAAGCCTACGTCCACGTGTCCCCCTTGAAGCATAAGCCCCAGAGTTTCGATTAGGCCGATGGCTCCAGAAGCACGGTGGCCCAGTCTCGAGTCAGCTATCGATAGAGCAACGTCTTTGGCGTTTGAATCTATGAAACCGGCTTCAAAAACGATTTTTGCCCCTGGCGCGTGCGTTCTCTTGGCCAACAAGGCTGCAATCATGGGCAAGCCCGTGCCGACGAAGACAACCTCGCAGTTCTTTATTGCTCTCGACCCGCACACGGCCATGAGTTCAAGCGTAGAAAATTCGTCGACGTCTGCAAGTTTCTTGGACATTTTCGTTCTTCCCCCTCCTAGTAGGCAAACGGTTTCTTGGCCCTGAACTTTATGAGTCGTTCGATGCCTATCTTCGAAAGGAACTCTATATGGTCCTTCGGGCCCGTTATGTATTCGTTGCAGTATTTTTGCCACCCTTCCTCGGTTTTGCACTGGTCATAGTACTTGCGAACGTGTTCCATGTCATAGTCATAATAGTTGTAAACCATCATCGGAAACGAACCCCACGGACACTCAACAACGTGGGTCACATAAATGTTAGGTATGACAGTTTGGTCTGGCTGAGATCTGATGAACTCCGTGTCAACAATCTCTTCAGCCAAAACGATTACTTTCTTCCCGGCCCTGGCGCCTTCCACATCCTCGCCTTTGATGCCGTCAATCTGAACGTTTCCCTCCGTGTCCACCCGCGAGGCATGCACGATGCTGAAGTCGGGACGCACAGATGGAACGAGTACAACCTTTTCCCGAGTGAACGGGCAGTCCATGACCACTGCCTTCTTAGTTCTGAACTTCTTTTTTGCAAGAACATCTGTCCCGAGCATACTCTTTAGAGGCATGAAAGGCACACCAAGCGCGCCGCCCATGAATCGCAAAGCCATGGCCAGGTTTGAATAGTCCTCAATCTCTATTGCTCCCTCGCGGATTCTGCGTTGAATGTTGGGCACCAACCCTATGCCTTCAATTGCAAAAAACGCCAGTTCGAGACGAGACACAACCTTTGCCCCGCACAATATGTCCATGTCCATTTCCGAGCCACATGTGTAAAGGGTCAAACCACGTTTGTTCTGCCTTACAAGCTCGTGTGCGAAAGCCATCGGGGGGCGTTGAAAACCAAAGCCTCCCCAGAAAACATGTGCCCCGTCTGGAACGAGCTTCACAGCCTCCTTAAGCGTTATTCTTTTGTCTTCCACAGGCGCCTCAACCAAAACTCCTCACCAGCAATACAGAATGCATAGACGCGCATCCCACACATAGATTTTTCGTCTTAAAAGCTCCAAAACTCTTCGCATGTAAAGTTTTTTGGAAGATAAAATGTTCTTCATGGAGCTCATAAGGAATCTTGCATTTTGAAAAATGGGTCTCTCGCAAAGCGCGCATGGAAAGTTAAGTATGAAGCGAAAACAAAATAGAACCCTTAACTATTACATGATGGAATATGCATAGGGTATGGAACCGAGGAGAAGTATAATGAACACACTATTCAGGATTCTTCTGGCAACTCTCATCCTCTTATCCCTGATCAGCATCACTGTCATTCCGGCGAGAGCGCAAGGCATCCCGATAGAATCAGAAATACATCCATCACAAGGACCAACCAACACGGCTATTCTCATAAGACTTTACACGGTAAACGCAAGCGTGGGCAACGTCACAACGGCAGACATCTTCTGGGACGACTCTACCCTAGCCCTCAACCAACATGGCGTCCCCGGAGCAGACGGCTCATACAACTACAACATTACAGTTCCAACAAATCCCCCGCTCTCATACACGGGAAACCACACCATCCGAGTAGAATCATCCGTCTTCAACTACGGCCCAACAAGCTTCAACTTCACCTTCACAATAACAGAATTTGTTCCGTCTCCAGAATACTTGGCTTTGAACGCCACTTACAATTCGCTGTTTTTGAACTACACCAACATTCTCGGCAACTACACCCAGCTGCTCACAAACTTCAACGCAACCTCAGCAGCCTATGCGGATCTTCTAAGCGCGACCAACCAACTCAACCTGACCTACGGCACCCTGCTCTCCCAATATAATTCCATGATCGCAAACTACAATTCATTAGTAGCCTCCTACAACTCACTAGAACCCAGCTACCGCAGCCTAGCGCTAAACTATACAAGCCTCCTAACTAGCTTCACATCCCTAAGCTCCAACTATAACAACCTAACAGAAA